>Ga0209544_1001044_pt1 | contig 32743 bp, 32 predicted proteins | sample MesohylPK_FD_187297 | JGI IMG/M metagenome (GOLD analysis project Ga0209544, IMG submission 187297) | Host-associated microbial community of the marine sponge Aplysina aerophoba from Gulf of Piran - sponge mesohyl, lysed by proteinase K... | ecosystem: Host-associated > Porifera > Sponge >... | reverse complement strand
ACATGGCTTTGGTCGGCGCCCAGTTCGGCATGATGGCGCAGGCCGGCTGCGGCGCCTGCCACCGCCGCTTCCGCACGCGGAAGTAGTCGTTGATATTCGGCTGCGTCCCGCCGCGCGCCCGAGCTTCGCTTCATCGTCATATCGACCGGAACGGCCCGCAAGAACCCGCCCCTCCTGTCAATTCGACCGAAGCGGTCCGCAGAACCGCGAAGTGGGGAAATCTTTCGCCCGCGTCGCTCCGGTTCTGGCGCCGCCGTGAAAGAGCTGGGGATTATATCTTTGACAATGCAGCGCCGGATTTTCCTCCGGCGGCGGGGAACGCCGGCGACAACTGCAAACGCCGCTTGTTCGGCAATGCCAGAGAAAACAAAAATGCTGCCCCGGACTTGATCCGGGGCCCAGGGCCTGCCCTGAGCGAAGCCGAAGGGCCGACCCGAAAAGTCTCAGCCTGCGGTCCCTTCGACAAGCTCAGGGCAGGCTCCTGGACCCCGGATTTCCGCGTCGCTCCATCCGGGGTAACATTGAGGGGCAATTTACGGCGTTGGCTATCGGAACGGCAGCAGGCCGCGAACGCAAAGTTACCGATAAAGCTCCCGAAGATACCTCCGCTCCGCCCCGGATCGAAGCCGGGACTCCGGTCGATATGACGGTTGAGGAACCGGTACTGCAAAACGGCTGAAAGGCAGCCGGACGCCGGGACGTTCAGAGCGTGATGCTCGGGTTCCTCAGATTCCGGTCGCAGTCGATCAGGTTGACCTGCTTGGCGAGGATCGAAAAGCCGTCGCCGGTAGTCTCCAGCCGATGACCCGCCCAGCCGGCCCAGTGGCGCAATTCGCCGTCGAGCAGTTCGGCAATCAGGAAATTGGAGCGCACCATGACGATGCCGGCGTCGCCGGTCGCGAACAGTTCGACATTGGAGACGGAGCGCACGGTGCGGCTGGCCGGAGCCTGCGACCAGGCATAGCCGGTTCCCAGCCGGTAGACCCGGTCCTCGAGCTGGCGGCGGTCGTGGAACGCGACGGTGATTTCCCGGGACGGATCGCCCCGTTCGGGCGTGCCGGGAACCCAGTAGGCGCATTCGGGCGCGAACATCGCCAGCCAGGCCGCATAGTCTCCCCGGTCCAGAAGGCGCGCCTCGCGCTCCAGAAAGGCGCGCACCGCGTCGCGGCGCGCCGGATCCGCGATGGCGCGCTCGTCCCGGTCCCAATCGGTGAAGGCCCTGACCAGCGCCGCATAGAAGGCGTCGCCGACATAATACGAGCTTGTCGAGGGATCGCGCTGCGCAGGTGCGCCCATCGCTAAATCTCCCGCGTCGGCGCGATGGCCGGTTCGGTCTGCATCAGGCGCCGGTAGACCCGCATATAGTCGCGCATGAACACTTCGTCGGTCGCCGGGCCGATCGTCGTGCCGTCGCCGCCGTCGCTGTAGCGTTCGGGCAGGCCGAGGCCGCGGTGCATGTAGATCCACGCGTCCTCCTCGGCGGCGAGCCCGGCCTGGATCTGCTCGAAATTGGCCAGATCGTCGACCTCGCCGAAGGTCGGGAACTGCTCCTGGGTGCGCATGCGCAGGGCGTTGACCGGGCCGAGCGCAGCGCCGAGTTCGCCGTCGGGATCGACCACGGCGGTGCCGTACCAGGTCGTCGCCGTCTCCGTGACCGACAGGGGCTCGCTGACCTGGATATGGTTGCCCAGGATATGCAGGTTCGGAAACACGTTGATGTTGACCGGCTCCGACGACGCCAGGTCGAGGAAGGCATCCGCCCGGTCCGGGAAGTCCCGGCGCAGGGCCGCCTCGTAGTGCTCCATGCCGGGATGCAGCCCCTCGATCGCCCACAGGGCGCCGGGGCGCTTGGGAATCGCGTCGCGCTTGTCCTTGAAATGATGGGCGTTGGGGAAGGAGTAGAGCTTCACCGGTCCGCTGTCCGGGCTGTCCTTGTAATAGGACATGCCCTTGCCGTCCCCGTCCTGAAGCCGGTTCTCCATCATCAGCAGCGAGCGGTGCGAGAAGACGACGTGATAGCCGTCGGCCGAATTGTCGTAGAGCAGCTTCCAGTTGCCGTTGAATTTCAGCCGGTTGGCCTCGCGCACCTCGAGCGCGCCGCCGGGATGCCGGTCGAGCCATTCGTCGATCGGCCGGCGCACCGGGCCGAGATAGTCGGTCAGCGACGGCGCGTCCGCGTTCAGGGTGGCGAAGATCAGGCCGCGATAGCTTTCGACCCGCGGCACCTGCATCAGATTGAATTCGGGCCTGGAAAAATCGCAGCTGTAGCCCTCGGGCCAGGGCACGCCGGAAAGCTTGCCGGTGTTGAGATAGGTCCAGCCGTGATAGGGGCACTGGAACGCCTTCGCCGACCCCCTGTCCCGGCGGCAGACGGTAGCGCCGCGATGGGTGCAGCGGTTGTAAAGCGCGCGCAGGACGCCGTTCGAATCGCGCACCACGATGAGCGGGCGGCGGCCGAGCCGGGCGCGCACGAAATCGTTCGGCTGCGGCACCTGGCTCTCATGGGCCAGATAGACCCAGACCGCGCCGAAGATGCGGGTCATCTCCAGGTCGAAGATCGCCGGGTCGGTATAGAGCGACCGGTGCACCCTGTCCTCGTGGACCAGGGAGTCGAAATCGAAGACCCGCTCGGGCAGGATCGGTTTCTGCTGCGTCGTCATCGGCGCCTCCCCGGCAACCCGCTAGAACGCATCGAAATACTCGTTGACCTCCCACTCCGTGACGCCGGCGGCGGGATCGACGCCGGTTTCGGAGAGGAAAGCGTCGAAGCGGGCCATCTCCGCGCGTTTCAAGGCCAGATAATAGTCGATATAGGCCGCACCGAAAGCGTCATGGTAGAATGCCGAACTCTCCAACGCCTTCAGCGCCGCCGGCAGGCCGGTCGGCAGCAACGGCCGTTCGGCCGTATAGGGCGAGTCGTCGGCAGGCCAGGGTTCGGCCGCCCGCGCCACCCCGTCCAACCCGGCGGCGACCTGTGCGGCGATGAAGAGATAGGGGTTGGCCGCCGGTTCCCCGGTGCGGATTTCGTACCGCGTCGCCGGATCGCCCGCGCCGCCCAGCACACGCACCGTCGCGCCGCGGTGGTCGTAGCCCCAAGTCACCCTGTCCGGCGCCAGCGAGTAGGGCCGGAAACGGCGATAGCCGTTGACGGTCGGTGCGCCGAAAACCACACCTTCCAACGCGTGCTCCAGCAGGCCGGCGAGAAAATTGCGGCCGAGCGACGACAGGGGGCCGGTTTGAGAATCGGGACCGGAGTCCGGCGTCAAGACGTTGACGCCGGAGTCGTCGCGCAGCGAGACGTGCAGGTGCCAGCCGCTCGGATACAGGCCCCTGCGCCCCGGCGCCGCCATGAAGCTCGCCATGTAGCCCAGACGCCGGCAGACCTGCCGGGTTGCCGTGCGGAACAGCACATAGTCGTCGGCAGCCCGCAGCGCCTCCCCGGGCGCGAAGGTGCATTCGACCTGCCCGGCGCCCCACTCGTTCTCGACCGAGCGCAGGCCCAGGCCCAGCGCATCGAAATGGCCGGCGAGCGCGCTCAGCGCCGGCTGCATCAGGTCGAGGTTGCTCTCGCTGTGATAAGAGAAGCCGGAATCAAGCGGCGCCACCGGCAAGGGCCGGCCGCGCTCCCCGAGGATGCCGATATTTTCCTCGCCCAGCGTCGCGTCCAGCAGCCTGAGCAGATACCACTCCACCTCGATACCGACGAATGCACCCAGGCTGCGCTCCGCCAGATCGTCCAGCGTGCGCCGCAGCACGCGGCGCGCAGAGAAGTGAAAGGGCGTGCCGTCGCGGAAATATTCGTCGCACAGGATCCAGCCCACGTCCGGCGCCCAGGGCAGGATCCGGAAGGTCGAAGGGTCGGGCACTGCGACCAGATTGGGGGAGCCCGTCATTTCCGGCAAATTCATGCCGCCGCCTTGGGTGAAGGAGGCGAAGACACGGCTGCCGGAGGCGTCGAGGGTCCACAACGCGACGTTGATGTTGTGGCCGTCCATCAGTGCGGCCTCGAAGGCCGGCAGGGTCAGGGCCTTGGCCCGGCAATGGCCGTGGCTGTCGGACCAGGCGAGCCGGACAAGCTGAAGGTTCTCGGCCCTGGCCCGCGCCGCGACGTCCCGGGCCAGACGCGCCTGGTCGTCGGTCCACAGGCCGTGGCGGGCGATGAAGCCGCCGGGATCGGTTCGATCAGTCATGGCCGGGCAGACTAGGCGATCCGGCCCCGGCCGGGGCAATTTTTTCCGGTTCGGCCCTATGGCCGGCCGGTCGAGCTGGAATGGCCGCCCCGCTCCGCGCCGTCCTTCTCCCGGTTCGCGTCGGCAGGCGGCTCCGGCAGCCAGTCGTCGACCACGACCGCGCTCACCACCGGCACATCCAGTTCGCGCTGGCCGTCGGACGGTTGGATCTCGCTGATCGCGAAAGGGTGGTAGCGCTTGCCCGGCGTCACGGCTGTCGCAATCAGACGGATCCAGGCCGCATCCACCGGCCGCGACAGCACCACCATCTGCACGCCGTTGCGCTCGGCCAAATCCACCCGGTCGGTGAGGCCATCCGATGTCTGGATCAGCACCTGGCGCAGCCGCCCGTTATCGGCCCAGGCCTTGGGCGACCGGCTGTCGCCGTTCCACAGGGTGAGGTAGCGGAGGCGACGGACCCGGACGAAGCGGATCTCAATCGAGTTGCCGAGGTTGAGGCCGCGCTGGCCCGGCGCCCAGGCGGTCATCGGATCGCCGTCGGCAGCATGGCGCGGATGGAAGAAAACGGTCGGTCCGCCCGGTTTCTCCGGGGCGAGGGGCAGCCGCACCGTGGTTGCGCAGACCGTCCAGCCGCGTTTCAGCACCTGCTGACAGAACAGATTCCCCGGCAGGTCTTCAGCCGGCACCGCGGCGACCGCCGGCGCGGCCAGCGCGGCCAACTGCAAAGCCAACAAGACAGCGCGATTCATGACGCTTGGGGCGATAGGCGGATTTGCCGGACGGCGCAAGGCCGCGGGCCGCGGCGCGCTGTCCCGATCCGGTTCCGGTACGCCGGATCAGCGGGCGGAGCGGGACTTCCGAAGCGGCAGCCCCTTCGGCAGCATCCATTCGGCGAAGACTTCCGGCCCCGGCGTCCAGAGCTGGGGTTCCCAGTCCTCGGTCAGGTAATCCTCGTCCCAGAAATACTCGGCGAAGCCGCCGCAGGGATTGTGTACATACCAGAAGTAACAGGAGGAAATGCGGTGCCGGCCGGGCCCGACCGCAGTCTTCCAGCCGCAGTTCGTCATGCGCTGCCCGCCGGCGAACATCTCGTGGATGTCGCGCACCGCAAAGGCCAGATGGTTGAGCCCGGCCAGGCCGGTCGGCGATTGCAGCAGGAACAGGTTGTGATGGCTGTGCCGCGGTGCGCAGCGCAAGAAGACGCTGCCATTGTCGTAGGCGTCGGACAGGTGGAAGCCCAGAACCTCGCGATAGAAGGCGGCGGCGGCGGCGGCGTCCGGCACATTGAGCACGATATGGCCGATCTTCAGTGGTTCGGCCCGGTCGTAGAAGCCGGCGCGGGCATCGACGCGGTTGATATCCTGGGGCGCGTTGGCGGGCGACGGCGCCACTTCGGGCATACGGGTGACGGATACGACGAATTCGAGGGCGAACCCGGCGGGGTCGACCGTTTGCACGCCCGGACCGTCCGCGAGGTTGCCGGATTCGGCCAGCCGCTCCCGCACAGCCGCGACATCGGCAGCGGATTCCATGCCCCAGCTGATCTGCCGGACGGAAGATTTCGCCTCCACCGGCGGCGGCAGCGTCGGATCGCTCCGGCGCTTGAGAATCACGCGCGATCCGTTCGCTGCCGCGAATTCTGCGGAGTTTTTGCCGGCCGCCCGTTCCTCCAGGCCGAATTCGGCCCAGAAGCGCCGCGCCTTCGGCAGGTTGGTCACGCCGTAGGTGGCTGCTTCAATCCCGACAAATCTCATGCCGGTTTTCCTCCCTCAAGCCGATTTGCCGGCGCGCCGGCCGGCCCGTATTCCGCCGGTTCCTTCGGCGCCCGGACGGCCCTACAGTAGCGTCTTACCGGATTTCGGATAGCAGGATTATAGCATGACGGCACGCATCGGCATCATCGGTTACGGTGAGGCCGGCCGCGCCTTCGGCGCCGGGCTGGCCAAGGCCGGCGCAGCGGTCGCGACCCACGATATCCTCGTGCCGACGCGCGACGGGGCGGCGATCCGGGCGAACGCGGCGACCGACGGCGTGGCGGTCTGCGCCACGGCCGCGAAGGCGATCGCCGGCGCCGGCATCGTCCTTTCGCTGGTCCCGGCGGACGCTGCCCGGGCAGTCGCCATCGAAGCGGCAGGCCATTTGCAGGCCGAACAACTCTTCATGGACATGAACTCGGTCTCGCCGCGCGAAAAGGAGACCGGCGCGGCGATCGTCGGGGCGGCCGGCGCCCGTTATGTCGAAGCGACGATCATGGAGCCGGTGATCGAGAACGGCGCCGCGAGCGAAGTCCTTCTGGCCGGCCCGGCGGCGGCGAAAGCGAAGGAAATCCTCAGCCCCTACGGCATGGTCCTGGCCATCGTCGGCGACCGGTTCGGCGCCGCAGCGGCGGTCAAACTGTGCCGCAGCGTCATCGTCAAGGGGTTCGAGGCGATCGTGGTGGAGAGCATGCTGGCCGCCCGGCAATACGGGGCGGACGGCGCCGTCCTGGCGTCGCTGCAGAAGAGCGATCCGGAAATCGACTGGGCCGCCAGGGCCGACTATGTGTTCGAGCGGGTGCTGCGGCACGGTCGCAGACGCGCCGCCGAAATGCGCTTCGCCGGCGAGGCGGTGTCCGACGCCGGCTATCCGCCGCGGATGAGCGACGCCATTGCCGCCTTGCAGGATGCCATGGCCGATCATGCCGACGCCGACCGAAGCTTGTTCGGTCTTGCCGATTACAAGGTATCTGCCGACCGGATCGGTGCGTCGATGCAGAATTCCGGGGAAGCCGCCGATTCGGTCCAGCTTCGGGAAACAGGATAGTTTCGAGGCCGATCGGCCCCTCGATACGGCGCTGGCGCGCCTACTCGGGATGAGGGGCATTCGGGAAGGATGTTCTCATCCTGTTATTTCCCCTCACCCTGAGTAGCCCCGGCTCAAGACCGGGGCGTATCGAAGGGCCGACGCTGTTTTCGATGTTTCGCAAACCGCCCAGGTAGCGCCGTCAGGCTCCGACCCCGTCCGGCGCCATATCGGTCTCGCCCAGCACCTCCAGGCGCCAGATATCGTTGGTCGAGGCCCAGCGCAGGCGCACGGCGGTTTCGCAAACTTTGACGGCGCGGGCGGCGTCTTCCGGCGTCCGGATATATTTCTCGCACAGGTCGAGCTGGCGGGTGGAATGCTCCAGGTCGGCCTCGGCATGTTCGACGAAGAAGCCGATTTCCGGATCGTCCTTCGTCAGGCCGTAATGCTTTTCGAAGGACGGGATGGTGATCTCGTTGTTCAGCGCGACCTGCTGGCCTTCCTGGGTCGAGGCCATGGCGAGCGCCACGCCGAGCGGCTCTTCCCGGTTGACGTGGCAATAATACAGCGTCCGCGCCCACCAGCCGGGGGTCGGTTGGGTATTCTCGATCTCCTCGTCCGACAGGCCGGCGTGGCGGCAGAAATCCGAGATCATCTCGAAATGGTCGTGCGGGACATGGCCGGGCTTGGGAATCGCCATCAGGCCTTCTTCCTCAGCCATGTTCTCGGCGATCATGCGCCGGATGTCGGACGGGCCGCGCCAGTAGAGAAAACCGAAGGACGGCACGACATAGTTCACGAATTTCAGATGTTGGGCCATGTAGACGCCCAGCGCGCGCAACGGCAACGAACCGTCGAGCATGGCCTGGAAAAACGGGTGTTTCTTGGTGTGCCATTGCTCGCGGATGGCGACAACCTTGTCGGCAATGCCCTCGGGGCTGACGACGACGGATCCTTCCGGCATGGGGCGGGCTCTCCTGGTTGATTGACAGCAGCAATAAAGCCGCGTTCGGCAGCGGGATCAACCGCGGACGCGCGGCAAAACATACCGCCGGCGGCGGGGCCGCCCTATTCGGCTGCCTGACGCACCGGCTCGGAGACCGGCTCCCGCATCGTCACCAGTTCCTCGGCCGCGGTCGGATGAATGCCGATGGTGGCGTCGAAATCCTGCTTGGTCGCGCCCATATTTATCGCCACGGCAAAACCCTGGGTCATTTCGCCGGCGCCCGGGCCGACGACATGCAGGCCGACGACCCGCTGGGTCTCGCGCACGACGACCAGCTTCATCAGCCCCCGCTCGTCGCGGCCGGACAGCGTGTGCTTCATCGGCCGGTAGGTCGAGCGGTAGATGTCGAGCGCGCCGAATTTCGCCCGCGCCTCCGCTTCCGTATAGCCCACCGTGCCGATTTCCGGCTGGCTGAAAACCGCCGATGGAACAAATTCATAGCCGACGGTCTTGCCGGACGGGTTGAACAGGGCGTCGGCCAGCGCGTGGCCTTCCTGGATCGCCACCGGCGTGAGCTGGATCCGGTCGGTGACATCGCCGATGGCATAAATGTTCCCGACATTTGTGCACCAGTCCGCATCGACGACAACGGCGCCGTCCCTGCCCGCCGACACGCCGGCCGCGTCGAGGCCGAGGCCGCCGGTGTTCGGCACCCGGCCGGTCGCATACATGACCAGATCGGTCTCCACCGAGCCGCCGTCCGCCAGGCCGACCGAGTAGCTGCCGCCGGGCCGGCGCGTCACATCCCGGACGGCGGCGTCGAAGCGCAGATCGACGCCCTTCTTGACCATTTCTTCGGCCAGGAATTCCCGGACATCGTCGTCGAAACCGCGCAGGAACGGGTTGCCGCGGTAGACCTGCGTCACCTGCGCGCCCAGCCCGGTGAAGATGCCCGCGAACTCGACCGCGATGTAACCGCCGCCCACGATGACGATGCGCTCCGGCAGCTCCGGCAGGAAAAAGGCGTTGTCCGACGTGATGACATGCTCGCGGCCCGGAATGTCGGGCACGAACGGTCGGCCGCCGACGGCGATCAGGACCGTATCGGCCGTGACCCGCTTTCCGTCGACGTCGAGCGTATGATTGTCGACGAATGTCGCGCGGGCGTCGAAAATTTCAGCCCCCGGCCCTTCGATCAGCCGCTCGTAGATGCCGTTCAGCCGGGCGATTTCGCGGTTCTTGTTGGCGATCAGTGCCGGCCAGGCATGGCGGCGCGGCCCGACTGTCCAGCCGAAGCCCTCCGCGTCCTCGAAATCCTCGGCGAAATGGGCGGCGTAGGTGAACAGCTTCTTGGGCACGCAGCCGACATTGACGCAGGTGCCGCCCAGATGGCGCTCCTCGGCAACCCCTACTTTCGCGCCGTGGGCGGCGGCGATGCGGGCCGCCCGCGTGCCGCCCGATCCCGCGCCGATGACAAAGAAATCGAAATCGTATCCGCTCATATCAGCCTGCCGTTCCGTGCCGGCAACAGATGGGCCGGCTCCACCGCCGGATCAACCGGATGCGGCAGACGCGACGGCCCGAATGGCGAACGCTGCCAACGATCCCTCATGCAACGACTTGACGGACGATCTTATCGCCAACATTTCGAATGGACGGGAGAAAAAGCATCGATCGAATGACAGGCCGTCGTGGGGAGGCGGACGCAGGAATGGTTTGAAACGAGAATTTTATCTCTGACAAAGCCGCCCCGGACCTATTCCGGGGCCCAGGAGCCTGCCCTGAGCGAAGCCGAAGGGCCGGCCCGAAAGGCCTCGGCCTGTAGCCCCTGGACCCCGGATCTGCGCTTCGCTCCGTCCGGGGTGACACTGAGGGGATAATTTACGGCATCGGCGATCGGAACGGCAGCAGGCCGCGAACACATAGTTACCGATACAATCCCCTTCGAAACCCTCCCCTGCAAAATTGGCGAAAAACCGTTGCGCTCGATGTTGAGTAGCGCTCAGGGGCGTCCGGCGGATCGATGATTTCCAGCCGGCCCGATTTATTGGATATTTTGAGACTTGAGCCCTATCTTTGAATACACGCGCCAGGCTGCACAGCAACAAGGCAGCGGCCTGCAAGACAAACCCGGCAGAACAGCCACGACCGGTCCGATGCACAGTATCCTTTTACTGAACGGCCCCAACCTTAATCTTCTCGGCAGCCGCGAGCCGGAAATCTACGGTGCGGCGACCCTGCCGGAGATCGAGGAGAAGTGCCGGGTCTGGAGCGCGGAGCTGGGCCTGGAGGTCGATTGCCGACAAAGCAACCACGAGGGTGAACTGGTTGAGGCGATCCACGGGGCAGCATCCGGCTGCAGCGGCATCGTCATCAACGCCGGCGCCTTCACCCACACCTCGGTCGCGCTGCTCGACGCGGTCCGCGCGGTCGGCCTGCCGACCGTGGAGGTGCATCTGTCGAACGTCCACGCCCGTGAATCCTTCCGCCGCCGGTCCTATATCGCCCAGGCGGCGCTGGGCGCGATATCCGGCTTCGGTGCGGACAGTTACCGGCTTGCGCTTCAGGCGCTGGCGCTGCACTTATCGGCGACCGGTTCGCCGGGGAGCGGGTGAGCCGGCCTGCGGCGCCCGCTGCCCGGCCGACCCGCCTTTCCGCACGGAGCATTTCTCCATGTCCAAGACGATCGACAACGACAGCGTGCGGCGCCTCGCGGAATTGTTGGACGAAACCGGGCTGACGGAGATCGAGTACGACAACGGCGATATCCGGATCCGGGTCGCCCGCCAGCAGGCCGGCGCCGTCGCCTATGCCCCACTGCCGGGTGCGCTTCCCGCACCGGCGGAGGCCGGCGGCCCGCCGCTCGAGGCCGGAGGGTCTGCGTCCGAAGTTCCGGCGGCGGTTTCGGCCGATCATCCCGGCGCCGTCACCTCGCCCATGGTCGGCACCGTCTATCTCTCGCCCGAGCCGGGAGCGGCCACCTTCATCGGTGTCGGCGATAGCGTGAGCGTCGGTCAGACGCTGATGCTGGTCGAGGCCATGAAGACCTTCAACGAGATCAAGGCGCCGCACGCCGGCACCGTCAGGCAGATCGTCGTCGAGAACGGCATCCCGGTGGAATTCGGCGACGTTCTGGCGATTGTCGAATAGCGCGGGAGGCTGCTCTGTCGCGTCACCCGGACCGATCGGAAGCCGAGACCGGTGTTTGAAAAGGTCCTGATCGCCAACCGGGGCGAGATCGCCCTGCGCATCCACCGCGCCTGCCGGGAGATGGGCATCCATACGGTCGCGGTGCATTCCACGGCCGACGAGAACGCCATGCATGTCCGGCTGGCGGACGAGAGCGTCTGCATCGGCCCGGCTCCGTCGGCGGAATCCTATCTCAACATTCCGAACATCGTCAGCGCCGCCATGATCACCGGCGCCGAGGCGATCCATCCCGGCTACGGCTTCCTCTCGGAAAACGCCTATTTCGCGGAGATCGTCGAAGCCCACGGCATCGCGTTCGTCGGACCGTCGCCGCAGCATATCGAGACGATGGGCGACAAGGTCGCCGCCAAGGAGGCGATGATCGCGGCCGGAGTTCCGGTCGTCCCCGGGAGCGACGGCGCTGTCGCCGCGATCGACGATGCCCGGCAGACCGCAGACCGGATCGGCTATCCGGTGCTCATCAAGGCGGCGAGCGGCGGCGGCGGCAAGGGCATGAAGGTCGCCGACAATGCGGACATGCTGGCCGAGCAGATCAATCTCGCCCGGCGGGAAGCGAAGGCGAATTTCGGCGACGACAGCGTCTATCTCGAAAAATACCTCGCCAACCCGCGCCACATCGAATTGCAGATTATCGCCGACGACACGGGCAACGTCGTCCATCTCGGCGAGCGCGACTGTTCCCTGCAGCGCAAGCACCAGAAAGTGCTGGAGGAGGCCCCCTCCCCCGCGCTCAATGCCGGGGAACGGCAGCGCCTCGGCGAAATCGGCTGCAATGCCGTCCGCAGCCTCGGCTACCGCAACGCCGGAACGCTCGAATTCCTGTACGAGAATGGCGAGTTCTTTTTCATCGAGATGAACACCCGTCTCCAGGTCGAGCATCCGGTCTCCGAGGCGATCAGCGGCATCGACATCGTCCGCGAACAGATCCGGATCGCCGACGGTGCGCCGCTTTCGTTCAAACAGGAGGACATCGATTTCTACGGCCACGCCATCGAATGCCGGATCAATGCGGAGGATCCGGCGACCTTCGCGCCGTGGCCCGGACGGATCGTCGAATACCACCCGCCCGGCGGGCTGGGCATCCGGGTCGATTCGGGCCTCTATGCCGGCTATTCGGTGCCGCCTCACTACGACAGCATGATCGCCAAGCTGATCGTCCACGGCGCGACTCGAAACGAATGCCTGATGCGGCTGCGGCGCGCGCTGGAGGAATTCGTCATCACCGGCGTGCGCACCACCATACCGCTCCACCAGCAACTGATGGCGCAAGACGATTTCATCAACGGCGAATACGATATCCGCTGGCTCGAGGAGTATGTCGCCCGGGAGGCCGGGGCGTGAGAATGCCCGTTCTGGAATTGGCATGGAATACCGCCTGACGCCCGAACTGTTGCTTCGCGCCTACACGACCGGCCTGTTTCCCATGGGCGAATCGCGCGGCGATTCCGACATCGTCTGGGTCGATCCGGAATGGCGCGGCATCATCCCGCTGGACGGCTTCCATCTCCCGCGGCGGCTGCGCCGCACGGTCCGCCGGGCCGGTTTGGCCGTGCGCGTCGATACGGCGTTCGGCCGGGTGATGCGGGCGTGCGCCGCGCCGCGCCGGGGCCGGCGGGAAACCTGGATCAACGACGATATCCTGCGCGCCTATGCCGAACTGTACCGGGCGGGTTTCGCCCATTCCGTCGAATGCTGGCGGGGCGACGCGCTGGTCGGCGGCCTGTACGGGGTTGCCATCGCCGGAGCCTTTTTCGGCGAAAGCATGTTCACCCTGGAAACCGACGCCAGCAAGGTCGCCCTGGTCCATCTGGTCGCCCGGCTGGACCGCGCCGGCTACCGGCTGCTCGACACCCAGTTTCTGACCGACCATCTGGCGCGTTTCGGTGCGGTCGAGGTGACGCGCCAGGAATACCGGCGCCTGCTGCACGAGGCGCTGGCGGTCGAGGCCGAATTTCCGAGAACGCTGCCGGAGGGCGCATTCGAGCGCTATTTGCAGTCCTTCACCCAGACGTCGTAGATCGGGTGATCCATCGCCGAGAGCGCCGGCTTGGATTTGAACATCCAGCCGCTGAACGCCTTCGTCCGTTTCCCGGTCTCCGGGTCGATATCGTAGATCTGTAGAAATGCCGCCTTTTCGGGCGGTTCGTCCGGCGGCGTGCGCTGGCAACGGCGGATGACGATGTCCAGCGTCCGGAACCGCACGGTTTCGCCGACAGGGCCGCCGAACGTAAGAATTCGGGCGGTTTCCTTGTCCAGACCCTGCAGCACGACCTGCTTGAGGTCCGGCTCGAAGGGTTCTTCCGGCGGCTCCTCTTGCGCGTTCCTGTCCGGAGACGCCCGGGTTTCCGGATCGGCCTGCTGGGCGCCGCCGGGAACGGGCGTCAGCGCAACGGCGAGGATCGCCGAAAGGGCGAACAGCAGACCCGGGCCTCTGCCGGCGAGCGGTTTCAGGAGGCGCATATCGGTTGTGCGGACGCCATCGGCGCTTCCGGTTCGCAGCGGCGGCTACCGCGGCTTGTCGGCGGCGAAGCGCAGGCGGACATAATCTGCGTTCCAGACGCCGTCGGCATCGCGCAGCTCCGATTCGACCTTCCGGGCCACCTCGGCCTTGACCGCCTCGGCCTCGGCCGCGCTCAGCGCCGCCAGCCAGCTTTCGGCGAAGGTGTCGAGCCAGCCGCCCAGTTCGCCGGGCAGCGGCGTCATCCGGTCGATCAGGCGGATATCGCGCACCGCGAAGCCGGCGTTTTCGAGCCGCACCCGGTATTCGTCGGGCTCCGGGAAATACCACGGATTGTAAAGATCCGGATCGAGGTTCCGGCGGCGGAAGGCGGCCTCGACGGCCCGGCGGATGCGGCCGACATTGTCGCCGCCGCCCATTTCGGCGACGAACCGGCCGCCGGGCTTGAGCGCCTGCCAGACGCCGCGGATCACGGCATCGGGGTCTTCGTCCATCCAGTGCAGCGCCGCGTTGGAGAACACCGCGTCGTAGGCTTTGGCCGGCAGATCGAGCCGCTGCCCGTCCATGACCTGCGCATCGAGCCCGAGGGCCCGGGCGGCCTCGATCTGCGGCGCGCTGGCGTCGACGCCGGTCACGTCGACGCCCATGTCCCGGAGCTTGAGCGTGAGCGCGCCGTCGCCGCAGCCCAGGTCGAGGATTTTCTCGCCCTTCTGCGGCGCCAGCAGTTCGACGACCGGCATCCCGAGGTCCGCGACGAAGCGGGCCTGCCGGGCGTAACGGTCGGGGTCCCAGCCCTGTTCGCCGGGCCGGGAGCCGGACTCCATGGCGCGCTGCGCGTCGGTCATTGTGCTTCGCTTCCGGTCGGCTTGCCGCCGTCCTCCGCGCCTCGCGGCGGTTCGGCAAGCAGGAATATCGCGCGCGCCAGCAATTCTTCCAGCGCCAGTGCGTCGCGCGTATTCTTCAGGGAATCGCCCGGCGCCAGGCGCCGCTCCGAGGCGCCGGGAACCAGCCGCAGATATTTGCCGCCGAGCAGGCCGTCGCTGGTCACGGACGCTTCGGTATCGGCCGGCAAGGCAAGGCCGGCGCGCACGGTAAAGTCGATTTCGGCGCGATAGCTTTCCGGATCGATGCGCTGGCCGGTCACCGTGCCGACCTTGACCCCGCCGATGCGCACATCGCTGCCCGGCCCCAGCCCGCCGACCGAGGCGAAGCTGGCCTTCAGGGTGTAGCCCTCGACGGGACGCAAATCGGCCGTGTTCCAGGCGAAGACCAGGAACAGCGCGGCGACCGCCAGGACCACCGCCCCCATCACCGTTTCGATCAGCCTGTGTCCCACAGCGGTGCGCCCTCACCCGTTCCGGCTATTCCGGTTTACGGCGCGCGGCGGCGGCGGCCTGCACGATCCGCTCGAGCAGGCTCTCGACGATCACGGCGTCCTGCACCAGCTCGAACTCGCTGCCCTTCGCCATCATGTCCTCGCCGGAGCCCGGTTCGATCTTGACGAACTTGCCGCCCAGCACGCCATCGCTCACGATCATGGCGGCGCTTTCCTCCGGCACGCCGACGCCCTCGTCGATCCGCAGGGCGACCTGCGCCTTGAAGCGCTGCGGGTCCAACCGCAGGCGCTCGACCGCCCCGACATGCACGCCGGCGAGATAGACCGGCGCGCCGGCGGCCAGCCCGTCGGCCTGGTCGTAGGTCGCGTAGAGAAGGTAGCCGTCCCGCCCACCGCCGCCGCGCGACAGGCCGTAGGCCATGCCGGCCAGGATCAGCGCGATCGCAAACGCGCCGGTGAGCGCAAGGACAGTGCGGTTTTCCCTCATCGGCGGCAGGCCTGTCTCGATCCGGGAGTTCTCTATGGACCGGGAATTGCGGCGATTGCACGGCGCCGGGCGAATCGACCCGGCAGCCCCGCGCCCGGCATTACGAAGGGCGCCACGGCTCGTAGTCGCCGGTCGCGGCGTCGCGCCGGCCGCCCTCGTATTCGCTGCCCGGCGGATGCCAGGCCTCGGGCGTGCCGGTGAGGTTGGGCTGGTGCTCGGCCTGCCAGGGCTTGCGCTCGACCGGCGCCTCCTCCGGCGTCTCGTCGACCGTGTAGTGCAGCCAGCCGTGCCATTCCGGCGGCACGCGCGAGGCCTCGCGCTCGCCCTTGTAGATGACCCAGCGCTTGCGCTTGCGGGCCGTCGTCGGCTCGTGCCGTTCGACATAGTAACGGTTGCCCTGATCGTCCGTGCCGACCTGCAGGCCGTTCAGGACGGTATAGATGCGGGTGCCGATATGCGTGCCCAAGGCGGGTTCGCGCTCCTGTCGCGGCAAAGGCGGAAGTGCTTGCGTCGGACTATATGGCAAAGCCGGGGGGCGGCGTCCAGCGCGGGTGCGAAAAGCCTTGCCCGCGCCCCGTGGCCTTGGGATAGGAGGCGGCCCATGACGCCCTCCGCCGAACCGCCCCCCGACTCCGCCCCTGCGCCCGAGGCCGCACCGGCCGTATCAGCACCTGCAGAAGCCCCGCCGCGCCGCCCGATCGCCGCCCGCCTGCTGAGCGACCGGGCCGCGATCGGCTATCTGCTGATTCTGGTCGCGACGATCCTTTTCAGCGCCAACAACAACCTGGCCAAGGAGGCCTACCGGCACGGCGTCTCGGTCGATACGGTGCTGGTCGGCCGCTCCTGGTTCCTGGTGCCGCTCCTCTGCCTCTGGTTCGCCGCCCGGCGGACATGGCCCGCGGTGCCCCGCGGCATGGCGGGCTGGCTCGTGCTCGGCGCGATCCTGTTTTCGGTCAACGGCTGGTCGCTGCTGTCGGCCTTCGACCGGATGTCGGTGAGCCTGGCGATCCTCGTCTTCTACCTCTTCCCGTTCATGGTCGGGCTGCTGGCGGCGGCGCTGCGGATCGAGCCGCTGCGCCCGGCCATGGCGATCGGCCTCGTCGTCGCTTTCGCAGGCCTGTACCTGGCCCTCGATACCGAGGGCGAATTGCATCCGATGGGCGTCGTGCTCGCCCTGGTGTCGGCGCTGGCGATCTCCGGCAATATCCTGGTCAGCGGCAAGCTGATGCGCCACGGCATGTCGCCGGTTGCTGTGGCCTTCTGGATGGTGCTCGGCTCGTCCATCCTGTACGGCGGCACCCTCGCCGCCTCGGGCGGCTTCCACTGGCCGAACAGCACGACCGGTTGGGCGGCGTTCGCCGGCACGATCGTTTTCATCTGCGCCGCCTTCGTCATGTTTTACGGCGCGCTCAATTTCCTGCGCGAAGCGCGCACGGCGCTGGTGATGAACCTGGAGCCGATCTTCACCATCGTCATGGCGGTCGCCCTGTTCGGCGAGGCTTTCGGGGGAACCCAGTGGCTCGGCGCGGCGCTGGTCGTCCTCGCCATCTTCGGCGTCGCGCTGGCCGGGCGGAAGGGGTAGGCGCATTATAATTTCGACGGTAACGGCACGCCTTCGCCTCGAACGGAACTCCCGTAAGTGTCGGTATACCCCCATTTGCAAACGCTACGCGTTACGTCCAGCCTATTTCACGCATACGAATTGCGTACTCCATATCGACGGCTGTCCGTAGCACAAGAAGAACCTGATCTAGTAGGTAGCGCGTACATTTTGCACAACATCTAGTTGACACACGAGTACGTTTCGCAATATTTAGCGAAAACAAGATTACACACCGCAAGATGTAGGGGTGAGGAGTCGACGCCAATCGGGCGTCTGACGGACAGGGAGATGCCGATGAAAATCCGGCGCCATTTCACGGTCGAGGGTCAGGATGCCTATGACGGCATCGCCTTCCGGAAGGCGACGAGCGAGATCCGCAATCCGGACGGCTCGGTCGTGTTCAGGAACGACCGGGTGGAAGCGCCGGAAGACTGGTCCCAGGTCGCCATCGACATTCTGGCCCAGAAATATTTCCGCAAGGCCGGCGTTGCGGATGCCGCCGACCTGAAACCCGTTCCGGAAGAGAATATCCCGGCCTGGCTGGCCCGGCGCGCGCCCGGGAAGGATGCCGCGACCGGCGGCGAGACCAGCGCCCGGCAGGTCTTCGACCGGCTGGCCGGCACCTGGACCTACTGGGGCTGGAAGGGCGGCTATTTCGCCGGCGAAGCCGACGCCCGCGCCTACTACGACGAGATGCGCTTCATGCTGGCGCGCCAGATGGCGGCGCCGAACTCGCCGCAATGGTTCAACACCGGCCTGCACTGGGCCTACGGCATCGACGGTCCCGGCCAGGGCCACCACTATGTCGACCACGAGACCGGCGCGCTGACCGAGGCGAGTTCGGCCTATGAGCATCCGCAGCCCCACGCCTGCTTCATCCAGTCGATCAGCGACGACCTGGTGAACGACGGCGGCATCATGGACCTGTGGGTCCGAGAGGCCCGCCTGTTCAAATACGGCTCCGGCACGGGCACCAACTTCTCGAACCTGCGCGGCGCGAACGAGCCGCTGTCGGGCGGCGGCAAGTCCAGCGGCCTGATGAGCTTCCTCAAGATCGGCGACCGGGCGGCCGGGGCGATCAAGTCCGGCGGCACCACGCGGCGCGCCGCCAAGATGGTGATCGTCGACGTCGACCATCCGGACATCCTGGAATTCGTCAACTGGAAGGTGAAGGAAGAGCAGAAGGTCGCCGCGCTGGTCGCGGGCTCCAGGCTGGCGCGCAAGCATCTCAACGAAATCATGCGGGCCTGCCGCGAGTTCGACGGCGCCGAGCCCTTCGACCCGCGCGCCAACCCGAGCCTGAAGAAAGCGATCCGCGCCGCGCGCAAGGCGATGCTGCCGCAGAACTATATCCAGCGGGTCATCCAGTTCGCCGAACAGGGCTTCGAGGAAATCGAGTTCGCGACCTACGACACCGACTGGGATTCGGAGGCCTACCTCACGGTTTCCGGCCAGAATTCCAACAATTCGGTGCGCGTCACCAACGAATTCCTCGAAGCCGCGATGGCGAACGGCGAGTGGACGCTGTTCAAGCGCACGACCGGGGAAGAGCACGGCACGGTGAATGCCGGCGAGCTGTGGAAGCAGATCGCCGAAGCCGCCTGGCAGTCGGCCGATCCGGGCGTCCAGTTCGATTCGACGATCAACGAATGGCACACCTGCCCGGCCGGCGGGCGCATCAACGCCTCGAACCCGTGCTCGGAATACATGTTCCTCGACGACACGGCCTGCAACCTGGCGTCGCTCAACCTGCTCGCCTTCCGCCGGCCCGACGGCGCGTTCGACGTCGCCGGCTTCGAGCATGCCGTGCGGCTGTGGACGCTGACGCTGGAGATCTCGGTGCTGATGGCGCAGTTCCCGTCGCGCAGGATCGCGGAACTGTCCTACCGCTACCGCACGCTGGGCCTCGGCTTCGCCAATGTCGGCGGCTACCTGATGGCGTCGGGCCTGCCCTACGACAGCGACGCCGGCCGGGCCTTCTGCGGCGCGGTCAGCGCCTTGATGACCGGCGCGGCCTACGAGACCTCGGCCGACATGGCGGCCGAACTGGGCCCCTTCCCCGGCCATGCCGACAACGCCGGCGCCATGCTGCGGGTGATGCGCAACCATCGCCGCGCCGCCCATGGCGAAGCCGAAGGCTATGAGGGCCTCACCGTCCTCCCCGTCCCCCTCGACCGGGCGGCCTGCCCGGACGGGGCGCTGCTCGACTCCGCCCGCGCGGCCTGGGACCGGGCGATCGAGAAGGGCGAAGCCGCCGGCTACCGCAACGCCCAGGCGACGGTGATCGCGCCGACCGGCACCATCGGCCTGGTGATGGATTGCGACACCACCGGCATCGAGCCGGATTTCGCGCTGGTCAAGTTCAAGAAGCTCGCCGGCGGCGGCTATTTCAAGATCATCAACCGGCTGGCGCCGCTCGCCCTGCGCACCCTGGGCTACGCCCGGCCGCAGATCGAGGAAATGATCCGCTACGCCGTCGGCAACGGCTCCCTGAAAGATGCGCCGTCGATCGACCATACAGCGCTGCATAACGTCGGCTTCACCGACATCATGCTCGACCGGGTCGATGACGCCCTCGCCAAGGCGTTCGACATCAAGTTCGTCTTCAACAAATGGACCCTGGGTGAGGATTTCTGCGTCAACCGGCTCGGCCTCGACCCCGACGCGCTGAACGATCCCGAATTCGACATGCTCGCCGCCCTCGGCTTCGAGCGCAGCGAGATCGACGCGGCGAACGCCTGGGTCTGCGGGGCGATGACCCTGGAAGGCGCGCCCCATCTCAAGGACGAGCATCTGCCGGTGTTCGACTGCGCCTCGCCCTGCGGGCGGACCGGCAAGCGCTTTCTGAGCTGGGAAAGCCATATCCGCATGATGGCGGCGTCGCAGCCCTTCATCTCCGGCGCGATCTCCAAGACGATCAACATGCCGAACGGCGCGACGGTCGAGGACTGCCGCGACGCCTACCAGCTGTCCTGGAAGCTGGGCGTGAAGGCCAACGCGCTCTACCGCGACGGCTCCAAGCTGAGCCAGCCGCTCTCGGCCACGGTATTCGACGATCTCGGCGACGAGGACGCGGCCGAGGACGCCAAGGAGGCCGTCATCCGGGCGCCGGCGGCGGAACAGGCGACCCAGGTCGCCGTCCAGGCCGCGATGAAAGTCGCCGACAAACTGGAGCAGCGCGCCCGCCGAGTCCGCCTGCCCGACCGGCGCCGCGGCTATACCCAGAAAGCCATCGTCGGCGGCCACAAGGTCTATCTGCGCACCGGCGAATACGACGACGGCGCGCTGGGCGAGATCTTCATCGACATGCACAAGGAAGGCAGCGCCTTCCGCAGCATCATGGACAGCTTCGCCATCGCCGTCTCGGTCGGCCTGCAATACGGCGTGCCGCTGGAGGAGTTCGTCGACTCCTTCACCTTCACGCGGTTCGAGCCCCAGGGCCTGGTCGAAGGCAACGACACCATCAAGATGGCGACCTCGGTGATCGACTACATCTTCCGGGAACTGGCCGTCTCCTACCTCGACCGGGACGACCTCGCCCACGCGACCGGCGACGACCTGCTGCCCGACTTCATCGGCAGCGGCGCCGAGGAAAGCGCCCTGCCCGACGGCGAGGCCGCCCAGGCCGCCGCCGCCCGGGTGTTCGACGGCATGCAGCGGGTGACCAGCAAGGGCTTCGTGCGCAACAAGTTCGCCGTCCTGGAAGGCGGCCTGTCGCTCGCCCCGAACGGGTCGGGCAACGGGTCGGACACGGGCAACGGGGCGGATGCCGCCGGCAACGGAGCGGCGAAGATCGCAACCAACGGCAACGGTGCCACACAACAGTCTTCGGTCGGCAAGCCTGCCGGTGTTTCCGCCGCATCCTCCGGCGGCGGGAACGGCAGCTTGCAGACCGCGGACCTCGGGAGCGGGTCAGCGGCTCTCGAGGTATCCCCCGCGGTCGCCGAGGCGGTCGACCTCAAGCTCAACCAGATCCGCGAAGCGCGGATGAAGGGCTATGAGGGCGACTCCTGCGGCGAATGCGGGAACTTCACACTCGTGCGCAACGGCACGTGTCTCAAGTGCGACACCTGCGGTTCGACAAGCGGGTGCAGCTAATAATGATAACGTAAGAGGAGTAATTCCAATGTTCAAAATCGAAGGGTTGTACCACGTCAACTACTCTGGACCGTTTGGTCATGGCTTCGGGCAGTTTGTCCTGAAACAAGGCGAAATAAACGGCAGTGATGCCGGTTCTGGAGAATATCGCGGGAAGTATTGGCGAGATCCTTTTGGCACCAACTATATTCTCGATATCGAACTAGTTCTGAGCCAACAAAATTTGCTGGTAACGGACGGAATACCGAGGATGCCTGGTACTTCTCTCAATTTTCAAATTTCCATTTGCGAAGATAAGATCGGTAAACCATGCGCTGTAGACCTACCGACAGGACCAATAATTCTAACTATCTCGCGCGTCTCCGATCTGCATCAAGACGCGGCCTAATCTGCACTCATAGGAGGATAGAGATGGGAAAGAATCAGCACATTGTTCCGCACCCTGCAGGATGGGCTGTCAGGGGTGCAAGAAATTCCAAAGCGACTTCCGTGCATCGTACTCAAACTGAGGCAATCGAAGAGGCCCGTGGAATCGCGATCAATCAACAAAGTGAAATGTTGATCCATGGTCGAAACGGCCAAATTCGTGAGCGAAATACCTATGGGAGAGATCCATATCCACCCAAAGGCTGAAACAAGCTTTGAACCGAAGCAGGTGCGGCGCGCTATCCTCCGGCGCCGGGTGCTTCGGATCGAAGGGTACAGAGGCGGGTCAGCGGTCTCTGAACCTATGAGCAACCGTTCTCAGGTTGCTAGCTGACCGGGCATGTTTGCCTGACCGTTACTCCTCCCTGAACTACGGGGCGGACTCCTCGGAGCCGCCCCGATTTTCTTGCGGGATCGCCAACGGCAATCCGGACCGGAATGCCGTGGCCAACGGCCGCCCGGAACTCCCAATCCGTCATTCCGACCGGAGCCGCCCGCAGAGCCTGCCTTGAGCGAAGTCGAAGGGGCGGCGGAGTGGAGGAATCTACCCGGCGTGCAACCGACGCCAAATTGCCGTGCCTACGGTCGAATCCCGTCGCCAGCCGGATTTCTCCGCTACGCCGCTTCGCCGCTCCGGTCGAAATGACGGATTGGGGGGCCGGGTCCGCCTGAAATAACGGGAGGCGCGCGCGAACGGCGCCGCGCCGGACAGATTATCGGTTGAACAACGGCCAGAGGTCCCGGAATTCGGGGGTGGACTGGGCAATCAGCGAGAGCTTCTTTTTCCGCCGCCAACGCTTGATCTGCTTTTCCCGCGCGATAGCGCCGAGGATGTCGTCGTGCGGCTCGCACCACAGCAGCCGCCAGATATTGTATCGCGTCGTGAAGCCCTTGACCGCGCTAGTGCGATGTTCGTGAAGGCGCCTCGCGAGATCGGCGGTCACACCAACGTAAAGCACCCGGCTCAGACTCCCCAGGATGTAGACGTAGCCACCTTTCCGCATTAAAGTACAAATAATGAACAAATAAAGCTTCGTCAACTGCCAGACCTGTACGCGCACGTCTCGGTTCGGTCCCCCTTCCGTCATTTCGACCGGAGCCACCCGGAGGGCGGCGGAGCGGAGAAATCTACCCGGCGTGCGGCCGACGCCAAAGCGCCGTGCATGCGGACGATTTCCGTCGCCAGCCGGATTTCTCCACTACGCGGCTTCGCCGCTCCGGTCGAAATGACGGGAAGAGAAACGGCTTTGCCGCTTCGGTCGGGATGACGGAAAGGGCGGCGGCGAGGCTCCAGCCGGGTCGATGGGAGCGAGTGCAGGGCGCGACCGACATCCCGGACGCCTCTTGCCACCGCGCGACGCGGCTGCTTCCATGCCGGCCGCTTTCGCCGCCTGCCGGAGATTCCCCATGCCCCTTACCTGCGCCCATCTTGTCGGCAGCCTGCCCTATACGGACGCCGATACGACCTTCACCGAGATCGCCGGCCGGCTCGGCGGGCATCTCAAGCGGATTCCGGACGGCGAGACCGGGGAGCGGGCGCGCTGGATCTTCTGGCAGCGCGCCAAGGTGGCGGAGCATCCGGCGATGGAGGTGGCCGCGGACGACGACCTTCAGCGCATCCACCAGTGGGACGGCAAGCTGATCCGCGAGTGGGAGCTGTTCCGCTTCAGGGCCGGCGTCGATCCGGCGACGGTCGCGTTCGACCCCGGCTATGCGCCCGAGGCCATCGCCTCCTACGCCCGCTTCGCCGCCATGCGCGAGGCCGGGACGCTGCCGGCGGACGTGCGCTTCCAGGTCTGCCTGCCGACGCCGATGGCGATCGGCTACTGGTTCGTGGCGCCGTCGGCGCGGCCGGACTTCTTCGCCGCCTATGAGCGCGCCTTCAAGGCCGACCTGGCGAAGATCTGCAACGCAATCCCGCACGGCGACCTGGCGATCCAGTGGGACGTCTGCCAGGAGGTGCTGGCCTGGGAGGGGTATTTCCCGAGCCGCCCGGACAGCTACAAGGAAGACATCACGGGGATGCTCGCCCGCCTCGGCAACGCGGTGCCGGAAGCGGCGGAGCTCGGCTACCACCTGTGCTACGGCACGCCGAACGACGAGCATGTCGTGATGCCGGCGGACCTCGCCAACGCCGTCGAGATGATCCACGGCATCCTGGCCGGGCTGGCGCGCGCGCTGCAGTTCGTCCACGTTCCGGCGCCGAAACACCGGGACGACGCGGCCTATTACGCGCCGCTGGCGGACCTGACCCTGCCCGAAGGCTGCGAGCTCTATCTCGGCGTCATCCACCACGACGACCGGGACGGCGACCGGCGCCGCATCGCCGCCGCGGCGCAGACCGTGGCCGATTTCGGCATCGCGACCGAATGCGGCTGGGGCCGCGGCGACCCGGCCCGCGCCCCCGGCCTGCTCGACAGCCACAGGATTGCGCTCGAAGGCGGGTGAACGGGGGGTGGGATCGGCGCGGTCCTTACAGCAGAGACGACGCTGGAATCCCCCTCCCCCAAGAGACTCCCCTGCGAAAGGGGCGACCCGCGCGCGTATGCCCCCTCCCCCCGACCCCCTCCCCCGGAGGGGAGGGGGAGCTTTGTTCCGGAAACGCCGCGCAATACCGAAAAACCGGCGTATTCCAAAGACTTTACCCCCTCCCCTTGGGGGAGGGGGTAGGGGGAGGGGTATCGTTGGGAAGGGTCCGCCGCCGCCCATTTTGGCTCTGCCCGATATTCGCAGAGGAATCCCGAGGGAGGGGAGGACGGTGCAAACCGGTTACATGGGTAACAGAATAGACCGGATAGACGGGATTCACCCGGTCCTGACCGCCGCCTTCGCGCTGTCGATTCCGGCCGTGATCCGGCGCACGAGAAAGATCGCGAGCGCGGCGGCTACCAGCAGCATGACATCCCCGGCGATATAGGCGATCAGCGCCTGCCGGAACGATTCGAATCCTTCTTCGCTGCCGATCCTGCGGACGCCGTAGCGGTCGGCGCCGTTCGCGAACAGGATCAGCAGCCACCAGACGATGACGGGGGCGCTGCCGATATGGCGGCGCGGGGCCGCGGGGCCGCCGGCAAGCGCGACGCGGTAGAGCTCCAGTATCGCCCGTGGCGCCTGGATCAGGTTGGCGATCGGGACGAACCACCAGCCGACCGCCCAGCCGGGCCGGAATTTCATGTCCGCGAAGCCGAGGGCATGGGCGTTTGCGCTGGCGCGGTAGACCCAGACCAGGAAAGCGACCGCCGTAACGATCAGGATGCCGAGCGTTGGAAGGAGAATCCTGTCGCCCCATTCGAACGCCGCAGCCATGTCCAGCACGGCCTCCCTGCTCCTTTCCTCGATCACGGCGTCGAGCAGAACGAGCAGGTGGATGTCATAGCCCAGGTCGACGGCCGCCGCGACCAGCCCCAGAGCCAGAAGAAGCGTGACCGTCCTGCCCAGCGGCCGCAGTGGCGTGTAGCGATAGGCCCGTTTCGGATCCTTCATGTCCATCTTCTTTAAAATTCTTGATTTGTTCTTATCTCGTTCTATATTCAATCGGTTGTCAAGCCAGATTTTCTGCCGGGCCGGCGACAGGGGCAGGCACTGGCGAATCGGCCTCTATTGCAACCGACCATGACGCAACATGACATTTCCTGACACTTGCCGATTCATGCTGGCCGGCTTGTCCTTCCCCCGCTTCAGCGGGGGAAGTGGCCCCGGATTTATCCGGGGTCGATTGGGGGTGTGCCCGGCAGCGGCCCGAACCCTCCCCACTTTGCCTGTCGGGTCGACGGTGCGCGGCTGGCGCCGCGCCAACCCCACCCGGCGCGCAAGACGCGCGCCGACCTCCCCTTCTGCAGAAGGGGAGGTACAGGAACGGCCGACGGGGCAAGAAGGACGAAAACATGACAAGACATGACAAAACAAAGCAGCAATTTTCAACCTGATGGACAAGCGGGGACGTTTGGGGCCGTTCGGGGTCAGGAGCATGATAACACACTGTAATCATTGGCGTTGTGTTTTCTCCGCAGGTCGGATATAAGCCCCAGGAAGGGTCAAGCGATAGCTTGTGGGGACACCGATTTGACATCAGTCGGTTGCGATTTGAAGACCGATTTGCCGACCGGAATTTCGCCGGCCTCCCGGAACTCCGGCCGCCCGTCCGGTCGGCGGGAGTTGGGAACGAACCGGGTCCATAGCCGCTTCGCCCCTGTCCTGCGACAAGGGAAGGATTACGGCTCATGGGCGCCGTGAAGCTGAGCAAGAGGACCATCGACCGCCTGACCGTAGAACGCGCCTCCGCGGTGTTCTGGGACAGCGAGCTGCCGGGGTTCGGGATACGGGTCCACGCCACCGGGCGCAAGGTGTTCGTCGCCCAGGCGCGCACGCCGGGCGGTCTTCCGAAGCGGGCGACGGTGGGGCGTTACCGGTTGATGGAAGTCGAGGATGCTCGGCTGAAGGCGGCCGAGATGATCGACCGCATCCGGCGCGGCCGGGACCCGGTGGCGCCGCCCGCCCCGGAGGAGCCGACGGTGGCCGATCTCGCCGAACGCTTCCTGGAGGCGCATGTCGAGGTGAACTGCAAGCCGCGGACGGTGGAGACGTACCGGAGCCTGCTCAGGCTGCACATCCTGCCCGAACTTGGCGCGCTCCGGTTGAGCGAGGTCGACCGCTCGCATGTCTCGGCGCTGCACCACGGGCTGCGCGACACGCCCTCCCGGGCCAACCAGTCGGTCGGCATATTCTCGAAGATGTTCAAGCTGGCGGTGGCGTGGGGCATGACCCCGGCCCGGCCCAACCCGTGCCGGTCGGTCAAGCGCTACAAGGAGCGGAGCTGCGAGCGGTTCCTCACCGAGGACGAGTATGCGCGTCTCGGCCGGGTGCTGTTCGAGGCCGAATCGGAAGGCCCCCTCATGGCCTCGGCGGTGGCGGCGGTGCGCCTGCTGCTGCTGACGGGCTGCCGCCGGAACGAGATCCTCATGCTGCGTTGGGACGACATCGACCGCAGGGCGGGCGAGCTGCGGCTCAGCGACAGCAAGTCCGGCCCGCGCCGGGTGCCGCTGACGCCGCCCGTGGAGCGGGTGCTGGCGCGGATACCGCGCGCGAAGGGCAATCCGTGGGTGATCGCGGGCGAGAAGCCGGACCAGCGCCTCCTGCGCATCGATCCGTTCTGGAACAAGTTGCGGGCGCGCGCCGGGCTGGACGGGCTGCGGCTTCACGACTGCCGCCACAGCTTCGCCTCGCGGGCGCTGGCGGTCGGCGAGAGCCTGTCGGCGATCTCCCGGCTGCTCGGCCACAAGACGGTGATGACGACGGTGAAATACGCCCATCTCGCGCGGGACACCGAGCGGGCGTCGGCGGCCAAGGTCGGGGACAGCATCGGCAGCGATCTCATGGCCCCTGATCCCGACCTCGAATCCGAAGCGGCGTAGGGGCGAGGCAGGACGAAGGGCGATGGCGAAGCTGAACAGCACGACGATCTCGCGGCGCACGGTGGAGCGCCTCGCGGCGGACCGGGACACGGTCTACTGGGACAGCGAGCTGCTGGGCTTCGGCGTGCGCGTCTATCCGACGGGAGGCAAGGTCTATGTCGTGCAGACCCGGGCGGAGGGCAAGAACGGCAAGCGGGTGACGGTCGGGCGCCACGGCGTCATCACGGCGGAGGAGGCCCGCCGCCGGGCGGCGCACATCATCTCCCGGATCAAGGCCGGCAAGGACCCCATTCCCGAGCCGCTGGCGGTGGAGGCGAACGGGCCGACGGTGGCGGAGCTGGCGGCGACCTATCTCGAAGAGGTGGTCGCGGTGCGCCTCAAGCCCGCGTCGGCCAATTCCTACCGCAACACCATCGAGAAGCACATCCTGCCCGGGCTGGGCCGGAAGCGGGCGCTGTCGCTGGACCATGCGGCGGTGTCGGCGTTCCACCATTCGCTGAGCGGAACGCCGGCGGCGGCCAACCGGGCGGTCGAGATGCTGTTCCGGATCTACCGGGCGGCCGAGGAACGGGAGACGATCCCGGAGGGCAGCAATCCCTGCGGTGAGGTCGCGATGAACCGGCAGCGCCGCCACGAGCGGTTCCTGACCGACGAGGAGTTCCGCCGCCTCGGCGGGGTTCTGGACGAGGTCGAAGCCGGTGGCGGCGCGATGGCGCATGCGGCGGCGGCGATCCGGCTGCTGCTGCTGACCGGCTGCCGCAAGAGCGAGGTGCTGAAGCTGCGCTGGGAGGATGTCGACCTCGCGGCAAGGGAGATGCGGCTCCGCGACGCGAAGACCGGTCCGCGGACGGTGCAGCTGTCGCCGGCCGCGGCGGCGGCACTGGCGCACGCGCCGCGGGTCGAGGGCAATCCGCATGTCGTGCCCGGCATGCGGCCGGGCAGCCGCATGGGCGACCTGCAGCGTCCCTGGGAGCGGATCAGGAAGCGCGCCGGGCTGGACGGCCTGCGGCTTCACGACTGTCGCCACAGCTTTGCCTCGCGGGCGCTGGCGCTGGGCGAGAGCCTGCCGACGATCGGCAAGCTGCTCGGTCACAGCCATATCCAGACGACCGCACGATATGCGCACCTGGCGCGGGACTCGGTGCACGAGTCGGCGCGGCGGGTGTCGGAGTCGGTCGAAGCCAGCCTGTATCGGGACTGTCCGGGGCTTGCGCCAGCGGATTGAGAGGCGGTCCTACACACTCGCCTGACTGCGAATTCCCGGAGAGAGGAACATTGAATGCCGAACAATAAAGGGTTTTCCGGTTGCGACTGACGCTCCCCGGAGATCGGCGTAGTTCGGCAGACACCATGATCTCTGACATACCCGCGTGGTCGAACCTTTACTGTTGGCGGCCTAGCCGTTAGTCGAAGCCACAGGCCGCGAGTCCCCGTGATCGCAGTGATCCTCGGCCGCCAATCGTCTTGTTCGCCGACGCGACCTTACGTGAACTATCTGGTCCATGAGGGTCTACTGTTGCTAAGTGAGACGTGGTAGACCGAGCGCTCCACAGAGCGTCTGGAGATACCTGCAGCGCAGGGACCGGACTGCAAACGAAGCGGTTAAGCAAAACCATATGACGGACGCCATGCAATCGGTAGCTGTATGGATACAAGCAATCGCAACTACGTTGGTGGCCGCGGTCACCCTGTGGGTGGTGTTCTTTTCTGAAGTGGGCGACTTGGCGGTTGAAATTCTGAGAGCAGATCTTCTGGAAGCAAGAAGGGAGATGAAACAACTTTCTGAAGAAAAGCAACAGCTTTCGGTAGAAAAGCAACAACTACTTACGATCAGACAGCAGCTAGAGAGTCAAAGTCAAGAACTTGAGCGGCAACGGGAAGAACATGTAGCCCATGTGGTAAACGGTTATCTGAGAGAACTTTGGGAAGTCGGGCTAAGACATCTAGTGGAGTACAGGAATCTCGCAGAGGTCGGACAAGAATTGAAAGGAGAATCGGAGAAATTTTCACCATTGAGAAACTGGCGACCAAATTCTACTGAGAAAATCCCACAAAGTCTTTGGACACGCTCTCTGCCTAACCCGAGCAACATTTACAAAGAAAGCCGAAATGAATGGGGGGAGCTCCTAATTTCCTGGAGCCACAAATGGGATTGCTCCAAGGAACGGGTACATATCTCAATGAATTATGATGACATACCATTTGATCCCCAAGGATCCAAAGTAGGAACGAGACGTCGAGCGGAACTTGTTGACGAACGGTATAGAAAGTTTCAACTTGAATATCAGAAGCGTTTGGCAGCGTTCAATATCTCGTGCTTCGATGAATGGGAGCAAGCTGTCAGGCGACAGATTGCAGGAAAAAAAGGGAAGGATGCACTAAAGCTTCGAGAATTTTCTCAAGACCTTTTATCATGGTCAGGCTTAAGAAGTTTAAGTCAATCCGCGAAAAACCAAATCAGAGAAAAAATCATGCGTGAGTTAAACATTAATCATCAATTATCCACTCTGCCTATACAGCTAAAACTTTCAAGATCGGCTTCGTTGGAGGAGATCAAAGTACAAGCTAGTCAAATTCTAGTGAATGTTAATAGGGCAAGGGATTGGCTGGATCGCGCTACCAGGGACAGACGTCGGTGGGGCGCGGAATGAGTCTTGTGTTAAATCGATGTCTAACAGTTCCGCACTTGGTTCATTCAGGATTTCCGCCTCGACAGTGAGGACCAATCCGCGGTCGAACAGTTCAATGCCGCACGACTACCGGGCGATCCATGATAATGCCGCCCTTACTATTCTTAATTTCCATCCACAGCAGCTGACAGAAATCGGCGCGGCACACCCGCGAGTAGGCGGCCTTCTTGTAGAACGCGATATGGTCGCATAGCCGTTGGTCAACATTCTTGTAGAGGAGCACCATGTGTTCTTCCAGCGACGGCGTTTGTTTGGTCAATTTCCTATCCTCCACTGCTGCGTGGTTCGCTTGTCCGCAGCGCTGGCTGCAATCGTGGTAGCCTAGGATCTCCACCAATAACCCCCTGGCGGCGGCGATCAGCCATGCCCTAACCGGGCGCCGTTCGGCTCGATGCTGAAGACCGTTGTTCTCTGCGAGCTTCTCAGGATCGCGGGCTGAGCGGAGTTGGTCCGTCTTGCCGTCCTCCAAGCGGGAGGTTAACCGGCTTCGCGAACTGCAAGCGCCTCCACCGTGCGGTTATTGACCAGACTGAGCCCGGCGTCATTGCGAGTCCAATCGATCTCCTCGGCCCGGCGGCCGCCGATCACCTCTGGATTCTAAGGGAACGTGTCGCCCTTTCTATCAACAAGCAACCCTGCGTTCGTCCTGTAATTGCTTCCCGCGAGGCGCCGCTCGTCGCCCTTCCCGCCGCCGCGCCCGGGCGCGGCGGCCACTTCTCCGCTCTTCGTCGTCAGTTCCGCCCGCCGCGCCGCGCGGTCGCGGGGTCGTTTTCCCTGCCGCCGGGGTTGGCCACGGCGGGCGCCTGGTGTCGTTTGGGGGTCGTTTGGGGTCGGAATCCGTCCCGCAACGCGCCGATTCGATCATCTCCCTGTCCCTGTTTGACCCCGTCTGACCTCGTTTGTCCCCGTTTGAGCCCGTTTGAGCCCGTTTGGGTGGCCGATTGCGAATCCATTTCGACCATGCCCGCCGCCGGCCCCGTGCGCTTGGATGACGGCCCGTGCGTCCGGAGCGGTCCGGGCGCCCGAATTCAGAGGGAGACGGGAATGACGGATGAGATCGTTTATCTGACCCCGCTGCAGGCGGCCCGGGTTCTCGGCGTGTCCGCGAAGACGCTGGCGCGCTACCGGGTGAAGGCGAAAGGGCCGGTATTCGTGAAGCTCGAAGGCCGGGTGCGCTACCTGCGCAAGGACCTGGACGACTGGGCGCATGGCCGGCGGCGGGCCTCGACCATGGACGACGGGACCGTGCTCACGGGAGCGGGTCGATGAGGGGCGGGGCAAGCAGGACGCACGCGGCCGGCCTGGCGCTCGTCGCGGCCGCCGCCGTGCTGGCCGGACCGGAGGTTGCGCTGGCGACCACCGACACCACCTTCGGCGATCCGCTCGACACGGTGCAGGACATCGTCGGCGGCACCGGCGGCCAGCTCGCCGCGGCGCTCGCCGTGGGCGCCGCGCTGGTGGGTTCGGTGCTGCGCTTCAACGCCATGCAGCTGATGGGCGCGGTCGGCGTCGGCATCGCGGCCGGCGCCGGCACCGGCATCGTCACCGGCCTGGTCGGCACGGCGATCGTGTGATGAGCGAGACCGCGCGCCACACCATCCCGCGCCGTCTCGACGACCCGGAGCGCTGGCTGTTCTGGACCGTCGACGAGGCGGCGGCCCTGATGGGCCCGGCCCTGCTCGGCCTTGCGGCCAACCAGTTCGTGCCCGGGCTGGTCGCCGGCGTCGGCGGCTGGCTGCTGCTGCGTCGGGTCAAGCGCGGCGGCGGAGCCAATATCGCGCGCTACGCGCTCTACTGGTTCCTGCCGGACTTCGTGCTGCGTTTGAAGGCGACGCCGCCGAGCCATCTGCGCCGGTTCGTCGGCTGATGCGGCGCGGCGACATGGACAATGCGTTCCGCCGGGTGCGGGATATCAGGCTCGCGCTCGGCCTCCTGCTGGCGCTGTCGATGGCGGCCAACCTGGCGCTCACCATGAGTTTCGCCGGGCGCGAGACCGTCACCGTGCTGGTGCCCGCCACGGCGGGACCCAACTGGGAGGTCGGCGGCGGCGGGGTCGGCATCACCCGGGCGGGCGCGCGCTACCTGGAAGACATGGCGCGCACCGTGGCGGTGACGCTGCTCACCCTCACCCCGGAGAACGCGGCCCTTGTCCGCCTCGCGGCGGCGCGTCTGGCCCATTCCTCGGCACGCGGCGCAATCGGCGCCTGGGTCGAGGCCGAGGCCGGGCGCATGGCCGGCCGCGACATGGCGAGTGCCTTCTATCCGACGGAGATCGAGGCCGACCCCGGGCGGCTGGCCGTGGAGATCGCCGGCGAGCTGGTGACCTGGATCGGGCGCGAGGAGGCTTCGCGCGAGGACCGGCGCTACCGGCTCGTCTTCCGGATCGACGCCGGGCGGATCGGGCTGCTGCGCTTCGAGCAACTGGAGAGTGGAAAATGACGATCGTTGTACGGCGGCACGCGCTGCTGCTTGCCTTGCACCTTCTGTATATCGGCGCGCTCGCGCTGCCCCTGCCGGCGGCGGCGATGCAGATCCTCGACGCGGCCGACCATGCCGAGATTGCCGCGGAGATCTCCGCGACCGGCGTCAACCGCATCGCGCTCCATGGCGACCGGATCGCGAAGGTGGTGCGCGCGCCGGACGGGTTCGCGGTCGAGCACGACGCCGGCTCGGGCGACCTCTATCTCAGGCCCGCCGGACCGCGGGCGAAAACCTCTGGGTCCGAGGCGGACGCTGGTGTTCCTCGAAGGCGCCCGCATCGACGGACGTCCGGCGACGCCTCCGCAACCGCAATCCGCTCAGCAAGGGAAATGACATGACCATTCGCATGACACATGCGCAGCGCCGGCTGGCCATCCCGGCCGCCTCGATAGCGGCGATGCTGCTCGCCGGCTGCTCTTCCGGGAACATCGGCGAGTCGTGGCAGTGCCCGTTGGCAGATACCGGGTCGTGCGACAGCGTTGCCGCCGCCGATCCGGCGGTGCCTGACGCGGGCGCGGCGCGGAGGACGCTGCTCGCGGAGCCGCTGTGGCGACAGCGCGCCGGCGAGCCCGGGCCGCCTGCCCCGGCGCCCTGCGAGGAGGAGTGCGGCGGCGGCTTCGATCCCT
>Ga0209544_1001043_pt1 | contig 32753 bp, 40 predicted proteins | sample MesohylPK_FD_187297 | JGI IMG/M metagenome (GOLD analysis project Ga0209544, IMG submission 187297) | Host-associated microbial community of the marine sponge Aplysina aerophoba from Gulf of Piran - sponge mesohyl, lysed by proteinase K... | ecosystem: Host-associated > Porifera > Sponge >... | reverse complement strand
CGGCGTGCACAGCGCCGACATCGAGGCCCTCGCCGCCGCGGGCATCACCGCGGGCTGCGGCACCGAGCCGGTGCGCTACTGCCCCGACAGGGCGGTCACCCGCGCCCAGATGGCCACATTCCTGGTGAGAGCCCTCGACCTGCAACCCCCCGAAGAGCCCGCCGGGTTCGCCGACGTCGATCCCGCCGGCGTGCACAGCGCCGACATCGAGGCCCTCGCCGCCGCGGGCATCACCGCGGGCTGCGGCACCGACCCGCTGCGCTACTGCCCCGACAGCCCCGTCACCCGCGCCCAGATGGCCACATTCCTGGTACGCGCCCTCGACCTGCAACCCTCCCAAGACCCTGAGAGCTGAGCAGGCCCCGAATCGAGGCGGCCAACGGGAATCGGCAGGGTTGGATGGACGCCCCGTCGCAGGTAGCGTTGCCTTTCGGCCTCGGGCCGGCCGCCGACGCGCGCCGGCCGGGGCTCACCCCACAGGAGGCCAGACACTGCCGAAACCCAAAGAGGACGCGATCGTATTGGAGGGAACCGTCACGGAGTCCCTTCCCAACGCGATGTTCCGCGTGGAGCTCGAGAACGGCCACTACGTGCTGGCCCACATCTCGGGCAAGATGCGGATGCACTACATCCGGATACTTCCCGGAGACCGCGTCCAGGTTGAGGTCACGCCCTACGACCTCCAGCGGGGGCGAATCACCTATCGCTACAAGTGAGCATCGAACATCCATGAAGGTCCGACCCAGCGTGAAGAAGATCTGTGACCGTTGCAAGGTCATCCGCCGGCGCGGGCGCGTCATGGTGATCTGCGACAACGCTCGTCACAAGCAGAGGCAGGGCTGACATGGCACTCACCTCCACACCAGGAAAGCAGGGCTAGATGGCGCGTATCTCCGGCGTCGACATCCCCCGTGAGAAGCGGGTCGAGATCTCCTTGACCTACATCTACGGCATCGGGCGCAGCACCGCCCGGCAGATCTGCCAGGCGGCCGAGATCCACCCCGACACCCGGGTGCGGAACCTCACCGACGACGAGGTGGCCCGGCTGCGCGGCTTCATCGACGCCAACGTCCAGGTGGAGGGCGACCTGCGCCGCGAAGTGTCCCAGGACATCAAGCGCAAGATGGAGATCGGCTGCTACCAGGGGCTGCGGCACCGCCGCGGGCTTCCCGTGCGGGGTCAGCGGACCCACACCAACGCCCGGACCCGCAAGGGCCCCAAGCGCACGGTGGCCGGCAAGAAGAAGGTCACGAAGTAGGCGGCTGGCACCAATGGCGAAACCATCCTCGGACCGGCGGCGCACCCGCAAGCGTGAGCGCAAGAACGTCACGCACGGCGTGGCCCACATCAAGAGCTCGTTCAACAACACGATCATCACCATCACCGACCTCCAGGGCAACGTGGTGTCGTGGGCCTCGGCGGGCAACGTGGGCTTCAAGGGCTCCCGCAAGTCCACGCCGTTCGCGGCCCAGATGGCGGCCGAGCAGGCCGCCCGCAAGGCCATGGAGCACGGCCTGCGCAAGGTCGACGTGCAGGTCAAGGGGCCCGGCTCGGGCCGCGAGACCGCCATACGCTCGCTGCAGAACGTCGGCATCGACGTGACCGGCATCACCGACGTGACGCCCGTGCCGCACAACGGCTGCCGGCAGCCCAAGCGCAGAAGGGTCTGACATGTCGCGTTACACGGGACCCAAGGCGCGGGTGTCGCGCCGGCTCAACACCAACATCTGGGGCACCAAGGGCGAGGCGATCGCCCTCGACCGGCGACCGTACCCTCCCGGCGAGCGGGGCCGCTCCCGGCGGCGCAACACCGCCTCGGAGTTCCTGGTGCAGATGCAGGAGAAGCAGAAGGCCCGCTTCACCTACGGGCTCACCGAGCGCCAGTTCCGCAACCTGTTCGCCGAGGCCAGCCGGCGCCAGGGCGTGACCGGCGAGAACATGCTTCGGTACCTGGAGCTGCGGCTCGACAACTTCGTCTACCGCATGGGCTGGGGCGCCACCCGCCCCCAGGCCCGCCAGATGGTCAACCACGGCCATGTGAACGTCAACGGCTCCCGAGTCACGATCCCCAGCTACCGGCTGCGCAAGGGCGACGTCGTCGATTTGCGGCCCAAGATCCGCGACTCGGCCACGATCCAGTGGAACGTGGACGTGCTCGACCGCAACCCGCCCGCCTGGATCGACCGCGGCGAGGACGCCTTCACGGCAACGGTGCGCGACCTGCCACTACGCGAGCAGATCGACGTGCCCGTCCGAGAGCAGCTCATCGTCGAGCTGTACTCGAAGTAGTTGGATCCCATACCCACCGGGCAGCACTCGGCGCCGGCCGAGGCCCTGCCCGACGCAGCAGAGTCGAGGAGTCCCATGCTTGTAATGCAGCGCCCGACGGTCGAAGCACGCGAGGCGGCCGAGGGCAACCGTCAGCAGTTCGAGATCGGCCCGCTCGAGCCCGGCTTCGGGTTCACGATCGGCAACTCGCTGCGGCGCACACTGCTCTCGTCGATCCCCGGAGCCGCGGTCACGCAGGTTCGCTTCGACAGCGCCCTCCACGAGTTCGCGACCATCGCAGGCGTGGCGCAGGACATCACCGACATCATCCTCAACCTCAAGGATCTGGTGCTGGTCGTGGAGTGCGAGGAGCCTGTGACGCTGCGGCTCGATGCCCGGGGCCCGGCCGATGTCACCGCAGCCGACATCCAGAGCCATCCCGATGTCGAGATCCTCAACCCGGACGCACCCATCGCCACTCTCAACAAGGCCGGCCGCCTGGCGGTCGACATCACGGTCGCCCGGGGCCGCGGCTACGTGTCGGCGGAGGAGAACAAGGAGCTGACGGCGGCCATCGGCGTGATACCGGTCGACTCGATCTACTCGCCGGTGCGGAGGGTCGCCTTCAACGTCGAAGCCACCCGCGTCGAGCAGTCGACCGACTACGACCTGCTGGTGCTGGACGTCGAGACCGACGGGTCGATCTCGCCGGCCGAGGCGGTGGCCTCAGCCGGTGCCACCCTGCGCAGCCTGATCGAGCTCGTCGAGGATCTCAGCGACGACCCTCGCGGCCTCGAACTCGGCGAGATAGTGGCCGCACCGCAGGGGGAGGCCGAGTCCGAGTCCATGGTGGACGACCTGGAGTTGACCGAGCGTCCCCGCAACTGTCTCAAGCGGGCCCAGATCAACACGCTCAGCGAGCTGCTGGACAAGACCCCCGACGATCTCCTGGCCATCACCAACTTCGGCGAGAAGAGCCTCGACGAGGTCGTCGCCAAGCTCGACGAGCGGGGCCTGGCGCTGCGGGGCGGGGGCTGACATGCCGGGCCGTCCCCGCAAGGGACGACGCTTCGGGGGCAGCGGCAGCCACCAGAAGCTGATGATGGCCAACCTGGTGGCGTCCCTGATCGCGGCCGAGGGCATCACCACCACCGAGTCGAAGGCCAAGGCCATGCGACCCGTCGCGGAGAAGATGATCACCAAGGCCCGCCGCGGCGGAGTGCACAACCACCGCCAGGTCGTCCGCTTCCTGGGCGACCGGGAGATGGCGTCGAAGCTCTTCGACGAGATCGGCCCGCGCTATGTGGACCGCCCGGGCGGCTACACCCGCATCGTCAAGCTGGGCCCCCGCCACGGCGACAACGCCCCGATGGCCCGCATCGAACTGGTCTGACCCCCGAGGGCCGTTGATTGCCTGACGGTCCGGAACCGGTGGGAGTCGTCCGCATGCGGATGACGGTCGCGTACGACGGCTCGGAGTTCCACGGTTTCGCCCGCAACGAGGGAGTGCCCACGGTGGCCGGGTCGCTCGGCGATGCCCTGGCCGGCGTGCTGGGCCATCCCGTGAACCTTGTCTGCGCGGGCCGGACCGACCGCGGTGTGCACGCCCGGGCCCAGGTGGTCTCCTTCGACGCCGACATGGAGCGCGCCGACCCGGTCAGGCTGGTGCGGGCCGTCAACCGCATGTGCGGTCCGCGCATCTCGGTGTCGAGGGCCAGCATCGAGTCCCCCGGTTTCGACGCCCGCCGGTCGTGCACCGGTCGGGTCTACCGCTACCGGGTGCTGAACTCGCCGGTGCCGAACCCGTTGGCGGCCGGCCTGTGCTGGCATGTCGAGCGGTCCCTTGATCTGCGGGCCATGCGCACCGCCGCCGACCGGCTGCTGGGCGATCACGACTTCAGCTCGTTCTGCCGCCGCAATCCCTCGAAGGCGGACCAGTCGATGGTGCGCACCGTGCGTCGGGCCGTGTGGTGGCTCGAGGGCGATGTCGCCGTGTTCGAGATCGAGGCCCGCTCGTTCTGCCACCAGATGGTGCGCTCCGTGGTCGCGCTGCTGGTGTCGGTCGGCCTGGGCCGCCACAAGCCCTCCGATGTGGGGACGGTCATCGCGGCCCGCGACCGCAGCGCCACGCCCAGCCCGGCGCCGCCCCACGGTCTGGTGCTCTGGGCCGCCCTCTACGACACCACCGCGGAGGCGCCCGCGCCGCGGTAGGGCATCCGGCACATCCGTGACGGCTGCGTCTCGGCTGTGCGCCCGCGCCGGGGCAGGGCACGGGTGGTGGTCGTTCGCGGGGACGCTACGGGAGCGCGGCCGGGGGGTCGCCCCGGTCGATGAGCCTTCCTTCGGTCGCGGCGTCCACGTCGTCGGTGGCGTCGAGCTTGGCGATCAGCGCGGTCAGTTTCAGGTTCATCTCGTCGAACTTGGCGTCGAGTTCGTCGAACTTGGCCTCGAACTTGGCGTCGAGCTCGTCGATCTTGGCGTCGAGTTCGTCGAACTTGGCCTCGAACTTGGCGTCGAGCTCGTCGATCTTGGCGTCGAGCTTGTCGAACTTGGCCTCGAACTTGGCGTCGAGCTTGTCGATCTTGGCGTCGAGCTTGTCGAACTTGGCCTCGAACTTGGCGTCCTGCGCGGCGAATCCTGCGTCCACCCTGTCCTCGAGGCGGTTGATGCGGATGTTGGTAGTGGTGAGCATGCTGACCAGCAGAGCCACGACCAGGGCGCCGAGGAAGCTGGCCAGCGGGTTCTCCGCGATCTGGGCGCGCAGTGTGGGCCTGGCGGCAACGGTCGGTGGGGACGCGAGGCCCGGCGGCGAGGCCTCGGGCGGCGAGCCGGCAGGAGAGTCGGCTGGGTCGGGTTCGGTGGTCGGATCCATCAGTGGGAACTCGGCGGCGGTCGGGACTGGTGTGGCAGCGGTCATCGGGCCTCGCTTGGGGGTGGGCGGCGGGTGTCCGGCTTGCCGTCGACGCCCGGCAGGCGAGGCTGTCATAGAAAGCTACATGACGATGCATATCACTGCAACACTGATTGATAGGAAAAGGCTTGTCGTCGCTCAACAGTGCGAAGCTGTTGCTCGACAGGCCGCCAGGCCTGGTTCCCTGACACGCCGGCGGGACGGCGTCGTGCGAGTCATCGCGGCGAGGCAACCGGCGAAGCCCTGCTACGCCAGGCGCTGCACATTCGTCCTCACAGCCGCCGTGCAGCTCATTTCGAGTCGTCCCTATGCCGCGTGCGAGATTGTCGTTCGGCGGGGCCGGCCGTAGCCTGAGCAGCCGGTCTGTGCGAAGGCCTGGAATCAATGGCGCCGGCCTCAGCCCAACCAGGAACCGACGGGAGCGAACGTGGCGACCTACAGCCCCAAAGCCTCAGAGATCGAGCGCAGCTGGCACCTCGTCGACGCCGAGGGCATGGTGCTCGGGCGGCTGGCCTCCGAGGTCGCCGGGCTGCTGCGGGGCAAGCACAAGCCCACTTTCGCCCCCCACATCGACACCGGCGACCACGTGATCATCGTCAACGCCGACAAGGTGGTGCTCACCGCCAACAAGGCCGACACCAAGCTGGTGCACCGCCACTCCGGCTATCCGGGCGGCCTCCGCACCGAGACCTACGGCTCCAAGATGGCCCGCCGTCCCGACCAGGCCGTGCGCGACACGATCCGGGGCATGCTGCCCAAGACCCGTCTCGGCCGGTCACAGATCCGCAAGCTGAAGGTCTACGCAGGCCCAACCCATCCCCACGCGGCCCAGCAGCCGCAGCCCTATGTCATCGAGCACGCCCGGGCCCGATGAGGCGATGGAACGATTGAGGTGACCCAACGATGAGCGCATCACTGGTACAAGCCACCGGACGCCGCAAGCGGTCCGTGGCCCGCGTCCGGCTCCGCGCCGGTGTCGGCAACATCGTCGTCAACGGCCGGCCGGTGGAGGACTACTTCCCGTCGCAGACCCACCGGATGCAGATCCTCGGGCCGCTGACGCTCACCGCCACCGAGGGCCGCTACGACATCGACGCCACCATCGGCGGCGGCGGGTCCAGCGGCCAGGCCGGCGCTCTTCGCCTGGGCATCTCCCGGGGGCTGGTCGAACTCGAGCCCGAGCTGCGGGACACGCTCAAGAAGGGCGGATACCTCACCCGCGACCCGCGCAAGAAGGAATCGAAGAAGTACGGCCTCAAGAAGGCTCGCAAGGCGCCGCAGTACAGCAAGCGCTGAGAGGCCGAGCGGGGAAGGCGTCCTGGGAGCGCAACCCGTTCCCGGCCGGATGCCGGCATCGGGCCGCAATGCCGTGACCGTCGCTACGGGTTCCACCGGCGGGATGGCGGCATGACGCCGGCGTTCGGCACCGACGGGGTACGGGGCGACACGCGCGGGGCTCTGACCGGTCGACTGGTGGAGGCGGTGGGGGAGGCCGCAGGCGAGGTCCTGGGCGCCGACCAGTTCGCGGTGGGGCGTGACACGAGGATCTCCGGGCCGGAACTGGTCGAGGCCCTGAACCGGGGGATCGGGCGAGCCGGAGGTTCAGCCGTCGACCTGGGCATCGTGCCCACGCCGGCAGTGGCTCGCTGGTGCCACGACGAGCAAGTCGCAGGGGCGGTGGTGTCGGCGTCGCACAACCCCTGGCACGACAACGGCGTCAAGCTGTTCGCGCCCGGAGGACGCAAGCTGAGCGACGAGGCCCAGCACGAAGTCGAGCAGCGCCTCGGTGACCTGCTCGACGGCCGTGGAGGCGCGGCTGCCGCGGGTGCGGAAGAGGATCTCGATCGGGTCGGGCCCCCGAGCGCCCCGCCCGGCCAGGGCGCGGGGCGGATGCACGACCTGAGCGGGCCCCTCGCCGCGGCGGACGGTGCCGCCGGAGACCTGGCCCGCCGCCGCCATGTCCAGGCCGTTGTCGCGAGCCTCGAGGGACGCGACCTGGCGGGACTGCGAGTCGTGGTCGACACCGCGAACGGAGCTGCCTGGCCTTCCGCTCCCGAGTGCCTGAGCGGCCTCGGTGCCGGAGTGGTAGTGATTCACGCCGACCCCGACGGCTACAACATCAACGACGGCTGCGGATCACTGCATCCCGAGAGCCTGCAGGCCGCGGTGGTGTCGTCGGGTGCCGATGCCGGCCTGGCCTTCGACGGCGACGCCGACCGGGTGCTGGCCGTCGACGGCGTCGGGGCGCTCGTCGACGGGGACCAGATCCTCGCCGTCTGTGCCATCGATCGTGCTGAGCGAGGGCGACTCGCCCAGAACGCGGTGGTGGTCACCGTCATGGCCAACCTCGGGCTGCGCCAGGCGATGGCGGCGCGCGGGATAGGGGTCGTCGAGACCCCGGTGGGTGACCGTCATGTGCTCGGAGCGCTCGAGGAGCGGCGCCTGGTGCTCGGCGGCGAGCAGTCGGGCCACTTGATCTTTCGCGACCTGGCGACGACCGGCGACGGGCTGCTGACCGCGGTGCACCTGCTGGACGCAGTGAAGCGCTCCGGGAGCAGTCTGAGCGATCTCGCGGCCGGGGCCATGACCCGGCTGCCCCAGGTGCTCGTGGGCGTGCCCCTGCCGGCCTCGGCGCCACCGGCCGACCTCGAGGAGATGCTCGGCGCGATCGCGTCGGAGGCTGCCGCCCGCCTCGGGGACTCGGGCCGGGTGCTGGTGCGCCCGTCGGGAACCGAGCCGATGATCCGGGTGATGGTGGAGGCCGCCGACACCGGCACGGCCCAGTCCGAGGCCGATCGACTGGCGGCAAGCATCGAGGCGGTGCTGTCGTGCCGGTAGCGATCAGGGGAGCGTCCGCCGACATCCCACCGTGCAGGTGGAGAACCTGCAGGAAGTCCGCCGTAGGGGCTCTGTCCTGACATGTGCGGGATCGTCGCCATAGTGCGCCGCCCGGCGTCGCGGCCCGTTCCCGATGCCGCCGATGTCACCGGAAGCGTGGAGCACGCCGCCGCGATTCTCGCCGAGGGCGCGGCCGCCGCGTCCCGGGGCGCGCTGGAGGGTGTGGCCCGGACCCTGGAGGCAGCGGCCGACGGCCTGCAGGAGGCCAACCGCCTGCTGGGCGGAGCGCCGGGGGTGCGGCTCCTGCTGGCGTCGCCGGCGACGGTCCTGACCCTGGAGAGCCTCACCGAAGAGGCCACGGCTGCGGTCGCCGGCATGGAATCCCGCCTGGATGCGGACACGTCGCTGGAACCGGGCGAGGTCGAGTACTTCAACCGGCAGCTGGTGCGGATCCGCGACGGCCTGTGGGCGATCGGCCGGGACCGGCTGCGGGCGGCGCGGGCCGTGTCGGACTTGCTGGCGGCTGGCGAGCGGGGCGACGGGCCGGCTTCGACAGCTGCAGTCGAGGGTTACCTGTCGGTTCACCAAACCCTCTCCGCGCTGGACCGGCTCGAGGTTCGGGGCCGCGACTCGGCCGGACTGCACCTGCAGATCAGCGGGCACGGCCTCGACCCCGACGATCCCGCCGTCGCCGAGGCGCTGGAGCGCAGAGCCGGCGACGAGTCGTTCGGCTCCGGCTCGGTGCGCCTCGTCGACGGCGTCCTCAGCATCGTCCACAAGACTGCGGCCGAGATCGGCGAGCTCGGCGACAACACCGCGGCCCTGCGGCGCGCAATCGCCTCCGACGGTCTCCTGGCGGCCGCGCTGGCGTCCGCCGATGCCCGGGTGCTGGTGCTGGGCCACACCCGCTGGGCTTCGGTCGGGATCATCTCGGAGGCGAACGCCCATCCGCTCAACAGCGAACTGCTCGGCGAGGACATCCCGTACGTGGTCGGAGCGATCAACGGCGACGTCGACAACTACGCCGAGCTGCTCGACACGGCCGGGGCGCGGGTGCCGCCCGCCATCACCACCGACTCCAAGACGGTCCCCGCCCTGATGGGCCGCCGCACCGCCCAGGGCCTGCAGCCGGGCGAGGCGTTCCGGCGGACGGTGGCGGAGTGCGAGGGCTCCGTCGCGGTGGCCGTCTGCGCCGCGGCGTCACCCGGTCGTCTGCAGCTCGCGCTGAGAGGCAGCGGGCAGGCCCTCTACGTGGGACTCGCCGACGATGCCTTCATCGTGGCCAGCGAGCCCTACGGGGTGGTCGAGGAGACGCCGCGCTACCTGCGGATGGACGGCGAGGCCGTGCCCGCAGGGGCCAACCCCAGCACCGGCCGCGGCCAGATCGTCGAACTCGATGCGGCCCGGGCCGGGATGCTCTCCGGTGTGGCTCGGCATTCCTATGACGGCGCCAGCCTGCCGGTGACCTCGACGGAGATCTCGACCGCGTCCATCACCACTCGCGACGTCGACCGCGGCGACCACCGCCACTACTTGCTGAAGGAGATCAGCGAGGCTCCGTCGTCGTTCCGCAAGACGCTTCGAGGCCGGATCATCGACACGCCGGCCGGGCTGGACCTGTCGATCGGGCCCGACACGCTGCCCGACAAGGTTCGATCGGGTCTGCGGGACGGCTCCGTGTCATCGGTGCTGGCCATCGGGCAGGGCACCGCCGCGGTGGCCGGCGAGAGCTTCGCGCAGAGCCTCAGCACGCTCATGGCCACCTCGGGCGGGGAGGCCTCGCTCGACGTCAAGGCGCTGCCGGCCACGGAGCTGTCCGCGTTCGGGTTGCGGGCCGACATGTCCGACACGCTGGTGGTGGCCATCTCGCAGTCGGGGACCACCACCGACACCAACCGCACGGTGGAGCTGGTGAAGGCCCGGGGCGCGTCGGTGGTGGCCATCGTCAACCGCCGCAACAGCGACCTCACCGATCGGGCCGACGGCGTGCTGTACACCTCCGACGGCCGCGACGTGGAGATGAGCGTGGCCTCCACCAAGGCGTTCTACTCCCAGGTGGCGGCCGGTTGCCTGCTGGCCGTGGCCATCGCCAGCGACGTGGCCGGTGATCGCGGGGTGGCTGCGAGGCGCAGCCTCCTTGAGGCGCTCCGGACCCTGCCGGACGTGCTGGAGGCGGTGCTGCAGCGGCGTTCCGTCATCGGCGAGGCGGCCCGGGGCCTGGCCCTGAGCCGCCGCCACTGGGCGGTGGTCGGCAACGGCCCCAACAAGGTGGCGGCCCGCGAGGTGCGCATCAAGCTCTCGGAGCTCTGCTACATGTCGATCTCCAGCGACGTCACCGAGGACAAGAAGCACATCGACCTGTCGGCCGAGCCGCTGGTGCTGGTGTGCGCGGCGGGGCTGTCGGGGTCGGTGGCCGACGACGTCGCCAAGGAGGTGGCGATCTTCGGCGCCCACCGGGCCGCACCGGTGGTGGTGGCCGACGACGGCGACACCCGCTTCGACGGCGCGTCCGCGGTTCTGGGCGTGCCGGCGGTCGACCCGCGGCTCGCGTTCCTGCCGGCAACGATGGTGGGTCACCTGTTCGGCTACGAGGCGGCCCTGGCCATAGACGCCGGAGCCCGGCCCCTGCGGGAGGCCCGAGCTGCCATCGAGGCGGCCGCGGCCCGGTCCGGCACGACCGCGGAGGAGGTCCTGAGCCTGGCACGGCCGACGCTGGAGACCAGCGCGGCCGCGTTCTCGACGGACCTGCGCCGCGGCGCCTACGACGGCCACATGGAGGCGTCCACCGCGGTGCGTCTCACGACGCTGATGCGCTACGCGCTGGGTCTGGCTCCGCTCGACACCTATGAACTCGAGTTGGGCCGGGTCGGCACCCCCGAGGCTGTCGTCGATGACTTGGCCGGCGCCCTCAGCGTCGGGATCGACGAGCTGACCCGCCCGATCGACGCCATCCGGCACCAGGCCAAGACGGTCACCGTGGGGATCTCGCGCTCGGACCAGACCATGCTGGAGGCGCCGCTCATCCAGGCCGTGCTCGCGGCGGGAGCGCCCCGGGACCGGCTCTCCTACTCGACGATCCGAGCCCTGGCCGATCTGAGCGGGGCGGTGACCGAGGTGCAGGGCCACACCCGCTACCGCCTCGATGGGCTGGAGACCATCTCGGTGGTGGACCAAGGCGGCATCGCGTCGGGCATCGTCTCGCGCACCGCGGCCTCGCCGACGCTGACCGGCAGCAAGCACCGGGTGGCGGTGGAGCGCCGCGTGCTTGCGGCCCGGGGCCGCCACGACGGCCGGACGGTCGTGTTCGTTCCCGAGGTCGCCGCAGGTTCCACGGTCGGCATCACCCTGCTGCACGTCCGCTTCGAGGAGTCGCTGCCGGCGGCGGTGGCCCGGGGCGTGCTGCAGGGGTACCGCAACCGCTACTCGGAGCTGCGGGACGCCGTCACCGAGACCGAGCCCGACTTCGACGAAGAGCGCCTCGCCGAGATCGCGGTCGTCGACCTGCTCACCGCCCCCGTCGGCGACCTAGCCGACCGATGGCGCACAGAATGACCCGGCACCATCGCCGCCGTCAACATGAGTTGACTGAAAGGGTCGGGATGTGTAGCGTCCCTTGGTGGAGATTGCCGCGAGCGCCCGCAAACACGGGATTTCGGAGGAGGACATCGTGACCGCGACCCCTGAGGCGGCCGTTGAGATGGCTTCCAGTGCCGACAACGCACGGGCTGCGGAGCTGGCAAAGCGCGCCGCGGCCTTCGAGGAGTGGGCGATCAACGTGGACACCGACGAGTTGCGGCCTGCGAACACCTCGGCGCTGCGCGAGATCGCCCGGCTAGCGGACATGCGCGCCGACCTCGACGGCCGGCGCGCCGACTTGGACGAGCGACTGACCCAGCAGGTGCGCGCCGCTCGGGTCGCTGGTCGGACTTGGCCTGAGATCGCGGTAATGCTCGGCGTCACCAAGCAGGCCGCCCACCGCAAGTACGCCCGGCTGTGCGAGCCCCACGGCTGAGGGGCGCGCCACAAGCCGGGCGCGCGGCCCGGCGGTCCTCGGCGGCTCGGTAGCGTTGTCAGGTGACCGTCGGCAGCGACCATCCTGATGAGATGGCTGGGTTCGTCGGGATCGGCATCGACCTGGTGGACATCGACCGGTTCCGCAGGGTGCTCCGGCGGCGGCCCTCGGTGGCCGAGCGGCTGTTCACCCCGAGCGAACGGACCTACGCGCAGCGAGCCGTCGATCCGGCCGCCCGGCTCGCCGCCCGGTTCGCGGCCAAGGAAGCGGCGCTCAAGGCCCTCGGCTACGGCCTGGGAGGCATGCGGATGGTCGACATCGAGGTCGTCCGGGCCGACGACGGCCGTCCCGAGCTGGTGCTCCACGGCGACGCCCGATCGCGAGCGGCCACCCACGGCGTCGGCCGCTGGCTGGTGTCGCTGTCCCACACCGACCACCTCGCCCAAGCCACCGTCGTAGCACTAGCCCGATGATTCCGGTCGTCACGCCGGGCCGGATGGCTGAGATCGACGCGGCCGCGCCGGAGTCGGTTGACGTGTTGATCGAGCGGGCCGGAGCGACCGTGGCTCGGGCTGCGGTGGAAATGATGGGAGGCCGGTACGGGCGCCGGGCCGTGGTGCTGGCCGGGCCCGGCAACAACGGCGCCGACGGGAGGGCCGCGGCCGGCCGGCTCCGAAGGCGAGGCGTGCGGGTTGGTGTGTGGTCGGTCTCTGATGCGCCCGAGACCCTGCCCGCTGCCGATCTGTACATCGACGCGGCCTTCGGCACCGGCCTGTCCCGCCCCTACACCCCGCCCCAGCGGGGACGTCCCGACGCTCCGGTGCTGGCCGTCGACATTCCCAGCGGCCTCCACGGGGTCACCGGGGAGGTCCTGGGCGGCCCGGTGTGGGACGCCCGGCGCACGGTCACGTTCGCGGCTCTCAAGCCGGGACTGCTGTTCGGCGAGGGCCCGGCCGCATGCGGCCACTCGACGGTCGCCGACATCGGCCTGGCCGTCGGCGCCGACGACGTCGACGCCTGCGCGCTGATGACCGATGCCGACGTGGAGGCGCTGCCCGCCGGCACAGGCGCCACCCACAAGTGGCATGCGGCCGCGCTGGTGGTGGCCGGGTCGCCCGGCATGGGCGGCGCCGCCTCCCTGGCCTGCTCGGCCGCGCTGCGCAGCGGCGCTCGCATGGTCCATCTCAACGCGCCCGCGTCGGCGGGCGCGGCCGCACCCGTCGAGGCGGTGCGGGCCGAGCCCCCGCTGGCGGTGGAAGCGACCCGCTTCGGGGTGTGCGCTGCCGGCCCGGGACTAGGGACCGACCAGGAGGCCGCCAAGCGTCTGGCCGACGGCCTTGCGCTCGGCCTGCCGACGGTTGTCGACGCCGACGGCCTCCGCCTGCTGCACGACCCGGCGGTGGCCGCTGTGCTGGATCGTCGCAACCGCGGCTCGGTCCCCACGGTGCTCACCCCCCACGACGCCGAGCTGGAGGCACTGGTGACGGCCCGGCCCGGCCCGGACCGCATCGCCGCGGCCCGGAACGCGGCGGCCCGACTGGGCGCGGTCGTGCTGCTCAAGGGAGGCCCCACCGTGGTGGCCGACCCTCGCGGCCGGGCCAGGATCGTCTCCAGCGGCGACGCCCGGCTGGCCACGGCCGGCACCGGCGACGTCCTGGCCGGCATGGTCGCGGGCCGCCTGGCCGCCTTCGGCCCGGAGCGCCTGCTCGACCGCGTGGCCGAGGCCGCGCATCTGCACGGAAGGGCTGCCGCCGCAGTCGGGGGCGCCCGCCTGATGGCCGGCGACCTCCTCGACGCCCTGCGGGCGGTCACGCCGTGAAGAGGTCCAGGCCGAGGTCGCCTCAGGGCAGGCATGGGTCGCTCCGATGCGACCGGTCCCTCAGCCGGCTTCGGTGGACCGGCAGGCCAGTGAGTGGCCCTGGGTCAAGCTCGCCTCGAATCTGCACGGGAAGCTGCTCCCATATGACGGGTCTCTCCACTGATTGCGGTCAAGTGGGCCCGGGCGGCCCGCAGGCAGGCCCGGCACACCAGTGAGCGCGGTGGTGCGATGAGCATCGGCGGGCTGTCGCCGACAGTGGGGCGGGTGCGGCCGGCCGCCATCGAGTCCAACGTCAGACGCCTAGCGGCTCTGGCCGATGGTGCCGCCCTGTGCGCGGTGGTGAAAGCAGACGGCTACGGCCACGGTGCCGTCGCCTCGGCCCGGGCCGCGCTCGCGGGAGGAGCGTCCTGGCTTGCCGTGGCCACGATTCCCGAAGCTCTCGAGGCCGCCGAAGCGGCCGAGAGCGTCGGCAGCGACGCGCCCGTGCTCATACTGCCGGAGGTTGCGCCCCGGCTCGCGGCCAGCGCCCCGGGCCTCTGCCCGGACCGGGTCCGGTTCACCGTGGCGTCGGCCGCGGGCATCCGGGCGCTGGCGGCCGCACCTGGGCCCGCCCGAGCCGTCCATCTCAAGGTGGACACCGGCATGCACCGGATGGGCGCGCTCCCAGCCGAACTCGACGCGGTGACCGGAGCCCTGCGAGCGGCCGGAGCCCGTCTGCGCCTCGAAGGAGTGTGGACGCATCTCGCTGTCGCGGACGCTCCGAGCGATCCGTTCACAGCAGAGCAGCTGGCCCGCTTCGACCGGGCCCTGGCCGCAATGCGGCGAGACGGCTTCCCCACCGGCGTGGTGCACGCGGCCAATTCGGCCGGGCTGCTGGCCCACCCCGACGCCCGGCGCGACCTGGTCCGGGTCGGAATCGCCATCTACGGCGTGCCGCCATCGCCGGAACTCGAGCGGTCCACAGACCTGCAACCCGCACTCGAGCTCGTGTCGCGGGTCATAGCGGTCCGGACCGTGGCGGAAGGCGAGACGGTGTCGTACGGGCGGCACTGGCGGGCCGTCGAGCCCACGCGGGTGGCCACCGTCGCCATCGGCTACGCCGACGGCGTACGCCGCGACGCCGGGACGGCCGGCGTGGAGCTGCTGGTGCGCGGCCGGCGGTGCCCGATCGTGGGAGCGGTGACGATGGACCAGCTCATGGTCGCCCTCGATCCGGCCATCGCGGATGAGACGGCGACGGGCGACGAGGTCGTGCTGATCGGCCGCCAGGGCGCCGAGGAGATCACCGCTACCGAGATCGCCCAGCGGCTCGGCACCATCGCCTACGAGGTGCTGACGTCGATTTCAGCTCGAGTTCCCCGGGTCACGGCCTAGTCCGGGAATCGAGCCGGCGCAAGACCGCCTCGAAATGTTTCCGGAGGAAACAGCATGATGTTGCCCAGGGTTGGGAGCGTCTGACCGCCGCCTGGCCGAGCTGACTGGGATGGCACCTGATCAGATACCATCGGCTCCGTGGACGCTGCGACGGTGATCCTGGAGGCCAGGAGCAGGTCGGGGATGTCGTTGCGGGAACTGGCGCGGCGCGCCGGAACTTCCCACTCTGCGATCTCGGCCTATGAGACTGGGCGCAGGTCTCCCACCACGGACACTCTCGACCGCATCGTGCGGGCCGCGGGATTCGCGCTCGATGCCACCCTGTGTCGCCGCATGTACGGCGACGGCGACAGCGGCGGCGGCCGCGGCGACGAGTTGGAGGCCGTGCTGTTGTTGGCCGAGCAGTTCCCCGCACGCCACCAGTCCGAACTGGTGGCCCCGGTGTTCGGACGGGCGCCGGGCGCCGTGGGGCAGTGAACGTCGTAGAGCGCATCGTCGCTCTACATGCCGCACTGGACGCCGCTGGCGTGCCCCACGCCTTCGGCGGCGCGCTGGCGCTGGCGTGGTGCACCGAGCGCGCCCGGGGAACCGTCGACATCGATGTCAACGTCTTCGTGAGCCACGACGCCGCGGGCGAAGTGTTCGACGCCCTGCCCGAGGGCGTGGCGGTGACCGATGACGCCCGCCGCGCCGTCGCCGCCGACGGGCAAGCCAGGCTGTGGTGGGGCCGCACCCCCATCGACTTGTTCTTCAATACGGTCGCCTTCCATGAACAGGCTGCTACCCGGGCCCGGGTCGAGGCCTTCGCCGGGCATCGCATCCCCTTCCTGGCGTGCCGCGACATCGCCGTCTTCAAGGTGTTCTTCGACCGAACCCAGGATTGGGCCGACCTGGAGCAGATGGCAGCCGCCGGCACCCTGGACACAGAGACCGTTGCCGCGGTGATTGCTGCCCACCTCGGGCCGGACGACCCCCGCATCGAGCGCCTTCGGTCCCTGGGGCCGTCCGGCCGGCCATGACTCGGTTTCGGCACCAGCCCTCGGCCAGCGCTCGGCGACCGGACGGCGCACGGCGGACTGCTTCCTCGCCGGGGCACCTTCTCGCGCCGGGAGGTACCGCAGGCTGTGCATGCCGTCACTAGGACTCGGCGCAATTGGCGGAGGCTGGGACAATGTCTGTCGACTTGCTGATCCCTGGAGTGGAGATCGGCCACTGGACCGATCCGGTGGCCCGCACCGGCTGCACCGTGATCGTGCTGCCGCCCGGCACGAGAGCCTCCGGGGAGGTGCGCGGCGGCGCCCCGGCCACCCGCGACTTCGCCCTTCTGGCACCCGAGCGTCTGGTCGAATGCGTCGACGCCATCGTGCTCACCGGCGGGTCGGCCTTCGGCCTGGCTGCGGCCGACGGGGTGATGGAGGTCCTGGAGGCCGAGGGCCGGGGCTTCGACACGCCCCACGGGCCCGTGCCGATCGTGGTGGCCATGGCCCTCTACGACCTCGGCGTAGGGGATCCGGCCGTGCGCCCCGGTGCCGCCGCAGGGCGCCACGCGGCCACCAACCGGGCCACTTCGGCGGACACCGGACCGGTCGGAGCCGGCGCGGGCGCAACGGTGTCCAAGTGGCTCGGTGCCGAGCACGCCGAGCCCAGCGGCCTGGGCGTGGCCACAGCTCAGCGGGGAGAGCTCACCGTCACCGCGGTGGTGGCCCTGAACGCGGCCGGCAGTCCCGGCCCGGACTCGGCAGGCATGCTCGAAGAGATCGCGGCAGGGTCCTTCACCGGTTGGGCGGATCGGGCGGACCCGTTCACCAACACCACCCTGTGCGCGGTCATCACCAACGCCGTCCTGTCGAAGCTCGACTGCTTCTGGGTGGCCCAGGGCGGCCACGACGGCCTGGCCCGCGAACTGGTTCCGGCCCACACCCGCAGCGACGGCGACGCGGTCGTGGCCACCGCCACCGGCCCGGTGCCCGCCGACGTCGACGACGTGCGACTGCTGGCCGTTGCCGCAGTGGCCGAGGCGGTGCGCCGCGCCGCCGGCACGGCTGACGGGTAACTCCCGGCGCACCGGTCGCCCCGGCGCGCATCCACCGGTTGGCCGCGCCGCCGGCACGGCTGACGGGTAACTCCCGGCGCACCGGTCGCCCCGGCGTGCATCCACCGGTTGGCCGCGCCGCCGGCACGGCTGACGGGTAATCCCCGGCGCACCGGTCGCGCCGGCGTGCATCCACCGCTTGGCAGCGCCGTCGGTACGCTCGAAGGGTGACAAGGCCCCGCTCCACCACCCCCGCGACAGGTGTGGATGTTCGCGTGTAGGACCGCAGGCGTCGACCAGACGCGGGCGCTGGGCGGTGCAGTCGCCTCCCTTGTCCACGCGGGCGACGTCGTCGTGCTGGTCGGCGACCTGGGCGCGGGCAAGACCGCCTTCGTGCAGGGGTTCGCAGCCTCGCTGGGTGTGACCGCCCCGGTCACCAGCCCAACCTTCACACTGGCCAACCGCTACGAGGGCCGCCTGGTGGTCAACCACCTCGACGTCTACCGCTTCGAGCACTCCGGCGAAGTCCAGGATCTGGCCCTGCCCGAGCTTCTCGACGAGGGCGTAACCCTCGTGGAGTGGGGCGACACCATCTTGGTGGCCCTGCCGGCCGAGCACCTGTCAGTGACGATCCGCTTCGGAGACGGCGACGACGACCGGAGCTTCGAGCTGCGGGGGCAGGGCGAGACCTGGAACCGCCGTGCCGACCGGATGGGCGCCGCGCTCGCGCCTTGGTGCCGAGCGTGCTGAGCCGGAGCCTCCGGAGCACCCCCCGAGCGCGGACGCGGCGGCCCGTCCCGGAGTGCCCGTCGTGCTGATTCTCGGCATCGAGTCGTCGACCGGGCGCGTCGGCTGCGCGATCGGGGGCCACGAGGGCGTGCGGGCCTCCGTGCAGACAACCCGCGACCGGCGCCACGCCGAACTGCTCGCACCCCAGATCAAGACGGCATGTGCCAATGCCGGCGTTGCTCTGGACGAGCTCGGAGCGGTCGCCGTGGACGTCGGGCCGGGCCTCTACACCGGCCTGAGGGTGGGTGTGACCACCGCGATCACGATGGCGCACGCCCTGCGGGTGCCCATGGTGCCGGTCACCAGCCTCGACCTTCTCGCCTACCCGATGCGCCACACTGGACGGATCATCGTCGCAGTGATCGACGCCCGCCGGGGCGAAGTGTTCCATGCTCTCTACGGCTGCCTGCCCGGCGGGGTGCAGCGGCTGACCGAGCCGGCCGTGGGTCCGCCCGACCGTCTCGTGTCGCAGATGATGATCGACGAGGGCGACAAGCTCGTCGTGGGCGATGGAGCGATGAGGTTCAGCCCGTTGTTCGAGGGTCTGCGCGGGGTCGAGTTGGCCGATCCCGGATTCGCCCACCCGTCCGCCGACTCCCTGGTGCTGCTGGCCCGCGCACGGGCGCTTCGCGAGGAGTTCGTGCGGCCCGACGAGATCCGGCCCCTCTACCTGCGCAGGCCGGATGCTCAGGCGAAGTGGGTGGGGAGCGGACCGTGACTGCTAGCGCCCCGACCGCCGGCCGTGGATCGGCCCCCGCGCCCGGCGGCGCCATCCTGGGGATCGAGACCTCCTGTGACGAGACGGCGGCCGCAGTGGTCGCCGGCGGGAAGCAGGTGCTGTCGTCGGTGGTGTCCAGCCAGATCGACCTGCACGCCCGCTACGGAGGCGTCGTCCCCGAGGTGGCCGGACGGGCCCACGTCGAGCGGATGGTCCCGGTGGTGTCGCAGGCACTGGTGGAGTCCGCGGTCGACGACTCCGACATCGCCGCGGTGGGCGCTACCGCCGGCCCGGGCCTGGTGGGAGCGCTGCTGGTCGGCATGTCGGCGGCCAAGGCGCTGGCGCTGGTCTGGGACGTGCCGTTCGTGGCCGTCAACCACCTCGAGGCCCACCTCCACGCGGCCTTCCTGGATGAGCCGAGCCTGGAACTGCCGGTGGTCGTGGTGCTGGTGTCGGGAGGCCACACCATGCTCGTGCTGATGGAGGACCGGCTGCGCTACCGCGTGCTGGGCGCCACCGTCGACGACGCCGGCGGGGAGGCCTTCGACAAGGTGGCCCGCTACATGGGCCTCGGATACCCCGGCGGCCCGGCCATCGACCGGCTGAGCGGGCAGGGGGACCCGGATGCGATCGCCTTTCCCCGGGCGATGCTGCACGACGGCTGGAACTTCTCCTTCAGCGGACTCAAGACCGCGGTGATCAACCACCTGCGCCGCCACCCCGACGCGCCGCCCGCGGATGTGGCCGCGTCGTTCCAGGAGGCGGTGGCCGACGTGCTGGTGGCCAAGGCCCGCAGGGCTGCCGCCGAGCACGGAGCAGTGGGTCTGTGCCTGGCCGGCGGTGTGGCCGCCAACAGCCGTCTGCGGGAGATGACCCTCGACGCCTGCACGGCCGACGGGCTGGCTGCCTACCTGCCGAGCCGGGCGATGTGCACCGACAACGCGGCCATGGTGGCCGCAGCCGCATGGTGGCGTCTGCAGGCCGACGGGCCGTCGGAGCTGACGGTCGGCGCCGACCCGTCCCTGGGCCTGCCGGAGAGCTAGAACGCGCCTGATCGCGCGTTGTGGCCCACCCCGACGCGCCCTATCGTTGGCACTCGACACGGGAGAGTGCCAACGCCCGTGCTTTAGTCCAAGAACACCTAGAACAGGAGTCCGGGAGGACAAATGAACCTGCAGCCACTCGAGGATCGCATCGTTGTGCGGCCCGGCGACGCCGAGGAGACCACCGCCAGTGGTCTCGTCATCCCCGACACCGCCAAGGAGAAGCCCCAGCAGGGCGACGTTCTGGCGGTCGGGCCCGGTCGCCGGTCCGACGACAGCGGCGAGCTCATCCCCATGGACGTCGGCGTCGGCGACACCGTCGTCTACTCGAAGTACGGCGGGACCGAGATCACCGTCGACGGTGAGGACCTGCTGATCCTCAACGCCCGCGACGTGCTCGCCAAGGTCGTCTGAGGTAGCCGATGCCCAAGATCCTCAAGTTCGACGAGGAGGCCCGCCGGGGCCTCGAGACGGGCGTCAACAAGCTCGCCGACGCGGTGAAGGTCACCCTCGGCCCCAAGGGCCGCAACGTGGTGCTCGACAAGAAGTTCGGCGCCCCGACCATCACCAACGACGGCGTGTCCATCGCCCGCGAGGTGGAGCTCGACGACAAGTTCGAGAACATGGGCGCCCAGCTCGTGAAGGAAGTGGCCACCAAGACCAACGACATCGCCGGCGACGGGACCACCACCGCGACGGTGCTGGCCCAGGCCCTGGTGCGCGAGGGGCTGCGCAACGTGGCCGCCGGCGCCAGCCCCATGGCTCTCAAGCGGGGCATCGAAGCCGCCGTGGAGGCCGCCGTGGGCGCGCTCGCCGAGCAGGCCGTGCCGGTGTCCACCGACAAGGAGAAGGTGCAGTCGGTTGCCTCGATCTCCGCGGCCGACGCCGCGGTCGGTGAGACGCTGGCCGAGGCCTTCGACAAGGTCGGCAAGGACGGCGTGATCACCGTCGAGGAGAGCAACACCTTCGGCATGGACCTCGACTTCGTCGAGGGCATGCAGTTCGACAAGGGCTACCTGTCGCCGTACTTCGTCACCGACCCCGAGCGGCAGGAGGCGGTGCTCGAGGAGCCCTACATCCTGTTGAACCAGGGCAAGATCAGCGCGGTGTCGGACCTGCTGCCGGTGCTCGAGAAGGTCATGCAGACGGGCAAGTCCCTGCTGATCATCGCCGAGGACGTCGAGGGCGAGGCCCTGGCCACGCTGGTGGTCAACAAGATCCGCGGCACCTTCAACTCCGCCGCGGTGAAGGCTCCCGGCTTCGGCGAGCGCCGCAAGGCGATGCTGCAGGACATGGCCATCCTCACCGGCGGCCAGGTCGTGGCCGAGGAGGTCGGGCTCAAGCTCGACTCGGTCGACCTGTCGCTGATGGGCTCGGCCCGCAAGGTGGTGATCACCAAGGACGACACCACCATCGTGGAGGGCGCCGGCGACACCGCCGACGTCGAGGGCCGCGTCAGCCAGATCAAGGCCGAGATCGACAACACCGACTCGGACTGGGACCGCGAGAAGCTCCAGGAGCGCCTGGCCAAGCTGGCCGGCGGCGTGGCCGTCGTCCAGGTCGGTGCGGCCACCGAGGTGGAGCTCAAGGAGACCAAGCACCGCATCGAGGACGCCATCTCGGCCACCCGGGCCGCCATCGACGAGGGAATCGTCGCCGGCGGCGGCACCGCGCTGCTGCGCTGCCGCGCTGCGGTGGCCGAGGTTGCTGCGAGCCTCGACGGTGATGAGGCCACCGGGGCCCGCATCATCGGCGAGGCTCTCTCCGCGCCGACCCGGCTGATAGCCGAGAACGCCGGCCATGAGGGCGCCATCGTGGTGCGCGAGGTCGAGTCGGCCTCCGGTTCGGAGGGCTTCGACGCGGTCGCGGGCGAGATCGTCGATCTCATCGGTGCCGGCGTGATCGACCCGGTCAAGGTGACCCGGGCCGCGCTGCAGAACGCGGCCTCGATCGCCGGGCTGATGCTCACCACCGAGGTGCTCGTGGCCGACAAGCCCGAGGACAAGCCCCCGCCCGGTCCCCCCGGCGGAGGCATGGACGGCATGGGAGGCATGGGCGGCATGATGTAGCCGTTCGCCCCCGCGAACCCCCCAAAGGAGCCCGAGCGATGCGCTCGGGCTCCTTCGCGTTCAGGGCCTGCTGCTCATGGCCGCGGTGAGGGGCGTTCTCGAGGCTGTCCCGCCGCGCGGCATGTGGCGCCTGCCTCCACCGGACGCCTTCGAGCCTGAGTTCTTCGAGCGCATGAGGGAGGCCAGCGACCGCCCTCAGCCGCTGACGGCGGTCACGCGGGGCTCAGCACCCGGATTTCGCAGCGGGGTCCGGGAGCTCGGGCCAGGCGCGCGTCGGCTGTGATGAGGGCGCAGTCCAGGGACTCGGCCAAGGCGACGTACACGGCGTCGTAGACGGTCACCGTGGATCTCAACTCGTACGCCCGTTGCAGCATCGCCAGGGCCGGATGCCGCTGAAACGGCAGATCAGCCAGCGTCGCTAGGGCCGCGGCGAAACGCTCGTCCGTGAGCCTCCCCGCGATCCAGCGCTTCCGCAGCACCGCCGCCGTCTCGACATCGGCCACATCCGGCAACGAGACCCCCTCGGCGCGGCTCACCGCGGCCCGGGCGACACGACCGGCTCGTCCGTCCTCGGCGAGAAAGTTGGCCAGCACCGAGGCGTCGACGACAATCAGTGCCGCTGTCCCCCTTCATCACGTGCGGCCAACATCTCGAATCTCTCATGCAGAACCTGGTCGCGTTCGGCTCTGATCTCGTCGAGGTCGGCGACCGCCTGCGCGAATCCGACACGGCCTCCGGCGTGCCGCTCGATCCGGGCGATGACCTCGTCGACGGTCGGGGTTTCGGCCAGCCGGGTCAGCTCGGCCGACAGGTAACGCTGTAGGGAGGTGCCGGAGGTTCGGGCCCGCTCGGTGAGCTTCTGATGGACGTCTTCGGGAAGGTTGCGCACTAGGACGTGGGGCATGATTGCATTATGCTATCACTTGCGGGGGATCGGCAACTCTCGACTCCGGGCGGTGCCGGTAGCCTCACACCGATGGATCGCCCGCCACCAGACCCGCGCAAGTTGCTGGACCACTGGGAGGAGTGGGAGCGGGGCGAGACACCGCCGGGCCGGGTGATGAGCGACCTCAAGACCGGAGGCATTCGGGAGCTTCTCCAGGATCTGGCCGCGGCCGCGGGCGGGGAAGGATCCTGACCGACTCGACCGCGCCGGCAGCGGCCGTGTTCGAGCCGCCGGCGGCTCCTGCGGGCAGGGGCGGGTCCCAGCATCTACCCCGCCCGGAAGGCGCAAGGCTGGGCGGAGCCGCGCCGTGGTCGGTGCTGCCGTCGTGGCAACGCTGTCCGAGCCTGGAGCAGGTATGCGACGCGATCGCGGCTGCCGTGCCCGGACACATTGCGTCACCGGCGTCGGTTCCGCCGGGGTCGGCGCCGTCGGGGGTGCTGGTCCTGCTCTACGAGCACCGCGACGAGCCGTGGGTGGTGCTCACCCGGCGGGCCTGGCACCTGCGCCACCACGCCGGCGAGGTGTCGTTCCCCGGCGGCCGGCGCGAGCCGGGCGACGCCGACCTCTGGGCCACCGCCCTGCGGGAGGCGGCCGAGGAGATCGGCCTGGATCCCGGCGCCGTGCGGCGGGTCGGGCAGCTCGACACCTTCGTCACCGTCGGGTCCCGGTCGCTGGTGTGCCCGTTCGTGGCCACGGTTGAGAGGCGTCCCGAGCTGGTGCCCGACCCGGCCGAGGTCGAGCGGGTGCTGCACGTCCCGCTGTCGGAGCTGACCGGTCCCGATACCTGGCGGGAGGAGATCTGGTCGCTGGGCGAGGCGTTCGGGGGCGAGCGGGTCATGACCTTCTTCGAACTGCCGGGCGACACGGTGTGGGGAGCCACCGCGTCCGTGCTGCGCCGGCTGCTGACGGTCGCCATCACCGGGATGGAGGGCGGGTAGGCTCGTCCGGTGCGCGGCTTGCGGCGCCCCGGTCTATCGGTGCCTGGCCCGATGAGCGAACCCGTGCGAGGGTCGCAGTGCCGGGGGCGTCTCGATGGCTGAGACAGAGATCGGCTTGGGCAAGTCCGGCCGCCGCGCCTACCGGCTCGACGAGATTGCCATCATCCCCAGCCGGCGTACCCGGGATCCCGAGGACGTGGACATCTCCTGGCAGATCGACGCCTACCGCTTCGACATCCCCGTGCTGGCGGCCTTCACCGACAGCGTCACCAGCCCGGCCACCGCGGTTCGGATGGGCGAGCTCGGGGGGGTCGGGGTGCTCGATCTCGAGGGCGTGTGGACCCGCTGCGAGGATCCCGCCTCCGAGCTGGCCGAGCTGGGCGCGATGCCGCTGGACACCGCGGCCAGCCGCCTGCGCGAGCTCTACTCCCGCCCGATCCAGCCCGAGTTGGTGGCCGCCCGGATCTCGGAGATCGCCTCGGCGGGAGTGCGCACTGCGGGCCGGGTCCGGCCCCAGCGGGCGGTGGAGCTGGCTCCCCACGCCACCGCTGCCGAGATCGACCTGCTGGTCATCTCGGGCACCATCGTGTCGGCCGAGCATGTGTCGTCGTCGGTGGACCCGCTCAACCTCAAGACGTTCATCCGCCGGATGCAGACGCCGGTGATCGTCGGTGGCTGCGTGAGCTACCAGGCTGCGTTGCACCTCATGCGCACCGGAGCCGCCGGCGTGCTCGTAGGGGCCGGCTCCGGCCATGTCGGCACCAGCCGCCATGTGCTGGGACTGGACGCACCGCAGGCCACCGCCATCGCGGACGCCCGCGCGGCCCGCATGCGCCACCTCGACGAGACCGGTGTGTACTGCCACGTGATCGCCGACGGGACCATGAGCACCGCGGGCGACATCGCCAAGGCCATCGTGTGCGGCGCCGACGCGGTCATGCTGGGCCTGCCGCTGGCCGTGGCCTCGGACTCGCCATGCCCGGGGCGGCACTGGGACCTGTCGGCCGGCCACCCGACGCTGCCGCGGGGCCGGATCACCGGCGTAGAGCCGCACGGCACGCTGGCGGAGATCCTCCACGGCCCGGCCCTCGATCCCGAGGGCGCCACCAACATGATGGGCGGGCTGCGAACGTCGCTGGCCAAATGCGGCTACACCGACGTGAAGGACTTCCAGCGGGCCGCGGTCGCCATCGTCTCGCCGTGACCCATCGACACGGCCATCGTTGCGGGCGCGGCTTCCCGGTGACGGACCGGCTGCAACCAGCCCGACATCTGGGTCGACTCGACCGAGCCATCGTTCTGGGCGCGGTTTCCCGGTGATGGACTGGCTCTCTGCACACAGAACGGGTGCAGCCCGATCGTGACCAGCGCAGCCGCCGTTATGGCAGGGGCCGGCCCGGGCGCGGGCGGCGACTTCGACACCGTGCTGGTGGTCGACTTCGGTGCCCAGTACTCGCAGCTGATCGCCCGGCGGGTGCGCGAGTGCGAGGTCTACAGCGAGATAGTGCCCGCGTCGATCACCGCGGCCGAGATCGCGGCCCGGCAACCTGCCGGTGTGATCCTCAGCGGCGGCCCGGCCTCGGTGCATGTCGAGGGCGCTCCCACCCTGGACTCCGACATCTACGGCCTGGGAGTGCCTGTGCTGGGCATCTGCTACGGCGCCCAGCTGATCGCCGAGCAGCTGGGCGGCTCGGTCGGCCCCAACGAGCGGGGGGAGTACGGCCGGGCCGAGATGACCGTGGCCGGCGCCGGCGGCGTCCTGCTGTCGGGGCTCCCGTCGCCCCAGCCGGTGTGGATGAGCCATTTCGACGCCATCGTCGATCCACCGCCGGGAGCGACCGTCACCGCGGCGACCGCGGCCTCGCCGGTGGCCGCCTTCGAGGACGTGGACCGGTCCCTGTACGGCGTGCAGTTCCATCCCGAGGTGGAGCACACGCCCCACGGGCGCCAGGTGCTCGAGCGCTACTTGAGGCACGGCTGCGGCGCCGGGCCGAGCTGGTCGATGGACTCGATCATCGATGCCTCGGTGGTAGCGGTGCGGGGCCAGGTCGGCGAGGGCCGGGCCATCTGCGGGCTGTCGGGGGGAGTGGACTCCGCGGTCGCGGCGGCCCTGGTGCACAGGGCCATCGGCGACCGGCTCGCATGCGTGCTGGTCGACACGGGCCTGCTGCGCCTCGACGAGGCCGACCAGGTGGAGGAGGCCTTCGCCCGCCACTTCGGGATGGACCTGGTGCGCGTCGACGCGGCCGATGAGTTCTTCACCGCGTTGGCGGGGGTCACCGAGCCCGAGACCAAACGCAAGGTGGTGGGCGAGCAGTTCATCAGGGCCTTCGAGCGGGCTCGCAGCCAGGTTCCCGACGCGGGGTTCCTGGTGCAGGGGACGCTGTACCCCGATGTGATCGAGTCGGGGGCCACCACCCACTCGTCCACCATCAAGAGCCACCACAACGTGGGCGGGCTGCCCGACGACCTGGACTTCGAGCTGGTAGAGCCGCTGCGGCTGCTGTTCAAGGACGAGGTGCGGGCCGTCGGCGCGGAGCTGGGCCTGCCCGACGAGATCGTGCACCGCCAGCCCTTCCCCGGCCCCGGCCTGGCGGTGCGGATCATCGGCGAAGTGACGCCCGAGAAGGCTGAGACCCTGCGCCACGCCGATGCCATCGTCCGCGAGGAGCTCCGCACCGCCGGCCTGGAGCGCGAGATCTGGCAGTCGTTCGCGGTTCTGCCCGATATCCGCACGGTGGGGGTGATGGGCGATGAGCGCACCTACGGGCGCCCGGTGGTGATCCGGGCGGTGACCAGCTCCGACGCCATGACCGCCGACTGGGCCCGGCTGCCCCACGACGTGCTCGAGGCCATGAGCAGCCGGGTCATCGCCGAGGTCGGCGGCGTAAACCGGGTGGTCTACGACATAACGTCCAAGCCCCCCGCCACCATCGAATGGGAGTAGCGGACAGCAGGGGTTGCGCGCGACGCGCGCGGTCTGGTAACTTGCTGTCATTGCTCCCCGTCTTCCCGGCCATGCCGGGAATGACGGGGCTTTATTTGTAGGTAGGGTCGCACGGTGACGCGTATTGCTGTGTTCATCGACTACCAGAACGTCTACCACTGCGCACGCCAGGCCTTCGGAGATCCCGACAATGATCCGCCCACGTTCGGGCACGTTCTGCCCCAGCGGCTTGGTCTGTTGCTCAAGCAACTCGGTGAGGATGTAGATCCAGATCGCGAATTGTGTGCCGTGACGGTCTATCGCGGCCGGCCGGGGCCAAAGAGCCACCGGCACCTTCAGTCGGCCTTCGCTCGGCAGGTCGCCGCCTGGGAAGCTCTGCCGTTGACAGCTGTCAAGACCCGACCGCTTCGCTATCAGCCAACCGAGTGGTCCTTCGGCAAGGCGGTTCGATGGCGGGGGGAGGAGAAGGGCATCGATGTGCTGATCGCCCTCGACGTCGCGATCGGCGCGCGCGACGACTGCTACGACGTAGCAGTCGTGGTGTCTGCCGACACGGATCTGATTCCCGCGATCGAGGTTGCGCTTCGAGCGGGGAAACGCGTGGAGACAGCGACATGGTCGAGCGGAGCTCTTCGCGTCAAGCCATTGGCCGCTACAGGCTGGCGGATCTGGAACCATTGGTTGGACAGACAGCGCTTCGAGTACGTCCGCGACGACACGGATTACCTAGCGAATCCTGCGGAGGGCCCTAGTGGCTCCGAGTCCCGCGCGTAGTGGAGGTTGGCCGCTGCCGGGTGTTGGAACGCTAGCGGCATCAGGAGAGTCATCAAGTCCCGCATGGGCCTAGCCTGGATCCACCGACACGGTCAGCGGTGAGTGCGCGGGGGTGGACGCGCCGACAGCGCCGCCGCACCCCGCACCAGCCCACAACACCCAAACAAAGGGGGTATTTCGGATGGTGCCCAAGTGTCCCTGGTATCCAGTGAGGGCGACGAATTGGCCAGCACGGTCGCAGGCGCCCCCGACGTCCAATATGAAGTCGAGCGGCACGAGATGGAATCAGCGGTGCGAGACCTGGTGGAGTCGATGACGGCTGAGGACCTCACGGTGCTCGTGTGCAAGCTGCAGGGACAGTCAGACAACGAGAGTCCCACCTTCGCAGCGAAGCAGCCCGTCACCCGTGGCGACATTCGTGTGATCGAGCCGCTGCCGTGGATGGAAGGTCGCAGGAGGTTAGCAGTCGTTCGGCGCGTCGATGCCGACTGCGAGATCGCCGAGATGATGCTTACGCATCCCTGGCCCGAACTCGCCACCGATAGAGATGCCGTGATCGCGGGCGACGACGCAGGCCTGCCGCACCCATTGGTCGTGGAGTGCTACGTGCGCGGTCCGATTTGGCTGCAGCAAGTTCGGGAGCGGGTGGGGGTCCTGACCGAGTCGCTGATGGATGCCATCGGCAGCGCAGTGATCGACGGAGACCGGATGGTAGGAGGCGTGCGGCCGCCGCTAGAGCGCGGCGCTTGCCGTCGCCTTCGTCGCCGAGTACTTCGGTGGTAGCGTTGGCTGAGAAGCGACCCAGGGAAGAGCCGGTGGCCCAGCCAGTCGACGTCGACGCTCAGAGCGAGACGCTGACCATTGAGGATCTCAAGGCCAGCGTGGGCAAGGGGCCGCGGCTCGGTTCCGGCGACATAGCCAACACCTACTACAGCGACGAAGAGTTCCTTGCCGCGCTCGACGCGCCCCGAGGCCGCGCCGACAGCAGTCCGCCACAGTAAGCGCCGACGTGCCCACGCACGACGAGACCACTGCGTTTCAGCGCGACCGGAACAGGCTTACAGATGCGCAGACGGAGCGCTTCAAGGCACGGCTCGCAGACTTCATCGGCGACCTGAAGGAGATGGAGGCAGGCCGACGCAGTTGGTTCCGCCCGGGGCTGCGCGTGAAGAAGCTGTCGGGCCGGCCCGACGTGTACGAGATGTCGTGGGCTTCAGACGGACGTGCGACCGTCGCCATAGGCGACCCTATCGTCGCCGGCAAGCTCCACATCGTCTGGCTGCGAGTCGGCAGCCACGGCATCCTCCGGTGACCTGCCCGCAGCCGGTCTGGTCCAGCGATGCGGTTAGAACGCCCGCCTAACCGCGCTGTTCCTTGTGGACGATGCAGAGCACTAGCGAGGGGACGGGCACCCCGAGAACCTGCCCCAAGCGGCTTGACAACAAGACAGGGACACCCCCCGACGGGGCCTCAGCACACCCGGCAACGGCCACAGGCAGCCTCACCGGTGCAAAGAAACGACATTAGCGCTAACTCGCGCATCATTGCGCGCAAACCCGGCCCTCGTGGGGGATGCGCGATATTTCAAACGCCGAGGTCAAAGGGCTTGGGCGTTGAGGGGTCTGGAACGGACTTGGCGCGATCCTGGAACGTCTTCTGGCACAGGAGCGCGACAGTCCAGGTCAGAGGGGGTGTGGGCGGATCGACGGTCCTCGGCCGGAGCGAGGGGTCAGTTGGCTGTTCTGGAACTGTGCATGGCGCGTGGGGTTTCAACGGCGCGCGGCGCCTCAGGCACATGTTGGCATCTGGTTTGTTGGCAGCGTCCCCCCGAGAGCTGTTTGCGACCCGGGCCCCAAGGCTGATCGCCGAGGCACGCGCGACCTATTGTGCTCAGTGTGGGTCCATCACTAGCGCGGGGCGCGCCCGCGACTACCGTTTACAGACTCAAGATCACGCTGCGGTCTGTGAGGCCGCCGGTATGGCGACGAATCGAGGTCCGCTCCGATGTCGCCCTCGACGAGTTCTCTGGCCTCCTCGAAGCGGCGATGGGTTGGTGGGGCTGCCACCTCCATTCCTTCTCGGTTGACGGGGCCGTCTACGGACGAGCAGACCCCGACGACTGGCTGAGGTGCGGGACCCGCGACGAGTCGGCGCACCAACTCGGCGATGTGCTCGGCGAGGTCGGGGCCAAGATGTGTTGGGACTACGACTTCGGTGACGGCTGGCAGCACGATATCGAGGTCGAAGCCATCGAGGTCGCCGACTCCGGGGTCACCTACCCGCGTTGTGTCGCTGGCCGCAGGGCGTGCCCACCCGAGGACTGCGGTGGACCCTGGGGCTACGAGGAACTCCTCGTTGCCATCGCTGACGAGCACCATCCCCGCCACGACGAACTGATCGAATGGCTCCCGTCCGGCTGGGACCCAGCGCACTTCGACCCTGCAGAATCAACCCGGAGCATGCTGACACCGCGACCCCTCGTCGACGACTGGTTGTGAGCGTTCCCGTCGCTGATGGGCGATGCGGATGCTCGTGATCCGCTGTAGGCGGTGAGGGCCGCTGCGATCTGGGGCGGTCGCGGTCGCGGCTATGGCGCGGGCGGCTTGAACAGGAGACTTGAGGATTTCTTGCCCAGCTTGTCACTGACGACGATCCCGCCTCGCGTGCGCCCGTCCGAGTCTTGGTACAGGTGCTGCTGGGGGCGTAGACGCGCCGAGAATCGGGTTCGCAGCACGTCATAGTCCCGATGGGTGTGAATGCCGCTGACATGGGCCGCGCAGTAGACGCGTGCTGCTATCGGGAAGACCAGGCCGGATGCGAGGATGTCCGCAAGCTGCAATCCGACGTGGTTCTCGCTGCGACCGAAGACGGGTGCTTCGACCAAGCGCGAGAGCTTGTCGCCTGATTGCTTGTGCTTGAGGGTGAAGATCGAGTGGGAGACCTGAGTGTCTTGGCTGTGGGCTCTCCCGTCGCACACCATCAGGCCCCAATCGGTCTTGGACTCCAGGAAGTGATTGAAGTGCCTCGCGATGTCTTGGATCGCGAACGTGTAGCTCGCCCGCGGATCAAGTGCCTGATTGGGGTCTTTGATCCAGACCCGCCCGAGCAGACGCAGGTCGTAGCGCTCGATGCGATCGACAGCTGAATTCAGAACGCCGATGGAGTGACGTCGCTTCTCCCTGCTCTGCGACCGGACTCTCCTGCGAAGCTCTGATCCCTTCACCTCGCTGAGAACGAGATCCAGATTCCGCACGGTTCGCAACCCCGGGTAGAAGCGACGCTTGAGGCCGAGAAAGTCGGCGGTGAGAGCTGCGAGTGACTCCGTCCGAATGATGAGCCCAGCGAAAGTCATCAAAGGAGTAGCGCCGGGAGCCTGGCTGGGGGCCTCGAAGCCGCCCGACTCGTCTACATAGCAGATGTACATGGTCGTTCCTGCGGCTGGGCCAGCCTCCGATCATAGCCCCACAGCCCTACGGGGATGCCTTGCCCGCCGACCCCAAGAAGCCCCCTCAAACGCAGCTACGGCCGCCTAGTAGGCGACCGTAGGGGGTGGCGTTCGGCCCCGACCCCAACTGGAGCCGAAGCCTAGGCGCCGGTGTAATGGTACGCCCGCATGATAACACGAGGCTCACAGACGATTGCAACCTGCTTGGGACATTCGTGGGCGTGATCCCCACTCTTAGTAGTGATCGGCGTGTCTAGGAGTTGAGCGGAGCAGCGCCGATGAACCCACCCGGCGCGATCAGGGATGGGCAGATCTTGAGGGGACGGGCATTCAACGAGCCGATGCGGGTCGTCGCCGTCCGCGCGGGCAGCGACGGAGACATGGAGGCAGGCCTGGTCGGCCAGCGCACACAGCAGTTCCGCCAAGTGACGCTGAGCGCGGCCGACATCGAGGCCTTGGAGATCATCGACCCCACTCCGACTTTCGACGGCGACGGGCGGCATCTGCGCCTGGGCCTTCACGCTTACGCGCTCAGCATCGCCCACGAGTTCGATCCCTGCCTCAGTCTCTCGATCGCGAACGTCGATGCGCTGCCGCACCAGCTGGAGGCGGTGTTCGAGCACTTCCTGAAGCTCCCCAGCGTGCGGTTCCTGCTGGCCGACGACGCCGGCGCGGGCAAGACGATCATGGCCGGCCTGCTGGTGGGTGCGGCTGATCCCGGTGCGAGACCGCGGCAAGCAGCTCTTCGGGGACGCGGGCGCCGGTGTGCTGGCCGACGGGCTCGAGACTGCCGCCGCCTACGACCCGCAGCTCAGCCTGTTCCCCGATGCGGCACCGGAGGTTCACGGCCGTGCCCGCCGGCGCGGTGCAACTGGCGAACTGGGCGATCTCGACGCCGCTTCAAACGCCACCACGCTGGACCGCATCCACGCCGCCATGCTGTTGCAAGGCTCGGGCCGCACACAGGCGCTGCGGGCCCTGCTGCAGGCTGAGCAGGAGCGCGGCCCGGACTTCCTGCGCCTCGCCAACGCCCTGTCCGCGCTGTACCCGCGCGGCAGTGACGAGAAGCGGCTCCTCGACGCGATGCTGCTGGCAGCGAGGTAGCGTTCCTCTCATGGATGCCACCGAGACGAGGCCGCCGCTCGACGACTACGAACTGTTGAAGCGCATCACCGTGCGCTCCGACATCTTCGGCGGCAAGCCGATCATCCGCGACATGCGGTTCGCGGTCGAGCACGTCCTGGGGAAGCTGGCCGCAGGCGACAGCGTCGAGACCATCCTCGACGAGTACGAGATTCTGGAGCCCGAGGACATTCAGGCCTGCCTGGTCTACGCCTATCGCTCCATCGTCGGCGAAACTGTCCATGATCACATTCTGATTCATTAGAAACATTGAACGAGGCCTATATTGGGTGGTGCCGACCGAAGCCGAAGGCCGGAGCGGGTCAGCTAGCGGCCCATCAAGCGCTTCAGCGACCTCTCCGGGGGTGGCGTCGGGGGTAGCGACCGCCAGCGGCGGGCCGGTAGCGTGCCGCCCCGGTGAACGAACCGGACCCGACCACCAAACCACGGGTCGCCTATCGGCTGGCCTATGAGGAAGTAATCCGCTGGCGAGCCGAACTGGACGCCCAACTGGAACGCATTCGGACTAGAGCCATGGCGTTCTTCGCTGTGGCGGTGATCGCTGCGGGCACCGGCCTGGCCAGCTTCCCGACGGGGTCGCCTTCGCCCCGCCCGTCGGTTCTGTGGGTGTTCGTGATCGGCGGGGGAGTACTCGTCAACCTCGCCGCCGTGCCGGAAGTGCTGCGAAGCCCGGAAGGTCGGCGAACT
>Ga0209544_1001036_pt1 | contig 32921 bp, 30 predicted proteins | sample MesohylPK_FD_187297 | JGI IMG/M metagenome (GOLD analysis project Ga0209544, IMG submission 187297) | Host-associated microbial community of the marine sponge Aplysina aerophoba from Gulf of Piran - sponge mesohyl, lysed by proteinase K... | ecosystem: Host-associated > Porifera > Sponge >... | reverse complement strand
GCGCGACGTTGGTCGCGTCGTTGACGGAGGCGCCGAGCGCGTCCGGCGACGAGGTGCGCGCGCTCTCGGAGCAGGCGGACTGCCTGGAGGTGCGCGCGGATCTGGTCGGCGACGTGGATGTCGAGTGGTTGCGGGAACGCTTCGCCGGCGAGCTCCTCTACACGCTGCGAAGCGAGGCGGAAGGCGGCCGCGCAACGGTCGATCCGGAACGGCGGGCGGCGCTGTTTGCCGCCGCGCAGGCGTACGACCTCGTTGACATCGAGGCGGACCGCGATCTCGGCAGGGCCGTCCTGGAAGCAGTCGAACCCCGGCGTCGCGTCGTGTCGTGGCATGGCCGGGCGCGGAACCTGAAGGTTCTGCGGGGCCGCTTGAGACAGGTTTCCGGGGTCGAGGCGCGGCTGTACAAGCTGGTGACCAGGGCAGAGAACTCCGGCGAGGAGCTCGTGCCGCTCGAGCTGCTGCTCGGCTCGAACCGGGACGACGTCGCCGCCTTTTCCATGGGAGCCACAGGTAGCTGGACCCGGCTCGTGGCGCCGCGTCTTGGCGCGCCGTGGATCTACGGCGCCGCGGGGCCGCTCGCCGCCGCGCCCGGCCAGCCGTCGATCGAACGGTTGCGAGTCGACTACGGCCTGCCGAACCTCCACCGGGCATCGCGGCTGTTCGGGGTCGTCGGCCATCCGGCGGCGCACAGCCTGTCGCCCAGGCTCCACAACGCCGGCTACCGCGACCGCGGCGAGGAAGCCCTCTATGTCGCCTTCGATGCGCCGAGCTTCGAGACCTTCTGGCGCGAGATCGTGCTCTCCGACTTCTTCGACCGGGCCGGTCTGCCGCTCTGCGGCCTGAGCGTGACCGCGCCGCACAAGGCGGCGGCGCTCGCAGCGGCCTCCGAGGCGGGGGACCAGGCGCGCGCTACCCAAGGCGCGAACACCCTGTTGCCGGGCCGGAATGGCGCCGCGAGCAGGCGGTGGAGGGCGGAGAGCACGGATCCCGAGGGGGTCACAGGCCCGCTCCGACGGGGCGGGTTCGATCTGGAGGGCCGCGAGGCGGTGGTCATCGGCGCCGGCGGCGCCGGTCGGGCCGCTGCTCTCGGTCTGGCCGCGGCCGGCGCCCGGGTCGCAGTCGCCAACCGCACGGAGTCGACCGGACGGGCTGCCGCCGAGTCGCTCGGCGTCGCCTTCGTGCCGCTCGAAGAGCTGGAACCCGGCGCCTTCGACATCGTGGTCAACGCGACGTCTCTCGGTCACCGGGCCGACGATCCTCTGCCCTGCGACCCGGCGGCGCTTCGTGCCTCGGCGGCCGCGGTCGAGCTGGTCTACGGCGGCGGTCCAACGCCCTGGAGCCGGGCGCTTGCGGCCAGGGGCCTGTTGGTCATCGGCGGCCGGGAGGTGCTCCTGCACCAGGGGCTTTCGCAGTTCGAGGCGATGACCGGAAGGACTCTGCCCTTCGAGGTCGGCGCTGCGGCCCTTGGATTGGAGGCACAACCTTGAAGATCTCAGCCGGCCTGCCGACGGGAGTGTCGGCCGCCCTGTTCGACAGCGCGAGGCGGCGCCGCCTGCTCGAGGCGCGCCTTTCCGCGCTGCTGGAGGAGCGCGGTTTCGCCGAGGTCCTGCTGCCCATCCTCGACTACTTCGAGCCCTACCGGCCGTTGCTGACGGGTCGGCGGCTGGAGCAGCTCTACCGCTTCGTCGACCGGGACGGTCAACTGCTAGTCCTGCGGGGCGACTTCACACCGATGCTGGCGCGACTGCTCGCCCCTCATCTGGACGAGCTGGAACTGCCGCTGCGCCTCTACTACCGGGGCGATGTCGTGCGTCACCAGCCTTTGCGTCCCGGTCGGATGCGCGAGTACTCCCAGTTGGGCGCGGAACTCCTCGGCGGCGACGAGGCCGAAGCGGACGAACAGATGCTGACCCTGTTCTTCGACCTGCTGCTCGAGGCACGAGGGGAGGCCCCCGCGGCCAGGGGCGGCGAGGAGCACGCTCTGCGCGTCGTGCTCGGCGTGGCCGGAGCTCTCGACGAGGCTCTGCTGGCCGCTGCCGGCGAGCAGGAAGCTCCCGACCTCGCGCAGCGCATCGCCAGCCGCGAACGGACCGCCGCCCGGAGGGCCGGTCTGGCCGATGTCGTCGAACGCGGCTACCCGACCGACCTCTCGGTGCTGGGCGGCACGGCAGAGGCGGTGTCCGAGCTGCTCGGCCTGCGGGACCGGTTGTCCGCCGCGTACCGTGACGCCGGCGTCGAGATCGAGGTCGACCTCGCCGAGTTCGCCGCCGCTGCCCTCGACCCGCGGATCAGCGTGGGTGCGGGCCGGCGCGGCTACTACGACGGCCTGATGTTCGCTGCCTACGCGCCGGGGACCGCCCTGGCCCTCGGCGTCGGCGGCCGTTACGACAAGGTGTTCCGGTCGCTCAGCGGCGACTGCTCCGCGGTCGGCTTCTCGTGCGGTCTCGACCTGTTGCTGGAACTCGGCAACGCGGAGCCGCGGTCATGATCACCTTTGGTCTGCCCAAGGGGCGGAATCTGGGCCCGGCGCGCGCCTCCCTCGAGGCCGCGGGGCTGAACCTCGACGGCCTCGATTCCGCGCGCCTGCGCCAGCGGTTCCCCGACCAGAACGTGCTGGGAACCCCGGTCGAGGTGCTGTTGCTCAAGGACTGGGACCTGCCGCTCTACGTCGAGCACGGGATCGTCGACTGCGCGATCGTCGGCTCGGACGTTCTCGAGGAAACGCAGCCCGACGTCTTCCGGCCGCTCCAGCTGAAGGACGGCAGGAGCCGCCTGTCCCTGATCGCCGAGACTCCCGATCTGCCCAAGCGGAGCGGCCAGCTCCGGGCGGCGACCCGCTATCCGACCTGGGCGACGCGGCTGCTGGCCGCCCGGAACCTCCACGTCGAGGTGATCCACCTCACGAGCTCGATCGAGCTTGGACCGCTGCTCGACCTGACCGACGTTGCGGTCGACATCGTTCAGACCGGCGGCACGCTCCGGACCCACGACCTGCACGAGGTCGAGGTGCTGGCAGAGGTGGCGCCGACCTTCGTCGTCAACCGGGCGTCGTTTCACGCTCATCGCCGGCGGCTGAGCGGGCTGCTCGGCTCGCTCGAAGAGACGGAGACCGGCGATGGCTGAGGCCGGCGGCAGCGCGCTTCGCGTCCTCGCCGCGGGGAGCTTCGCCGGACGGGAGCGTCTGGAACTTCTCGACCGGCGGAGCCGCGGCGGCGTTGCGGCGGAGATCCGCCAGTCGTCGGCCGAGATCGTGGATCGGGTGCGGGCCGGCGGCGACGCCGCCCTGCTCGAGGCCGTGCGCCGCTTCGATGGCCATGACGCCCCGTCGGCCGCCGCGCTGCGCCTTGCCGGTGACCGCCCGCGACCAGCCGGCGACGAGATCGAGCCGGCGGTTCTCGACGCGATCGAGCGCGCTCGAGGCGCGATCGAGGCCTATCACCGCGCCCTGCTGCGCGGGCCGGGAGTCGAGCGCGTCGACCGGAACGGCGTCCGGATCGAGGAGCGTCGCATCGCCATTCGTCGAGTCGGCCTCTACGTGCCAGGCGGCCGCTTCCCCTATCCGTCGACCGTGCTGATGACCGCGGTGCCGGCCCGGCTCGCCGGCGTCGAGGAGATCGTCGTCGCGACGCCGCCCCGGGCTTACCTGGACAGTCCGGTGCTGCGGCACGTTCTGGATCTCGCCGGAGTGGACGAGGTGTGGGGTATGGGCGGGGCCCATGCAGTCGCGGCGCTCGCCTACGGCACCGAGTCGGTCCGTCCAGTCGACCTGATCGCGGGGCCGGGCAACGCCTGGGTCGCGGCGGCCAAGCAGCACGTTGCGTCGGATGTCGGCGTCGACCGGGACGCCGGGCCGTCGGAGGTCGTCATCGTCGCCACTGCCGGTGCTCCTGCAGAGTGCGTCGCCGCCGATCTGCTGGCCCAGGCGGAGCACGATCCGCTGGCGGTCACCGTCCTGGTCACCGACAGCGGGGCGCTGGCGGAGAGCGTCCGCGGCGAAGTCGACGCGCGGCTCGCCGGCCTGCCGACCGCTGAAACGGCCGCGGCGGCCCTCGAGCGGTACGGCGCGGCCTTTGTCGCCGCCGACCTGGACGAGGCGATCGCTCTGGCCGAGCGCATCGCCCCGGAGCATCTCCAGTTGATGGGCGAGGCGGCCGAGAGGAGGGCCGGTGAGCTCCGGAACGCCGGCGCGGTGTTCGTCGGGGCGTCGTCGCCGGTCGTGTTCGGGGACTACGTTGCCGGTCCCAGCCATGTTCTGCCCACCGGCGGCAGCGCGCGCTTCGCCTCCGGCCTCGGCACGGACGACTTCCTGCGGCGCAGCCACACCGTCCGGTTCTCCACCGAGGCCGCGGCGCGCTGGGCCGGCGCCGCCGAGACGCTGGCAGCCACGGAGGGGCTGGCCGCGCATGCCGCGGCAGCCGGGCTGCGCCGCGAGTCCGAAGATCGGGAGACCAGGCGATGAGCGGTTGCGTCGAGAGAGCGGCGGCCCTCGTGCGGCCGGAGGTGCGCGAGCTGTCGCTCTACTCGCTGCACCAGGTCGAAGCCCGCTACAAGCTCGACCAGAACGAGGCGCCCTGGGATCTTCCCCGGTCGCTCAAGCGGGAAGCGCTGGCCCGGCTGGCCGACCGGCCCTGGTCGGAGTACCCGGACTTTCACGCCGACCGGCTGCGCCGGCTGATCGGCGATCTCCACGATTGGCCCATGGAGGGTGTCCTGGTCGGCAACGGCTCCGGCGAACTGATCACGACTGTGCTCGAGGGGATCGTCCGCCCGGGCCAGGAGGTGCTCATCTGCGACCCGAGCTTCAGTCCCTACAAGACGTTCGTCGGGCGCGCCGCCGGCGTGCCGCGGCACCTGGAACCGGCTCCCGATCTACGCCTGCAGATGGAAGAGCTCCAGGCCGAAGTCGAGCGAGACCCGCGGCGGCCCGTGCTCCTGTGCACGCCGAACAACCCGACCGGGGCGGCGGCTGATCCCGAAGTCGTGGAGCGTCTGGCGCGGTCCCTCGACGCGGCCCTCCTGCTCGACAACGCGTACGGCGAGTTCTGCCGCCACGACTACCGGCCGCTGGTGTGGGCGAACCCGAACGTCATCCTGTTCAGGACCCTGTCCAAAGCCTGGTCGCTGGGCGGTATCCGTCTTGGCTACCTGCTCGCCGCGCCGGAACTCGTCGCCCAGTTGATCAAGGTCAAACTGGCCTACAACGTCGGCCACGCCGCGGCCACCATCGGCGAGGTGGCGCTGGAACACGCCGGCCGTTTCCCGCGCCGGGTCGCGGTCGTGCGGGCCCGTCGGGAGCAGTGGGCCGCGATGCTCCGCGAGTTCGGCTTCGAGGTCTTCGATTCGGAGGCGAACTTCCTGCTCGCGCGTCACCCGCGCTGTACCGAGCTCCGCGACGGCCTGGCGGCCGAGGGCATCCTGGTCCGGGACGTGAGTCGCTACCCGGGCCTCCGCAACTGCATGCGGATCGGGATCGGCGCCGGGCCCGCCCTGCGTGCGACCCGGCAGGCCCTGACCGGGATCCTGGGAGGCAAGCCATGAGAGGAGGCAGGGCATGAGAACAGCATCGATCGACCGGAAGACCTCAGAGACCCAGGTCCGCGCGAAGCTGTCGCTCGACGGGGGCGACCGCCGGATCGACACGCCGAACGGGTTCTTCAGCCATATGCTGGACGCGCTGACGCGCCACGGCGGCCTCGGACTCGACCTCACAGCCCGCGGCGATGTCGAGATCGATCTCCACCACACGGTGGAGGACACCGGGATCGTGCTCGGCGACGCGCTCCGGGAAGCGCTTGGCGACCGCGCCGGGGTGTGCCGCTTCGCGCACGCCTTCGCACCGCTCGACGAGGCGCTGGCCCGTGCCGTGATCGACCTCTCGGGTCGGGGGTCGTTCCACTTCCGGCTGCCGCCGGACCTTGAGCACGCCTGGGTCACGACCGAGTTTCCGCTGACCCTGGCCGGCGATTTCTTCGGCGCCCTGGCCGACCGCGGCCGGCTCACCCTGCACCTGGACGTGCTCTGCGGCCGCAACCCGCATCACGTGGCCGAGGCCGCCTTCAAGGCGGTGGCTCTCGCCCTGCGTGACGCGGTGTCTCTCCGGGCCGGAGCGGCCGCCGAAGTGCCGAGCACCAAGGGGAGCCTCACCGCATGAGCGACACGGAAGCGACCGTGATCGACGCCGGGGTCGGCAACATCGGTAACCTGGTGCGGGCGCTCCGGCACCTGGGCGCCGAGGTCGAGATCACCTGCGACCCGGCGACGATTCGTGCCTCCCGCTGCCTGGTGCTGCCGGGGGTCGGCGCCTTCCGGCCGCCGCGGGAGGTCCTGCGCGGCGCGCCCGAGGAGGCCATTCGCGCCGCCCTCGACGACGGCGCCACGCTGCTCGGCATCTGCATCGGTTACCAGCTCCTGTTCGAAAGCAGCGAGGAGTTCGGGACGACGGACGGCCTTGCCCTGCTCCCCGGCGGGGTCACCGAGCTGCCAGGTGGCGTGCCGCTGCCCCACATCGGCTGGAACCGCGTCTTCGCGGTCAAGGACCACCCCCTGCTCGCGGGTTCGACGGACGACGACCACTACTACTTCGTCCACTCCTTCGCGCCCCAGGATGTGCCGGAAGAGTGGGTGCTCGGGCGGTGCCGGCACGGCCGCAGCTTCCCGGCGATCACCGGTCGCGGGCGGATCGCCGGCACCCAGTTCCACCCCGAGAAGAGCGGCGCCGCGGGCCTGCGGTTGCTCCGCAACTACCTGGCCTGGGCCGGCGATCTGGCTGCCGGGGCCGATGGAGGAGCCTCAGGGGTCGATGGAGGAAACAGTGCAACTGCTGCCGGCCATTGATCTGCGAGGCGGCCAGGTCGTGCGCCTCGAGAGAGGCGACGACGAGCGGCGCACCGTCTACGACGCCGATCCAGGCAACGCGCTGCGCCGTTACCGCGAGGCCGGAGTCGCCCGCATCCACGTCGTCGACCTGGACGCGGCGTTCGGCGGCCCGCCGCAGCGCGGTGTCGTCCGGAAACTCGCGCGGCGGGCGGCGCGCGGCGGCATCCAGCTCGGCGGCGGCCTGCGCGACCGCGAGGCGGTCGAGTGGGCCTTCGCGGCCGGCTGCGAGCGGGCCGTGGTGACCTCGCTCATCGTGCGCGACTTCGACGTGTTCGCCGATCTCTGCCGCGAGTACCCGGGACGGATGGTCGCGGCGCTCGACATCGACGGCGGCGAGGTCCGGCTCGCCGGCTGGACCGAGTCGGCCGATCGTTCGCCGGCCGCGCTCTGCGCCGAACTGGCCGATCTGCCCGTGGCCGCGGTACTGGTGACCGACATCTCGCGCGACGGGATGATGCGGGGCCCGAACATCGACCTCGCCTGCCGGATCGGCGACCTCGCCGGCGCCCCGGCGATCCTCTCGGGCGGGGTCCGTTCGGCGGCGGATCTGGAAGCCGCCGCGCGGCGGTCCGAGATCGAAGCCGCGATCGTCGGCCGGGCGCTCTACGACGGTTCGCTCAGCCTGGACGAGGCGATCGCTGCCTGCGGGAGCGCCTGATGAGAGCCACGATCGAACCGACCGGCCTGACGCGCCGGATCATCCCCTGCCTGGACGTTGCGGCCGGCCGCGTGGTCAAGGGCGTCCAGTTCAAGAACCTGACAGATCACGGCGACCCGACCGAGGCGGCGGCCCGCTACGCCGCCGAGGGCGCCGACGAGATCGTCTTCCTGGACATCACCGCCGCGCCCGAGCGCCGCGACACGGACCTCGACTGGGTACGCCGGACGGCCGAGCAGGTGTTCATTCCGCTCAGCGTCGGCGGCGGCGTGCGCAGCGTGGACGACGGTCGCAAGCTGCTCCTCGCCGGCGCCGACAAGCTGGGGATCAACACGGCCGCGGTCGCCGAGCCCGAGCTGTTGACGCGCCTTGCCGAGCGCTTCGGGAGCCAGTGCGTCGTCCTCTCGGTCGACGCGAAGCGCCGGGAGGCGCCCGGCGCGGAAGGCCCGAGCTGGGAGGTCGTCACCCACGGCGGCCGCACGCCCACCGGGCTCGACGCGCTGGAGTGGATCGCAGCCGGAATCGAGCGGGGCGCCGGCGAAATCCTGCTCACCAGCATCGACAGCGACGGCATGCAGAGCGGCTACGACCTGGAACTGCTGCGACGGGCGTCGGCGCTGTCGCCGGTGCCGGTCATCGCCTCCGGAGGCGCAGGCACACTGGAGCATCTGGCCGAGGCCCTGGACACCGACGCCGCGGCGGTGCTCGCCGCGTCGATCTTCCACCAGTCCACGTACTCCGTGGGAGCGGTCAAGGAGTACCTCCGCCGTCGCTATCCAATCCGGGAGACGACGAAATGACAACCACAACGATCGACCCGGCCGCTCTCGTCTACGACGACCGGGGCCTGCTGCCCGTCGTGGTCCAGGACGTCCTTTCGGGCGCGGTGCTCATGCTCGCCTACGCCAACCGGGAGGCCGTGGAGCTCACGCTTACCACCGGTGAGGCTCACTTCTTCAGCCGGTCGAGGCAGGAGTTGTGGCGCAAGGGGGCGACCTCGGGTAACACGCTGGCGGTCGTCGAGGTGCTCCAGGACTGCGATCGGGACGCTCTCCTGGTGCGGGCGCTGCCGGCCGGTCCGGCGTGCCACAACAACACCCGGAGCTGCTTTGAACCGAACGCGGCCGAGTTCGAGCTCGGCTGGCTGGCGCGGGTGCTTGCCGAGCGAGCGGAAGCGTCACCGGAGGAGAGCTACACGGCGCGCCTGCTCGAGCAGGGCGTCGACCGGATCGCGCGCAAGGTCGCGGAGGAAGCGGGAGAGACGGTGATCGCCGGCGTCCGTGCCGACGCGGAGCCCGAGTCGATCGAGCGCCGGGGCGACCTCGCGGCGGAAGCCGCCGATCTTGCGTACCACCTGCTGGTCCTGCTGCAGGCGACCGGCGTCGGGATCGCCGACGTGGCGGCCGAGCTCGGTCGTCGCCATCATGCCGCGGGAGGGCCTTCGTCATGAGCCGGCCCGCCGCGGCCATTGCCCACACCCGGGAGTTCCTGGCCGACACCTCGACGCCTCTCGGCGTCTACAGCAAGTTGGCCGCGCATGCGGACGGAGACGGCGCCGCCCGCCGCTTCCTGCTCGAGAGCATCACCGGCGGCGAGCACGTTTCGCGTTACAGCTTCCTGGGTGCTAGCCCGTCGCAGGTGTGCCGTGTGTACCTCGACCGGCTGGAGACGGAAGACCTCCGCCGTGGCGGCGACGTTCAGATCGAAGCCGGCGACCCGCTGCCGAAACTGCGGCGCCTGCTCGACGGCGTGACCGCGGATCCCGCGCCGCCGTTGCCGTTCGCCGGTGGCTGGACCTTCGCCTTCGGCTTCGACGCGATCCGGCTCGTCGAGCCGTGCCTGGTCGATCATCCGGCCGGCCGGCCTCCCGACCCGTTCGATCTGCCGGTCGCCATCCTCGCCCGTTTCGACGACGTGCTCGTGTTCGACCACGCCCGCCAGCGGATCGTCGCGGTGGCGAACGAGATCGAAGGCGAGTCGACGGCGGCGGATGCCGAGGTCCGGCTCGATGCGCTGCAGGCGGTCCTGGAGAGCCGCGGCGTGACGACGGCGGCCCGGGTCGAGGATCTAGGGGTCAAGGCGGAGACTGCCGACCCCACTCTGGACGACGAGGAGCACGCCCGCGCGGTCAACGCCGCGAAGGAGTACATCGCCGCCGGCGACATCTTCCAGGTCGTCCTGGCCCGGCGGTGGAAGATCGACCTCGACGTGCCGCCCGCCACCGTCTACCGGGCGTTGCGGCTCGTCAATCCGTCTCCGTACATGGTGCTGTTCGAGGCGCCGGAAGTGTCGCTGATCGGCGCTTCGCCCGAGATGCTCGTGCGGCGCACGGGGCGTCGCCTGGAGGTGCGGCCGATCGCCGGCACCCGACCGCGGGGCAGGAACGCGTTGGAGGATCGGGTGCTGGCCGAAGAGCTGATGGCCGATCCAAAGGAGCGCGCGGAACACGTGATGCTCGTGGACCTCGGGCGCAACGACCTCGGGCGGGTGGCAAGGCCGGGCGGCGTTTCGGTCGCCGAGTTCATGGTCATCGAGCACTACAGCGACGTGATGCACATCGTGAGTTCGGTCGAGGCGGAGCAGTCGGCCGAGGCGGGGAAGGGCGCCGGCTCGGCACTCGACGCCCTGCTGGCCTGCTTCCCGGCCGGCACCCTGTCCGGGGCGCCGAAGATCCGCGCCGTGGAGATCATCGACGAACTCGAACCGGAGGCGCGCGGGATGTACGGCGGTTCGGTCGGCTACTTCTCGTTCGGCGGCGACATGGACGCCTGCATCACGATCCGGACGCTGGCGGTCGTGGACGGCGAAGCGTCGATCACCGCGGGAGGCGGCATCGTGGCCGATTCAGACCCGGCGCGCGAGGCGCAGGAGACCCGGGACAAGGCGGCGGCGCTGCTCCGCGCGGTGGCGCTGGCGCGCGAGCTGGAGGGGCGCGACCCTGGACGGACAGGGGAGCGCTTGCCATGATTCTAGTCATCGACAACTACGACTCGTTCACCTACAACCTGGTCCAGATGCTGGGCGGGCTCGGCGCGGAACTCGATGTCGTGCGCAACGACGTGGAAGGCGTACCGGACCTGCTGGAGCGCAACCCGGACGGCATCGTCCTGTCGCCGGGGCCGGGCCGGCCGGAGGACGCGGGAGTCTGCATCGATCTGTTGCGCGCGACGCCCGACGTGCCGCTTCTGGGCGTCTGCCTCGGGCACCAGGCGCTGGGATCGGCGTTCGGCGGCACGGTCAGCAGGGCGCCGACGCTGATGCACGGCAAGACCTCGGAGGTCGAACACCGTGATCCTGGCGGTCTCCTCGCCGGTCTGCCGTCGCCCTTCGTCGCCACGCGCTACCACTCGCTGGCGGTTGAGGAGGAGAGCCTGCCGGAGTCCCTGGAACCGCTGGCCTGGAGCGAGGACGGGACGCTCATGGCGATGCGGCACCTGGAGTTGCCCTACTGGGGCGTCCAGTTCCATCCGGAATCGGTGCTGACGGACACCGGACCGCAGCTACTTCAGAACTTTCTCGATCTCTGTGGAGAGAACCATGACTGATCTCGACCTTTCGGCGCTGCTGCGGACCGCGATCGCCGGTGAGGACCTGCCGGCGGCGACGGTGGAGGAGCTGTTCGGCCGCCTGATGGACGGGGAACTCTCCGAGGTGTGGAAGAGCGCCTTCCTGGTCGCTCTGGCGGCGAAGGGCGAGTCGGTGGGCGAGATTGCCGGCGCCGCGCGGGCTATGCGGGCGCGCGCGGCCCGGGTGCCGCATACCAGCGCGTATGTGATCGACACCTGCGGCACGGGCGGCGACGGCCGGGGCACGTTCAACATCTCGACCGCGGCCGCGCTGGTGGCGGCGGCGGGCGGTGCGCGGGTCGCCAAGCACGGCAACCGCGCCGTTTCGAGCCGCTCCGGTTCGGCGGACGTACTCGACGCGCTCGGCGTGCAACTCTCGGGCGACACGGAGGCGCTCGGCCGTTGCCTCGACGAGGTCGGCATCGCCTTCCTGTTCGCGCCGATGCTCCACCCGGCGATGGCCCAGGTCATGCCGGTGCGGCGCGAGCTCGGCGTGCGCACGCTGTTCAACGTGCTGGGGCCGTTGACGAACCCGGCGGGTGCGAAGCGGCAGTTGATCGGCGTCTTCGCGGCGGAACTCGTCGAACCGATCGCGCACGTGCTGCTCGAACTCGGCAGCGAACACGCGATGGTCGTCCACGGCGACGGCCTGGACGAGATCACGACCACCGGGGCGACCGCGGTCGGCGAGGTGCGGGGCGGCGAGGTGCGAACGTTCGAGGTCCATCCGCGCGACTTCGGGATTGCCGAGGCGGCGCCGGAAGATCTCCTCGGGGGCGGTCCCGAGGAGAACGTGAAGCTGATGCGCGACGTGCTCGCCGGGGGCGGAGGACCGCTGGCCGACATCACCTGCCTCAACGCCGGCGCCGCGTTGCACGTGGCCGGCCGGGCCGACGGGCTGGCCGCCGGTGTTTCGGCCGCGTTCGAGGTGCAGCGTTCAGGGGCGGTTGCCGCGAAACTCGAACAGCTCGCCGGCTGGGCCGGTTGGGACGAAGGAGTGGGCGGGAGCTGAGGGACGTGGCCGAGGTTCCCGACATCCTGCGGCGCATCTGCGAGCAGCGGCGGCGGCGCGTGCTGCCCAGCCACGCGGGCAGCCAGCCCGCGTCCGTTTCCGACCCTGGGAACCCGGGTGGCGCGATCCGCGCACCCGGGCCAAGGGGGCGCGGATCGCGCCACCCGCGAACCGTTCCGCGCGCCCGTCATCGGGCGCGCGGACGGCACCCGGGCGTCTCGCCCGCGTCCGGGTCCTCGGCGGCGAGCCTGCCCGCCGGCGCGCCCGGCTGCCGTTTCCTCGACGCGATCGAGGCCCGTCGCGGTCGGGCAGTCATCGCCGAGATCAAGATGGGCTCGCCCAAGCTCGGCGACCTCAGGGGACGCTTCGATCCGGTCGCACGGGCGGAGACCTACGCCGCGGCCGGCGCCGCCTGTCTGTCCGTCGTGGTCGAGCCGGACCATTTCTACGGCAGCTACGAGCTGCTCGCCGAATGCGCCGCCGCGTCCGGCCTGCCCGCGGTGGCGAAGGACTTCGTGGTGGCCGACGTCCAGCTTGAATGGGCGCGTGACGCGGGCGCGTCCGCGGTGTTGCTGATCGCCGCGCTCTACGACGGGGCGGAGTTGCGCCGGCTGGCGGCTCTCGCCCAGGGTCTGGGTCTCGTGCCCCTGATCGAGACCCACGACGACGAGGACTTCGAGAAGCTGCGCGCGAGTGGTGGCGGGGACGGCGCCGGCGACCCCGAGTGGCAACTCGTCGGGATCAACAACCGCGACCTCCGCACCTTCGAGGTCGACCTGGAACGGAGCGCCGACCGCGTCGGCCGCCTGCCGGCATCGGCTCTCAAGGTCGCCGAATCCGGGATTCACACCGGCGCCGACGTCGCCAGGTTGCGGCAGGCGGGCTTCGACGCGTTCCTCATCGGTGAACGCCTGGTGCTCTCCGGCGATCCGGCAACCGCTCTGGCCGACCTACTGGGTGCGCCGGCGTCCCCGCCGGCATCAAGCGCGATGCCGCGAAGCGGCGAGCCCGAGCCAGAGGTGACTCCATGAAGGTCAAGATCTGCGGGGTCACCACCGCCGCCGACGCCCGGCTCGCCGTCGACCTGGGCGCCGACTTCATCGGCCTCAACTTCTACCGCCCCAGCCCGCGCTGGATCCGCGTCGAGCAGGCCGCAGACATCCGCGCTGCTATCGGTGACTCGGCACAGGCGGTCGGCATCTTCGTCAACCACACCCGCAAGCAGGTCGAGGCGATCGACCGGCAGGTCGGCCTGGACTACCTCCAGTTCAGCGGCGACGAGAGCGTAGGTCTCGTCTCGAGATTCGGCGATCGGGCGATCCGTGTCCTTCGCGTCGGCGGCGCCGCAGACCCGACACCGATGCCCGACGAGGACTGCTGGGCCGTCCTGATCGACCGCGCCCACAAGCGCCTCTACGGCGGTTCGGGCGAGAGCTGGGACTACGCCGCGGCGGCCGACCTCGCCCTGACGCCGGGCGCCGGCGGCGAGCGGCGCCGCGTATTCATTGCCGGCGGCATCGGCCCCGGCAACGTCGCGGAGGTCGCGGCGGCGGTGTCCGGCGCCTACGCCGTCGACACCTGTTCGGGTGTCGAGGCCTCGCCCGGACACAAGGACCGCGCCAAGCTGGAGCAACTGTTCGCCAACCTCGCAGAGGGAGCAGCACGATGAGCGTACGAACACCCCTCTCCACGAAGGCCATGGAACCGGACGAGGGCGGCCGCTACGGCGTCTACGGCGGCCGCTACGCGCCGGAAACCCTGATGGCGCCGCTCGAGGAGCTGAGCCGCGCCTATGACCGGCTGAGGCGCAAGCGCGCATTCCAGCGTCGGCTGAAGCACCTGCTGGAGCACTACGTTGGCCGCCCGACGCCGCTCTACTTCGCCGAGCGGTTGACCGAGCATCTCGGAGGTGCGCGCATCTACCTCAAGCGCGAGGACCTGCTGCACACCGGCGCGCACAAGATCAACAACGCCCTGGGCCAGGTGCTGCTGGCGAAGGAGATGGGCAAGACGCGGATCATCGCCGAGACCGGCGCCGGCCAGCATGGCGTGGCGACCGCGACCGCCGCGGCGCTCCTCGGTCTCGACTGCGTCGTCTACATGGGCGAGGAGGACATGCGCCGCCAGCGCCTGAACGTGTACCGCATGCAGCTTCTGGGCGCCGAGGTGGCGGCCGTCGACGCCGGCAGCCAGACGCTCAAGGACGCGATCAACGAGGCGTTCCGCGACTGGGTCGCGAGCTTCGCCGACACCCACTACGTCCTCGGCACGGTGACCGGTCCGGAGCCCTATCCCCGGATGGTGCGGCAGTTCCACAGCGTGATAGGCGCGGAGGCCCGGCGCCAGTTGAAGCGGCAGACCGGCGCCGCGGATCCGGATGTCGCGATCGCCTGCGTCGGCGGCGGCAGCAACGCGATGGGCCTGTTCTCCGCCTTCCTCGACCGGCCGGACGTGCTGCTCGTCGGCGTCGAGGCCGGCGGTCGCGGACCGGACCTGGGGGATCACGCGGCGCGGTTCTCCGGCGGCACGCTGGGCGTGCTCCACGGCGCCCGCACGCTGGTCCTCCAGGACGAGGAGGGCCAGGTCGTCGGCACGCACTCCGTTTCGGCCGGGCTCGACTACCCGGCGGTCGGCCCCGAGCATGTGTTCCTGCACGAGCATGGCCAGATCGAGTTCACGTCGGCCACCGACCAGGAGGCGATCGACGCCTTCCACCTGCTGTCGGCCACCGAAGGCATCCTGCCGGCGCTCGAATCGGCGCACGCGATCGCCGAGGTCACGAAGCGCGCTCCCGGGATGGACCCCGACCAGGTCATCATGGTGAATCTCTCCGGCCGGGGCGACAAGGACGTGGAGTCGGTTCTCGAGTACGGAGCCGACAAGTGACCCCTCGCCGCAAGCGTCCCTCCCGCGACGGCGCCATCGGCGCCGCGTTCGCCGGCTGCTCCAGGCAGAAGCGAGCCGCCTTCATCCCCTTCCTGGTCGCCGGGGATCCCTCGCTCGAAGCCACGCCTGACCTGCTGCGCGCCCTGGTCGCCGGCGGCGCCGACGTGATCGAACTCGGCGTCTCCTTCAGCGATCCAATCGCCGACGGTCCCACGATCCAGCGTGCTTCCAACCGGGCTCTCGCCGCCGGTTCCTCCCTCAGCGCGGTGCTCGGGATCGTCGAGCGGCACCGGGAGGAACTGGGCGTTCCGATCGTCCTGTTCACGTACTACAACCCGGTCCACGCCCGCGGCGTGGCGACTTTCGCCGCCCAGGCCGCCGACAGCGGCGTCGACGGCGTGCTCTGCGTCGACCTGCCGCCCGACGAGGGCCTGCGCGAACTCCAGCCGGCCCTTTCTGAACGCGATGTCGACTCGATCTACCTGATCGCCGCGACCAGCACGAAGGAACGCATCGACCGCGCCGCGGCGGCATCGAACGGCTTCGTGTACTACACGGCCCGCTCCGACGTGACCGGCGAGCGCGACGACCTGATCCCGACGCTGGAGCGGGAAGTGAAGCGGGTCCGCCGCCGGGTCCGCCTTCCCGTCGCCGTCGGCTTCGGCATCTCGACCCCCGAACAGGTCGAGGAAGTGGCCCGGGTGGCCCACGGCGTCGTCGTCGGCAGCTCCCTGGTGCGACTGGTCGAGGAGAACGCCGGCGAAGCCGACCTGGCTACGCGGCTGGAACGCCGCGTCGGCGAACTGACCGCGCCGCTTCGCGGCTGACGCCGCTCTCGGCGGCGCGAGGCGTGCACGCGGTCAGAATGGGTTGACGACGGTCAGGGACTCGATCTCCTGACCGTCCTGGAGGTTTTCGCTGTAGAGCACCTTGCAGTCCGACTCCAGGGCGGCCGCGACGATCAGCGAATCGTAGAAGCTGAATCGCCACCGCCGGTGGACCGAGAGCGCCCGTTCGTAGAGGGAGATACTGGGGAAGACGGAGCACAGCGGATCCAGCACCTCACGCAGGTAGCGAAGCGTTTGTTCGTCCGAGAGAGGGCGCTCGAACTTCCGTAGGGCGACGTTCAGGAACTCCTGTACGACCTGGGAACTCACGACTCCTTCACCAGTGCCCAGCGCATGCTCCACGAGGCCGCGCGCCCTTGTCCGCTTGTCGGGCTCTCGGCGATCGAAGCTGTACACGAAGATGTTGGTGTCGAGAAAGAACTCAGCGGGCATTCATCTCCTCCCGCGAGAATCGACGGCCGCTCGAAACCTCCGCCATCGAATCCATGAGGCGGCGGTAGTCCCTGACCCGGCGTTCGCCCTGCTGGCTTCGGGCGTACTGTCCGAGCCAGACACGGAACTCCGCATTGAGAGTGGTCTTTCTTCGCCGGGCTTCTTCGCGAGCCGCGTCGATGAGCTTCTCGTCAGCACTGAGGGTGATGTTTCTCACGTTGCTTCCTCGACATTGCAGTATGCACGAGAAGGCAGTGTACACGAGTCCAGTGTCCCGGGTGCGACTCAGTTCCGGACACTCGCCATCGACATCCTGCCCTGGGCCGAGAGCAGGGTCCGGGAGTAGCTCTCCACTGCGGCCTAGCCAGCCATCATCCGCACTACCTTTTCGGCGATCGTGTACACCGCGAACCCGATGTACATCACGGAAGCGATGCCCACGAAGAAGATGTTGATCCAGCCGGGTCGCGCCGACTTCGGCAGCTTCGTCATGTTCATGTACAGGAGCAGCGGCACGTAGACCGCCATGGCGAATCCGCCGATGAGCGCCGAATAGAACAGGAAATCGAGTCCCGCCGTGCCCCTTCTCTCGAAGAAGGCGACGCTGGCCGTTCCGACGACTATCGTCGCGCCCACCAGGACGAGATACCACTTCTCCAGGGAGAGCCGCCGGCCGAACTTGAAGCTGGTGTGGAGCATGTCCGCGAAGATCCGGCTGCCGCCGTCCACGCCTCCCAATTGCGAGCTGAACAGCGCCGCCATTCCTACGACCAGGAACAGGTAGTGCCCGGAAGTGCCCATGCTCTCTTCCAGAATCCCGGCCAGATCCCACACGAGGCTTCCGCGGCTGGGAACGAGACCTTCGGGATGCAATACGGCGAGTGAGCCGAAGATGAACAGGAACATCGTGAAGCTGCCGAGGATCCAGAAGCAGAAGACCTGATCCACCCACACGTACTTCATCCAGTCCCGGAAGCGCCGGCGGTTCTCCTCCGACTCGGGATAGACGTAGCCGGCGTCTATTTCCTTGACTTCGTGCTTGTGCGTCGGGCTCATGAGCGGCGGCATCCGTTGCCCCATGCCGATCTTCTTTTCGCGCAGGTAGTAGGCGTAGTAGAGATTGCCGAGGCCCCCCAGTCCCGCGAATACGAGCGCGCCGAAGAACTGGCTGAATGCGAACGGCGGACGCGCTTCGCCGTTCACCGGCGGGATCTCGACGGGAAAGTCCGGGAAGCGCCCCACGTTCAGCAGACCGCGCCACATGTCACCGAAGAGATCCGCTGATCCGATCTCCCAGACGACGTAGATCAGGCCTACGACGATGATGGCGACGAGCCCCATGATGCAACGTTCGACCGCGGTGTAGATGACCTTGGGTCCGAAGAGAATGGCCGCGATCACGGCGAACACGATCGCGGTCCACACCCACTCCGCCCAAAGCCACTCGGGGAGACTCTTGTTCTCGATACCGAAGATCAGGCTCCGAAGGGAGACGCCGGTCTCGCGAGCCCAACCTGGAAGGAACTTTCCGACGACGACGAGGAAGACCCAGAGGTAGACGATGAGCTTGACGACCCGGACCATTCCGATCAGGGGGCTTTCGCCTGTGACCACGGTCCAGCGTCCGACCTCGACGTTGATCCAGAGTTGGAGGAAGATCCCGATCGCGGCCGCCCAGATGAGTTGCGCTCCAACGATCGATGTGATCCACGGCCACATGATCAGCTCGCCGGAGCCGATCGCGATGCCGGCCATGACGATGCCCGGGCCCATCATCTTGAAGAGCGCGGTCTTGCGCTTCGGCAGCTCAGCCTGTTGCAGCGGCGGGACGGGTACGGGCATGGGCAGGTCCTTCGAGTTTCGATTGAGGAGTGTTGTCGAGGGACAACAGACCAGGGGTGCGGGCCGGTCTCAGTTCGCAGCTTCCCGGTTCGGAACAGTCACAGGCTTCCGAACGAGGGATATGACCCCCGATGTCTCGTCGCGTACGCCGACGGCGACCTGGTAGCCGCCCTCCGGCAGGTTCATCACGACTTCGACGCGGTAGCTGCCGTCGACGGTCGGGATGCCGTTCTCGCCGCCGACGGCGACCGTCTTCTGGCGGACGGTGGTCCGGGCGCCCTTCTCGTCCTCGACGGCGACGAGCCAGAGCCGGAGTTGTGCGCTCGTCTTCTGCGCGGCGTCGCTGCCGGCAGGCAGCAGCACGATCGACTCCTCCGGCACGTGGACGGCGACCGTGAGCTCGTGGACCTTCTTCTCCAGCGGCGTCGTGCCGGAGAACTCGATACTCGCTTCGAGCGGGTTCTCCGGGTTGCCGAGGTAGGCGACGGAGAGCAGCCGTTCGGCAAGTCGCTCGTCCAGTGGTTTGTCTCGGTAGGTGCGGCGGTACGCGATGCGGCGACCCTTGTCGGCGCCGGGAGCGAGCAGCACCGAGATCTGCCGCACCTGGTCCGATGTCGGCTCGCCTGGGACGAAGCCCAGCGAGTACGAGGCGGAGAGCTGCCCAGTCATGTCGTCGAGGAGGATCGACAGGTCGTTCGCGTTGACCAGGGCCTTGCCGCCGGTTTCGTGGGCCAGCAGGTAGAGGCCGCTCTGCGCGTTCGTCGATCGCAGGCCGACGTTCCGGAAAGAGGGCGCTCGACTGGGGTTGTCTAGCGAGATATCGGGAGTCGCACTGCGGAGTCCGGCAGCGTCCAGGCCGTAGAACGTGACGCGGTTGGCGTTGGCGTGAGCGGTGATCCGGTTGAACCGGCGGCTCTCGTCGTACTGCACCATTTCCGACATCGTTTCCGAGGGCGCGGTGGGCCTCAGAGGCCCGCAGAGTTCATTGCCGAGATAGTCGAGTACGGAGATGCCCGGTCGTTGGGGCAGACCGTCCGTGATGTACACGACCGCCTTCTTGCCCGGCACGCCGGCGAGCGTCGTCACGAGATCGGCCAGGCCGTCGACGGCGATCGCCGTGTTTGTCGCCTGGTTGTCCGCGTACTGCCGCGCCAGCGACAGCAACTCGCCCCAGTTGTCTTCGCAGGGTCTGCAAAACGGAGCCGCTTCGCAGGCTTCGTAGGCATCGATCAGGCTTCTGATCGCGAAACGTCGGGCGGCCTCTCCGGTCTGGAGCGCACGCGGCGACCCCTTCGGCACGCTCGCCGCCCCGTCGAGAATTGCGTCCGGGTCGCGCGTCGGCGGTACGAGGACTTCGATGCGATTCACGAACCGGGCGAGCATGAAGCCCGCGTCCATGGACCGCCAAGGTTCGATCGCGGCTTCAAGGCGCCGCAGCAAGCGGGTGCGGTGAGCGGGGTAGACGTTCGCGTCGTCCAGGTAGAAGACGACGGTGAGCGGACCTTCGCGCGTTCTGCCGGGCGTGGATTCACTGCGGATGACCGGACGTTCCCTGTTGCGGCGGTCGGTCCGCTCCTCCAGGTAGATCGCCGACTCGTAGAAGTTCGTGATCTCGACCGGCTGGCCGTCCACGTACAACTCGAAGTCCTCGCCGGTCAACGCCTTGACCGGCCGGCCCTTTCTGTCCGTGACGACGACGTCGACCTCGACCACCTGCACGTCGACGCTCTCGACGAAGGGCTGGGTTGGCTGGGCCTCGAGGGCGCCGGTACCGGCGGCGGCGACCCACAGAGCCGCCGTGGCGCCGAGCGTTCGCCCTCGGCTGGTCATCCGGAGCGCCTTCCAGCCGCACCCGAGGCGCGCTGGGGCACGGTAGCCGCTTCCGTGACCAGAGATAGCTCCCCTGTCGCCTCGTCCCTCACCCCGACGACGACCCGGTAGTCGCCTTGCGGCAGGCTGACCGACACCTCGAAGCGGTAGGCGCCATCGGTGGCCTGAACGTCGCCGGCGGGGCCCACCGGTACCGTCATCTGGCGCACCGGCGTACGGCCGCGCTTGTCTTCGTCGACCGCCAGGAGGAGGAGTCGGAGCATGCCGGTCTGGCCACTGGAGCCGGGCACCATCAGGACGGTCTCCTCGGGGACGACGATGCTGACCGGCAGTCGATGCACTTTCTTCTCGCGCGGAGTCGTTCCGCCCAGGCCGACGGTCATGCGAAGCGGGTTCGAGATGTTGCCGAGGTAGGCCGCGGAAATCAGCCGTTCGGCGAGCAACTCGTCCTGGGTCTTGTCGCGGTAGGACCGGCGGTAGTCCACGCTGCGACGCTGGGCGGCGTGGGGAGCAAGTTCGATCTTCAGGCGGCGTACCTCGCCCGACCTTCGCTCATCCGGCGCGAAGCCCAGGGAGTAGCTTGAGGCGAGTTGTTCCGCCACGTCGTCGAGCAGGTCGGCGAGATCGTTCGAGTTGAGGAGGGCTTTGCCGCCGGTCTCGGAGGCGAGCTGATGCAGGCCGCCCTGGACGTTCGTCCAGTGCACGCGGTCGTTCTGGAACGACGGCCGGGTGCCCTCGAAGGACATGGACTGGCTGAGGCCGGTGCGAATGCCGGCGGCGTCCAGCGTGAACTGCGTGACGCGGTTTGCGTTCGCGTGCGCCGTGATCCGCTGGAAGCGGCGGGTCTCGTCGTGCTGCCGAGCTGTTGAGTAGGCTTCGCTGACAATCCGCGGGTCGTTCGGGCACAGGTCCTGGGCGATGTAGTCGAAGGCAGAGAGCCCGGGCTGCTGCGGCAGTCCGTCGCTCATGTATACGATCGCCTTCTTCCCGGGGAGTCCGGCCAGCGTGCTGGTCAGGTCGGCGAGGCCGTCTATCGCGATGCTGGCCTGGTTGGCCTGCTGGGCTGCGTGCGCGTCGGCCAGTGCAAGAAGTTGTCCCCCGTTCTGGCAGTCGCGGTTGTTCTGGCTCAACTCCTCCAGGGTGTTCCCCCTCATGCGTTGATTCCGGACTGCCCGCGCCAGTCCCTTCGGGCGCTTGGCCACCGCTTCCAGGATCGCGTCGAGATCCCGCGTCGGCGGCACGACGACCTCCAGCCGATTGACGAATCGAGCCAGCATGAAGTTCGCGTTCAGGGACCGCAAGGGTTCTGCGGCCTTCTTCAGGCGCTTCATGAGCCGCGAGCGATAGGGCGGGAAGAGGTTCGCATCGTCCATGTAGAGGACGACCGTGAGGGAAGTGGGCTCTTCCGCGATCCCGGTCGCGGCCGGTGCGTCGGGCTGGGCGTCGGGCTCGGCCGGCTCCTGGAAGACCTCGGATTCGAAGAAGTTCGTGATCTCGACCGGCTGACCGTCAACCGACAGCTCGAAGTCCTCGCGGGTCAGTCCCTTGACCGGGCGGCCGTTCCGGTCCGTGACCACGACGTCGACCTCCACCACTTGCACGTCGACGGTGTCGATGAAGGACTCGGTGGGCTGCGCCGGGAGCACGGCGGCGCCCGCAGGGGAGAGTACGGTGGCTGCCACCGGCAAGAGCCAACGGCGCTTCAGGCGTTCGAGCGCGTTCTGTTGCAATGGTCCGTCTTCCTTGGCCGTCGTGTTCCGAACTCGTACGGCTACCTGCTCGTGAACGAGGGAGGCTACCCCCGGTCGTCTCGGGGCCGGTTGGTTCGTCTGACGCATGAAGGAAGCAACTTCCGTGCCTGGTGGCGCGGTCCGTGGTTCAAGAGTTCCCGTTGCCATGGACGAACCGCTCGACCTCCCCGTGAACCCGCGCCAGGGTGCGCCGCGAGGGGCCGGGCGTGACCGCCGATACGGCCACGGCCAGGATCGAGTTCACCGCCAGTCCCCAGAGCCCGCCGTGGATGCCGAGCGGGTGCGCGCCCCACGGAAGGTCGACGCCGAGGTCGAGGCCCAGGGTCAGGGCCAGGGTGCCCAGCCCCGCCCCCAATCCGGCGAGGACTCCGGCACGGCTGAGCGAACGGCCCCCGGGGAAGCAGACGCCGACGATCGCCGGCATGAGTTGCAGGGCGCCGGCGCCGGAGAGGGTGACGATCGCCACCAGCAGGTCGCTCTCCGTGATCGACAGGGCGAACGCCACGGCCAGCAGGGCGAGGACGATCAGCCGGCCGATCAGCACGTAGTGCGCCTGGCTGCGGTCCCGCGCCACGTACCGCTGGTACACGTCCCGGGTGAGCACGGTCATGTTCGCGTGCAGGATCGAGTCGAGCGTGGACATCGCGGCCGCGGCGGCGCCGGCGAGGATGATCCCGGTCAGCCAGGCCGGCGCGTACTGGAACAGGAGCTCGGGGAAGACCCGGTCCGCCTGCGCGAGATCGGGCAGCACGACGGCGCCGCCCAGCCCGACGAGCGCGGCCGGGATGTAGAGCGTCATCAGGTAGATGGGCGTCGTCGCGCCGAGCAGCTTGAGCGTCTTGCCGTCCACCGCGGTGTAGAAGCGGATCATCATGTGGGGCTGGAAGACGATGCCGAACGACAGGGTGACGACCATGCCGACCCACATGCCGGGAGTGAAGAACCCCTCGGGTCCGGGCAGGGTCAGCATCTCGGGCCGCTCCGCGGCGACGCGCTGCCAGAGCTCGAGCGGTCCGCCGAAGAGCTTGTAGGACAGCGCCAGCGCTCCCGCCCAGATCGCGACGTACATCCAGGCGCCCTGGAACACATCGGTCCAGTAGACCGCGCGCAGGCCGCCGATCATCAGATGGACCACGGCGACCGTGAGCATGATCAGCATGCCGAGTTCGAAGGGCACCCGGCCGTCGGTCGCCACGTCCATGATGTAGCCGAGCGCCAGCGCCTGGACCTGGATGTAGAGGATCGTGAACAGCACGGAGACGAGGGCGACCGCTACGCGCACCGCCTCGGACTCGTAGAAGTCGGCCAGCATGTCCGCCGGCGTGATGTAGCCGAAGGCCTTGCCCAGCGCCCAGATGCGGGAACCGACGACGTAGGTGCAGGCGCCGACCAGCAGCGTCCAGGCGCCGGCCGCCCAGAAGCCGACGCCGTGGGTGAAGAAGAAGCCCCCCGAACCGAGGAAGGCGAAGGCCGAGTGGAACGTCGCGACGACCGTCAGGTAGAGGACGATGAAGCCGGTCCGCCGGCCGCACAGGAGGAAGTCCTCCATGTCGACCGTCATGTGCCGGTTGGCGACGACGGCGACTCCTAAGGTGATCAGCAGGTAGATGCCGATCAGGCTGGTGGCGACGACCCAGGTTTCCATCAGGTGAGGGGGCTCCGAAGACCGCTGGAGCGGCTGGCCCTCATACGCCGCGCCGGTAGGCCCAGATCAGGACCCCGATCAGCGAGACGTAGATGGCGAACAGGGCGAGATAGAGGAAGGGGATGCCGAGCGCCGACGGCTCGACCCGGTTGAGCAGGGTGTGGGTGACCGGCGGCATGGCGAGCAGGAAGATCGCCAGGAAAGCGCCCGCTGCGATGCGCCCGTCGCGCGTGCGGGGCAGGAAGCGAAAGCGGCGGGGCGGTTCGTTCACCGCGACTACGATACAGGCTTGTCGCTGAGCCGCTCCTAAGATGATCCCCCGTTCCACCGCCGCCTTCCAGGCCGTGGTCGCCGGCCTTCTGTTCTCGACCGGCGGCGCCGCGGTCAAGGCGACGGAACTCGATGCCTGGCAGGTGGCGGGGATGCGGTCCGTCGTTGCGGCTGCCGTGCTGCTGCTTGCGATTCCAGCCGCGCGGCGGTGGGCTGGCGGCCCGGGACGGACCGGGGCCGTCGCGGCTTCAGGTTGGTGGCGCAACCCGGCCCGGCGACGGGCCCTGCTCCTGACCCTGGGAACCGGCTTCTGTTACTGCATGACCCTGGTCCTGTTCGTCCACGCGAACAAGCGGACCACTGCCGCCGAGACGATCTTCCTCCAGTCGACGGCGCCGCTGTTCGTGCTGCTTCTGTCCCCCCTCCTGCTGCGGGAGCGGCCTTCCGGCCGGCAGCTCCTGTTCGTGCCGCTGTTCGGCGCCGGCCTGGCGATGGCCTTCTTCGGCGGCGCCGACGCGGCGACCACAGCGCCCGATCCCCGGACCGGGAACGTGCTTGCCACCCTCTGCGGGCTGGCCTACGGTTTGACCTTGATCGGCCTGCGCGCCGCGGGCCGCCCGGCGGCCGCGCCGCGATCAGCCGGAACGCCCGGTGGAGTGTCCTCTGCAGGGGACAGTAACGCGATCCGGCCCCCCGGCATCGCGGCGGCCGCCTGCGGCAACGTGATCGTGTGCCTCGCGTGCCTGCCGGTGATGGCGCCGCTCGGGTCCGTCGGGCCGGGAGACCTTCTGGTCGTGGCCTATCTCGGGGTCTTCCAGGTCGCTTTCGCCTACGTCCTCGTGACCCGTGCCGCGCGCTTCCTGCAGGCGCCCGTTCTTGCCCTCCTGCTGCTCCTGGAACCGGCGCTCAGCCCGTTCTGGGCGATGTGGTTCCACGGCGAGCAGCCGCACCTGCTGACCTGGCTGGGCGGCGGGGTCGTGGCGCTGGCGACGGTGCTGCTGGCGACGGTGGTGCGGTCGGCGGACAGGTAGGGCCGCCACGGTCTGCTAAACAATCGCCATTTGCGGCGTCTTCACCATTGAACCCGCCGGTGAGCCGGCACCAAGCCGAGGGCCTGAGACCAAGGAGACGCCGCTTGACGAATGCAAGCCCGATGACCACAGAGCCGCCCACAGCGCCTCCGCCGATGCGGGACTCGGCCGGGACGGCGCTGCGGGAGCTGTTCGAAGAACATCATCAACTCATCTTCCGTACCGCCTGGCGGGTGACCGGCAATCCGAGCGACGCGGAGGACGTGCTGCAGACGATCTTCCTGCGGCTACTGAAGCGGCCTCCCGCGGCGCTTGAGACCGGGAACGCCGGCGGCTACCTGAGGCGGGCGGCGATCAACGCGTCGCTCGACCTGATCCGGTCCCGCAAGCGCTCCCGCCTGGTGGCGCTCGACCAGCAGTTGATCGAGGAAGTGGAGCCGGCTCTCGATGGCGCGAGCGATCCGGGTCGGCGTTTCGCTGGCCTGGAGTTGCGCGACAGGCTGCGCCGGGAGCTGGCGAAGGTGAATCCGCGGGCCGCGGAGATGTTCGTTCTCCGCTACTTCGAGGGCTACCGGAACTCGGAGATCGGCCCGATGATGGGGACTTCGCGGATGACGGTGGCGGTGACGCTGCACCGCCTGCGCAAGCGGTTGAGCCTGGCGCTTTCCGAAGAGCCGGCGGAAACGGAGCCGAGAAGCCCGGGACGGGGAAAGAACGAAGAAGGACTGGAAGGAATGGGGAGGGCGCGACGATGAGCGACCGCAACTCGAGGAATCGGATCCTGATGGACACCGCGCGGGCGATCGCAGCCGAGCAGCCGCCAGCCGCGATCGAAGCGGCCGCGGCGGAGAGGGTGCGCAGCGCCGTTGCCGCGGCGACCGCGGGCGCCGGCGCCGGCGACCTGGACGGCGACCTGGAATCGAGCGAGGCCGGCGCCTCGATGGAGACTCTGACCCGGTGCGCCGACTACCAGGCGCGGATGCCGGCTCTGGTCGCGGGTACCTTGCCCGAGGCCCAGCGCCTCCTGGTCGAGGATCACACCCGCGAGTGCATTCCCTGCCGCAAGCGCCTGCAGGCAGTTCGTGCCGGCCGCGCCGTTTCGGACGCGCCGTCGGGTCCGGCGGCGCCGGCGCGTGTCGGCCGCTACTACGCGGCCGCGGCGGCGGTGGCCGGCGTGGCCGCCACGGGCGTCTGGCTCAGCCAGCAGATTCTGCAGCCCCCCCAGGACGGGATCGTCCAGGTCCAGAGCGTGGACGGCCGGATGTTCGTCGCCGGTTCCGGCGGCGATTCGGACCTCGTGCCGCTCTCGCCCGGCGACGCGGTTGACGGCGGCGTCCGGGTCCGCACCGGCGCCGGCAGCCGCGGCGTGTTCGAGCTCGCGGACGGATCGCGCATCGAGGCCGCGGGTCTCACCACGTTCCGCGTCGACGCCCGCCGCCGCGGCGATCGCATCCGGGTCGACCGGGGCAGCGTGATCGTTCAGGCGGCGGAGCAGGAGGACCGGTCGCTCGTCGTGTCGACCGAGGAGATGCTCGTGTCGGTCAAGGGCACGATCTTCGCGGTGACCCACGGCGTCAAGGGCTCTCGCGTCTCGGTGATCGAGGGCGAGGTCGAGGTCGAGAAGGGCCGCGAGCGGCACAGCCTGCTGGCCGGCGATCAACTGCGGAGCCGGCCGACGCTGATCGCGATGACGCTGCAGGAGGAGGTCGGCTGGAGCCAGGACGCGGACCGCTACCTGGCGCTGCTCGAGGAGTTCAGGTCGCTGCGCAGCGAACTGAACCAGTTGATGGAAGCGGCGCCGGTGCGGCACTCGACCCGGTTGCTCGACCTGATGCCGAGCGATACGGCCGTCTACCTGGCGATGCCGAACGCTCCGGCGACGCTCGGGGACCTGTTCGAGCTGGTGCGCTCGCGGGTGGAGTCGAGCGAATTGCTCGCCGAGTGGTGGAAGGAGTTCGAGGGCTCCGACGAGGCGGGCAGGATCGAAGAGGTGGTCGGTGCTCTGCGCGGCCTCGGGGAAGCGATGGGCGACGAGACGGTCGTCGCCGTCGTCGGTGACCTTGTCGAGGAAGACATCGCCCCGCTGGCGATCACCGAAGTGACCGACTCCGCCGCCCTGCGCGAGGCGATCGAGGGTCACCTGGCGGAGCTCGCGTCGGCGACCGACGAAACGCCGGTGAACATCGTCGAGGACCTTGAGGCGGCTACCGAGCAGGACGAGGGGCTCCTGCTGTGGATCGCCGACGACATTGCCGCGGCCTCGACTTCGCTGACCGCCCTGCAGACCGTGGCCGCGAACCGCAACGGCGCCGCCAACCCCTTCGTCGGCTCGCGCCTGCACGGCCGGCTGGCGCAGCGCTACGAGGAAGGCGCGGAGCTGCTCGCCGCGGTCGACCTGGCGGGCGTCATCTCCAGGATCCGCGACGCGGCGGAGAACGAAGAGGACGAGGAGGGCACGGAAGACGAGGAGGATGACGAGGACGTGGAGGAAGTCGCGGTCTTCGCCTTCACGGGGCTCGACAAGGTCCAGGATCTCGTCGTCGCCCGCACCCAGGAAGGCGACCGGGCCAACGTGACGGCCGCGCTGAGCTTTGACGGCGAGCGTTCGGGAATCGTGTCGTGGTTGGCCGAACCGGGCGCGAACGGGGCACTGGACTTCTTCTCGCCCGACGCCTCCTTCGTTTCCGCCGGCGTGATCGAGAGTCCTGGCACGATCTACGACGAGTTGACGGGCTTCCTGAGCGAACACGGCATCGACGTCGACGCGCCGATGGCCGAGGTCGAGGCCGAACTCGGGTTGTCGCTGCGCGACGACCTGCTCCAGCACGTGGGCGGCGAGTACGCGGTCGGCATCGACGGTCCGGTGCTGCCGTCCCCGGCCTGGAAAGCGGTGGCGTCGGTCTACGATGCGGATGCGCTGCAGGGTTCGATCGAGATGCTGGTGGAGAAGGCGACGGAGGTTCTGGGGAATCTGGACCGCGCCGGAGATGCACAGATCGTTCTCGACGAGCAGGAATCGGGTGGCCGCACCGTTTACCGTCTAGCCTTGGAGATCGACGATGGCGGCGAGGAGGGCGGCGAAGCGGGCGAAGGCGAACACGACGGCGCAGACGAAGACGCCGCCGCCGGCGCGGCCCTTCTGCGCCTGCTCGAAACCCCGCAGATCTTCTACACGTACTTTGACGGGTACATGGTGAGCGCCTCCAACGTGGCAACGATCGACACCGCGATCCGGTACCGCGGCAGTGGCGCCTCGCTGACCTCGAGCCAGGAGTTCCTCGATCTGCTGCCCGAGAACGGCTACGCCGACTTCTCCGCGATGGTCTACAACCGGCTTGCCGAGATGGCGAGCGAACTGTTCGACCTGCTGCCGACCGATGTCGCGGGCGACGATCAGCAGGCCGTCGTCCGGGCGATCGAGGAACAGCTCAGCAGTCAGGGGCCGGCGCTCTACACGGTGTACGCGGGCCGCAGCGAGATCGTCGTGACGTCCAGCGGTCCGAGCCTGCTGGCCTTCACCGGGCTGGGTTCGCTGCCCGGACTCCGCAATCTTCTGGAGGACCTGGACTCGATCGACGACGGAGCCGATTCGGAACCGGAGGCCGAGCCGGCGGGCGGTGTGGACGATCAGGTCGCCGGGATCCGGCCGGCGCCGAAGGACACGGCCCTTCGGCCGGCCGCTTGACGAGCACCGGAACGGAGCGATGACCTCTTCGTGACGAGCACGGCGGCAACTGGCACGGAGGGGCAGAAGCAGGTGTCTGGGGCGCCGTCGCCCGTGATCGACCTCGACGGTCTGAGCGTCCGTTTCGGCCGGCACCAGGTCCTGGACGACCTGCGAGGCGCCTTCTCGGGCCGGGCGATCGGTCTGCTGGGGCCGAACGGCGCCGGCAAGACGACGCTCCTGAACACCCTGCTCGGCTTCTACAAGCCCACCGCGGGAACCGCCCGCCTGTTCGACATGGACATCACGGCCCAGGGGCGGGAACTCCGACGGCGGGTCGGCTACATGCCCGAGCGGGACGCCTTCATCGCCGGCATCTCCGGCGTCCGTTTCGTGCGGTTGATGGCGGAGCTTTCGGGGCTGCCGCCCGAGGCGGCTCTCGAGCGCGCGCACGAGGTCTTCTTCTACGTCGGTCTGGGCGAGGCGCGGTACCGCAACGTCGAGACCTATTCGCTGGGGATGAAGCAGTTGCTCAAGCTGGCGCAGGCGATCGCCCACGGGCCGAGCCTCCTGTTCCTCGACGAACCGACGAACGGTCTCGACCCGCCGGCGCGCCTCCGGATGCTGCGGCTGATCCGCGAGATCCGGGATTCGGGCAAGGCGCGGATCGTCGTCTCGTCGCACCTGCTGCGCGACGTGGAGGAGTGCTGCGAGGAGGTGCTGGTCCTCAACCGGGGCAAGATCGCCACCTACTGCAACCTGGCCGAGGAGCGCCGCGCCACCCGCCGCTTCCTCGAACTGGACCTGGGCGCGGAGCGCGAGGGCGCCGGCAGCGCCTTCCGGGGCGCGATCGAGGGGCTCGGCTGCGAGGTCGCGGTGGTCAACCGGCGCCGGATCAAGGCCGTTCTGCCGCCGGGCATCGGTGTGCGCCACATCTACGCCTCGGCGATCGAGCAGGACGTGACGATTCGGCGCCTGGACTACAAGCGCACTTCGCTCGAGGACATCTTCCTCAAGGCGATGGAGGGCGACGATGGCCGTCTATGACCACGGCTACAGGGGCTACGGGGGCGCGCTGATGCCGGCGCGGAGCCGGTTCCTCGTCATCAGCCGGTACTGCCTGCGCGACGTCTTCGCGTCGCGGCTGTTCCTCGCCTTCTTCGCCTTCTGCTTCGTCTGGCCGCTCGCGCTGCTGGTCGCCATGTATCTGCGGTACAACGCGGAGGCGCTCGCCCTGATCAACATCAGCGCGTCCGACCTGCTGGACTTGGTCCAGGTCAACACCTGGTTCTTCCAGAACCTGTTCCTGCGCGCCCAGTTGTACCTCGCCTTCGTCGTCGTCCTGGTGGTCGGGCCGTCGCTCGTGTCGGCGGACCTCCGCAACCGGGCGATGCCGCTCTACCTCTCGCGGCCGCTGACGCGAACCGACTACGTGCTCGGCAAGCTCGTCGTGCTCGGCGTTCTGGTGTCGGCGATCACCTGGGTCCCGGGGTTGCTCCTGTTCGCGATCCAGGCCGCCCTCGGCGGTGGCGAGTGGCTGGCGGAGCACTGGCGGGTCGCGCCGTCCCTGGTCGTCGTGTCGACGGTGTGGATGTTGTGCATGTCGTTGCCGATGCTGGCGATCGCGGCCTGGGTGAAGTGGAAGCCCTGGGCGCGGATCGTGTTCCTGGGCGCCATCCTGAGCGGCACTGCCTTCGGCGAGTTCTACAAGCAGTTCTACGACTCCTGGCTGGGCAGCATGGTCGTGGCGTTCGACGTGACGGCCGCGCTCTCCTCTTCGGTTTTCGGCACGGAAGGGAGCGTCCAGATGCCGGGCGCGGCGGCCTGGCTGGCGGCGGTCGGGCTGGTGTCGCTGTCGGCGGCGCTGCTGTACCGGCGCGTGCGCGCGTTCGAGGTCGTCAAGTGAGCGGCGCGGCAAACATCACGCTCCGCGACGTCTCGAAGTTCTACGGCGACGTGCTGGGCGTCAACCGCGTCGATCTCGAGATCGAGCCCGGGATCACCAGCCTGGTCGGACCGAACGGATCGGGCAAGAGCACCCTGATGAACCTGCTCGCGGGCCTGCTGCGGCCGACCCGGGGCGAGATCAGCATCCTCGGCGCTTCCGCCTCTCGGCCGCAGGACCTGTTCCGCAACTTCGGCTACTGCACCCAGTACGACTCCTTCCCGCGGGGTGTGACCGGGTGGCAGTTCGTCTTCTCCTACCTGTTGCTGCACGGCCTGGGCCGGGGCGAAGCCGAGCGGCTCACCGCGCAGGCCCTGGAGCGGGTCGGCCTGATCGACGCGGCGCACCGGAGGGTCGCGGGCTACAGCAAGGGCATGCGTCAGCGGATCAAGCTGGCGCAGGCGATCGCCCACCACCCGCAAGTCATGGTGCTCGACGAGCCGCTCAACGGTCTCGACCCGATGGTCCGCGCCGAGACGATCGAACTGTTCCGTCAACTGGCCCAGGAAGGCCAGCACGTGCTCATCTCGAGTCACATCCTGCACGAAGTGGACCTGCTCTCTGACCGCGTCATCCTGATCTCGAACGGGTACATCGTGGCCGAGGGCGAGGTTCCGGGCATGCGGGAGGAGGTCGCTGAGGCTCGCGAACAGCCGATGCAGGTGTTCGTGCGCTGCGACCGTCCGCAGTGGCTCGCCGGCCGCGCCTTCGAGCTCGACCACGTGACCGAGGTCCAGCTCCACGACGACGGCGGCGGCCTTCACCTGCGCACCCGCGACGCGGACCGCTTCCTGCGCCTGGTCGGCGAGTTGGTCGCCGAGGGCGGTGTGGAAGTCGAAGCCGTGGGGCCGGCCGACAGCGACCTGCAGGCCGTGTATCGCTACCTGATGGTCGACGAGGAGGAGCCGTCGTGACCGTGGTCCCCGAGGCCGCCGGTTCGAAGGGCGTCGACTGGACGCTCCTCGGCCGGCAGGTCGGCGGGCTGGTGCGGCTCGAACTGCGCCGGCTGCTGATGACGCGCCGGGCCGTGATCCTGGGTTTGGCGGCGTCGGTTCCGGTGGTCATCGTCCTGCTCGTGGGCTCGATACGGATCGGCGGACAGACGGTGCTGGAGCGGTTCGGCAACCGGGTGGTGTACGAGACGATCTTCGAGACCGTCTTCCTCGGCGCGATCCTGTTCTTCGGCTGCCTGTACGTGTTCTTCAACCTGTTCCGCGGCGAGATCCTCGAGCGCAGCCTGCACTACCTGCTGCTCGTGCCGCTTCGCCGGGAACTCGTCGTCACGGCCAAGTACGTCGCCGCGGTGGCGGCGGTGGCGCTCCTGTTCATGGCCAGCACCGTCTTCAGCTACGCGCTGATCTACCTGCCGGTGGGGGTTTCCGGGGCGATCGAGGACCTCACGGCCGGTCCCGGCGGCGCTCATCTCGTCGCTTACCTGGGCGTGACTCTGCTGGCGTGCATCGGCTACGGCTCCCTGTTCATGCTGATCGGCATGCTGTTCAGGAACCCCATCATTCCGGCCGGCGTCCTGTACGTCTGGGAGATGCTGCACTTCCTGCTGCCTCCGGCGCTCAAGAAGCTCAGCGTGATCCACTACCTGAAGGGTCTGCTGCCCGTGCCGCTCTCCGACGGCCCGTTCGCCGTGGTCGTCGAACCGCCGCCGGTAGCCGTCTCCGTCCTTGGTCTGCTGGCCTTTACGGTCGTCGTGCTCGCGGCCACCGCGCTGATCATCCGCCGGATGGAGATCCGCTACACCGAGGATTAGCGGCAGAAACTGGGTGCGCCGGCGTCCCCGCCGGCATCCGCGCGAAGCGGCGAGCCCGTTACGCATCTGCCACCATAGGCCCATGGCCCCCCTCGACATCGGCGGCCTCGCAATCCCCGAAGCGGCGCTGACTTTCAAGTTCGTCCGCGCCTCCGGCCCGGGAGGGCAGAACGTGAACAAGGTAGCGACGGCCGCACAGTGCCGCCTCGACCTCGACGCGGCCGGCATCGAAGGTCCGTTGCGCCTTCGCCTGGAGCGCGTGGCCGGCAAGCGTCTCACCGTCGCCGGGGAGATCGTCGTGTCCGCCGACACCCACCGCACGCAGGCGCGCAACCGGGCCGAGGCGATCTCGCGGCTCGCGGCGATGATCGAAGAGGCGCGCACCGAGCCCCGTCCGCGCCGCCCCACCCGGCCTTCGGCCCGCGCCAAAGCGAAGCGGCTCGCGGACAAACGGCGCCGCGGAGAGACGAAGAAACGCCGCGGCGCGGTCGATGCCGGCGCCGAGTAAGCCGCCGGCTCTCTTGCACGGATGGCAGGCCGGCGCACCCAGTAGGCGGCCAGTTCCATGCGCGTCAGAGCTGCGCGCGCGCAGCGCTTGCTGCTAGCCTGCCGCCGAGAAGGCGGCGATGAGTTTCCTCGACACCCTGCTGCGCGCCACGGTGCGGAGAGCCCCACGGAGTTCGGTCGGTCCCGGCGCGGACCGTGTGGCGTCCCGATTGGCGCTCTACCACTTTGATTCCTGCCCGTTCTGCCTGCGGGTCCGGCGCGAGCTGGCAGTCTGTCGGACTTTGGGGGTGAAGTGCGGGGCTTGGTGGGTTAGTTTGTGCGTGGAGGGAGGGCGAGAGGGATGCCGAAGTTCAAGGAAGCTCACCGTGACCAGCCGTTCTTGCTGCCTCCGGA
>Ga0209544_1001035_pt1 | contig 32991 bp, 27 predicted proteins | sample MesohylPK_FD_187297 | JGI IMG/M metagenome (GOLD analysis project Ga0209544, IMG submission 187297) | Host-associated microbial community of the marine sponge Aplysina aerophoba from Gulf of Piran - sponge mesohyl, lysed by proteinase K... | ecosystem: Host-associated > Porifera > Sponge >... | reverse complement strand
ACGCAGGATTCATAATGTCAACCGGAATCTTCATCGCCCAGAAATGGCGGCCACGACAGGGCCTCAAGCCCAGGCGCGCTCAGATCAACGCACCAGCTCCCAAAGGTTTAACCCACGCACAAGTCGGGCGTTCCTACCGTGAAAATCACTCAAAATGAAAATCGCGAAAAATAGGGGGTGAGCAGATACACTTCCAGAGGCTATTCGCGCCGCGACCCTGGACTATGCCGGCTAAAATAGGAGCATGGCTCGGCGCGCGCACCGCTGGCAAAAAATTTCCGCAGCCCTTCCCTCAAGTAACTCCCGGAACCGGCTTTATTCCATTTTCCGCCGTCGCTGGAATGTCCGATTGCTTAATGTTCGCCATGAAAGAATCGCTTCAAGATCCAATTTCGACCGAATCCCCGCCGACCAGGTTTGCATCCGCCGATCGCTTGATCGGGCGGATGGCCGCCGAATGGCAGGCCGCCGCGAAACAGCTGGTCGAATTCATGGTAGATCATGGCAATTTTCACTTGACGATTTCGCCGGAATACATTAAACGCCGTTCGCTTCGGATTTCCTGATGCGCATTTCCAGCAATCGGTTGGATGCCGCGATTCGTCGGCATTGCGCGGATTCCGATACCCGGTCTCAAGGCGGCCGGGAAAATGTTGTGAAAAAAGGTTCTGGGACTACGGAACCGCAACGAAAGGATATAAAGCGTGGCGCGAATAGCTGGCGTAAACATTCCGACAAATAAAAGAGTACCCATAGCACTTACGAGAATCTACGGTATCGGTCATTCCACGGCGAATGACATTTGCGATGCCGTTGGAATCGTCAAATCCCGCAGAATCAACGAACTTTCAGACTCGGAAGTCATGGTGCTTCGCGAGCACATCGACGGCAAGCTAGTCGTCGAGGGCAACCGCCGACGCGAGGTGCAGATGAATGTCAAGCGGATGATGGACATAGGCAGCTACCGGGGTCTTCGCCATCGGCGCGGACTGCCGGTCCGCGGTCAGCGCACGCACACAAATGCGCGCACCCGCAAAGGACCGGCCAAGCCCATAGCGGGCAAAAAGAAATAGCGGGGAGAAAAGAGTTGGCACAAAATCGTCCCCGCACGAGACGCAAGGTTCGCAAGAATATCGCGACAGGCGTCGCGCATGTGATTTCGTCATTCAACAACACGAAAATTCTGATCTCCGATGTTCAGGGCAACGCAATCGCGTGGTCGTCGGCTGGCGCCATGGGTTTCAAGGGATCGCGAAAATCGACGCCCTACGCGGCCCAGCTCGCGGCCGAGAATGTTGCTCGGAAGGCTAGCGACCACGGCGTAAAGACTCTGGAAGTGGAGGTTCAAGGCCCAGGCTCCGGGCGCGAAAGCGCGCTTAGGGCCCTGGCGGCGCAGGGATTTACTATAACTGCAATTCGCGACGTTACGCCGATTGCTCACAATGGATGCCGTCCTCCGAAGCGCAGGCGCGTTTAAGGCTACTGCGCTCGGGAGAGATTGACCGGGCTGAATTTCCATTTAGCGACAACAAACGAAATCCCGATGCCGGGCTAGGCCGGGAATATGCAGGAGGCATTTTTGCATGAATCAAGACGATTTGGACAGTTTCGTCAAATCAAAGGGTCTCAAAGTGATTCAGGGACGAAACCCGTCGACAGAAGCGGAAATCGTCGCGGAGCCGCTTGAACGCGGATTCGGCCTAACGCTCGGCAACGCCCTCCGGCGAGTGCTTCTTTCCTCTTTGAAAGGGGCTGCGATAACAAGCGTCAATTTCAGGGGCGTGCAGCACGAGTTTTCCTCGATCAGCGGCGTTCGGGAGGACGTAACCGACATAGTCCTGAACTTGAAGGAAGTGGTCATTCGAATGGAAGTCGAGGGGCCGCGCAGACTTACAATTCGCGCGAACAGATCCGGCGAGGTGACCGCCGGCGACATTTCTGAATCTGCGGGAATAAAGATTCTCAACAAGGACCTCGTGATTTGCCATCTCGACGAGGCAACGGAGCTCAATATGGAGCTTACGGTTACGTCGGGGAAAGGCTATGTTCCCGCTCCGACCGACAGGCCGGAATCTGCGCCCATAGGCCTGATTTTCGTCGATGCGAAGTATTCGCCCGTGAAAAAGGTGTCATACGACATCCAGCCGACCCGCGAAGGCCAGATCATGGACTACGACAAGCTGACGCTCAAGGTCGAAACCGACGGATCCGTCGCGCCCGACGATGCCGTCGCCATGGCTGCCCGCATCATTCAATCCCAGATGGAATCGTTCGTGCAGATAAAGGAGCCGGTGGTCGTCATGGGCGAGGAAGAAAGGGACGAGCTGCCTTACAACAAGATACTTCTGAAGAAAGTCGAGGAACTGGAACTTTCGGTTCGCGCGGCGAATTGCCTGAAGAACGACAACATAATCTACATCGGCGACCTGGTTCAGAAATCGGAAGCGGAAATGATGCGAACTCCGAATTTCGGTCGCAAATCCTTGAGCGAAATCAAGGCGGTGCTGGCCACGATGGACCTGGGTCTGGGCATGGAAGTTCTGGAATGGCCTCCCGAAAATATCGAGGACGTGGCGAAGCAGTACGAAGAGGAAATCGCATAGTCGAGCCGCGGATCGCCGGAGCAGCCCCGAGAACCGAAAGGCCGCCGCGGCCTTCGCATGAAAGGAGACGAAGATGCGCCATGGTCACAGGTACAGGCGACTGAACAGAACGAGCGAACATCGGAAGGCGATGTTTTCGAACATGGCCGGTTCGTTGATCGTTCACGAACAGATCAAAACGACCGTACCGAAAGCTAAGGAACTTCGCCGCATCGTGGAGAAGCTGATTTCGCTCGGCAAGCGAGGCGACCTTCATGCTCGCCGCCTCGCCGCCTCGCGGCTAAAGCAGGATATGCACGTCAAGAAGCTTTTCGAAGTTCTAGGGCCGCGCTACCAGGACCGTCACGGCGGTTGCGTTCGCGTAATGCGAGCCGGCTACCGCTACGGCGACATGGCGCCCATGGCCATAATTGAACTTGTCGACAGGGATATCTCCGCAAAGGGCGCCGCCGACCGCGAAAGATTGGAAGCGGAGACCGAAACGGAAATCTGATCCCGAGGCGGCCGGATCGCGCGCGTTCAAGACTCTGATTTCGCCGGGCGGCGAGCCAAGGCTCGGCGAATCGTTCGGGAGGCGCGGACTTGCTCACTCCGTCGGCGCGCCGTCGCGGCCGATAGCCCCGCAATGCGGCTTTATGGCCCGGCTATCGCAGCGCTTTTGCCATCCAAAGCCTTAAATTCCGCAATTCCGGTCATATATTTGGCGCAACGGAAGCAGTTGTTATGGCGGGCATGATGAAAAAGTCCCTTCTAGCGATTTTCCTTGCCTTCGCGACGGCCGTGACGGTCGCGTCGAGAGCCGATGTTCCTCAATCGGCGGAGGAGATTCGCCTGAGCTTCGCGCCGGTAGTTCGACGGACCGCGCCTGCAGTTGTCAATATTTTCGCAAACCGCGTCATAGAGAGCGCGGCGACCCCCTTCTCGAACGATCCGTTTTTCAGGCAGTTTTTCGAATTGTTCGGCCCCTCGCGCCCGCGAATCCAGAATTCCCTAGGATCTGGCGTCATCGTGTCATCGGACGGAATGGTCGTATCCAACGATCATGTCGTGGGCGACGCGACGGACATAAGGGTGGTGCTTAGCGACCGCCGCGAATTCGATGCGGATGTCGTTATGAGCGACGCGAGCAGCGACATCGCCATTCTGCGGCTTCGCGGCGCTGAAAATTTGCCCGACCTGGAATTCGGGGACTCCGACGAGATCGAGGTCGGCGACCTCGTGCTCGCGATCGGGAATCCGTTCGGCGTGGGCCAGACGGTCTCAAGCGGAATCGTGTCGGGAGTCGCCAGGCTAGGCGCCAAGACGGGCAACGCGCGGGGGTATTTCATTCAGACCGACGCGGCGATAAATCCGGGCAATTCCGGCGGCGCGCTCGTCGGGATTGACGGGCGCCTGGTGGGAGTCAACACGTCGCTGCTGACGAGGTCGGGAGGATCAAACGGCATTGGCTTCGCCATTCCCAGCAATCTTGTCGCCAGCTTTGTCGAACAGGCGCGGGCCGGCGAGACGGAATTCCAGCGGCCCTGGGCCGGAATCGATGGAAAGTCCGTAGACTTCGACATGGCGGAAACCCTGGATATGGATCGTCCCAAGGGCATGATTGTCGATGATATCCATCCGCAAAGCCCGTTCGCAAGATCGGGTCTCCGACCCGGAGATATCGTAACTTCGATCGACGGGCGAAAAGTCGACGCCGCCCAGGAAATGATCTATCGGATGGCGGTCGCCGGCATTGACAGGCATGTCGATGTCGAGTTTTTGAGATCTGGAGATCAGCGCGCGGCGACCGTGCTATTGGAGCCGCCGCCGGAAACACCCGAACGCGATCAAGGCAGGATTGGCGGCAGAAGCCCGCTGGCCGGCATAATCGTCGCCAACGCCAACCCCGCGCTGATACTGGAAGCCGATCTACCGCTTCGAACCGAGGGAGTCGTCGTGGTTGGCTTGGAAAGAGGGGCGAGATGGACGCGTCTGCGGCCAGGCGACATTCTGCGCGCTATAAACGGCGAGAGAGTGGAAAGCGCGCAAAGCGCGAGGCGGCTGGCGCGGCGGAGATCGGATGTCTGGCTCGTCGAGTTCGAGCGCGGAGGGCGGACGCATTCGCTGCGAATAAACTCCTGACTGAAATTTTCCCGGGACAAGAGCGAACGGATCATATGCACTCATCCCAGCGCCGAGGGGATCGCGAGATCGGATCCCCTCGGCGGCATCCCCTCGCCGATTTGATGCGCCCTGATTCGCTTTCCGATGTCGTCGGCCAGTCCCATTTGCTTCGTCGGCAGGGTCCGATCGGCTCGATGATCGCATCCGGCAAATTGTCGTCCATGGTGCTTTGGGGGCCGCCCGGAGTCGGCAAAACTACAATCGCCCGCTTGCTGACCCGGAGCGTCAATCTGGAATTCGTGCAAATCAGCGCGATTTTTTCGCGGGCGCGCGAAATCAAGGACGTTTTTTCGCAAGCCGAGGAAAGGCGAAGGCTAGGCGCCGGAACGCTCTTGTTCGTCGACGAAATCCATCGGTTCAACAAGTCGCAGCAGGATGGATTCCTGCCGCTCGTCGAAGACGGAACCATCGTGCTTGTCGGCGCGACAACCGAGAATCCTTCCTTCGAACTCAACGCGGCTCTGCTTTCCAGGCTTCAGGTCTTCACTCTTCGCCGGCTTGATCATGAAGCTCTCGCTTCACTGGCGGGTCGCGCCGAAACCCGCGCGGGCCGGCAGCTGCCGCTCGAGCGGGCGGCGCGGCAGGGACTACTTGAAATGGCCGATGGCGACGGCCGCGCGCTGCTGAATTCCATTGAGCTCCTTTTCGAGCATGCCGGCGAAGCGAGCCTCGATACGCGAGCCATGGCCGATCTTCTGGCGAAGCGGGCGCCGGTCTACGACAAGGCCGGCGATTCGCACTACAATTTGATTTCCGCGCTCCACAAGTCGGTTCGAGGATCGGATCCCGACGCCGCTCTCTATTGGCTCGCCAGAATGCTGAACGGAGGCGAAGATCCCAGATTTATCGCGCGGCGAGCAACTCGCATGGCCGTCGAAGACGTGGGCCTCGCGGACCCGTCCGCGCTGGGCCAATGCCTCGAGGCCTGGCAAGCCTTTGAACGTCTCGGCAGCCCCGAAGGGGATCTCGCGCTGGCGCAGGCAATCGTGTATCTTGCGCTCGCCCCGAAATCCAACGCGGTCTACAAGTCGCTTAAGGCGGCCGTTAGGCATGCCGGGGAAACCGGGTCGCTGCCGCCTCCGAAACGAATTCTGAACGCGCCGACCAAATTGATGAAGCAGGAAGACTACGGTGCCGGCTATCGCTACGACCACGACGAGAAGGAAGGCTTTTCGGGCCAGAACTACTTCCCCGACGGCATGGCGCGGCCAAGCTACTATAAGCCGGTCGAAAGGGGCTTCGAGCGCGAAATGGCCAAGCGCATGGCTTATTTCTCGAAGCTCCGCAGGCGCAAGGGCGGGAACTAGGAATTCGCTTGCCGCGCGGGTTAAATCGGAGAGGGCGAAATGGGAGTGACATTGCTGCTAGTCGCGGCGGGAGGCGCGCTCGGCGCTTCGGCGAGATGGCTGACAAGGCTGTGGATAGAAAGATTGGCGGGATCGGAATTCCCCTACGCCACCGCCGCCGCGAATATCGGCGGCTCGTTTGCGATGGGGGTCGCATTCGCGCTGCTTGCCGGCGACGTTTCGGGCAGCTACAAGCTGGCGCCATTTCTTCTTGCGGGATTTCTTGGCGGATACACGACTTTTTCGGCCTATGCGCTCGAAGCCTGGTCGCTGTTCGCCGAAGGCCGCGCTTTGGAAGCTCTATTTTATGCGGCCGGATCTGCGATCCTATCCATCGTCGCGTTGGCGGCTGGCATAGCTCTGGCCAGGGGAGTCTTCGCGTGACCGGCGTTCAGCTGCTGACGCTTGGCGAGGATGCCGAAGGAAAGCGCCTTGACCGATGGATGCGCGCCAGGTTCCCCCATCTCGGTCAGGCAAAAATCGAAAAGTATTGCCGAAAGGGAGAGATCAGGCTGGACGGACGACGCGCGAAAGCGTCGGACCGCCTAGTCGTCGGGAAATCGATTCGCCTTCCGCCGCTGCCGGATTCAAAAACCGCGCCTTCCGGTTCCTTGCGGCCGGCCGTCTCCGATGCCGATGCGGAAAGCATTCGCGCGGCCGTAATTTACATGGACGACAGCGTTTTGGCGATCAACAAGCCGCCGGGCACTCCGGTCCAGGGCGGAACCCGCCAGCATAGGCACATCGACGCATTGGCGCCGGCGCTAAGATTCGGCAAAAATGAAAATCCGCGTCTGGTCCACCGGCTCGACAAGGACACTTCGGGCGTACTGCTGATGGCGCGCTCGGAAAAATCGGCCCGCGAAATTACGAAAATCTTCAGGCGAAGGCAGGTTCGGAAGCTATATCTGGCGGTTGTCGCCGGCGTGCCGAAGTCCCTCGAAGGCACAATTCGGCTTGCTCTGGAGCCGTCCCGGGACAGAGACCGCGAAACAATGCAAGTCGTCGACTCCGATCGCGGCGTCCTGGGCCAGCAGGCAAAGTCGGCGATCACGGGCTACAAGGTTGTCGAGCATATCGGGCGGTTCGCGTCGCTTGTTGCGCTTTCGCCGGAAACCGGTCGCAAGCATCAGCTCAGAGCTCATATGGCTGCGATCGGGCATCCTATAATCGGAGACGGCAAATACGGCTCGGAGCGTCGCGACGCGCCCGGGCTCGGGAGAACGCCCGTGCTAGGCGGGGAATTCTCGGCGAAGTTGCACCTTCACGCGCGAAGCATCGCTTTCAAGGATCCTTTCTCCAGCCGCGAAATCCGTATTACCGCGCAGCTGCCTTCGCATTTCGCCAGGACCGTCAAGAGTCTCGGCTGGAGTTGCGACGAAGAAAATATTTGAAACGTGGCGAGACTGGAAAAAACGCCGCGCATCCGCGCGTCCGGGCGGCGCCCGGGAAGAATCGTTCGGCATTAATGGCCGAGTGGAGCAAAAGGAGATTTTGGAGCCATGCCGGGATTTCGCGGCGCAACGGGCGGTACATTATCTCTTTAGATGCCGAAAATTTGAAAACTCCGGCGCAAAGCGTCGTCGCATTGCCTACCCGGGCCTCCGCGGCGCTGGTGGCCAGGGAATGGGACGAGCTGGATGGCGTGATTCGTCTTGAGGAAATGCCGAATACAAGGCTGGCCTTCACGGCGATCGACAAGGTCGCGCCGTCGCGCAAGCATGTAGCGGCGGAAGTCGCAGAATATGGCGAAACGGATTTGATTTGCTACAGATCGGAATCGCCGCCCGAACTTGCGGAAAGGCAGGAGGCCGCGTGGAATCCGCTACTGGCATGGTGCGACAATGAATTCGGCGCGAAACTGCGCAAGACACGCGGCGTCTATTTTCTGGAGCAGCCCGCATCCGGCCTGGCTAGGCTAAGGCGGGCCGTTGCCGAATTTGGTGAATTCGAACTTGCGGCCTTTTCCGAGCTAGTAACGCTGACCGGTTCTTTGGTTTTGGGATTGGCGGCGGAACGCGGCTTTATCTCGCCGGACGAGGCGTGGCGGGCTTCGCGCATAGACGAGGACTGGCAGTTCGAAAGGTGGGGCGATGACGCCGAAGCCCTCGAAGTCGCTGAATCGAGGAGGCGAAGCCTAGTGGCCGCGCACGAGTTCCTCGAAGCGATTAGGAGCGGCGACTAGCGCCGCGGCTTCTTTCGCGGGGGATAGCTCAAAGCCGACCGCTCTCGATAGCGAATGATCGTCCCGCGTTCGAACTCGCCGCCGTTCATGCGCAGGAGAAAAACATTCAGGTCCGCAGAGTGCGATTCTCTTACGGTAAAACCTGCGGATGGCGAGAAGGCGTGAATTTTCAGGCAGCGATCGCGAGGTTTTCGACCGCGAAGTTGTTATTGGCGTCGTCGCCTCTTGTCTCCATCATTAACGCCCAGGCGGAAGCTAGGAAGCCTGACGTCTGCAAGGCCCGGAAGCTCAGGGATGGTCGTGTTCGGCATCGGGGCCGCTCGATACCAGGTTCGCCCGCCCTGCTTGATGCGCTTCGGATAATGTCGGTTCCGGGCTTCCGGATACCTTTTATGATATGCCGCGACAGCGCCGTGCCAACGTCCCGGGAATATATTTTAACGCCCTCGAATTCCTCCGGGCCGGCCGGTCCCGGCGGGTGTTGCCTTAGCGCGAAATCAACCAGGACCTGCACCGCTTCCAGTATTTCCTACGGCAGATCGCACGAATCGGTTGCTTTGCCGTCCAGCAATTGAAAAATGGACAAGACACGCTCCTTATCTGGTGTCTAACTAAATTTACTACACCGCATATTGTGGGAGGGAGCGCGTCTAATTTTGCCGGGCGGCGGCGTAGCCTTGCCGGAAGTCGACAAAGTCTCGGAAGTTTGTCACCTCGCCCCCATTTCCGCCCAATCCAGAATATTGGAAACGAATAAATTGGCGTGCAATATCAATAGGTTAACACTTTACCATATGAGACCTGCACCCGGTCTCCAACGCTCGAATCGCGTACAAGGTCCAGATTGAGACAAGGGCAATGCAATCGGGAGCGGGGGCATCAAAAATTCTACCGGCAGAATTGGTTCGAGCTTTGGTGAACAGCCCTATCGCCGAATAGAAAAATTGACAAACTCGAAAATTGAGCTAAGCTATACGCATCCGGCGAATTTGCAGCTAACGCAATTGCTTGAAATTCGCTTTAACACAGGCATCAGGAAAATAAAAAGGAAGGAAGCTAATGAAACGCTTATACTTGCTGGCAGCGGCAGCGGCTCTAGGACTTTCGACGGGAGGAGCTGGCGCAGCCACCCTCGATGATGTCATGGCGAAAGGCCATCTTCAGTGCGGTGTGAATACTGGCCTGGTCGGCTTTGCGGCACCGGACGAAAACGGCGTATGGGAAGGCTTCGACGTGGCGTACTGCCGAGCCCTCGCCGCGGCGATTTTCGGCGATCCTATGGCGGTAAAATTTACGCCAGTAACCGGGAAGACGCGCTTTACGGCGCTGGCATCCGGCGAAATCGATGTTTTGTCAAGAAATACCACGTGGACGTTTTCCCGGGATGTCGATTTGAAGCAGACTTTTGTCGGCATCAACTACTACGACGGCCAGGGATTCATGGCAAAAAAATCTTTGGGCGTCGGATCCGCAACCGAATTGAATGGAGCGTCGGTCTGCATCCAGACCGGAACGACGACGGAACTCAACCTTGCCGATTACTTTAGGTCAAACGGCATGGAATACGATCCGATCCCGATCGAAACGAATGCAGAGGCGAAGGAGCTGTTCTTCGCGGATGCCTGCGATGTCTACACGACCGACCGCAGCGGCCTCGCCGCAACGCGCGCGTCGCATGAAGATCCGGACTCGCTTGTGGTTCTGCCCGAAATTATTTCAAAGGAACCGCTTGGTCCGCTCGTTAGCCACGGCGACGATCAATGGGCCGACATAGCGCGCTGGGTGCTCAATGCGCTTATAAGCGCCGAAGAGCTCGGAGTTACAGCTGACAACGCCATGGAAATGGCGGCGGGAACCAATAATCCCGAAATCAATCGCATGCTCGGCTCGGAAGGCAATTTCGGCGAAATGATCGGGCTTTCGGCGGATTGGGCCGTCCATGCAATCATGGCGCGCGGCAACTATGCCGAGATATTTGAGAGAAATATCGGCGTGAACACCCCGATCGGGCTGGAGCGCGGAGCCAATGCGATTTGGAGCGACGGAGGCCTGGTATATTCGCCCCCGTTCCGTTGATTCGAGTTTAGGTGCCAATTTGCTTTTCGGCAACTGAGCACGGAACACGATGATTTGAAGCAATTCATACTGCCGCCGTTTCTCGGAACGGCGGCATAATTTTTTTGTAAAGATTGCGATAGGACCAAGGGCATGGCGTACGTAACGGAGCAATCGAGCAGGCCGTTCCGGCTTAGAATGCTGATATACGATACCCGCTATCGCTCGCTGACAATTCAGATTTGCGCGCTGGCCGGCTTGATGCTTGTGATTGCCTGGCTGATTTCCAATACTGCGCAGAACTTGGCGCTCCTGGGCAAGCCGGTGAATTTCGGGTTTTTGAGCCAGCCGGCCAGCTACGACATAAACCAGTCGTTTATCGAATATTCATCTCGTTCATCCCATCTCAGAGCATCGGTGATCGGTCTGATGAATACGCTGCTGGTCGCATTTCTCGGATGCTTGCTGGCCACGGCTATCGGGTTGGTCATCGGCGTATTGCGACTTTCCAGAAACTGGATCGTCGCGCGCCTGATGACGATCTACATCGAAGGCTTTCGCAACGTGCCGGTGCTCCTATGGATCGTCTTCTACATGGCAATAATAATCGAAGTGCTTCCGTCTCCGCGAGAGTTTCGAGGCGACAGCCCCGAGGCTTCGATGCTGCTATGGGACTCGGTCGCGATTACGAACCGAGGAGTCTACGTTCCCGAACCGCTATTTAGCAACGGTCTGGGGGATGTCTCGGTATTCGGGATTTTCGCAATCAGCCTAGATCTAATTGCGTTCTTGGTCGTTCTCGGGGCCGGCATCTACGCTTCGCAGCGAGTCGCCCGCTGGGCCGGAAAAGTTCAGGAATCGACAGGAGTGCGGCCTGCGACGTGGCATTATAGTACGGCCTTGATTGTCGTGCCTCCGGTAGCGCTCCTACTGGCTCTCGGGTTCCATCCGGGCTTTCCCGAATTGAAGGGATTCAATTTTCAAGGCGGCATCAACATGCGCAATTCGCTCATCGCGCTGTGGCTTGCGCTTGCTTGCTATACCGGGGCCTTTATCGCCGAAATAGTACGGGCCGGCATTCAGTCGGTGTCCAAGGGCCAGAGCGAAGCCGCGTCTTCGCTAGGGCTTCGGCCGACGCTTTCCATGCGCCTGGTCATTTTGCCGCAGGCTTTGAGAGTAATTATCCCGCCGCTGATTTCCCAATATCTAAATCTGACAAAGAATTCTTCGCTAGCGATCGCCATCGGCTACATGGATGTCACCGGCACGCTCGGCGGCATAACGCTTAATCAGACTGGACGCGAACTAGAATGCATCCTTTTGCTGATCGTTTGCTTCCTTTGCATTTCGTTGACGGTTTCCGCCGTGTTGAATTGGTACAACAATCTTGTGAAACTGAAAGAGCGCTGAGATGGACGGAACCACTTTCGTCAGAAAAGAGATTTTGGCCGCCCAGTCTCCGCCAACCAGCGAAATCGGGATAGGTGGCTGGGCCCGGGAGAACTTGTTCGGCTCCGTGTTCAATTCGGTGATGACGGTATTGTCCGCGACGGCGGTCGTATTGTTCCTGGCTGAATCGCTTCCGTGGATACTTCAATCGTCCTGGACCGCGAATTCGCTAAGCGAATGCAGGGAAAGAATTTCCGATCGGTACGGCGAGGGCGTGCACGGAGCTTGCTGGTCCGTTATTCGGGAGCGGTATCTCCAGATGCTGTTCGGATTCTATCCGTCCGAACTCTATTGGCGCCCGATTCTGACCTTTGTTCTATTGCTGGGCGCGCTTTCGCCCGTCCTGTTCCCCTCGATTCCCAGAATTCTCCTAGTGTTTTCGGCTGTTTATCCCTTCGTCGGATACTGGCTGCTTTGGGGAGGCTCGATTTGGGGGCCGTTTTCGATCGTCGCGGGCTTTGCCATCGGTATTTTTGCCGGCCAGCATGTCAAGTACAGAATTGCCATGATCGCGGTCCTGATTTTGTCCGTTTATCTGTGCTTTCGGATTTCGGGGTATCTGCAAACCGCTGCGCCCGTCGGGATAGAGCCCATCGAGAGCGCACAAATGGGCGGGTTTCTTCTTTCCGTTACGATCGGTACGACGGGCATTGTCCTTTCGCTTCCAATAGGCATCCTGCTGGCGCTTGGACGGACCTCCGATCTTTTGATCGTTAAGGCGATCTGCGTCGGCTTTATTGAATTTATTCGCGGCGTCCCGTTGATTACGCTATTGTTCGTGGCATCGACTCTGCTCAATCTATTCATGCCTCCGGGAACGAATTTCGACCTCATTCTGCGAGTCGTCATCATGGTTACGCTGTTCGCGTCGGCCTACATGGCGGAAGTCATTCGAGGCGGGCTGGCGGCGCTGCCGCGCGGCCAGTACGAGGCTGCCGACGCGCTGGGGCTGGATTACTGGAAGTCGATCAGGCTGGTGATATTGCCGCAGGCTTTGAAGATATCGATTCCCGGCATCGTGTCGACATTCATCGGCTTGTTCAAGGATACGACGCTGGTGTCGATCATCGGCTTGCTCGATCCTCTGGGACTGTCGACCTCCATACGCGCGGACTCGGATTGGAATGGAATTGTCTGGGAACTATACGGTTTCGTGGCGCTGATGTTTTTTATCTTCTGTTTCGCGATGTCGCGGTATTCGATGTACTTGGAAAGAAAACTCGAAATCAGCAATCACTAAGGAATGATCAGGATGAATCCGACCGCGGAAGTTGATGCGCTTGGCAATGCCTCAATACCGAAGCCCGGCGAAGTCGCAATTGTGATTAAGGACATGAACAAGTGGTTCGGAGCCTTTCACGCCTTGCGGGATATCAATCTAACGGTTTACTCCGGGGAAAGGATTGTGATTTGCGGCCCTTCGGGATCGGGCAAGTCGACGTTGATCAGGTGCGTCAACAGACTCGAAGTCCATCAAAAAGGAACGATCATTGTCGACGGCACGGAACTAACTTCCGACTTGAAGAACATCGACAAAATACGTTCGGAAGTCGGCATGTGCTTCCAGCATTTCAATCTATTTCCGCATTTGACGACGCTGGAAAATTGCATGCTGGCGCCGATCTGGGTGCGCAAGGTCCCGAGGAAGGAAGCGCGAGAAACGGCGATGCACTTTCTTGAAAAGGTTAAGATCCCGGAACAGGCGTTGAAATACCCCGGTCAGCTGTCGGGCGGCCAGCAGCAGCGCGTCGCGATCGCCAGGTCCCTATGCATGCGGCCCAGAATAATGCTGTTCGACGAGCCAACGTCGGCGCTTGATCCCGAAATGATCAAGGAGGTTCTCGACACCATGATCGAACTTGCCGAGGAGGGGATGACGATGATCTGCGTTACGCACGAGATGGGCTTCGCGCGGAAGGTCGCCAACCGCGTGATATTCATGGACGAAGGGCAGATTGTCGAGCAGAACGAGCCGGAGGAATTCTTCTCCAACCCGAAAAGCGATCGCACTCAGCTATTCCTTAGTCAGATTTTGGGCCACTGAACGGAATTTAACGTCTATTCCGCCCGCTCCGCGGGCAATCCGCCGGCGCCTGCGAATTCAGGACTGGATCAGTTCTCGCGGAACGATGAAGTCGATGAATTCGCCCGTCCGCGTTTCGACATCTCTCCAGCTGTCTATTTGAAATTCCGAAACAAGCGTTGCCGCGGTTGGATATCTCGTGAATTCCGGATGATCCGGAACGCGCCGCAAGGCGGTCGCGGCGAAAACCTGCATCGATGGATTATGGCCGATTATCATGACGCAGCGCGCGCCGCCCGCTCCGCTCAGCGTCCTAAGAATGTCCGACGCGCCTCCATGGTATAGCGAGCGGTCGAATTCCTCGCTGCAGCCGGTTGTAAAGTGAGAGCTGACCAAGCGCCAGGTTTCCGTTGTGCGAGCCGACGGGGAGCAAATCAGCGCATCCGGCGCATGGCCCCTATGCGAAAGCCATCGGCCGACCGCATCGGCGGATGCCCGTCCCCGCCGGTTAAGCGGCCGGGAGAAATCCGCTAGGCCGTGATTGGCCCAGCTGGATTTCGCGTGGCGCATTAGTATGAGCTTCATTGCCTCCTACCTCGCCAGAAAAGCTAGCTGATGAAAACGCGACTGCTCGGGGCTTCGCGAATAGCCCCTTCCGGCCGGGCAGCTCCGGCGAACTTCGCAGCCGAAGTCGAGGCAAGGCCGTCCCTCGTCGCTGCGAATATAAGCTTTGCACTTGTCTGCGTCGAAATTCTCCGGTCCCATCGCGCCTACCGGGCAAGCCGACAGGCACGGCTTGCCGGCGCAATCCGCGCAAGGGCTTCGCTCGGGCGCCGCCGGAAGTTCGATCCGCCGCGGCAGCGAAATCGCGCCTCGATAGGATACGAAAAGCCCGGATTTGTCGTGTACAAGGAATAGCACCGGCGATTCCCAGCAGCGCCCGGTCTTTAGCGCCCAGGTAAAGAAAGGCCTATAGGGCGGCCCGCCGAAGGGAAATAGCGCAGTTCCGCCAGCCGATACGGCGAGCGGTTCGATAACTCGCTTGGACCATCTATCCAGCGGATGCTCGCAGCCGTCGCCGAATTCGGGCTGTTCCTGGACATGAGGCCAGAATCCGGGCTCTTTCGGCCCGAGCAGAAGCATCGTTCTGGATCCTTCCGGGCAGGAATCGCAGTCGATGCTGTGGAAGGCTCCGAAGATTTCCAAATAACTTTTCGCGGCCAGCCTGTCGATGTCGTCGTAGTCCACGGCGAAATCTTTGCCTACGCGACGGGACGGGCGGGCTGCGAGCGAATCAGGCTTCCCGCGCCCTGCTGCGTGAACAGCTCGAGAAGAACGGCGTTCTCCACTCGCCCGTCGAGAACGACCGCTGCGCGCACGCCGTTTTCAACGGCGCGCATGGCCGTTTCGGCCTTGGGTATCATGCCGCCCGCAACGACTCCGGATTCGATCAGCCGTCTCAAGTCGTCGGGCGAAATCTGCGTTAGAAGTTCGCCGGCCGCATCCTTGACCCCTTCGACGTCCGTCAAGAGAAGAAGCCGGTCGGCCCGTAGCTCCACTGCGATCGCGCCGGCGGCGGTATCGCCGTTGACGTTCAGGGTCTCGCCGCTTTCCCCTGCGCCCAGCGGCGCGACGACGGGGATGAATCCTCGATCGAACAGGGCTTCCAGTATTCCCGCGTCGACGTTTTCGGGCTCTCCCACGAATCCCAAATTCGGCTCCGCTCGCCTGCAAGTCATGAGCCGGCCGTCCTTGCCCGATATGCCGACGGCCTTGCCGCCCTGCCTGTTGATGGCCTGCACGATCTTCTTGTTGATAGAACCGGACAGAACCATCTCGACGACCTCGACGGTCTTCTCGTCCGTAACCCTTTTACCGGCCACGAATTCCGAAACGATGCCCAATTCGGCGAGCATGGCGTTGATCGAGGGGCCGCCGCCGTGGACGATGACGGGGTTTACCCCTACCTGCTTCACGAGAACGATATCCCGGGCGAAGCTGTCGAGCACGTCGTCGGTCTCCATTGCGTTTCCGCCGAATTTAACGACGACGACAGCCCCGTCGTAGCGCTGCAGATACGGAAGCGCTTCGGAAAGAGTGCGAGCGGAGGCGATCCAATCGCGGCTGCTGGAAGATCGGTTTTTCATGCTGCGCCAATTAAACTTCGAATTTCGCGGCGGCTTCGCGAACCGCGAAACGCCAGATCCGGTATCCGGTGCATACAGAATACCGGCAAGGCGGTCAATTTGAGAAGAGCGCTTTTCCGCGACCGTAGTCGCGCGCCGACCGAGCTCGCGGACGCGGCTTTCGCTGATTCGGCGGCATGCCGCCAGGGTTCCCGCCGGGCGGGGCGAATTCGCGGGGAGCGCATTCAGCCTATCGCGGCGACATTCGCGCGCAGCGAGTCGATGCCGAGGCGGGATACGGACGAGGTCGCGATGAATTCGGGAAATGCCGCCGGATGCCTTTGTATCGCGTCGGCCGCCAATTCGGGCAAGGCGTCCAATTGGCGAGAGCCGATCTTGTCGGATTTCGTGAAAACGATTTGAAAGGGCACGGCGGCGGCATCGAGGAGGGACATTATTCCATCGTCCACCTGCTTGGGACCGTGCCGGGCGTCGACCAGTATGAACGCCCGTCGCAGCGGCGCGCGCCCCTGCAGAAAGTTTCGAAGCAGCGATTGCCACCTATCCACCTTGGCTTTCGGAGCCTTCGCGTATCCATAGCCCGGCAAGTCAACCAGATAGTGGGTTGATCCAAGGGCGAAGTAGTTGATCTCCTGAGTTCTGCCCGGCGTGCCCGACGTTCGCGCCAAGCTTTTCCTTCCGGTCAGCGCGTTGATTAGCGACGACTTTCCGGAATTCGATCTTCCGGCGAAGCAGACCTCGACTCGGTCCGGCAGGGGAAGGCCGTCTATGTCAACGACTCCCTTGACGAATTCGCAGCCGCTCGCGAACAGCTTTCGCGCATTTTCGGCTTCCCCCTCGCTTGGTTCGCTGGCCGGTCGAATATCGAGTTTCATGTTTCTATAGCGATTTCGCAGATTTCCGGCGCGAGACGGGCCGGCCGTAGAATTCGGCGGATGTACTCGCGCTCAAGTGCTATCGTTCAACAAAAAGGGAATTGCAATGCCGACCCGGCAAGGCAATTCGGCGGCATCCATTTCCTATATCGTATCCGGCGCATAATCCGCCAATGACTCTTCGCTCCCTTTCGCGAGGACACTGCGGTATCGCCATGTCCCGCGCGGACCGCCGGACGTAAACATCCAGATGGGTGCGATTCTCTTATGGTAAAACCTGCGCGATGGTGAGAAGGCGTGAATTTTCAGGCCGTGATCGCGAGGTTTTCGACCGCGAAGTTGTTACTGGCGGCGACACCTCTTCTCTCCATCATTATCGCCCTGGCGGAAGCTAGGAAACCTGACTTCTGCAAGGCCCGGAAGCTCAGGATCGCCTGCCCGGACTTGATGTGCCCGCGCATGCCGCTGCGCTTCATGTGCGCGGCGGCAAGGGTCTTGTTGGCGGCTTCGACCACGCCCGGAGCCGATCGCGAGCTTCTCGGCCCTGAGCTCGGAGTAGCGCATCCGGTTCCGGTTCTTCACGAAGTAGTTCAGAACCCTCCGGATGGTCTCGCGGGCGCGGGCGTCGGGGTCGATCCCCTCCGGGAATGTCCTCGCCCGAGCGGATCATCCGCTTGTCTTCCGGCGCGGTCGCGTCCCATTCGGCGTGCATCAAGCTTACAACCCTGTGCAGCGTGCTCGCCGAAGGCGCGAGCATCCCCAGTTCGCGGAAGAACTCATGCGCTTCGCGCGGCGGACCGGATGCCCGTCGATCAGCCCCAGGCTCTCGTCAACGGGAAACAGCGACAGACCGGCTTGCCGGTTCGATAGCGGCACCGCTCAAACTCCACTGAGCCGACCGCGGTGATGATCGTGTTCTGCATCGAGGCCGCTCGATACGCAGGTCTGCCCGCCCTGCTTGATGTGCTTCGGATAATGTCGGTTCCGGGCATCCAGATGCGTTTTTATGATACACCGCGACAGCGCCGTGCCAACGTCCCGGGAAATCAATTCAACGCCCGCGAATTCCTCCGGTCCAGTCGGTTCCGGCGGGTGTTGCCTTAGCGCGAAATCAGCCAGTACCTGCACCGCTTCAAGTAATTCGGACAGCAGATCGTACGAATCGGTTGCATTGCCGTCCAGCAATTAAAAAATGGACAATGACGCGCTCCCTATCTGGTGTCTATGTAAATTCACTATACCGCATATTGTGGTGAGGGGTGCGTCTTATTTTGCCGAGCGGCGGCGCAGCCGTGCCGAAAGCCAACAAAGTCTCAGGAGTTTGTCGCCTCGCCCCCTTTTCTGCACAATCCAGAACATTGAAAACGAATAAATTGTCGGGCAATATCATTAGGTTAACACTTTACCATATGAGACCTACACCAGCAATGGCAATCGACTTGCGGCTGAAGTACAGTGACCTTGAGCCAAAGTGAACAGCCGGGTAATTGCGGAGAGAACCGTGCCTAAGAAGATCAAGAAAACTCCAATCGTAGTATCGATAATCAATCTAAAGGGCGGCGTTGGCAAGACGACCATCGCAGCACTGCTGGCGAGATACGCCGCGAAGAAGGGATTGAAAGTTCTGGCGGTCGATATCGATCCTCAGTCCAATTTGAGCCAAGCTCTCATGACTGAACGCGAATACAGCGAGTTCATGGAGAATGGTGAGGCATCCATTGTAGAGCTTCTGAACGATTACAAACCCCCTTCCCAGCAACGGGCATCTCCTACTTCAATTAGAGCAAGTCAAGTGGAAAAACAGGTGGGTTACGACGAAGATTTTCATTTGATCCCTTCCAGATTTGATTTCTCTGACAATCTGATTGAATCAGTAAAGCCCGATGCCCGCGCGTTGGCAAGATTCATTTCTAAGAGGATGAGAAAAAAAGATATTATACTTATCGATTGCGCACCTACAGAATCTATCCTAACGAGAACCGCATATCATGCATCTCGGTATATTCTAGTTCCAGTCCGGACAGAATTCTTCTCTACAATCGGCTTCCCACTTCTGAAAAATTCTCTGGATAAATTTAGGTCTAAAAACCCCGCTCAAGCAATCGATGTATGCGGCGTATTGATTAACAATTGCGAGTCCACGGCGTCGCCACGTGGGCCGCATCATCAGACCGCTTGGGATGATATTCACGAACAGGCCAAGAAGTACGAGTGGCCAATAATGAAAAACGAAATGTTTCTCTCCCGAGGGTATCCGAAACTCATGCAGGAGTCATTCCCCAGCCACACAGGGAATGCTGAACCAGAATTCCGAAGAATATCGGATGAATTCCTAGCAATGTTGGGTCTTGGCTAGCAAGGAGGATAGCTATGCAAAACATCACCTTGCGTAAAATTCTATCCGCTCTCGTTGATGACTTTGGATATCAAGAGGTCCGCAACTTATTGGAAACCTGCTATGCGGAAGCAGGAAAAGGAGGCGCACAAGAAAAGTCAGGCTCTGTTCGCTACAATAAACCGCGAGTGAAGCCATGTGCGAGAACTGTCGTAGAGTCTCTAAAAGTCGACGACGATCAAAAAAAGAAAACACTTATGATTCTTGCGGATGAATATGAGAAAAAAGCATTCATGCCAAACATGAACAATGTTCGAGCCTTTCTAGCTCAACAAGGACAGGATACATCTCGCATCAAATCTAGACAGCAAGCTGTATCTGCCGTATTCAATTGCTTGGCAGAATGGGGCACAGATAGTCTTCGCGAGCTTCACATAAGAGGAACATACGGTCGTCCCAAGTCGCTTTCTGTTATTGCCGAGTCAATAGAAAGTGTTGGACGACAGAATCGTATTTGATGAGTCTGGGGCTCTTGTGAATCGTGGCTTCCATTCTGATTGCGCGTGGCCGTCTCAAGATGTCAGGAGTGCAGACGCCCAAAATACCGTCTCATATCGTCGTTTTGTGTGTTCGATTGCAGTGGTGACGATTGCCCTCACCCTGACTACTCCGGTCTAAGTTGGCGCCCAGAACATAGCCTTAACTCCAAAGGATGGGGACAAGAATGCCGACGTGTACAGGGAGTTCGATATAGCCCAAGCGGTATTTGAGGCTATCTTGGCAACAGAAGGAACGCCAATTGAAGCCACCGTTCGAGCGGGTGTTGCTCGTGTAAAGGCAGCGGCGGCAGTACAGGAGTCAATTGGGCATGAGGATGTAGTTTATGCGATTGATGCTATCGATGCGGCCTATGACGCTCTAGCAAAGGTACATCGTTTGCAAGGCGAAAAAGCGCTGAAAAGATTTGAACAAGAGAGCTTTGTCACTGAGCGTGCATTTTATTCGCCTGCTACACGCGTCGACTTAGCTATTTCGGCAATCGTGGACGCTTGCTACGAAACTCTAAAAGCAGCCCGCCGTCATCGGGAAAATCGCCTGCGGCGGATGCGGCGCTCTCGCTCGACGCGAGGACCGGCGAGGCGATCAGGCAAGCATTGAAGGCCTCCGAACAGGCGTTTTGCGAAGGCAACGGGCGGGAGAAGCCGCGGCGGAAGAGACGCGGCTGAATTCGCTGGCCATGGCAGCGGTCAATTGAAAGGGAACCGCAAATACCGCGCTGCGTTCAGATCGGCCGGCCGGCCCGGCTGCCAAAAACCGGGAATTTCGACATTTGGAACGTAGCGGCGCGGGGAGCGCAAGCCCGCCCGCCGCGATAGTCCTTGAACTTCGATTCTTTCGCAATTATCGACATGGACAGCGCGGTAGGCGGCGAACCGGACCGGGCAGTTGCGTTTCCGGGCGAACCGGCGCACCCAAGCGCCATAACGAAAATTCAGCGGCGGAGGGGGCCGAAATGCGAGCAACCGTAATTCAAATGAATTCCAGGACGGACAAGGCAGCCAACTTGGCTGAAGCGCGAAGGCTTTGTTCCGAAGCCGTGAAAGCTGATAAGCCGGACCTTGTTGTGTTTCCTGAAATGATGGCCTTTCTCGGCGGGTCCGTGAAGGATCGGCAGGCTTCTGCCGAACGGATTCCAGGCGGTGAAACATTCGAGACTTTGCGCGCGCTCGCAGTGGAGCACGGTATCGCGGTACATGGCGGAAGCTTTTATGAATCGACCGAAGACAGCGAGCTGATCTACAATACGACGGTCGCATTCGACCCTTCCGGGAACTTGATCGCCAAGTACCGGAAAATTCACCTATTCGACATTACCGCCCCCGACGGCGTCGAATACAAGGAGTCGGCCGTGGTCGGGCGCGGATCCGAAATCTCGACTTTCGACCTTGGCGGCGTTCGCGTGGGATGCAGCATATGCTACGATATCCGCTTCGGGGAACTGTATAGAATGCTGGCCGAGCGAGGCGCCGACGCTATCGTGGTTCCCGCGGCGTTTACGCTGCAAACCGGGAAGGACCACTGGGAAACGCTATTGCGCGCTCGCGCGATCGAAACTCAAACCTATATCGTCGCCGCCGGCCAGTGGGGCTCGTATCCGACGCCGGACGGCATGAGATCCAATTGGGGCCATTCGATGATCGTCGACCCTTGGGGCCATGTCGTTGCGCAGGTTAGCGACACGACCGGATTCGCGTCTGCGTTCATCGACAGCGAGTATATTTCAAAGGTCCGCAGCAGTGTTCCCGTCCATCGGCACCGCGTTCTGAAGGGGTAGGATCATGAGCTTCATCGTCAACGGCATGCCGAAGCAAATCCATCCGGATCTCGTTGCGAAATGCGAACGGGCGGAAACGGCGACGATCGGGCACAAGCGGATTCTCGGTTTCGCAAGGCCCGAGATTTCCTGGATAGCCGGGTCGCGCCGCATCGCCGGAACCGCGGTTACTCTGGCGATTCCGGCGCAGGACTCGACGATTCTGCATCATGCGGTGCAATTTCTTCGTTCGGACGATGTGCTAGTGATCGACCGGCTCGGCGATTCAATGCATGCATGCCTCGGAGGCGGAGTCGCCTGCGCGATCAAGGAGAGCGGCTGCAGCGGCGTCATTCTCGACGGGCCTTGCACGGACCTGGGCGAAATTCGGGAATTCAACCTGCCGGTGTGGTGCTCCGGGGTTTCGCCGATTACGACGCGTCTCCACGGCACCGCGGGAGCCATGAACGTTCCGGTCTGCTGCGGCGGCGCGGCCGTGCTTCCCGGCTACGGCGTAATCGCCGACGAGTGCGGCGCCCTGTTTATTCCGCCGCAGGACCTGGAAAGCGACGTGGACTGGGCGCTCGGGTACCAGTCCCGGGAGCCCGCGCTTCATGCGAAGCTTCGCTCGGGAGCGAAGCTTGGCGAATTGTCCGGCGCAAGCAAGCTCGTCGAAATCAAATCGTAGCGATCGTCTCGACTCCGCATCCTCCGTCTCCGGCTATAGCGAGCGGTAAAAAAGAACGGTCGGAGGCGGGCGGAATCGCGACTGCCGCACTTGGATGTCGGATGCTCGGCCATGGCATCGCGACATGTCCCGCTAATTCAAAATGTTTCTGTTCCGAGAACCAGGTTTGGAAGCCAAAGGGTCAGTTCCGGAATGTAGGTTAGCAATATCCAGACGACGACCAGCGGAATCAGGAAGGGCAGGACGGCAACCGTAACCTTCTCGAAGGGAACTTTTCCAACTTCTACCATGATGTAGAGGCCAATTCCCATTGGCGGGGTCGCGATGCCGATCAGAAGCCCGAGCTGCAGAATAATCCCGAAGTGGACTCTGTCGATTCCATAGGCGTCGATCACGGGCAAAAGCATAGGCACGAGAATCAGCTTCGCGGGCACGCCCTCGACGACGCAGCCGATAAGCAGAATAAAGATCATCAGCAGGGCGAGAAACGCGTGGCGGTTTTCCGTAAAGGCGAACAGCCATTCGCCGAGCTTTTGCGGAACCTGCTCGATCGCGAGTAGCCATCCCATCGCTATGGAAAACCCGATGATAATCATAATGACCGTGGTCATCGCCATCGTGTCGGTAACGGCTGAGATGAAGTTCTTCCAATTCAGCGTTCGGTACATGAGGCCGAGAAGAATCGAATAGAGGCAGGCGAGAACGCCGGCTTCGGTAGCGGTAACGAAGCCGAAAAGTATCGATCCAAGAATTATCGCGGGTGCGACGAGCGCCAGGCAGCCGTCGACCGCAGAGGATCTGACTTCGGCGGGCGTGGCTTTCGGCTGAGTCGGGAAATTTTCTCGAACTGCCAGAATGCGATTGAACGCCATCAGCGATATCCCGACCAGAACGCCGGGAACGAAGCCGGCGAGAAACATCCTCTCGACCGATTGCTGAGCGAGAAAAGCGTAGATGACAAGGCCGATCGAGGGCGGGATCAGAGGGCCGACGACCGACGAGCAAACCGTGACCGCCGCGGCGAACTCCGGCCGGTACCCTCGCTCCTTCATCGCCTTGATCTCGATCGTGCCCAGCCCCGCGGCGTCCGCGACGGCTGCTCCCGAAACTCCCGCGTAGATCATGGAGGACAGCACGTTGACCTGAGCGAGGCCGGCCTTGAAATGGCCTACGAGCGCCGAGGCGAAATTGAAGATCCTGTCGGTCATGGTCGCGGCGTTCATAAGGTTGCCCGCCATGATGAAGAATGGAACCGCAGCGAGCGACGGCTTGTTTACGCCCTCGAGTATCTGAAGCGGAATCACATACAGGCTATCCGAAAATTCGCTGACCGCGAACGCCGCCAGGACGGCGGCTCCGATCGCCATGGAAATCGGAACTCTGAGGAGAATCAGAATAATGAAGCCGGCGAATAGAATCAGTGCCAATTCATTGCCCCCCGGTATCCGAGCTGCCGAGCTGCGCCGGCTCAGGGCGGCCTAGCAGAGCAAAAATCGCGTCGGTGAAGGAATTGAGCAGAATCAAGGCGCAGGATACGGCTAGCGGCACCGAAAGCGTGAAGCGCTCCAATTCGCCCCAGGGCGTAATAACGCCGTCAATTGGCCCGACCTGGCTTTCGAAAATCGTCGGCATCTGGAAGAGAATTACCGCCATGAGAAATACGATGAGGCAGCTGACGAAAAGTCGGCTGGCCTGAATCGCGCGGATGCCAAGCTTTCGAACAAGGTAATCTACGGCGATGTCCTTTCTCCTCCGGTAGATTACGAAGAAGCCGATAAACGACATCCATACGAAAAACTGCATCGACCAAGGCCAAATCCAGTAATAGGATACGCCGAAAACGCGGAGCACGATCGTCGCCGCGGTGCCGAACAGCATTAGGAGAAGGCAGGCATTGGCGAGGACGTGAAACGCCGACGCCAATGCCTCAAGCATTGAATCCAGCGCATCGACGAACTTTACGAACATTTCCGATGTCCGATTCGCCGACGGCTAGCAGCTCAGTTCATCGCGGTGCGAGTACGCTCGACCTCGGCGAGGAATCCCTCGGGAAGCTCGCCGGCGGCTTCCTTTTCGGCATAGTATTCCCGCATGACATCGACAAAGGGCGCTCGGTCAATGTCACGAAATTCAACGCCCTTCGAAGCCATTCGCGCAATCGACTCGTCGGAGACTCTTCCCATGATCTCGAAACTGTATTCGCCGGCCTCGGCGTACGCTTTGTCGACAGCTTCCCTTAGTTCAGGGGGGAGCGCGTCGTATGCGTTTTGGTTGATCATGAATCCTATGGATTGGTAGTATTCGTCGTGCCGGATTACGAACGGGGCCACTTCGTAGAATCTCATGGATTCAACCAAGGCGATCGGGCTGTTGACCGCGGCGACGATGCCGGACTTGATCGAGGAATAGACGTCGGTCCAGGGCAATGTCTTGACATCGGCGCCGATGCGCGTCCAAGTCGCGACCGCATCCTTGTTCGGGTGCATTCTGAGCGGCAGCCCGCCTATGTCGTCGAACTCCTTGACATCGCGCTTGGTAACCATAACGCGGTAGGGACCGCGAAGAATCGCCGTCGGGTCGCCCAGAACGCCGACGCCGGCTTCGTTGGCGGCGCGATCATACCATTCTTGCACCATTTCGCTGTTCATGAACCTGACCCAGTGGTCGCGGTCGTCGAACAGAAACGCCGCGCTGGTCCATGAAATTTCCGGGACCCACTTTTGCATATAGGTCGAACCCTCGGCGTATAGATGCACGGTTCCCATTTTGAGCTGCTCGAGAACCGCGTTGGTCTTGCCGAGCTGCTCGTTGGGAAAAACTTTGATGTCCATTTCGCCGTTCGAGTATTCTCCGACAAGGTCGGCAAACCTCTGAAAGACCATGCCTTCCGGACTATCCGGTGGCATCTTGTGGGCCATTCGCCAGGATTCGGCGGCTTGGGCCGAAAGGGCGAAGCCCGCCGCAAAGGCCGAAGCCCAGCCAAGTTTCCTAATTAGATTCCATTTTCCCATTTGTTTCTCCGTTCTTTGGGCCAGAATATCAGCCATTGCGCTTGGTTTGCATGATTCCGGCGGAAATTGAAATGCATTCGAACGAGAATGCGCGCATTTGATCCATTTCTGCCATTTCGCGACCGGCCCGGGCGAACGGATCTGGGTTTTCCGTTCGCTACGGCTGCGATTTCTTGGTGCGGGAGCGCGGCGGCTTCTTTTTTTTCGGCTTCTTCGGGGCCTTCGGCGCCGGCGGCGGCGCGGGTTCCTCGTCTTGCGAAGGGCCCGGCCTGGACAGCGAACCGAATACCTTGGGCGACAGCTTGCGGAAGCTTCCGTAGATATTGCCGAGGACGTTGGGCTTGACGCCTTGAGACCGCATTATGGCGTACTGCTGCATAAAGGTAATCGTGTTGTTGGCGATCCAGTAAATGATCAGGCCGCTGGCGAACTGCCCCAGCATGAACATGAAAATCCAGGGAAGCCACGCAAAAATCATCGCTTGCGTCGGATCGGTGGGAGCAGGATTTAATTTTTGCTGAAGCCACATCGTGACGCCGAGCAGGATCGGCAGAACGCCGAGTGAAACGATTGCAAATATCGTGCCCGGATCCGGCGTCGCCCATGGAAGAAGGCCGAATAGATTTAATATCGAAGTTGGATCGGGGGCGGAAAGGTCTCGAATCCACAGCGCGAAATGCGCGTGCCTTAGCTCGATTGTAACGAAGATGACCTTGTACAAGGAGTAGAAAATCGGAATTTGAGGCAGTATCGGAAGGCAGCCGGAGGCAGGATTGACCTTGTTCGACTTGTAGAGCTGCATCATTTCGGACTGGAGCTTCTTCCGATCGTCTCCCACCCGTTCCTTTATCTTTTCCATTTCCGGCTGAAGTTCCTTCATTCTGGCCATGGATACGTAGGACTTGTATGCCAGAGGGAACAGTATCGCCTTGATGATCAGCGTAAGGCAGATGATGGACCAGCCGAGGTTGCCGATGTAGCCGTTGATCCAGTGGAGCAACCGGAATATCGGCTTGGTCAGGAAGAAGAACCAGCCCCAGTCGATCGAATCTACGAAGCGGTCGATTTTCAGCCGCTGCTCATAATCGTTTATCGTTTCCCACTGCTTCGCTCCGGCGAACAGCATGGTTTCCGCAGTCGATCTGCCGCCCGGTTCCACTTCAATCGTCGGCAGGCGCATTTCCGTTTGGTAGATGTCCGAGTTCTGCGTATATTTCACGACGGAAGCGAAATTCTGCCCGGGATTGGGAATGAGCGTCGTCATCCAGTACTTGTCCGTAAATCCGACCCAGCCGTTGGTACTGACCTGCGTGATTTCGATATTAGCCGCTTCCCGGTCGCTGTACGCCAGATCGGGCATGTCCGAATAATCGATTTCCTGGAGCTCGCCGTCATTCATGCGCACGACGCCTTCGTGCAATATGAAAAAGCCGAGGACGTCCGGCGCTCCGTGACGCGCTACGATGCCGTACGGAGCAAGCCTGACCGTGCTAGATCCGAAATTCGAAACGGACTGGGAAATCGAGAACAGGTAATTCTCGTCGATTGAGATTTCGCGCCGGAACACGAGGCCCTTGCCGTTGTCCCATACGAGAGTAACAGGCTGGCCGGGCGACAGAACTTGCCCCGTTTCAAGTTTCCACGGCGTGCCGGCTCCCGGAACGTCGCCGTATCCGAGCGAGCCCGCCGGGGCCCACCCGTAGAGCGCGTAGTACGGATCTTGGCTGCCGGCCGGCGATAGCAGCCTGACATTTTCCGAATTTTCATCGAGCGTTATCAGATAGTCGTTCAGCAGAAGATCATCGATTCGCCCGCCCGTCAGCGATATGGACCCGCTTACGCTTTCCGAGGATATTTCAATCCGGGGAGTCGGAAGCTCTTCGGCACTCGCTTGCCCCGGCGGCAAAGGCGCGCCCGCGGCATCGTACGCCGCGGCGGGAGACCGGGCAACGGAATCCGCGGAGCCGGCGCCGCTTGTCGGCTGGGAAGCTTCCTGAATCGGCGGCTCTTCCGGCGGGAAAATTATAAACCATGCCAGAATGATAAGAAAACTTAGCGCAGTGGCGAGGATTAGGTTCTTGTTCTGCTCGTCCATGGAGTGTTCACTGATGCTTGATTATCGCGGCCCTTGAATATTGAAGCTTCGCCGAGGTCAAGTGCCTTAAGATCGGCCCGGCGCGCATCGCGAGCTTATTCCCCTAAGTCCGGGACAAGGTCGCTAGTCGGGAACTTCGTCGATGCCTGAGCCGCCCCAGGGATGGCATCGCAGCAGTCTCGCGGCGGCTAGCCAAGTTCCCTTCGCCGCGCCATGCTTTTCGAGGGCTTCGAGAGCGTAGGCCGAGCATGAAGGCTGAAACCTGCAGTTCCAGCCGAAGAACGGGCTTCCGACAATTCTGTAGAGTCGAATCGGAAGCGAAATCACCTGCGCCAAAAAAGTCAATTGGAGTCCAGCGTCCCTTCGATGCGTTCCATTCGGCCGGGCCGAAGTGCCGAGCAGGCAGGAGGCCTGCCCGGGCATGTTCCATTTATCTCCATTCGCCTGGAAATCGAGGGGCGAATCCGCATTCGCCGGACCTCCTATCCGCCGGAATTCGAATGGATTTTTCGCAGCGCCTTTTCCAAGTCCGCAAGCAGAAGCAGATACGGCCGCGCTGCAGTCGAATTGGCCCGCCCCACCAGCACGTAGTCCCATCCCGGCTCGCCGAATTGCGGCACTAGCGCTCTAGAAATTTCTCGAAGGCGCCTTTTCGCGCGATTGCGAACGACCGCCCGTCCAATTTTCTTGGAGCAAGTGAATCCGACCCGCGCGACGCCCGGGTACGGTTCATCGGCGCCTCGCTTTCTGGCCTGCAGTATCAATCCTGGGCATTGAACCCGTCTGCCTCTCCCGGCCCTTAGGAAATCTACGCGGTTTCGCATTCGGGCGATATCGAACCCCGGTCCCTCGCCTCCGCCATCGGAGGAGAGCGGCGCGCCGGAACGGGGCGGCGCGCTTTCGGCTAGAGCATTAGGCACTGACCGTACTGCGACCCTTCGCCCGCCGGCGATTGATTATCTTGCGGCCCGCTTTCGTTGACATGCGAGCGCGAAAGCCGTGTCTTCGTTTCCGCACCCTGTTGCTCGGCTGGAATGTGCGCTTCATCTCTTGCTGGCCCCCTATCAAGATCGAGTTCGTAAAGCCGATAATGGCGATCAGAGATTTAAGAAAAAGCGTCTCTAGCTCAACCGGCTTGCGAAGTCAAATGCAAATTTCGACTCTCAAGTTTTCGCAAATCCGGCCGGGCAATTCAACGAAAACTTCGATTCGCCCTCGGATAGGCCGATTGGCACTTTGCCGCGCTTGGTGCTGAACGTTCGCATTCGTTTCGGCCTTCGGGCCGAGCAGGCCGCGGCTGCTTGCGCCGGTCCGGCAGAAGCATCTCCGAATTCTCGGCCTGCCGCGACGATGCTGCGTCGCGAACCCTAGAAATTCGGGCGCAGGATGCAGATCCTACACGCCAATCGGGCTTTCGGGTTCTTGCGAGAAATGCGTCGGGCGGCCACTTTTCGGCAGCTGCAATCGGAATTCCGCCAGGCAGGCGCCGGCGGCTTGCCGCTCCGTCGAAGCTCGGCTGCCAAGCCGACGGCCGCGGCGGCGCCTGCGAATGATCATTCTGGCGGGATGAAAACCTTGACGAGCGGTTTTATCATTGCGAATGCTGCCTTCGAGTCCGGCATCGCCGCGTGGATTCGCCGAGATTCTATGCTAGTTGCAGCATGGGATTGGCGAATCCGGCGCCGCCGCCGCGGCTTGGCGCTCTAGGGCGGATGTCCGGCTGGCCCGCGATTGCCGAAGAATTCGGGTTGGCTGGCGCGCTTGGGAAGCGCAAACTCGCGATACTGGGAATAAGGGGCGGAAAATTGGACAATAAAAATCCTCGAGGCGGCCTTAGCGCGCGTAGAATGCTTCCCCTGCTTGTTATCGCCGCCGTCGCGATCGCCGGATTCTTCCTTCTGCGCGACTATCTCGATTTCGAGACATTGCGCTCGAACCGGGAAGATTTGATCGAATTCAGGAATTCAAACTTCGCGCTGACGTCGCTCGTCTTTATTCTAGCGTATGTGGTGATTGTCGCTTTTTCGCTGCCCGGCGCCGCGGTGGCCTCATTGACGGGAGGGTTTCTGTTCAACTTATTTCCCGGCGCGCTCTACAATATCGGCGCGGCTACGATCGGCGCATCGGCAATATTTTGGGCGGCCAGGCTCGGCATGGGCGACTTTCTGGCCGCCAAGATGGACTCGAGCACGGGCGCGGTCAAGAAAATCAAGCAGGGGCTGAACGAAAACGAAATTAGTTTTCTGTTCCTGATGCGGCTCGTGCCGGCCGTTCCCTTTTTCGTCGCGAACCTTCTGCCGGCGCTTGTTGGCGTCAAGTTCCGAAATTTCGTATTTACGACGTTTTTCGGAATTATCCCGGGCGGCGTGGTCTATACTTGGGTAGGCGCCGGCCTGGGCGAGGTGTTCGCGAGGGGCGAAGATCCGAATTTTGGAATTATTTTCGAATGGTACATACTTGGTCCCATCCTGGGCCTATGCGCGCTTGCGGTTCTGCCGATCGCCATTCGGTGGGTGCGCGGAAAGAACGGCTGATCTCGAGTTTCTCCGAAATTCCACGGGCTGGCGAAAAACCGAATTATTCCTTTGTTCGCAAGGATGCCGTCGATCAATTTGCCGACCTCCCGAGCAGTGCCCGGGATCAAGGCTGGCGGGGGGCCCCGTTGCGCGGCCGGATTCCTTGCAGGCGGCAAGTTCGGGCTGAAAGAATTCTTCCTCCATGAGAGCTAGGCGGCAGGTGCGCCAGTCTGTAGGAGCATCGGGTTCGCCGCGGAGCTCAATGCTGCGGGAAGGCCCTTTAGCGGAGCCTGCCGCCATGAGGCGGCCATGCAATTTTCTAAATTCGGCGCATATTCCGAAACTGGCTGCGGCTGCTTAAAAAGCGCGGAGTGCGACTATCTCGCAGAGGCGTTTCGAATAGATTTCGCGGTAGAGGAACTTCATTCGCGCTTGCCTGCTGCCCTTTGCCTGTCGGCTGCTTGCGCCCGCGGCCTTCGGCCATTCCCGGAACGGAACCGAATTTATCCGGACTCGCGCGCAAAATCGGTTCGATTGGCCGGCGCTTGAACGCTAATGCGCAACTTCCGCTCGATCGACCTGAATACTCCGCAAATCTAGTGTCGGTTTGTTTTGATTGCTTTATGTCGCAATATCAGATTTTCGACTTGCGATGCCGATAATGACAGGAACGTTCATAGGGCTATACTGAAGCGCGGAATCGTCGGGATGCTTGTCGCTTGAGCTGGCCTGCGGACAATTCAGACGCTCAATTGCGAATCGGTAGATAGCGGTAAACTGGCAATGGGAAATTTTGAGATAGCTAAGCTGTACGGTGAACTTCGCAACTCATTGCGGAGCCGATTTCTCTTTTTAACCGGACTTGTCGCCGCGGCGAGCGTAATTTTAGTTAGCGTGATTTCCTTGGCCCAGATACAGCAAGCATACGTTCAGCAGCAGCTTGGTCACGCCTACGATTCTATAAAAAGCATCGAGTTTGCAAGAAATGCGGAAATTTCAGTTAATGACCCTGATGGCGGTTCCGTGTCCGAGAATTATTCAAAAAGAAAGATGGAATTGTACGGTATCCGTTTCGCGCGGCTAAATAGCGGCGGGAAGAGCTCCACTTTCCTGGATTGGATGCCTTCGCATTCGGAAAACGTAAGGGATTGCATCGTAAATGACCAGCTCGGCATGCTCGAACTCGTCGACCACGCCCTTCTAGCTTTATTCTCCGCGTCCGAAAAAGAGTCCGAGGTTGTCCAGGTTGTTAGCGAATGGTCTCAGGAACTGCTCGGTCCGCCGCCGAGAAATTCCGACGATTTACTGAATCAAGAGAACGCCTGCGCGCCATTTCAACGCGTTTCCGGCACCTTTTCGAATTTTGCCGAATCAATTGCTCGCGTTGAAAATAGATTCGATTCGGGCGGCTCGACAGGCGCGCGGGTGAACCAGGGCGATTCTTCGGATGCCGCCTCGGTGGAACAGGCTGAAAGTTCCGGCCACGACGCGATCACCATTCAATATTTGCTGGCGAACAACAGAGAATATTTGCTCGGCGTGGCTGTATCGAAGCTGCAATTGACCGTTCCCTTCCTATTATTGATGGCTGCAATCGTCTTCATTGTCGCCCAGAAATGGATCGTATCGCCAGTAATGGAATTCGCGAGCAATATTGAAGGAATGCTGGGGCGAAAATCAAATCGCAGTCGGGCCAAATCGACCGTTGGCGACGACCCGTTCGAGCTAGTAACCCGGACGGAGATTCACGAATTCCGCACTCTTGCGGATGCGCTGGAAAATGCGTTCCGAGCCAACTGGATAATAAAAACAAAGAGAAAGATAATTATCCATGACGAATTCATAGGGCTGTGCCAGAAAATAAAGTTAAATGCCAACGATCTAACGTGGCTAATAAAGGATTCCGCGAGGCATCGCGGCGGTTCAACCGGCGATTCGATAGAGAATAATTTGAAGAAGACTATCGAAATTGCCGAAGGAACAAGGGCGAGTATCGATCAATGCGTAGATCTGATCTTGACCCAGCTAACCAATGTATTGGATTTCGTTAATCTACAGTCCGAAGAGTTGGAATTGACGACATTCAGTCTTCACGGGGCATTGAATGAAGAAATCGAAGCATGCAAGGACATCGCAAGGGGCTTAAGTCAGGGACAATCGAAGAGCGTCGACATTGAGATTTCCCTTGAGAGCGATTTGAACGGCAAAGATCTAGATAAAGTCTGCGCCGACAGGAATGCGATTAAGAACGCGGTCGGAAATTTGATAAGAAACGCGGTCATGGCCATCTACAAAAGGCGCTTCGGCAGCAAAATCGTCGTAATGGCTTCCATGCCGGCGGACGGCGAATACAACTGCGTCGTAATTGACGACGGACCCGGTATCGCGGGGATGAAGCGCAATTTCGGAAAAAGCGTTATTGATATCGACTTTCCTAGGCATCCAAGCTCGGACCGAACGAAAGAATCGCTTAGCCGGAGCATTGGCGGCATAGGCCTGTATAGCGCAGCGCAATCCGCCCGAAGGCACGGCGGCGACCTCACCCTAATCGAAACCTTCGAAAACGAAGGCACTAAATTTTGCCTTGCTTTCAAATCGCAGGACGAAAAAACGCAGATGGACGCCGATGCGGGCGAATCGAGCTAGGACAAAACTATTCTTCGCGAATTGCTTTCAGGCATCGGTCGTTCCGAAAGGAGCCAAGTCGAAGCAGTACCGTGCAAAAGCCACTTTTTTTTAAATTTATGTTCCGAAACTTAATTTTTCTCGGACACCGCAACATTTGATTTGATACGCGCCTTGGCATGCAAGTTTCCGATTCGAAAAGAGGCGGCATTTTTCCACGCGGCGTGACGGTGCAGCCGGTGCGAGGCTACGCCGAGCAGCGGCGATGGTACGCCCTTGCCGCGCGCCGCCACTATCTTTCCTTCAAGAATGTCTGCGGCCGCGCGCTTCGGCACGTGGCGGCAGGCGGTGAGGCCTAGGTTGCTCTGATCGGCCTGGCAGGCGGGGGCATTCAAGGTCGGCGCGCGCGACGCCTGGATCGGCCTGGACGCGCGATCGGCGGCTCTCGCGGCTTCATCTCATCGCGAACACCACTCGCTTTGTCATTCTCGACGAGGGCCGGGTTCCCAACATGGCTTCGCGGGTGCTTGGGCTGAGCCTGCGGCGCCTGTCCGACGACAT
>Ga0209544_1001026_pt1 | contig 33228 bp, 35 predicted proteins | sample MesohylPK_FD_187297 | JGI IMG/M metagenome (GOLD analysis project Ga0209544, IMG submission 187297) | Host-associated microbial community of the marine sponge Aplysina aerophoba from Gulf of Piran - sponge mesohyl, lysed by proteinase K... | ecosystem: Host-associated > Porifera > Sponge >... | reverse complement strand
AGTTTCTAGTTGTTTTTGATAAGTTTCGCGTTTTTGGGAACATCGTTGTCTATAACCGAGTGTCTTTTTTTCGCGTATAACCCAGTTTTTGCAATCTATACCAAATACAGTATGGAGACACGTTAAAATGAGATGCCCGTTCGTTGAGGGTCTGGTCTGGAAAATCACTCACATGTTTCCGCAGGACATCAACATCAAGCGTTCGTGGTCCACGAGGACCTGGTTTTTCATAACTGAAAGGGTCTGAGGCATCAAGCCATTCATAAATGATAGTGCGTGAAACGGAAAAACGCCTGGCGGCTTCGGCTTTACTGACGCCCGCCTCAACAAAATCTAAAACGCGTTTACGTAAGTCTATTGAATATCTCATAATATGGACATTAAATCAAAAATGAAAAAACTGTCAACTTATTTCTATAATTTACTATAATGTCTATTATGAAACTCATGTCGACTGCTGTGGAAATGTCTAATCTCCCGCTGTATCGTATTGCAAACTACTGTGAGATAACTTATCAGACGCTTCGGAAGTGGTTGAAAGATGGAGAAGACTACCAGAAACAGATTGAAGATAGCAAGATGTTGTTTCTTCTAAAATACCTATTGATCTAAAAACAATACTTATAACCTGGTGAACACGTTTTCTACGACAAACTCACGACGAAATAGCGTGCTATAATCAGGTTTATACAATGCTAGTTATTGGATATATCTCGGATTGAAAACCTATTTGATTATTATTCGGAGAAATCAATCCGATTACCATTTTGACTATAGCCTTCCGAAGATTGTGCCAACGAATAAAATAGGAACAAGAATACTGATGATACTCATAACAAGAGGTGGACAGCGGACCCACTGCTGTTTGGAAAGTTCTTCTCTCAAACCCTCTCTCAAGGCATACCAACTGAGCCAACTCCCTGAACCACACACCAATGAACCGAGTAAGCCATTGATAAAATTCAACCACACACCGATCATAAGTAATAACCCACCATAAAAGTTGAGGCGTTCTGCTCGTGTGCCATGAACTCGGAATAATATATTTCTCATTTACGAACCCCTTTTATTTTCTGATCAACATTTTCCGTGTTGCGGTAAAATCGTCTGCGGTGAGCGTATGGAAATAGACACTGCTCACAACCTTGTTCAAATTGAGACATCGGAATTTGGCTTTGTTCTTGATTCATGAAGTGTCACCGTTTTCAGTGTGAGCTGTTGTTTCTGACGCACGTTGTTGTGCTACAAAGTTGGGGTAATAGCTTTCTAATAAGTCCAAACAAGTTTCTTTTACCTTAGGAACCTTATCACCAAAATGGGTCAGAATATCTTTTATGCCATCTGGTTCATCGAATTTATTAAAATAGAGAGCTAAATTTTTAATGGCTGCAGACATTTCTCCATTAATTGAACGCAAATTTGGAACGGCTTTTATCATTTTAGGTATTGAACTGCCGGTATTCATCCTTTTGCCAACATTCGCAAGTGAAAACACAGTCCAAGTTAGCAACATATCTTTCATTGGTGTATATTCTTTTAGTAAACGGTCAAGGAATTTTGTCAGCTCCTTATAAGTTTCCTCAGTGTGTATCATTCCAAGAGACTTAATAAGTTTCTGCAGAGAGAACTTTATTGGCACTAGAGATTTACTCTCCCTGTGAGTGTAAGGATCATAATCAAAAATTGAATTCAAGAATGCTACCAATGGAGAGACGATTTGTTCGGATTCCCTGTCAGCCAAAATTTCTGCAGCCTTGCATCTACAATTGATTAGTTGTTTCTCATCGTTAAAAATATCCAATAGGGCTGTGTCTGAGATTGCCTCGATTTTTCCAGGATAAGGGTATGTAGTTCCCAGACGGTAAAACAACATATCATCTATCACAGTGACTGCATGTTCTTTTTCTAATAGTCTTATTCTCTCTTGCTGTATTTTCACCTGTTTTTCAGCATTCATAAACTCTTCGATTCGTTTTTCTACTGCACTTTCCATCAAAGATTTTATGGAAATTCGTATTGCTACACCAATAGCAGTCAAAATTCCCAAACCAAGCACACTAAATATTATAATCCACCTCAGGAGCCATTGATTATTAGAATCTCTTAATGTTCTTTCAAATTTACCGAATTCTGCGTCAGCGAGTCTAGCATTTGCCTCCGCAAGTTTAGCTGCTAACTCCATTTTTCCCACGTCTTCTAATACCTGTAGTTTGTCTTGAAGTTTTGAAATCTGCTGTGCTTGCGTCTCTACTATTTGTTCTAACGTGCCTATTTGTTGTTGTCCAAAGCATAGTGAACCAATAATTGATAAAATTGAAACCGAGAGTAGGTACGGGAGAATATATTTCATATTTTCATTTGTAACTCAATTTATATATCTGCATCAATTTGCATCAAATCGGACAGTCCCTCAGCATTGACTGTTAACTCATATCTCCGTTATTCATCACTCTCCACCTTATGAATATACAGGGTGATGCATTTTTTATACTGGCTTGCGACCACAGTAAAATAAAGTATTGAATAACGACGACACCATCACTATTCACATCTACCTTTGTTCCTTCACTCTCTATTATAACCCAGGTTGCTACCTATAAAACACTTTTTAATCCATGGGATTTCCTCTATAATGTTTTTATCTTGACAAAACATAAGAAGAAACCCCTGGAATTAACAATTACAGGACTTACGCATTCTTATAGGTTGTGTTATACTATTTCATTATGAATACATCTACACTCATTGAAAAGAAACATACGTTATTTTCTGATTATTGTCAATTTTTGTTATCCAATTTCACCAATTTTACCCAAACTTATTTTGCCGAACATACTGACAAATGGAGCCACGATCAACTCAATCGTTTCCTGAGGAATGAAAACATTTCTTCACATGAACTCTGGATCTCTGTCAAAGATGACATTGCGTATGATGATGAAGGATACCTGATCTTTGACGATGTTGTGCTCCCTGAACCCCATGTGAAAGCGATTGAGGTGCTCCGTTCTCAGTGGAGTGGTAGTGGCAAAAAAGTCGTTGAAGGCATCGGTATTGTCACGTGTATCTATGTCACCCCAAAGACACAGGCATATTGGATCATTGATTATCGTATTTTTGACAAAACTCATGATGGTAAAACCAAAATAGACCATTTACTGGAAATGTTGCACACTGCTTACTTCAAAAAGAACTTCCATTTCGGACTGTGCTGATGGATGCGTGGTATGCGTCAATGAAAGTTATGAAAGCGATTGAAAAACTTTCAAAGATTTACTATGTCCCACTGAAACGAAATCGTCTTGTGAATGATACGAATGGCGCACAACCGCACCAACAAGTCAAAGATTTATCTTGGACCCAGGAAGAAACACGACAAGGAAAACGCGCACACATCAATAAGTTTCCAAAAGGGCATCAAGTGAAGTTATTCTGGATAGCCTCCTCTAACGGGGGCACAGAATATATTGCGACAAACGACTTATCTCAGTCGGATGCCGATGCTACAAAACAAGAATATAGCGTCCGTTGGAAGATTGAGCAATTCCATCGTGAGATCAAACAAGTGACCGGTATTGGCGATTGTCAATGTAGAAAGTTGCGTGCCCAAAGAAATCATATTGCGTGTTGTTTTCAAGTATGGGCTTGTTTGAACCGCACCGCACGCGCACTTGGTAAAACGATTTATGATGTTAAAGATAGTTTATTGGATGATTACTTGCGTTATCAACTCTCTAATCCTTCAATAATCTTCAAAACTGCGTAAGTCCTGATATTATAGCAGTTTATACGATTATTGATGATCTTTTAATTTTCCACGGTCATCACACACATCCACAAGCAAAAATGTCAGATGCTGAAAGAATGGCAACGGCGATTATCGCAGTACTCTATTATGGTGGAAATCATCAAAATACTATCTGTATGTTGAAAATCAATGGATATATCCCAAATATGTTAGGACATTCATGATATAATCACAGGCTTCATAATGTATCAAGGTTGTTTGAAACACTATTCGCAACCCTTGTGCAAATATCTAAACACAATAATACGAAAAATATATACGCGATTGATACCTACCCCGTCGCTGTGTGTGATAACATTCGGATCAGTCGGTGTTGCATCTATCAAGGTGAAGAATGACGTAGCAAAATCGCGAGTAAACATCGCTACTTTCATGGTCTGAAGGTGCACTTGATGGTCTCCGAAACAGGACATATTGTGGAAATTTTCTTTACCCTAGGACGGTGGAATGATGTATTAGGGATGTGGTATTTTCCGTTTGATTTACCACATGGCTCTGTCGTCTATGCCGACAAAGTCTATTGCGACTATAATATTGAAGATGCACCACACGCCGCAGGCATTACTTTTAGACCCTTCGGAAGAAGAACCTAAAACGACAGCTTCCACCTTGGGAAATTTACCTGCATCATCTTCACAAAAAACGAGTTGAGGTGACAAATAGTCTTATTACACAACTTTTACCGAAATTGATACACGCAGTGACTGCAAAAGGTTTTGAGTTGAAAGTATATCTATTTATCAACGCAACTAATATTAAACGACTCTTTGGTAATAGGTAGCAACTTGGGTTATTATAGAGTTTTTCTGATTTTAAGGCAATGGTCTCGTATAAAGTAGTTTTGACTTGCATACATCCGATTGAAATGGTAATATAAAAGCACTAATTGAACATTTGAGGGATATTGCAATGAATAATAATGATAACCACAGGGCATTTTCTCACGAGGCTACATTTGAAAAGATACAGCAGGACTTTAAAGGTCCAGAGATTACAGTTTATAGGGTGGGAAAAGGCTACCCGAATTATGGTTCCTTCATCTTATGTGGATTGTTGCCTTTCCAATTGGTAAAGCAGATGCTTTCTGATAAAAGTTATATCAGTAATGTCATTGAGGATGTGTGGGTCAAACCTCTTATTCCGCCCGATGCCTTAACATACCATCGATGGGGGGTTGAAGGTGATCAATACGGGTTTGAACCATTGGTAATTAAGCGTAAATGTGACCACTTGAATATCGATATTGTGGAGATTGCTGAAGAATTTAGGTTATTCCACGATCTTCATTATGCTGGAGAAACAAATAACTATCTCAATCCAAAAGGTGAAGTTATAGTGTCTGTTACTGTTATTGAAGGTGGTTTTGAGGTGAAGATGAGGCTTTCGGAGATTCAGTCGTATTTAGCAGTCAAAGGACAGTATTTGTCATTGTTGTTTGAGATGAATGAATACTTGGAAGAGCCTCTTAAGTCTTTGGGACTGGAAGCAACTTTGAAGAGACCGTTTCATAGTGAGGAGCTTCTGTGTTGGGTTTATCAATATAGGGATGCATCAAGTTTTAGTAGCTTTGCCTCAAATTGTTATGTTAGGGGTAGGAAATTTATTGCTCCCGCCAACTAATATCTATCATAGTACTTTCAATTGTAGGATAAATTCTGTATTATGTTTACCAAATCTAAAATCGATGCTCATATTTTGGCAAGCGTATAGTTTATCTGCGGATGTATACTTAAGCCAAATATTATATATATTTTCGCTGTCATTTTTGTATTTATCTTTAACATTCACCTTCGCCCACCTGCGAGATATACTTCTTTGCAATCCTCGATTTTCCAAAGTGTTGCTTCTGATTCTCTGTATCCACAAAGTTCTATGTGTCATCCAGATAGCGTATAGGTATCATAGACTGTACCCTTGTCAACAATCCCACCGTGTGAGATTTTAAATACATTTTCTGTTATGAGGAATGAGAGGTATCGTACTTCTTTGGGTATCAATGCTTGACCTAAACTCTATGTGAAGTCCTGGCGTGCTTTTTGTCATGCGTTGTAGTGCATCCAAGCCTTCACTATTGATACGAAAACAATCGGATTATCAAAGCATCCGTCTTTTCTGTCAAGATAAAATGAGATATGGTCTTTTGCCTATTACCAATAGACGCATTACTTTACAAGGTATCAAGCCGGTAGCAGAAATAGATTATAGTTATGCGTCCATTTATCTTTATGGTGCGGTTGAACCTATGAGTGGTGATAGATTTTTTCTTGAGTTCCCGTATCTGACTGTGGATTGCTTTCAAATCTTCATTAATCAATTTTCAACAACTTTTCCCGACAACTTCAACCTGATAGTGCTTGATAATGGTCGTTTTCATCAAGCAGAGATATTGGAAATACCTGACAATGTAGTTTTGTTATTCTTACCTCCTTATAGTCCAGAGTTGAACCCGATTGAAGATTTTGGCAGGATATCAAAGCAAAGTTATTTTGCCAAGTATATCAAACCCTTGAGGACATGCAGACAAAAGTGGCAGAGATACTTCACACTTATTCTAACACCATGATTACTAAACTTACGGGATTCCAATATTTTGTAAAAACCGCTAATGCCATATAATCTATTAGAAATGGTATAAGAATTCATCTAATTTCGGAATAACAATTTTCGATAGGTATGCCTGCGGAGAGCCTATTTTTTATTTTGATTTAATAACTTATAGCAAGTTTTAGGAATATTGGTTGATATCCCATTCCTCATCTGCTTTGTATGCCTGACGAATTTTTTCTTTCGTAAGATGATGCACTTCGAAAAGTTTCACAATGAAGTCTACCCAATTATCCTGATAAACGTAATCTTTATGAACTTCGTCATAATGACAGAATTTGACATTAGTTTTTTTAGGATCTGGATCTTTCGCACGAGGTCTAACTGAGAATATAGTATAAAGACACATGTGATCATATTGGTTGAAATTGTGTAGATTATTATCATTTACCTTTTTTAAAACTTCTTTCGTTCTGAGTTTCCCAACATTTATTGCTTCAACTACTATTTGCTTGTCTTTAATAATTGTTACAATTTTTTGATACATTTCTCTGTCTTCTGAATCAAGTTCATCCCACCGAACAAACTCAATAGCTATATCGTTTCGATTGGTGTTGGAAATCTTAGGAATCTGAAGAAGTTTAATACTAAATTCTTGAGAATTCGCTACGTCTTCGCCAAGACTAGATCGATAGTTTTCAATATAACTCTGTATTTCTTGAGCTTCAGCGGACAGAATGCTTTTATTTGCTTGCCTTTGTTCATCAAGACGCATGTGTGAAAACTGAAGTGAAAAAACTAAACTTTCGTTCAATGCATTCTCTTCACCAAATATCTTTATTAAGAAATTTTCATAGTTATAGAGAAGTGATTGACATTCACCAAAAATCAATACATCAACTTCTTTTTCTGTCACATAACGGTGTTCTATTTTATTTCTTAATTTAATAAAGAACTTAAGGTTTGCTTTTACTGATTCACTTAAACTTATTGATTCACTAATACTCCCGAATTTATCAAGGCAAAAACTGAGATCCCAAGCCTTTCGTTCTTTATCATCCTCATCAATAATTTCATATCGTCCATTTTCTGATTTATAGTAATATTTATCGCCTATGGTTTCGTTGAAGTAAGCATGGAATAAACGAGTCCAAGCAATAATCATCAAAACAATATATGCTTGGCTGCGAAATGTTGTACGGGGTTTGTTATAGACTTCAACTGCTAACAAAGCAGCATTAATTGAACCTTTAAGTATATTTTTTGTTTTTTCTTTACGTAACTTCATATTGATGATATATCAACCTTAATTGGTATTGGTGTTTGTATTTTTGTTCACGGTGTTTATTGGTTTTATAATCCCAAGTCTGTTGAATTTTGGATTTATAAGAAATCGTTGAAATCTACGTTATCTGTTATTCAGAAGACTCTGTCTCAGAAGATTCAGATTTAGGTGTGTCGGTGAACGGATGCAAGATGAGATCCACCACTTCAAGTTAAACTTCGGCTACGCATTTACGCAGGGAATTCATATTTTTATGTGCTTTCCCTTCTTCATATCAGATTTCTGTGTTTTCCGTCAATGCAGCATTAAGGACTTCCTCAAATTCGTTTTGGCGTTGCTGATTGTAGAAGCAACCGACACCGATGACACGATATTTGTCATTCTCCGTCAAAAACCTGCTGCTGCGATCAGTACGGATCTCTTTGAGAAAATCTTCTTTCCACTGCTGATCTTTTATGAGATACTTTCCCTTGGGTTCAATGAAAAGTTGGTAGTTCAGTAATTCACCGTTTTGTTTACATAGGAATAGCACAAAGTCGGGTTCAAATGCCTGTCCATCAGAGAAGTTATAGATAGCAAAATGTCGCTCGTTACGAAGTAGATAGATGTCTTTGTAGGTCGCCCCTGAATTCTGAATCCATCCGTTCAGCCATTCTATCAATCCACTTTCTTCACTCGTGCCGTAGAGGCTATTAAAGGCAAACCAGCTACTGCGTTGTATAATTTCCTTCGTTTCCGGATCTTCATCAGCGCGCGAATTGCCGGCATTGAGTTTTAGGATTTTATCTACAAAAATTGAATTGATTCGTTTTTCATGAAACTGTTTCGTGCCTTCGTATTCGGTAATTTGTTCCCGAATATCGGATTCAATTTTACCTAACAGGTCACAACATGCGTGAAGTTTTTCCTCGTAATTATCGTCTAAATCGAAAAGATTGCCCTTGAAGTTAATTGCCAGTCCACGTAAAAAATCTTCTGAAGTCATAAAATCGTGCATAGATGTCAAATGTGGAAAATACTGCTTGAGGGACGCAAACTCGAAAAACGGATTACGCGCAATCGCGGATTGAATAATGTTCCGTTCAATATCACGTATCCATACAACTTCACTGTCCGTGTTCTGCGTGCCCTCGTCGGTGTCGCCATTCCCCATGACTGTATCTACGCCACCAGTGCCGCCATGGATCGTATGGTCATGGTGCTTTTCCTTGACGCTTAATTTCTTCGGTAAATCATTGAAAGATTTGAGATCCCGATTGTCCCTCTGCACCTGTTCGTTGACCCAGATAACTCCCTTTTGGTAAAGCTCAGTCTTCTTGAATTCGTCTTTCAACTTGAGTTCACGGGTTACAATCTTCTCATCCATCATACCTTGTTCAACCAAAGCAGCATGGATTTCAGAGATATAGCGTGAATCATTTACACTGTGATAATGGAGTTCCTCCAGCACACGCAGGTCATGTAAAAGATCCTTGTCGAATTTCCGGCGATACTTGTCATCGATATCCGAATGTTTGAAAGGAAAATAGCGTGCGCCGCGCCCGATCAACTGTGCCTCGGACATCGTTGTTTTCCCGATCTTACCGCGCCCAGAATCCCGCGTTTCGTAACAACGCACAATGTCAAATAGGTTCAACACATCCCATCCTTCGTTGAGTTTCTGGACTGCGAAAATAGCACGGATCGGATTCTCTGCATCTTCAAGGGTGTTGAGTAGTTTTTGATTAGCCTCCTTTGTGTCGTCGTCGTTTACTGAAAGGCAAAAATCCTCATGAAATGCCGTTTGCAAGCGTCGTGCCAATTGGTCAGCAGGTACCTTTTTTTCTTAAAGAAGTCGAATGCCCGTTGAACAATTTTAAATTCCGACTCCTGCTGAATCCTGTCAATCTGGTTCCCGGTTAAGCCGTCAATGAGTTTATGAAATACTGTCTTGTTTTCTTCGGATTGCTTAATCGTCCGCTGCGCTTTGAACAGAATGACAGGTTTTAGTTGTATCTTGTATTCGGCGGCGACGAGTTGCTTGTATTCGCTGATAATGATTGCCTGTAATATGCGATCTCGGTGTCCGAAATCAGAGCGCGCGATTTCAATCTCTTTTGAGAACCCATCCTTCCGAAAGTTCACCAGATCATATCGGTAAATAACCTTGTTCCGATATTTATCCACCATTGCAGGCGTTTGATAATCGTGCGTGGCGGTGAATTCCAATAGTAGGTTATCGTTATTGGACGTGAATATATCTTCCACGGTGTTTTCCCAGTTTTCAAACAATTCCTGCTGCGCTTTCGTTTGGACATTTATGTGATGTGCCTCATCCGCTAAAAAAACGATCTTGTTTTCCTTGAAATCCGCAAAGGTTAAGGCGTTCTCTCTTACTGTCCTCAAATCCGAATGGAGTTTCTGAATCGTCGTGAAGGAGATATTAATCTCGTTCACGTTAACTTTATCAAATGTGTTAACAGTCCGTACCTTGACCGGCTTCCCGTCAATATAGATGCTCTGATTGAAAAGGTATTTAGAGGCTTGCGAATCGGTGAAGTTGTCCACCGTCTTTTTGATGATAGTTTCCGAGTTGACAAAAAAAAGGAAATTCCGATATCCCTTTTCATAAAGATAAAGGATCAATCCCGCCATGATAAGCGTCTTGCCACTACCTGTCGCCATGTTGAACAGCAAGTGCGTCGGTATTTCCTTGTCTGGAAGGTTGAAATAGTGAAAAAAATAAGCGAATGCATCTTCTTGATACGGCCGGAGTGGAAGAGCAGGATTCAGATTTCGCGTAATGCTTTCCGGCATTTCCGGTTTTGGGACTCCGTACCTAAAAACAGTAGCAAGTTCTTGATACAGAAATTGTTCAGACATCATCGCCTCCGCCATAGAATTTCTTGTTGAGTACCTTGTCTACTTCGCTGACATCAAACTTTTCGTCCTCAATTTCGGAGAGGTGCACGTAAAGTTGGTTTTTATCCAGCAGCTCCGCCAGACATCGCTTCTGTTCCTCTACATCGTTGATAGCACTGAAATGTTCTTTCGCTTCTGCTGGCATATCCGGTTTGACGTACCAATTCAGAAAGGATTCGTTCGACATATCACGCCAAATTTCTAAGAGTTCTTCGCTGGATTGTGTGGATTGGAGTTTTTCCAAAAACCTATCGTTATATTGCTTCAGCTCACAATAGATAAAATCGCCACCTCCGTGCCAGTTGACGGATTTGGAAATACCTCCCTGCTCGCCGGCAATTACTTTTTTTATTCTGCCCAGAGACTCTTTTTCTACATAATCCATTTGTTCAACAGCAATCCATTGACGATTCATTTTGTGGGAAACGGCAGCAGTGGTACCTGAACCCAAGTAAAAGTCCAATACGATGTCTTCCTCCTTTGTTGTGTATTCAATAATACGTTGCATAAGCAATTCATTTTTGGGGTATGCAAATGCTTTTTTTCCAAATAACTCTCTAATTTCATCCGTGCCTTTTTTGTTAACCATATCTTTGAGTAGTTCGTCCATTGCTAGGTTGAGAAAATTTGATGAGACAGAGGACTTATCAAAATCATCACCTCTTCTCTCAATCTCTTCGGATTTGAATACTCGCAACGCAGGCTTTCTTATGTCAAGAAAGTCGTAGTCCCCAGGAAAAACAACTTTCCCTCGTTTGTAATAATCATCAAACGAATCTGCAGGAAAACCCCAGCATCGATCAGGATTCACTGGAAATTCTTCTCCATTTTTCGGATTTATCATTGTGAAATTGCAATTCTGACGTTCATGAATTGTAGCCTGAACTGTTATGTCGCTTAATCTCCATTCATCGTCAGGAAAGTCGGGAGTTTTGTAATATTTTCGGGATACACTTCGTTGGAACAGATCGTCTTTTTTTGATGCTTTGTTTGTGTACATCAACATCCAGTCAAAATCCTGAGAAAGATTGTAAGGTACATTGTTTCTTCCACTGCGTGTTTTTCTCGGGACGGTTGCGATAAAATTATCTCTACCAAATATATTGTCAGTTAAAACTTTCAAATAATGCATTTCGTTGTCATCAATGTGAATGAAGATAATCCCATTATCCTTTAACAACTCCTTTGCTACTTCCAACCGATTGTTCATAAACGTTAACCATGTTGAATGATTAAAATTATTGTTATAGCCAAATGAATCATTTCCTGTATTATAGGGTGGGTCAATATAAATAAGTTTTACCTTTCCGCCGAATTCCTTTTTGAGAGAATGTAAGGCAATAAGGTTATTGCCCTTGATGATAAGGTTTTCTCGAATTGTGCCGTTCTCATCTCGTTTTATCTCTGTTACGTCCTGTTCACCGGTTGTTGTATAACGTTTCCAGTTTGTCAGTACTTTCGGATGAAGCATTCGGTTGATCTCGGATTGGGCGATGACTTCATTGAAGAAAATCTCTTTTCGTTTCTCTTCTTCGCGCGTTTGCCCGCCTTCCAAGACGCAATCCTTATATGGCCAGACGAGTGCAACTTCGCCACGTTCGGTGAGGGATTTGTCGTCAATGTTCAAGATGATCTTGTTGCGGAATTTGGTATGGGAACCGGGTAGGAATTCATGACGATTGACGTAATCAACGAAAGTATTGTAGTTGAAAATCCAACGTCCGCCAATTTCTTCAAAGAATCTATCCGCTATCTCGTTCTCAGTCAATAACAACTGAATGAGGTTGTGGTCAAGTTGATATGCGTGATGAATCAGGCGTGCGCGAAGCAGCTCTCCTGACTCTTCATCAACGTAGTCAGGGGTGTTTTTGAGCAATCCAATCAGTTTTGTGTGAAAGGTTTGTTTTGCCATATTAGCCAAGTGTCTCCTCGTAAAAGTAAAATCAGGTAAGAAATTGGCGAAATGTTGACTCAACCAAATATCAATTCGTCCCAATTATCGGGAAATTTGCCTTGTTTAAGAACCTTCAGTATTGAATCCTGGCAGTAGTTCTGCGCCTCTTCAATAAATGCATCTATCTCTTCTTGTGATAAGTTCTTTGTTTTCTTGGGTAGTTTTCCGGTATGAACAGCCTTGGAACGCCAATCGTATATTTCTCCAAACTTTTTCTTCATTTTCTTCCGATTTGACGGTTCTTCCTCCAAATGCCAAGCAGCACGAACACCCAACTTAAAAGTGCTTTCACTCCTGCTATCTGGAACATAGAGTGATTCAAAAGCTACCCCCAAGTCAATCATTCTATCAGTGTCCGCCTGAGATGTTTTTGACTGTATCCATCTATCAACTGCAATCAGCAATTTTTCCTTTTGCTTTGAATCGAATTTGGCAAACTCATTATAGATACGTTTGGCTTTCTCAATTTGAGACTTCCCTACCTTAGTGGAACTTCCCGATAGATCAATTCTGCCTAACTGAGTGCTCTCCGTTCGTCCAGAGATCAGATTGAATATCTCATTTTTTGCCAAAAATCGCCATTGTAGACTTATTTGAACCGCTGAATTGCAAGCTAAAGATAGTGGTTGGCATAACTCCATATAGAAATCATCATTATATATCTCAGACTCATCAAAGTTGGGAAACTGTCCGCTGTTTTCCTTAACTTGAAAAGTGGAACCGGAATAATAGCCTCCTGGGTTAGGTTTATGAAATATAGGTGATACAGAAGCGTCAACAACAAGCAGCGTTTTTTCGCACAAGGGGGTTAACTGCCATTCAGACACATTAAAATTAAACAATTGCGAAAGCTCTGATAGTGTTTCGGGAGGCGGGACAAGTCTAACCCCATCAAAGATTTGTGTTTCTTTCTCTACATAAATGCCCTCAAGTAATGCCATATATTGAAAAAAAGTCTGTGTATCTGTGGTACCCCTATCAAAAGCGGATACTGCTGCCTCTACTCCCTTAGTTTTGGCAATTTCCAAAAGTTTACTTTGAAGATCTTTAAGTGGATATCCATTGATAGGAGGGTTTCTGATTATAACAGAACTTGCCGATTCAATTCTATCTTCAAGGATAAATTCTTCTAACTCTTCTTTTATAAAGTCAAGTAGTTTCGGTTTGGCAGTGGGACTATCCGTCAATGCTGCATGTAGTAGTCCTATAAGTTCTTGTTTCCGGTCTGTGTTCATTTCTTCCTAATCCGTTGTAAATTAGATTATCCCTTCATGTTCAGAGTAAGTCGGATAAGTTTAACGTCATTTCAGGGCAAGGTTTTGCAGATGCAGTGTATGAGTCGTGTCTGGACGTGTGAGATTTTTCATCTCAAAATTCGACGATTTATGTCTGTCTTCTCCAGTAGATATCTATTTATATTGGAATAGAGGGATCAAGTTCGCTGGCTATCTCTTCTTGTATCAAGTTTATACAATCTTGAAGTATAGGGACTACTTTTTCCAGAGAATTCAGAGGTGTTTTATTTTCAATTCTCGTATATATTTCAAACTCCCTTTCTATAAAAATATGAAGGATTGTAACAGAGATACATGTATGTGTCAACAAAGAATGACTGTCAGGTGTTCGCTGTGCTTACTTTTAACAGTTAGTCTTTTGTCGTTGGCATTATGTCTCTAACATTTAAATGAAACATCCATTGGGACCGAATTGACGGTGTTTAGTTCTCCTGTAGTTTCGATTATACTGGACTGAATAAGTTTTTGATCTGCGGTCGAAGTTTGGAAATAGATGTTCAGCATTTTCTTACAGGTTTTTGTTTGAGATGGATGTATTTCCGTGCTACAATAGCCTTTGATAAGTCCATTTATAGTAGTCAAAATTAAATGGACTTTATAGACATAATTTAAGGAGATAACAGATATGATTGGGTTAAATATACAGGGTCAATTGAATATTCACGAGGTAGATAAATCTCAATTGGAATACCTATTTCATCTAGATACTTACACATCAACGGGGCAACATCTTTCCAATTTAAACCACCTAACGCACAACCTAATGCCGACATGGCAAGTGATTGTATACCTTCTTTTGTTGAGTATTCCTGTACCCATTTTAATCCATTTTCGATATCTTCTATACGCGAGTTTGTCTTCCAATGACGTTTTGTTGCAAATAGCAAAAACCACTTATAGGGATTTTCTATATTCTTACGATATGGTTTAATATCTGTCAATTCGTCTGCAACTGATTCCTCACGTTTATATATATAAGGACGATCAGTTGTTATTCTCTTAGTTCTACATGCTTTCTCATACTCTACATAAACGTCAGGGAATTGTTCTCTAGTACGCAACGCCAATCCTTTACCCATAATCCCTTGAAGATTAACCGTAATAGTTAATGTTTGTAACTGAGAAAAAAACATGTCCCCACCATCAATTAATGTAATATTTTTACCTATTGATATTCGACGTTTTGGTTGAAAGAATATCTCGGGATTACAATTCACAGGTAATTTAGAACTACGTAACATCATTTGTCCTAAAATATTTGTAATATCATCGGCAATGATCACCGAACGAATGTATTCCGGTTTTACACGTTCAGGAATTAAACATTCAGCCATGATTCTGCGTTTTGATCCGTCACATTTTTTCCACCAGTCACTATGAATTATTTTAGCTTGTTGAATTTTTTTTAGTCCTTGAGAACAAGGATAGAACTGTGTTAACTCTTCGGTTACATTGCCATCAGAAATAATCACTCCAGGTTCATTTAGAACTGTTTTTGCAACTTCAAGAATTACTAGTTTATCTAAACCAGTTTCAAAAATAGCGCGATATAGAATTGGGTTACGTGGTTGAAAGAAGAGACTTACATAACTCAATATGTTCGTTTTACTAAATTGAGGTATAATCTTAGACCTTTTATCAATATCATTCTTTAGGTTTGTTTTCCCTTTGAATAATGATATAAACTCACCATCTTCAGATTTAATACTTCTATAAGATGGAATACCTTTATAAGATGGAATACCTTGCTTAATAATAGATTGCAAGTTCTCTATATGAGTTATGTAGAAAAGACTATTGAAATTCATTGTTTTACCATATTAATCAAGGACATGGTTTAAAGAGTTAGAATGCGAATCTTTGTCAGAATTAACATTTCGTATAAGCTTTTAGCACATACATGGTTAAATGCTTTAACTTATATAATCTTTATCTAAAAGGTGTGAATATGTTACTACATAAATCTGTCGCTACAACAAGTTTACCTATATTGGAATCCGATATGCGTCCTCTAAGTGAGTTAGCAATACTATGATCGGCAACAATGAACCGTTGAATATCCTTTGGATCAACTTTATTAGGAACTAAACATTCAGCCATTAGTTGTCGTTTGATTTTCTCAGAATCGTTCCATGTAATCCATGAATCGGTATTGAAGACATCTATACCCTCGCTACCTTCGGTCTGGAATATAAATCGTTGTGCTGCAAGAATTTTTAGTCCTTCCGATTTTGGAAAAAGTTGAGTATGTTTATTGGTTGCGATTCCATCGGTAATGAATATCCCTTGTCTATGCAGGACTGAGTTTGTTATACTCAAAACTGAAAGATTCTGCTTTCCATATGATTTAATAACATTAAATAGCATTGAATTGCGAGGTTGGAAAAATAGATTTACATAATGCCAGAGATTCTTATCATCAGAAGTGTATATTCCCTTACGTTTGTTGACAAGGTGCGGGTAATAAATTGGTGTGTTCTGTACTGCTTGTGACCTAATCCTTTCATGGGAGAGTATCCCCTCAGCAAAGATAGAAGGCAAGTTGTCAATATGTGTAATGTAATACAGACCTTTTATGTTCAACATAATTTTCCCAACAATTATGTTATACAAAGTAGATAATAATGAGTAAATACTCTTTAATTTACTTTAATCCACGAATCACCAGTGTAGGCTATGCGGATTAGAAAAAAGTTTGCCACATCTTTGTTAGTAACAAATATTTTTCCAAATACGACTTGTATCAGCTTAAGTAGGAACTAAACATTAATCATATGTTAATGTATACTTCATATTATATACTATTTTGTGTAATTTGTCAACCCGAAAGTGGTTAATTTATCCATTCATTTCTGGTTGATATTTTTGTCTAACGGTATTCTAATAGGTTTTGATAATTGATATTATCAAAACCTATTAAAGCACGGAAATATAGAGAATTCTATAGAAAACAAATCACTTTCGGGTTGAAAATTATACAAATACACAAAATCAGTTTTTTGTAAACTTTAGATGAAACACAATATATTTCATTTTATGTACCCTTTTAACCTTAAAATTCTGTCTTTAAAAATTAGATGAGGGTGTTTCATAATTAACAGGACTTACGCATTTCATCTTAAAGTCCTCTTGATAAAGGGAATTTAGAAGGTTAAATAGTTAAAATTACGACTTTTTGAGTGAAAAACACTGCTTTCGGATGGAATTTGCGTAAATCCTGATAGTATAACACAACCTATAAGAATGTGTAAGTCCTGCTTTAAACAATATAAAAATGGAATTTATTCATGAAAACCCGATTATTGATGATACCATTCTTCGTCCTATGTTTCTGTGGGTGCGCACAACTGTCAAAAAGTGATTTTGTCAACGTCTTCGGTCATCCACATATTGATCACGGAGACACTATTTACTATTTAGGGCATTTTCATACAGATCCACATGCTATGAAAATCACTCTTAAAAATGGTGTTGTTACAAAGCAACAGATTTTTAAGATAACCACTAACGATCTATGGTACTACGTACCATTACTAATTGAAATGTTAGAGTATGGGAAGGACAATAGATCTGTCCGATCCTATAAATGGCTTACAACGACGATGCGTTTGAATTTCCCAAACGGATATGGTGAATTCTATATGCATCCCAAAGTAGATGGGTGGACAAACACCCCATTCGCACGAAACGCAAAGTTAGACGAAACCACGTATTCCCGATGGGAACATTGGTGGAATACCAAAGGTTGCATTCATTTTAAAAGGAGATAAATAATGTCAGATAGCCAGAAAGTAGAAATTATCCTTACATTCGATGATGGACCAGACAACGCTTCTGGTAGTGCAAACAAAACCCAACGTGTCTTCAACACATTAGCAAACAATTCAATTGCAAGCGGAATAAAGTCTGTCTTTTTTATTCAGTCATATGCACGTAATAATGAAGGAATCATTATCGGGGCATGTCTACAAATGGACGCGCTGCAGCGACAGCAGCTTTGAATGCAGGACACCTTGTTCAAATTCATACAGGTGCAGATATAAAAGAAGCACATTCATTGGATAATACTCATCCGAAACGCCTTAAAGCAGATGAATTGATCAATGATTTAAGACGTTGTAAACAATTTATACGCGGACTAAAAACGCCTGCTCATGATGTCCGATATATTCGTCCTACTTATGGTGATTGGAGTGATCCGCCTAATTGGAATTGTCTACCCATATATACAATAGAAGGGTTTAAGATGATATATTGGGATATAGATAGCGGAGACACGGGTAAAACAAACAGAAAGCATAATACTGTTGAAGATGTCCGACGCATACTATATAATGCGGTACGTGACGCTGTAGACGGAGGAGCAACAAACTTGGTTATTCTGTTCCACGATTTAGACCCGCAAACTTATCCACATCTTGAAGGACATATTGAAAAAATTGATGAGGCGGTTCGGGACGAAAATAAAACCTCTATATGGCTACTATCAGAAGCCCGGATACGCGAAATACTTGAGGCTAAAGATTATGTCGGCAATGACCCAAACCATTAGCATTATTACAATCTTGGTGATCATAGTTCTCAGTGGATGTGCCAAATACATACACCGAATGTCGTGTACATCCCGCAAATGTCAGTATCAGCATTTGAAGATTCATTTGGACCACCCCATATTGATACAGGATACGAACGCTATTATATGGGTGGTGGTGAAACTACGGGCATATTTACTATTATACACCACAGAGGTGACATCATAACACATGTTGGTCACCATTATTATAGTGAACGAACATTGTATCTCTATGTACCTATGTTGATAAAGTCGCTCAAACATGAAGACGCAAACATTGCAAATCGTGCCTTAAGTTATCTAAACTTTTTGATGCATGAAATATGGCCCAACGGCTATCATGAGAAGTATTATATGACAGAGGATGCATACAAAGACACTCCCTTTGATAAGCCGCCAACATGGACAGAAAACTCACATCGCGAGTGGTTGGATTGGTGGAAAAAACAAGGACGAAAAGATTTTGGTAGGATGGCAAGTGAGCATTAATTGCAGGGACACATTTTGCAAAAAATAGTGTTCTTGAAGTTTTATACAACACTATCAAAGGTGGACAGGTGACAACTGGGTTAGAGGACACCTGTCCATAAAAGAGGCGGGTAGGCAGGGGAGTTAGAAAACGCGCCTGCCCATAAGAGAAGTGTGGGGTTATTTTCATGGGTGGTGCGGTTTTTACCTTGATGTGTCCTTTGCTATAATTTCCAATAAAATCAATCTTCCATGCTTGGTAAGTTTGTATGTTCCTTGGTTATCAACAAATGCTATTGCCCCCATATTGCGGAGGTATTGCAATGTGCCTAATATGTCCGATTCAATATTATTATTATTTGGATATTCAGATTCTAATAAAGAGGTATATTCCCTTAACTCTGGTGCTGTAAATTCCTTTTTATCTAATAAATCTAAAACAATTTCTGATACTGCACGCTTCCAAGTCATTTTATTCTCCGTAGTAGAGGGTGTTAAAGTGGGGTGTTATTTTCATAGGTCGGGATGTCTTATTAGATAATCTATGCCTGCTTGTGTTATTTTCCATTCTCCACGACGTTTTATAGTAGTATTGACCTGATAATTCTCTGTAAACCCATGTATGTCACGCCATTCTGTTAAGGCTTGTGAACAATTCTGATATATCCGTCTTCCTGGTTTGGACAATTCTATATGTAGATGAGGCGGTTGACCTGTTAGTCGGCAAACGTCAAGTGCTATATCGCCAATATAAAGAAGGTCTCCGTCTTTTAAAGCATAAAGTGTTGCAAGTTTTTGAGTCATTGTATTCCTAAATAAAGGGTGTTGAAGTGGGGGTTATTTTCATGGGTTAACTTACTCCCAACCGTTATCTATTAGTGATTGTTTTATTTGTCCATATTCATCCACTTTAGAATCTATTTCAATTTTAGCAAGCCATTTATCACCTTTGGGCTTCACAGACAACTTAATATGCGATCCATCTTTATGTCTTAATCTATGTTCTGGTTCACCAAGGGTATCAATCCAAGTTAACACATCATGCGATCCTTGACCTTGAATACCATATACACGAGTTTCGTAGTCCATTGGACGACCATTTGAGTAGAGACGTATCCCCATTTCGGATATAATCCTTTGTTTTGTTTCTTTTTCTGTCGTTTCAAATCGTTTCTGAAATAACATAATGGTTCCTTTACTTTTTTAGTCCGCGGACAATCCAACGGATTAGGTGGATCAAGGTAGATGAGGTCAATGATTTCGGAGTCCATGCCTTTCATGATATCAAGATTATCGGCTATGAAGAGGGTGCGGTTTGATACGTTCATTCAGAAAACGGATTAGTTTTTCTAAAAGGGTTAGTATCATTTAGTGTCTTGTTGCAGGGTGGTTTATATTTATTACGGACATCTTCTTCAACTTTTTCCCTTTCATCACGCGAAGACGTTGGCATTTCATAAATGCCTATACAATTACAATCCCGATTTTCAGCACATTTAAAAGCGGAATGTGTTTCAATTATGCGATCTTGAAACGATCCTGTTTCCCCTACATATAGTAGATCATAGACGGAGTTACCTGATATGTTGTCATGATTTTCTTTAGCGAATACATAAATACCTGGAACATCAGAGAACTTGGGAAATCCTCTTAAAGCCATATTGAGTGAATGAAAATGAAAAACATAGCGGCGTCCAGATTTACCAGTCAACGCTCCAGTTTCTGGTCCTTTTGCCATAATATTTTTTCTCCTTGTATTTTTCTCTATTTACCTGTTATTTCTTTGTTTACCTGTTTCAATATACGATCAAAATCATCAAGATGTCCTGACATTTCTTCAAACTTTTCAAGATGGAATTCTAATCTCTTTATTAATTCTTTCAATTCTTCAGGTTTTTTAGGCTCTTTATCTCGTCCATGCATAAATGATACTATATCACTTGAAAACTTCGATAACCTTATTCTAACGAATTCATCCCAATATTCTTTTGAACTTTATTCATCGTGAAAGTCTCCTTTGAAAAATTAAGATATTACATTAAAACTTAACGGCAGAATTAAGTCAACAGATAACGCTATCAATATATGTGAGATGCCTGATTTTATACCGACACCTCACATAATTCAGTAAATTAACAACTTGCATAAACGTGATGCCAACCACCACGCATTAACTTTGCATTGCAATATGCGTTTGCATAACAATCTTTGAGTTTATCACCAAAAGAACCGCGATGATATAAGGTTTCATAAATGGTTGAATTGAAAGAAACCATACCTGCTCTAAAAGGTAGTCCTTCTGTCTGTGGATTTGGCACATACGCAGTTAGATACCAGTTGCCTTGCTCCCATTTACGATATCCACCGTTCACGTTAGCATAAGCTCTGGGTTTTTTATCTTTTCCCATACGAGTGCTGACATGAGCACTTAATGAACCGTCCCAATCATTATCTCTTCCTGCTTGTGCAAGATATATTACACTTAGCATGAAGCATGCTGCTGTCAACATACAAATTAATTTTTTCATGATATTCTCCTTATAGTTTCAAGTTTAAAAATGAATAAGGATCTATTCCATCCTTATCATAGTCTAACAATATAAAACCTTCTGGCACAACACTGCCATCAGATTCGTAAAAGTCCAAATCATACTGAGAAAAAGCGGGATCACCAAAGGTCCGAACTGGAACTTTGTATGTTGTTCCATCATCAAGGTATGAAATTTCCCATTTTACATATACAGTGTTTGGATATTGCGGGTATACGTTATCTGAATCAATTGTAAGATTAGCACCAGTGGGAGTGCGACCTTCATTCCAAAGTTTTATCAATACCCTTTCTGCGAGTTCTTGTTTTCGTGCAGTTTCTGAATCTGTTTCTGCAAGTTTTTCAAAGTGATCCCAAATATCTTCAACACCTCCTAAATCTCGGTATACTTGAGGTATAGATGGATATTCACCGAAACCAAATAGAGAAACACGTGCTTTTGATATTTCTGTATTAGATATACTGCTTTTTTCTGGTGTCAATATGTCAGTTGTCGTTTGCGGTGTTTTCTCTGCGATTGGTGTGCTTTCCGCAGTTGCTTGCGTTGACTCTGTTTCTGCTGTTGGTAATTTTGTATGCTGTCCTTGTTCTTGTTCCGACGTTTCAACAGATGACAGATTGTTGCTTGAAGGGGCTACGTCTTTGTAAACAATAATCGGTTCAGTGTCTCTTGTTCGCAATGAAATGACTGCAGATGCACCGATGAGTAGGATGATGAGGACACCGAGTCCCCAATACACCTTCTTATTCATGTGTCTACTCCTTTTTATGTTTATATCTGCATTAAAATTTAAGGATTCAATTAAGTCAACTAAAATTCGCTTTTAATCAGACATCATAAATGTTATAATTTATCTTATGGGATTATCAAAATCAGAACATTATCAGAATTTAGGATTAGACGTACAGGTGCTTATTGCTGGGATAGAATCCGTCACCGTTCGTATTAACGCCGCTGATATATGCCCATGAGTATCCTTTATCTTTATGGGTTCTTTCGCGTTTATACATACGCCTATATATTTTGCCTTTGTATTGTGGAGATTCGCTTTCAGTGGGTCTATTCCATGTAGTATCATCAATTTGTATTGTCATACCCCACCAACCATTAACAATTTTTATATCGTCACTTATGGATTTAGCTAGGCATCTGAAACGTTTATCCTTTTTGGATTTCTTGGCAGTAGCGTGTGCGGTAAGTTTACCGTGTGTGTTTATTGCCGAGTTGTATATGTCCAGATGATATGAGTAGTGCGACACACATAGTAAGTCCGATTGTAAATTTACTTATAAGTTTCATAGTTCACCTCATTAGTTATTTCGAGGAATTGATATGGGTCTATACCTGCCTCGTCATATTCATATACAGTTACATCTGGAGGTATTTCACCATTATCAAGCATTTCATTTGCTTCATCAGATAGTGTTCCAGATATAACTTCACCAGGGTATTTTTCAATAATACCGTCATCATTTTCGTAGTAATCCCAAGATACATATTTTCGCTATCTGCCAGGAGAGAAAGTATCTAATCTCGGTGGTTGACGCGTGGTATTGTAGTATAGGTAGATACCCATAACGAATATCTGCCATGTTTTAGCACTATAGTCGGCTGGAGTGCAGATGGTATGATAACTATAGCAGGATCAACACTGCACCCCTCACCGATAAATTATAGATTATTTCAGGATCAGCATTTTTCGCGTTTGTGTAAAATTGCCTGCGGTGAGTGTATAGAAATACAGCCCACTTGCCACAGATTCACCCAAGGAATTTTTGCCATCCCAATATGCTGCTCGGTTATTCGACTTATAGATCCCTACAGGCTGATGTCCGAATGCCAATGTTCGGACCAACTTTCCATCTGCAGAATATATGGAAATGTTGATATCTGTAGGTTCACCCAGTTGATAGGGTATCCATGTTTCTGGGTTGAATGGGTTTGGGTAATTTGGTAAGAGTTTTGTTTTTTCTGGAGGTAAAGCCATAAGTAATTGTTCTAACATGCGAATACCTCTTTGGGAGATAATATCTGTGAGGTTTAACTTTTGTGCTTGAGTGAGCCATATTTGCACTTGCGCCCTTGTAGGTGCTCCCTTCAGATCGTTATACCAAGCAAAAGGCGCGCCTCCGACTGTATTCCCTAAATCACCCGCAACCAATACCAAGTCTTGAATATTGACGACACCATCATTATTGACATCTGCGGCATTTTGTCCTATTTTGCCGAGACTTAAGGCGACTAACACTAAATCTTGGATATTCACTGTCCCGTCCGCATTGACATCTGTCGCGAGACGTGGGGGCTCTGTAGCCCCAGTATCTACTCTCCAGATACGAACAGTGTCATCGAATCCAGCACTTGCGATGACGCGCCCATTTGGACTAAACGCAACGCTATTGAGAGAATCTGTATGTCCTTCAAAGGTTTGTATATGTTCACCTGTAGATACATCCCAGAGGCGAATAGTATCGTCATCGCTGCCACTTACGATTGCGCGCCCATTTGGACTAAACGCCACACTATAGACTCCTCTTGTATGTCCTTCAAAGGTTTGTAGAAGTTTTCCTGTAGTAGCATTCCAGAGATAAACATTATCGTCGTCACTTCCGCCAGCAATGATACGTCCATTTGGACTGAACGCCACATCATTTATATCCCTTGTATGTTCGACAAGGAGTTGCTTGTGATTTCCGGTGTTAGCATCCCAGAGGCGGATCGTTTCATCGTCACTTCCACTAACAATAGTATGTCCATCGGGACTGAATGCTACACTATTGACATTCCTTGTATGTTTTTCAAGGATTTGTTTTTCCTGTCCGGTATCAACATCCCAGAGGCGAATAGTATCGTCATCGCTGCCACTTGCGAGTGTGTCTCCATTGGGATTGAACGCAATACTATTGACACTCCTTGTGTGTCCTTCAAAGGTTTGTAGAAGTTTTCCTGTAGTAGCATTCCAGAGATAAACATTATCGTCGTCACTTCCACCGGCGATGATACGTCCGTTTGGACTGAACGCCACATCATTAATATCACTTGTATGTTCGACAAGGAGTTGCTTGTGATTTCCGGTGTTAGCATCCCAGAGGCGGATCGTTTCATCGTCACTTCCACTAACAATAGTGCGTCCATCGGGACTGAATGCCACACTATTCACTCTATTTGTATGCTTTTCAAGGACCATAACTTCAAAATCATCAAGAATTGTGGGATCTTCCTGATGGATATTCATTAATTCAGAGAGATAGGAAATCGGATCTGTATTGATCGGATCTGTATTGATCGGATCTGTATTGATCAGATCTTCCATTGAACCCGCACCAAAGGAGGAAAATATTGTTCTTCCCTTCCTTACTTCAATATGTACATGAGGTCCAGTAACAACTCCATTAGCAAAGTCTTCTTCCCCTTGCTTTCCTAAACGAGTAGTGCCCACATTAACACGCTGTCCTACAGATACATCAACTTCTCTGGCATGAAGATATAGTGTCGTCATGCCATCATCACCATAAATAGCAATAATGTTAGGAGGATTAGGTCTAATAACTGTATTTCCCGCCGCATCAATGTACTTGTCTTTAGCTCGAATCACCAATCCTGTTGTTAAGGAATAAAAAGGGGCATCTCTATTGGGATCCGCCTGCCGAGTCGTTGTGACATCCCATCCAGAGTGTCCTCCATTGTAACCAACCGTATTATTGTCGAAACCGTCAGGAAAACATTTATAGTCATTGTAATCATGCTTCGTCTTCAGGTCAGCTTCTCCATCTTTTAATCCAAATAGCATCTCTACCAGTTTATCCTTCTGTGAAGCCTCTAAAGTCGATGAAATGACTTTGTTTCCACCATAAATTCCCACACTCCATCCCGATATTTCAATAGGTGTCCTCCATTGCACATAATACCAAATGTAAATTGGCCCCTTAAACTTAGCCATGACGGTGCCTATAGCACCATCAAATACATCAGCTATCGGTGTATTATTTGTGTTATGTTCGTTTCGTACATTAAGACCATCATCATCTGCTTCATGTTGTTGTTCACCAATATTCTGAACCACAACTTCATCTCCATTAGACAGAGTTGGACAGGTTAACCCATGAGATTCACTTGGAATTACCAATCCGCTAAATACCATAATCAGGTAGCAAACTAAATTGAATGACAAATGTATCATAGGGTTAAGTGTCTGCTTCCACATCTTAAACTTTAGAAAAAAACGCATTATAATAGATTCTTTCTCAATTGGACAACCGATATTGTCAGTGTCCGGTGATAATTTTATATTCATCTGGTATTTCTCACAATGGTGCTGATACGTCGGTATATAAATACCTGATACCATTAAGACTGATTTTTAGGTGTAAAAGGGTGCATAAAATGAAAATCGACAAATATTATATATAATCGCTGAATACTTTGCCTGATAATCAAAGGTCAAACCACTTTTTTTGATAGTATGGAGCGTCTGATCCAGCGTCCAAAAGACCCGCAAACTCAAAAACGTATTAAGGTAGCAGGACAAACACATCCGTGATACTATAGGATATTGTGTGTCAAGTGGAACTATTTTATATCAAGACACTGGCTTTCAAGGTTGGACGCTTACTGAAATAAACATCGTTCAACCTAAAAAGAAACCAAAGGGACGAGATCTTACCATTGATAAAAAAGAGAACAATTGGGACATTTCATCCATACGCACACAAGCTGAACATGCAATAGCGGGTGTCAAAAGATACCGCATCGTCCAAAATAAGTTGCGAAACTGAAAGAAGGGTTCAGCGACATAATCAGGGAAACATGATTATAGATAAACCTCAGACCTTGGTGTTATCATACACATTTTATTAAATCATTATAATGTCTATTATATTGGGTATAATATTTAGCGTTTAATGCACAACAAAGAGGGAACAGGATGCATACATTAGCAACGATTGAAACGAAAACAGAATTGCAACTCACAGATGAGGATAAACTTCGCATCGGTATAGCGTGGGACGCACTCTCACCCAACTCAAGACGCGCCTATCAACTAGCTTGGCGACAACTCAATGACTTTCTATCCGCCAAAAATGAAACACTGGACAACTTCACAGATGCACAATTGGTAGCCTACCTTTCAACCTTGGATGCAAAAGGCATAGCACCAAACACCTTATCGGTCAACTTAGCCGCAGTCAAATGGTATTTCAGCAATGTGAGAGGACAAGATGTCCAGTTCCCAATCAGCCAAAAAAGATTGAAGACTATTCGTCGCGATGCGAAAGGTCGGGGTCGCGGTCAAGTAGATGCCCTTGTATGGACTGACGTTGAACGCGTCTGTGCCTTTGCAGAGTCTGATGAATCTATAATGGGATGTAGGGATTCTGCGATGATACGGCTGATGTCTGATTGCCTGCTACGCGTATCTGAAGTAGTCGCTGTCAACGTCGGACATTTCAAACAAAACACCCTGATTGTCCAAAGGTCAAAAACAGATCAACAAGGTGAGGGAGTAGCGTTATACGTCACAAGTGATACAAGGAACGCTATTAGCAAGTATCAAGAGAAGACAGGGATTACGCGCGGTGCTCTGTTCAGACCTATACGTCGGGGCGGACATATCCAAACGAGTAGGCTTACAGATGTCTCTGCCAGAATGATTATCAAAAGGCGTGCTGCGGATGCCGGTGTCAATGGATTTATATCAGGACATTCGTTGCGTGTAGGGTCTGCGGTTTCACTCGCTAAAGCGGGTGCTTCGGTTGTTGATCTACAAGTCGCAGGCAGATGGAAGAATTCACAGATGCCAGCACATTATGCGAGAGCGGAGATGGCAGAACGTGGGGCTATCGCAAGGTATAAGGAAAAGAAATCGTAAGACACTGGTGTGAATACCGCAGTTATCAAGGAAATGGATATTTATAAGGTCTTTGAACCAATCACGACAATCCTTGTAGGTCAATACAACTTGGTGCAGCGCAGCACAATCAAGCGACTCTCTACTTTCTAAAGAAGTAAGATATGATTGGCATAACGATTGCACTTTCAGAGATTTCAATATTCACCGAGAGAAACGAGGCAACCTATTCCATCCTATTCCGTATTTCATAAGTTTTCTATTCATAATAACTTTTTGTCTACCTTCTGCACTTATACTGGGACAGCGAAATAATATCCTGTGATTTTTCCATTTTGATCGACTTCACAGAGATACACGCCCATTTTATTACAGAGTTCAATTTTTGCTTGTGTGAGATCTGCGGAGATTTCTACTATTTCACCATCGTAAATGGTTTGTGTATCCTTGTATGTATAGATAGCCTCTGCAAGTGTAGCGAGTTCTGGTATTGATGCGTTTTCATAGGTGCCGATAGATTTTATACACTGGCTCCAAATGTGTAATAAGTATCTGCGATCTATGTCGTTGAGTTTATATTTTTTTCGGATGTTTCTATAGATATTGTACGTATCTGTTTGTATTTGGTTATATCGTTAGCCGTGAATATTAGATATATTTATGGGTAGATATAATTTGTATCTAAAAATGGCTTTTAATTCGTCAACAAACCTGTTATAATTTAGTTATGATTATTGATAGTTTTATTTATTTATCTGTATAAGGACAGGAGAAAGAAAATGATGAACGATAACGAGACGTTACAAGAAGTTACTGAAGGGACGACTGAGAGGATTGAAAGTGGCGACCCCACTGCGGCGACGGATGGCGCGACTCCTATACCCGAACAAGAATCGACACCGCAGTCTGCGGAGAACACCGATGCACAGGGTACGGACGATGAACGAACACCTCAAAGCACACAACAATGCGAAACAGTGCCGGTTGAATCGATTGTTTTCCGTGAAGATTTATACCCTCGCATTGAACATGATGCTGCACTTGTTGAGCAATATGCGTCTGTTATAGAGAAGTTGCCTCCAATTGAAGTCAACCAACATTATGAACTGATTGATGGGCAGCATCGTTTGTTAGCACACAGCAGAGCCGCAGAAGAAACGATTGATGTGATTATTACCCACACGCAATCAGACGATGCCTTGCTCAAGCTTGCTATTGAACGGAATTCAAGGCACGGCATGCAACTCAGTATGAAGGACAAGAAATCCACAGCCCTCAAAATGTATGCGGCGTGTCCCGATCAGGAACATGCCAATTTCAGGAAGGAATTAGCAGACCTGTTTTCTGTTCATCCGGATACTGTTCGAAACTGGACCCGCGACATCGATCGGAGTCTGAGAGATGAACGCGACGAAAAGATCTTCAATATGTGGCTTGCGTGTCACACACAGGAAATGATTTCAGCTGAAGTTGGAATAGACCAAAGTGTTGTTTCAGACCTGATTAAAGAATTTATGGGTTTTCGGAAGTTTCCAAAAACCCATAAATTTTCTGAAGAAACAGCCAAGTTTTCAGAAGAAGGGTTTTCCCCGCCTATCTATAATGTTTGGGAAGTTCATTCGGCTGAGAGTATTGTTGAGAACCTGCTCTGGCTCTACACAGACCCTTTTGACATCATTGTTGACCCATTTGCGGGTGGTGGTCACACCATAGACGCTTGCAAGAAAAGACTTCGCAGATACTATGTAAGTGATCTAACACCAATTGTTTCCCGCAACCGTGAAATCCGGACACATGATATACAAGCAGGTATGCCGAAAGTCCCATCTTGGCAAGATGTGAAAGTTGTGTATTTAGCCCCTGATAAGAAAGCAGATCCCGGTGTGAATATCGTGAACATTATCAATGCCTTTGCACCCCATCTACAAGCCGGTGCTAAAATGGCAGTATTGATGCAGCCGATCACTCTGGATACTGATAAAGAGAAACGGGTGTTTGTTGATCCTATTTGGGAGATTATCCAACGTGTGAAACTTGCGATCTGTGCTCGGATTCACGTGCCGCTTTCATCAACAGAGATGTATTCAGAACAAGATGAGCACTGGGCAACGGACACAAAACAACTGCTTGGTATCAATCGTGAACTGATTGTTTGGGAAGTATAAATTGTTGTCAGTCCATAGCGGTTCTCTGTGTCTAAATATGGCGAATTCACAGCGGAGTTTGACAAGGCAGATCAATGTTTGCATCAGATATCTAAACCCCTATACTCACAGGGTTTGTGGACATCCTCTGATGCAACTGATAAGGAGATGCTACCATGAAAAATGAAGGATCAAAGAAACAGCAAAAGCAAGACAAGACCTTTACCGAGAAATACATCCTTGAAGAAACTTTTACGAAGCCTATTTGTCTTTGGACTTATGAGGGTGGTGTTCTTGTAAAAAAAGATATGAAGGCTCTTCGGTTTGATCTACGTATTGACGATGGCAGAATACTGAAGAAATTGGATGTGCTGTTCGCTTTTCCCCGCGATGAGTATGATGACATCAAATATGGGATCCGTGTTAATAAGAAGATAGAAGCCGAGCAGCATAAACCAATTGTGAAACCAAAGGAGCGTCCGATAGTTGTTTCTTCAGAGCGCGAATATATACGGGGCACGGGTAAAGACGTGCAGATTACACTACGAACTGGACATGTTCTTTCTGGTCATCAAGTCTACTCGACGAGATATAATATCATTCTGAAAATCAATGACAAGATTGTTCTGGTTTACAAGCATGGCATACTGGAATATGAGAAACCAGACAGCAAATCGGAAGATACTCAGGACGGATGAAACCACTAAAGAACAGCCACCAGTTACAACGGAAGTTGAAGTGATTGATCAGGTCGATGACCGGGCTATTGTAGAGATGACTGGGCAGACAATTCAAGGTTATGTCTACTCAATCAAACAAGGTCGGCACGTCGTGGAAGGATTAACGTTAGCTGGTATCAATGAAGCAGCTAATCGTAGAGGTGAGATACAGGTAAAGGAAATAGTGTATTGTGCGGAATATCTGCGGCAGTGATCTTATCCGCCAGTTTCCCGATTTCCGCTAAAATCTTTAGCTCTTCTGAAACAGTGAATTCTCCACCACTAAACAAGTAGTTTTCAAGCCAAAACAGACGTTCTACAGGATCACTCAATATAGCGATTTCTGCCAAATCTTTCTTGTCTGATGCTTGAAATATCTTGATGTCATGATAGTTCTTCGTCCTAGGATTGGTGTTATACTCATAAAAACGCTTCTTGACAACACTGAATCGCTTTTCATAATCTCCGTATTCTTCAGAATTATAGTCAGGAAACCTTTTCAAAAACTTCTCGGCAGCCTCTGATGGCTTCACACCAGATCCAAGATTCTGTATGATCCACTTTCTCACAACCGGTCTGGTAAAAGGTGGAATTTTCTTGATTTGTTCTTTATTTTCCCTCTTTTTATTACACATTAAAATACTCCTATTAAAAGAAATAGAGGTTCATTCCGAAACAAAATGTCTCGGACTGAACCCCTTTATGATTTAATTAGTATACAATAATCAAATAATAAATGTCAAGAAAAACAATCTTTAGCTGTGATATTCACAACAGCTAAAGATTGTTTAGTTTGCTATTATTACGCCAAAATTGATGTAATTCTGCCGTGAATCCAGTAAGAATATACTTGCGTTGCTATTAGTTTATGGATTATTCTGTTATTATTGTAAACTCAGCATCATAGACAATGTAATCCAGAAAACATCAGAAGAACCCTACGTTACTGCTTTTATCGCACGTATCTACTGCTTTGGCAATCAAAATACGAGGGTGTTAACCAAATAATGATGCGAAAGACCACAGTCCTTCTAAACTGTGATACACCACAACCAATTTTCTAACTGATAACATATTGGACAAATAGTGTCAATGTCCTTTGGACGATTTTTTACTCACTTAAGTGTTGTTACTCTGTATCCTCCATTACAATCTTAAGGTTACCCTTCTCGTTTAAAATATATGATCCTGCTCCCACACCACCAACACGAATTCGGAGTACACCATTACGATCAAGTGAAAAAGATATGTCACCTAAACTAATTGAACTATTACCCGAAACATGAGATTTGCTATTTCCGTGTATTAAGTTGTATCCATCACCACTTCTCTTTATCTGATAACCGTTGTTCTGTAGCCACTTCATAACCGCTTCCGCTTCTTCTGCCTTTCCTGCGTATTGTATACGTTGTTGTGGAGGAATTAATTTATTTCGAATCTCTTTGTTATCACTTGCTCTTTTGGAGACAATTTTATGCCATTTCCATAGAATTACTGTACCATCCTCGCTACAACTTGCTAATGTTTTACCATCATGCGAAAACACCAACATTGTAATTTTTTCTGTATGTCCAGACAGAGTACCTAAATCCGTACCTGTATCCACATCCCATAACTGTATAATGTCTTGCCAACGTTCCTGTTTCACATCAAAAAGTGTTGTTCTGTCAGGTGAAAATACTAATACATCCCCAAATCCACTTTTACTATCTGGAATCTTACCACGTTCCCTTAACCCTAAAGGTGTAACATCCCACAAAACAATTCCATCTTTAAAATATTTATGAGCAAGAAGAGAACCGTCGGATGAAAATGCTAATGCAGTTGCGTTCTTCATGTGAGACGGTGCAATTTGGCGATCCTTAGTAATATCCCATATTCGTGTGCGGACATGAGTCCCATAAGATGCAAATAGTCTTCCATTGGAGGAAAAAACCATATTACTTACAAATGTGTGTTCCATTTTATAGTGAAATAATTCAAGTTGCGTGTTTATATCCCATGAATGTATACCTTGTTGAGAATTGATCACGATTGTTCTGTTGTCAGGAGAGAATATAAGTGCAACCTCTCGGGTTTTTACGTCCTGCCATGGTCCAGGTATTTTCTTATTGCTGATAATCTCACATACCTGAATACTATTGTTACCTTTCCTACTCTTATCTTGATAGGCAAAATGTGTAGCATCTGGAGATAACGTAGCCGCTGTCGTTATATTGTTTTCTCCAAAGGTATAAGTAGTCAATTCTTGCAAAGTGTTGAGACTCCATACATCCACTGTTCCGTTAGATGTGGCAGTTGTATGTGTAGTTCCGTTTTCAGAAAATGCAATGGATTTAATGGCTTCAGTATATCCTGATGCCAATGTAGCGATAGCTTCACCGTTAATTGTATTCCATAATCGAATGGTTCCATCTGCACTCCCACTTACAAGGGTTTCTCTGTTTGGAGAGAACACTAATGCATTGATTTTATTTTTATGTCCTGTGAATGTAGCGAGTTCATCTCTACCGTCTACATCCCATAGTCTAATCACTTTATTATCATCACCACTAGCAACTAATTTTCCATCAGTAGAGAACGCGACAGAAGTTATAGCATCTTCATGTCCCTTAAACGTTGCAAGTCTTTTGCGTTTCTTAATGTCCCATATTTGAATGGTGTGATCTGAACTGCCACTCACGAGCATTAGTCCGTCTGATGAGAACGCCAATTCCCTTATTTCTGCGTATTGTGGTTGATTGAAAATTTTAGAAACAGCAGCAGCGGGTAAATTATCTCCTTTAAATAGACTTGAATGTCCTTTGAGAGTTGCACTCTTTTTTCTTTTTTTTACATCCCATAAATTGATTTTGCCATTTTCTTCTCCTATGGCAAAGATTTTGCCATTTTCTTCTCCTATGGCAAAGATTTTGCCATTTTGAGAAATTGCAGCTGTCTTATTTAAATGTATACTACCTACTATATCATGAAATGTATTTTTTCCAGTTTTAACATCCCAAAGGATTATTCCACCGAGCATAACAAGACTGACAAGTGTTTTGTTATCATCGGTAAATGCCAACTCAGAAATTGCATTAGTCCTGTTATTTAATGTAAAAGTACTATGTTTACTATGGGTCTGCATGTCCCATAACTGG
>Ga0209544_1001019_pt1 | contig 33416 bp, 28 predicted proteins | sample MesohylPK_FD_187297 | JGI IMG/M metagenome (GOLD analysis project Ga0209544, IMG submission 187297) | Host-associated microbial community of the marine sponge Aplysina aerophoba from Gulf of Piran - sponge mesohyl, lysed by proteinase K... | ecosystem: Host-associated > Porifera > Sponge >... | reverse complement strand
TCCAGCGTTGGCCTTTCTGGAGGGCCGCGATCGTCGCGATCGGGTCGCGGAGTGGGTCGACCGCAACGCCGGCAAGGTGTTCATCCTGCCGGCGGTGCTTACGCTGCTGGCGTTCTCGCTCTTTCCGCTGCTGGTTTCCGCCTACCTCACGCTGACCAAGCTGAAATTCGCCGCCGGCGGCTTCACGCTCCGGTTCGTCGAGTGGTTGAATTTCAAGAAGCTGATCTTCGGCTCCCAGCAATATCACCTGCTGGGAACCTTCGATGTCTTCGGGATCGTTGACTGGTTGATCCTGGGTGCGATCTTCGCGCTCCTGCTCTTCTTCTTCGTTCGCTACCTGATCCGGCCGGGCACGACCGTGGTCGGCGTCATCGGCCGCTCCGTCGCCTTCGTCGTCGCCGGCGCGCTGGCGCTTCTTCTGGTGGCCACCCTGGGGGGTGGCTTCCCCGGCTCGCTGGTGGTGACGCTCTTCTACGTCTTCGCCGGCGTCTCGGTTCAATTCGCGCTCGCGCTCGGCCTCGCCGTTCTCTGCGCGCAGCAGATCTACGGGCGCAACCTCTTTCGCGTGGTCTTCTTCCTGCCGATCATGGTGACGCCCGTCGGCATCGCCTACATGTTCCGCATGCTCGCCGACACGCACAAGGGGCCCTTTGCCGACATCTGGACGTGGCTCGGGCTCGCGGATTTCTCCTGGGCGGCGGACCCGTGGACCGCGCGCATCGTGGTGCTCATCGGCGATACCTGGCAATGGACCCCCTTCATGTTCATCGTGCTGCTCGCCGCCATCGAGAACCAGCCGCGCGACCAGCTGGAGGCGGCGCGCATCGATGGCGCCGGCGGCTGGCAGATTTTCCGCGACATCACCTGGCCCGCGATCGCGCCGGTGGCCGCGACCATCGTGCTGATCCGCCTGATCGAGGCCTACAAGATCATCGACCTGCCCAACGTGCTCACCAGCGGCGGCCCCGGCATCGCCACCGAGTCCCTCACCCTCCATGCCTTCGTCGCCTGGCGCACGCAGGATCTCGGCGGCTCGGCGGCGGTGGGCTACATGCTGCTCTTCGTAGCCACCGTCACCTGTCTCTCGTTCTTCAACTTCGCGGGCCGCAGGACCCGCAGGACCGAGCTGTGAACATCCCCGAGCGCACCCTGCTGCGGCGTCTCTTCCTGCCCTACGACATCACCTCGATGGCGCCCGCCACCAGGGTGCTGGTCTACACGCTTCTCGTGCTCTGGCTGCTGGTGGTGCTCTTCCCGCTCTACTGGCTCTTCATCACGTCGTTCAAGCTGCCGGTGCAGGTCAACGACGGGCCCGACTTCCTGCCCTTCATCGACTTCGAGCCCTCGATGCACGCCTGGCGCTACATCTTCGTCGATCTCGGCAACGACACGCTGCGCCCCTACATAAACTCCGTCATCGTCGCCTTCTGCGCCACCATCGTCTGCGTCCTGGTCGGATCGTTCGCGGCCTACGCGCTGGTCCGCATCCAGTACCGGGTCAAGGTCGGCAACGTCCTCGCTTTCCTGGTCTTTCTGGGGCTCACCGTCTTCACGGTCACCAGCCTCGGTGTTCCCTTGTTCGCCGCCGCGCCTGTGGCGATCATCCTCTTCTTTTTCTTCGTGGCCGCGGTCGGGCGCTACTTCCAGCGCGCGCTCGGCAACGACGACATCCTGTTCTGGATCATCTCCAACCGCATCTTGCCGCCCGTGGTGGTGGTGCTGCCGGTCTATCTCATGTTCCAGCGGGTCGGTCTTCTCGATACGCACATCGCGCTGATCGCCACCTACACTGCGGTCAACCTGCCCATCGTCGTCTGGCTGATGCGCGACTTCTTTGCCGGCATCCCGCTGGACCTGGAGGAGAGCGCCCAGATCGACGGCGCCTCGCGGCTCCGCATCTTCTTCACCATCGTGCTGCCGCTCGCGCGGCCCGGGTTGGCGGCGACCTCGCTCCTCATCCTCATCCTGGCCTGGAACGAGTACCTGCTCGCGCTCTTTATCTCGACCGCGGACGCACAGACCATGCCGATGCTGGTCGCGGCGCAGAACGCGACGCGCGGGCCGCAGTGGTGGTACATGTCCGTGCTGATCGTCATCATGATTGCGCCCATCGTGCTCACGGCGGCCCTCCTGCAGCGGCATATCGCGCGCGGGCTGCTGGTCGGCGCGATCAAGGGTTAGAGGACTGGAGCCCGACCATGCGCGTCCGAATGATCGATGTGCGCAAGTCCTTCGGCAAGAACGAGGTGGTCAAGAACCTCAGCCTCGATGTCGCCGACGGCGAGTTTCTGGTCCTGCTGGGCGAATCCGGGTGCGGCAAGACCACGGCGCTCCGCATGGTGGCGGGGCTGGAGACCGTGAGCGGAGGCACCATCGAGATCGGCGACCAGGACGTCACCAACGTGCTGCCCAAGTACCGCAACGTCGCGATGGTGTTTCAGTCCTACGCGCTCTATCCGCACATGACGGTTGCCAGGAACATCGGCTATCCGCTGAAGCTGCGCGGCACACCGGCGGCCGAGCTCGACGCGGCGGTGTACGCCGCGGCGGAGAAGGTGCACCTGGAAGACCTGCTGCATCGCTATCCGCGCCAGCTCTCCGGCGGCCAGCGCCAGCGGGTGGCGCTGGCGCGGGCCATGGTGCGCACGCCATCGGCGTTCCTGATGGACGAGCCGCTTTCCAACCTCGACGCCAAGCTGCGCATCGCCATGCGCGTGGAGCTCAAGCGCCTGCAGTCCGAGCTCGGCGTGACGACCATCTACGTGACCCACGACCAGGTGGAGGCGATGACGCTCGCGCATCGGGTCGCGGTGATGGACGAAGGCGTGCTGCAGCAGGTTGCGCCGCCGAAGGAGATCTACGACGACCCCGCCAACCTCTTCGTGGCCCGCTTCATCGGCGCGCCCGCCATGAATATCGTCCGGGGCACCGTGGAGAACGGCAGCTTCGCCGTGCGGGACGGCACGGTGCCGCTCGGCAGCGTCGCGGCCCGCGGCGACGTCTATCTCGGCTTCAGGCCCGAGGACGCTGCGCTCGCACCCGTCGAGGCGGCGATGCTTCGCGCGCGCATCTATTCCACCGAGATGACCGGCAACGAAACCATCGTGACCTGCGACATGAACGGAGAACAGGTCGTGATCCGTGCCGACAAGGACTACGAGGGCGCGCTGGATGCGGCGGTCGGCATCAATCTCGACCCCGCCAAGGCCAGGCTCTTCGATTGCGACAGCGGCAACAGGATCAGGCGCTGATGAGGGTGAGCGGCACGACTGCGCCGAGCGGGCGCCCGGCCCGGCCACCGGACTTGACCCGCTCGGGCTTCGGCGGCGCACCCGTGCTTGCCGCCTGACGCCCCGCCCGCTTCGGAAGCCGCGGCGGACGCTAAGTCTCTGCACCACCCCGCCGGACACGACCGGCCAGAGACGCATTCATGCAAGAGATTGAATAGGCTGTTCTATGCATGCCGGGCGAGGACCGGTAGCATCGATTCACAGAGTGAGAGTCGCTTTCGATCAACTCCAGCGTCGGGAATCGGATGGCACCAAATGGCGGAGTGCAGCAGCCGGCCCGCCACTTGAGTCAACGACATCTGCCGTACCAATGATCACGATGGCCGGAAGGTTGGCGCGCCCCACGGAGGGCTGTGCTCTCGTGGTCATTGGCGCTGTCGTCGTGGACCCAGCCCCGTTGGTTCCGCGTTCGGATTTTCATTTCATTCGAGCCGGCGAGTAATCCGGAGAGGGGAGCCGTGACGTCGGCGACCATCAGCGTAGCGGAGAGCGCCAGCCTCGTCGGGCGGCAGCTGCTCGCGATCCGGCCCGGCGAGAACGTGGCCATCGTCATCGACGATCACAGCGCGATGGAGATGGTCCATGCGCTTGCCGGCGTGGCCGGCGGCATCGGCGCCGAATGCGCCATCCTGCACCAGCCCTCGCGCCCGCCGGAGCGAAAGAACGAGCTCAGCCCGATGATCGAGGCGGCGTTCGAGAGAACGGACGTGCTGATCAGCCTGACCGGTTCCGGCGGCGCGCCGGCCTACGCCGCGAGCGTCAAGGAGCTGCTGAAGGCGAAGCGGATACGCACCATGTCCATGGTGATGCGCGGCCTGGACAATTTCACCAGCGGCGGCGCGCTGGCCGACTACCGGGAGCTCCTCACCGAAGGCCGGGCGCTGGCGTCGATCTGGGCGGCCGGGCGCACCATGCACATCACGACCGACGCGGGCACCGATATCGCGGCGCCGATCGGGGCGGACGAGGTGGTCGTGGAGTGCGGCTACGCCACCGAGCCGGGCAGGAACGCGGCCTTCTCCGACGGGGAGGTCTCCTCCCGCCCGCTCGAAGGCAGGGCCGAGGGCGTGATCGTGATCGACGGGCCGGGCACGGGCATCGCCCGGCCGGCAACGCCGATCAGGGTCGAGGTGCTGGGCGGCCGGGCCGTGAGCGTGAGCGGGGAGGGGCCTGAGGCCGAGCATCTGCGCCACATCGTGGAGACCGTGCCCGAAGCCGACAACATCGCGGAGTTCGGGATCGGCCTCAACGGCGCGAGCCTCAGGAACGGCAGCTTCCAGGAAGAGAAGAAGGCGCGCGGCAACGTCCACATCGCGTTCGGCGACAACATCTATTACGGCGGCACCGTGCGCTGCCCCGTTCATCTCGACATGGTGATCTACCGGCCGACCGTCCGCCTCGATGACCGCGTGCTGGTGGCAGACGGCGTCGTCCACCTGGATCCCTGATCGCAGGCGGGGCGAACCGCGAGCGGTGTCAGACGACCTCCCGCGCTGCCGTGTCCCGGTCGGCCGCCACACCTGCATCGACGGCGGCGTGGGCGTGGGCCAGAGCCTGGAGGATCATGAGGAGGCGCTGCGGCGGCAGGGAGTCGGCCTCGCGCAGCATCGCGAGCAGGGCCTGCCGGGCGACGGGGTGACGGCGGCAAGCCTGATGCAGTGTATCCGTGAAGCCGCCCTCGACGAGCGCGCTTGTGGCCTGCTCGACGAGGTGGTCCTGCCCGCAGCCGGCGGCGGCGTCCAGGGCCGCGCCACGGACGATTGCCGAGGGATCACCGAAGCCGCGGGCGGCCTTTTCGGGATCGGCCGCGGCAACTGCCTTCAACGCAACGGCACGCACGCTGTCGTCAGGGTCGTCGAGCAGCGGGGCAAGGTGGGAGGCCGCGTCACTTCGCACGGCGAGCGCCCGCGCCGCGGCCGCGCGAAGGGTCGGATCGCCGTCCTGCAAGGCGACGACGGCAATCTCGGTCAGGTTTGGCGAGAGGGGCATCGCTGCGGCGCGCCGGGCTATTGCCTCGAAGGCGGCGGCGCGCAGCGCAGGCGGCGTCCACGCCGCCGTCTCCGCCAACGCATCGTCGAGCGCGCCGCCCTCGCACGCGGCCGCCAGTCGGAGCGCGGTCAGCCGCAGGTCCTGGCCGAAGTCATCGGGGCCGTCGATCGCGACCCGCCCGGGCCGCGCTCTCCGCCTGCGCTCGGGCGACCCCGCGCCCTCGTCCGAAGGAGACGCCACAGCCTCCGACCGGGCCGCCGCGACCGGGCGCCCGCCGATCGCTTCGAGCGTCGAGCGGGGATATGCCGGCTCGGTCGAAGCGGTCTCCGAAGCCCCGTCGTCCGCGGCCGATGGCGTCGGGGCGGGGGACGGCTCGTCGTCAGGCGCCGGGGCGCCTTGCCCCGAGCCGTCCTGCGCCGCCGCCGCAGGCGCGGGCGGGGTGGCCTTCCCGGTACCCGCCTCCTCGGCAGGCAGCGCCGGCGCGAGGGAGCCGCGCACCGCTTCCATCAGCACCGCACGCGCGCCGTCACCTACTTCGGCCGGTGCGAGCCGTGTGATTTCGACCAGCGACGTAAGCGCCGCGAGCCGTACCTGACGCGAGCGGTCCACGGCCGCGCGGCGCAACGCGGCGACGCTCTCCCCGGTCCCGATCCCGCCCAGGGAATGCAGGGCGGCGATCCTCACCTCCGCAGGCCGCTCGCTGTCGCTGGCTGCCTCGCCCAGCACATCGAACGATCGCGCGCCGGCAAGCGTCGGCAGCACGGCCGCGCAGACCGTCGCGAGCGAGACGCCGGCGGTGCGCAGCCACGCTTCCACGTTGGCGACGAGATCGGGCTCGTCATCGCCCGCAGGCTCGCTTCCGCGCGCTTCCAGCGCGGCCGCGCGCACGCTCTCGTCCGGGTCGCGGAGCGCGGAGCGCCCGACATCGGGGCGCGCCGGCGCGGCGCGGGCGAGCGCGGCAATCCGCACTGAAGCATCCGGATCCTTCAGGGCGAGGGCGGCGAGTGCCTCGTCGCCTTCGTCGAAGCAGTCGATGGCGAGGCGCCGCACGCCAGGACCGGGATCTCGAACCAGGGTCTCGCGCAGCGGCGTCAATGCCTCCCACCCGGCACTCGCCAGCGCGTCGAGAGCCCGCTCGCGGACCCGCGCATCGCCATGCTGGAAAAAGCCGCGCAGTGCCGGAACGCCTCGCCCGGGCATCCGCGCGAGCGCCGCGAACACGACGTGGTCGAGGTCCTGACCCATCTCGTCGTCACGGGCCTCGATCAGATCGTCGACCGCCTCCTCCGCGCCGATGTCGCCGAGTGCCTCGATCGCGGCCACCTGGACGTCGAGCCAGTCGTCCCATCCGCTGCCCGGCTCCTCCCACGCGACCTCCGCCTCGCACCGGCCCAGCGCCAAGGCGCGCAGGAGCGGAACCGAGCCCCCGTCCTTCAGCCGCGCAAGAGCCTGAATGGCGGCTACCTTGACCTCCCCCACGGGGTCGCCCGCCAACGAGCGGCGGATGGCGGGGGCGTCCTCGGGCCGGGCGCATCGCGCGAGCCCGGCCATCGCATCCGCGCGGAGGTCCGGGTCGGGGTCCATGAGCACGTCCGCCAGCGGCGCAGCCGCAGCATCTCCTCCCAGCGCACCGAGAGCGCGTGCGGCGGCGCAGCGGATGACGTCATCCGGCGCGGCGAGATAGGGCGCGATGGTCTGTGCGGGATCGATGTCGGAGGCCGCGCGCGCTCAGGCGATGTCGCGGCGTGCGAACGACATGGAGCGGTACTGGCGCTTGTAGGGGCTCTCGCCGAGCCGCCGCACCCGCCCCACACCCATCTTGTGGCCGCAGGCGACGATGCAATAGTCGCACGCGGTCGAGATGACCTCCGCGTCCGGCGGCGGCAGCGGCACGCTCTCTTCAGGCACATAGTAGGGGGTGGCCATGCCTCTGCGTCCTCAGCCCTGAAGATTGTCGAAGCGGCCGTAGATCAGGCCGAACATGCCGGTGGCGTAGATGTCGTCGCCCTCCAGCTCCAGCAGCACCTGCGGCAGCGACTGGTAGGCCTGGCCCGAGATGAAGATGCCGTGGCGCACCAGGTCGAAGGTCGTGAGGTGCAGCGGGCAGGGGCCGAGCGCCTTGTCCTGCGGCTTGTAGGTGTCGAAGAGCGGCCCGCCCTGGTGGGTGCAGGTGTAGCTGAAGGCCACGACGTCGCGCTGCGGTCCAATCCCGCCGCCTGCCTCGGTCCCGAGCTTGACCAGCATCGATTCCGAGTATTCGCCCTCGTCCGGGTAGGTGAAGTCCACCGGCTCGTCGACGATCAGCGACGAGAACTTGGCGATGAACTTCTTGGGATAGGTGGCGACCACCGCCGGCGTCTCCGCCTGCGCGAGGCCGGGAACGCCCACCATGACCACGGCGGTGGTGAGCCCTCCCAGCAGCAGGAAGCTGCGCCGGGTCATCAGGCAGGGCGTGCCGCCGGTCTCCTCGGCGGTGCCGTTGGAGCCGGTCACGCCCGCAGCGATGCGGCTATCGATCGTCATGGCGCAGGCCTCTCAGTCTCGCGCGGCGAGCGGGAGCGGCTCCATCTCGGGCAGCTCCGGCTCCTCCATCAGGATTTCCTCCCCGGACAGGCTCTCGAGGAAGGCGACCAGGTCGTCCATCTCGGCTTGGCTGAGGCCGAGGGGCTGGATCAGGGAGGTCTTGGTCTCGGCGAACTCGTTCTCGCCGCCGCCCAAGTTGTAGAACGTGACCACGTCCTCCAGCGTCTCCAGCATGCCGTTGTGCATGTAGGGCGCCGTGTACGCGGTGTAGCGCAGGCTCGGCGTGCGGAACTTGCCGAGATGCTCCTTCGCCTTGGTGCGGAAGTAGAGGCCGGGGTCGTCCTTGGTGGCGCGGTAGAAGGCCTCGGTCGAGCCCTTGGCGTAGAGCTCGAAGCGGAAGGTGATCTGCGCAAGCTCGTCGTCTTCCCAGCCGTCGTAGGGCGGCACGCCGAGGTTGTAGAAGCGCTCGTCCGTCAGCAGCGGGCCGTTGTGGCAGGTGGTGCAGTTCGCCTTGCCGTCGAAGAGCGCGAGGCCGCGCTTCTGGGCTGCGCTCAACGCGCCGTCCTCGCCCCGCATGTAGTGATCGAAGGGCGTGTCGGTCTGCACCAGGGTCCGCTCGAAGGCCGCGATCGCCATGTAGGCATGGCGGACGTTGGGCCAGTCGTCGCCGAACACGTCGCGGAAGCGCTCCCGGTACTCCGGCACGAAGGCGAGCCGCGCCTCCATCATGTCGTCCTCGCCGTTGCCGGCGACGGCGCCGCGCGCCGCCGAGCGCGCCTGCGCCTCCAGCGACTTGGACGCGCCCGCCCAGAAGAGCTTCCCGTAATAGGCCGAGTTGATGATGGTCTGGCTGTTGCGCCAGTGAATGCTGCCGGGATAGCCGATGCTGACCGCAAAGGGCACGGACCAGCCGGCGTCCGGCAGGTGGCAGGCCGAGCAGGGCATGCCGGCGTTGCCGGAGAGGATCGGGTCGAAGAAGAGCATCTTGCCGAGCTCGACCTTCTCGTCCGACATCGGATTGTCCGCCGGGACCGGCGGCGGGCCGAGCGGGGCGAGGCTGGCGGGCCGCAGGTCGCCCGCCACCGCGGGCGCGGCGAATAGGGCCGCCACCGCAGGCGCGGCGAGCAGCGCCACGGCGGCCGCGGCGAGGAGGATGCGGGGCAGGGTCACGGCGGCTTCCCCTAGTTCGGCTCGTTGCGCCAGTTCTCGATCAGCGCGTAGTCGTAGTCGTCCGCGCGCCAGACGTATTCGTCGGTGTCGAAGCTCTCGCCGCTCAGCGCCCCGAGGAAGGCGATGAGGTCGGCCTTCTCGCTCGGCACCAGACCGAGCGGCTTCAGCCGCGCGTCCTTCAGGGGATCGTCACCGCCCCCTGCGTCGTAGAAGTCCACGACCTCCTCCAGGGTCCCGAACACCCCGTTGTGCATGTAGGGCGCGGTCCAAGCGAGCTCGCGCAGCGTCGGCGTGAGGAAGCTGCGCCTGTCCTCGTCCCGGTGCCTGCGGACGTAGGCGCCGAGGTCCTCGCGCAGGTTCATGTAGTTCTCGACGCCCATGAACTTGGCATAGGTGACGAAGGCCGAGTGCCGTTCCGGATCCGCCCAGATCTCGGGGTTGTCGGGCACGCCGGTGTTGTGCGGGCTGTCGTCGGTGAAGCGCGCGCCCGTGTGGCACTGCGCGCAGCCGGCGCGGCCCTCGAAGAGCAGCGCGCCGCGCCGTGCCGACGACGACATGGAGCCTGTATCGAAGACGGCGCCGCGCGAGACGATGGTGCCGACGAACGCGGCCAGCGCCTTGCGGGCCCCGCCGTTGGAGGGCTCGCCGAGACCCGCCGCGCCGAACATCTCGACATAGACCGGGTCCTGCTTCAGGCGCTCCTGCATCAGCCGCATGTCCATGTTCATCAAGTACGTCTCGGTGATCATCTCGCGCATCACGTCGTTGAGAGTCGTGCCGAGACGGCCGTCGTGCATCCACGCGGCGCGGTGGCCGGCATTGGCAAGGGTCGGCGTGTTGCGGAAGTGCCCCGCACCCGTGTAGGCGGCGGAGAGCGCCTCCCCGTCGGTAAACGCGTTTTCCGGCTGGTGGCAGCTCGCGCAGGCGAGCGAGGTATCGCCGGAAAGCCGCTCGTCGTAGAAGAGGCGCTTGCCGAGTTCGGCGAGCGCAGGCGGGGCCTCCCTGGGCGCGATCGCCCCTCCGGCGTCGGCCAGCGCGGCGCCCGCCGCGACGATCAGCCCGAGGACGCCCGCGACGATCAGCCCGACTATCCGTGTCATCGCCCCCTCACGTCGATCCGAGCCTCACCGTCACGGCCTACTAAGTCGATTCAGCAGCCTCGTCGCACGCATCCTTATTCCTTGCCGCCGCACCAAGCGCGCACGGCCGAATCTATTTGCCAACGATTGTAGCGCCGCCGTGCCTGCCGATGCATGAAACAAATGCTACTTATGCAGCGCGTCATGCGGCTCGACCTTAATTCAGATGATGAGCGCCGCCCCGGCCCCCGCCACGCCCTTGTTGAAGTGGTCCGGGCTTGGAGTTGGAATGGTCCGACATCGGGGGCGAGTCCGCCGACACCAGGAGCAGGTGCCCTGGAGCCAGCACGGGTATTGGCGCCGGAGAAGGATGACGAAGCGTAGCCCAGGATATTCTGATTACGGGCATGAGCGGCCTCATCGGACGGACGGCGCGGTGCAGCTGACGGCGGCGACGGGGGAACCCGTTCTCCAGGCGCGCCGTGTGCTGCGCGAGGTCTTCGGCTTCGAGGATTTCCGGCCCGGCCAGGAAGCCGTGATCGCGGCTCTGCTTGGCGGGCGTCACGCGCTCACCGTGATGCCGACCGGCTCGGGCAAGTCGCTCTGTTTCCAGATCCCGGCGCTGGTCATGGACGGGCTCACCGTCGTCGTCTCCCCGCTGATCGCGCTCATGCAGGACCAGGTGGCGGCGCTCAGGCTCGCGGGCGTCGCGGCGGACTGCATCAACTCCGCCAACGACCGCAGCCGGAACGTCGCCGCCTGGCGGCGCGCCGCGGCGGGCGAGACGCGGCTTCTCTACATGGCCCCGGAGCGGTTGATGACCGAGCGCATGCTGGAGGCGCTCGCCCGCCTGCCGGTCGCCCTCTTCGCCATCGACGAGGCCCACTGCATCTCGCAATGGGGCCCGGCCTTCCGCCCGGAATACGAAGACCTGTGCCGGCTGCAAACGCTCTTCCCCGGCGTCCCGATCGCGGCGCTGACGGCGACGGCCGACGTCGTGACCCGCGACGATATCGCGGACAAGCTCTTCGGCGGCCGGGTCGAGCACTTCGTGCTCGGCTTCGACCGCCCCAACATCAGGCTCACGGTGGAGATGAAGCGCGAGTGGAAGCGCCAGTTGCGGGGCTTCATCGCCCGCCACGAGGGCGAAAGCGGCATCGTCTACTGCCTGTCGCGGCGCAAGACGGAGGAGACCGCCGCCATGCTCGCGGCAGAGGGCGTGCGGGCGCTCTCCTACCACGCGGGCATGGGCAAGGAGGAGCGGGAGGAGCACCAGAACGCCTTCATGACCGAGCCCGGCGTGGTCATCGTCGCCACCATCGCCTTCGGCATGGGGATCGACAAGGCGGACGTGCGCTACGTCTTCCACACCGACCTGCCGGGCAGCGTCGAGGCCTACTACCAGGAGATCGGCCGCGCCGGGCGCGACGGCGCCCCGGCCGAGGCGCACATGCTCTACGGCCTCGACGACATCAGGATGCGCCGCCAGTTCATCGAGCAGGAGGACGCGGGGCCCGAGCGCAAGCGGCGCGAGCACAAGCGCCTCGACGCGCTGCTCGGCTACTGCGAGGCGCCGGCCTGCCGGCGGGTGGCGCTGCTGGACTACTTCGGCGAGCGCACCGGCGCGTGCGGCAACTGCGACGGCTGCCTGCACCCGGCCGAGCGCCTCGACGGGACCGAGGAGGCGCGGATGATCCTGTCGGCGGTCCAGCGCTCCGGCCAGCGCTTCGGCACGGCGCACGTGATCGACATCCTGCGCGGCAGCGAGACCGAGAAGATCGTCCGCTTCAACCATCCCCGGCTTCCGGTCTTCGGGCTCGGTGCCGGTCGGGGCAAGAACGACTGGCGCTCGCTGATCCGCCAGTTGGTGGCGACGGGCTTCCTGCGGCTCGACATCGCGGGCTATGGCGGCCTCGCGATCACCGACGAGGGTTTCGATCTGCTGCGCGGCAACGGCACCTTCCATTACCGCGCCGACGCCGTGGTCGCGCGCCCTGCACCTTCGCCGGGCGGGACGCCGCGAGAACAGCCCGCAGACGCCTTGACCGACGAAGAGGCGAGCCTGCTCGCCACGCTCAAGGCCCTGCGCTTGGAGCTGGCCAGGGAGCGCGGAGTGCCCGCCTATGTCGTGTTTCACGACCGCACGCTGATCGACATGGTCCGCCGGCGGCCCGGCACGAGAGAGGAGCTGGCCGAGATCAACGGCGTCGGCGCCGCCAAGCTGGAGCGCTTCGCCGAACCCTTCCTCGCCGCCATCGACGCCGCGCGGTCCGGCGCGGGCTGAGCGCTAGAGAGGCGGGCCGCAATCGGTTCGCAAGCGCCCGAATTCCAACGTCTGCACGCCGCCCGCCCCGTCGGCAGGGTGTGGTCCGTGCCGAAGACCTTGTCGTCGTAGGCCACGTTGGTCTCGTGGCCGAGGGAGAGGGAGCCGCAGTTCCTGATGCGCGTCAGGAAGTCGTCGGGCGCTGCGGTCAGGATCTGGACGTGCTCGAAGGCCAGCTTGTCGGCGACCTGGACGATCAGCCGGCGAGTGCCTCAATCTCGCTCTTGAGGTCCTCCAGTTCGGCGCCCCCCGCCATCAGCTGCCGAATGTCCTTTTGCACGAGATCGTCCCGGGTGCCGCGTCCGATCACTTCGCCCAGCGACAGGAAGGTGTAGCGATCGGCAACGAGACGGGCGTGGCTCTCGTTGTGCGTGATGAAGATGATGGCGATGTTGCCGCGCGCACGGACCCGCATGATCGTCTTCAGCACTTGCATCTGCTGCTTCTGGCCCAGCGCCGAGGTGGGCTCGTCGAGGATCAGCACATGCGCTCCGAAGTAGATCGCGCGTGCGATCGCAAGCGTCTGGCGTTGGCCGCCCGACAGGGTCCCGACCGGCTGGCGCGGATTGGCGATGTCGATGCCGATCATTTTCATCTGTTCGAGCGCAATTTCGTCCATGCGGGCGTCGTCCAGGACGCCGAACAACTCGGGCTGTTTCATCAGCTCGCGGCCCATGAAGAAGTTGCGCGACACCGGCATCAGCGGCGCGAGCGCCAAGTCCTGATAAACCGTGCCGATGCCCACACCCGCCGCATCGCGCGGCGAGCGGAACGCGACTGGTCGTCCGTCAACCCGAATCTCGCCAGATGTCGGAGGGTAGACGCCGGAGAGGATCTTGATCAGCGTCGACTTGCCGGCCCCGTTGTCACCGAGGAGCGCATGGATCTCGCCGGGATGGACCTCGAGGTCGACACCGCCCAAGGCTCGCAGTTCGCCGAACCGCTTCACGACGTTCTTCATTTCGACGACCAGGTCCAATCGCAATCCTCCGCCTGCTTCGACGTCTAGTGAGGCGCGAACATCTTCGGAAAGACACCTCTGATGGCGACCAGTCCGACCAAGCATAATCCGAGCACGATCTGATAGGCAAAAATGTTGATTCCCTGCAGGATAAGCCCGTGCTTGAGCGCGAGCAGGGTGGCGACTCCCAGGAGCGCTCCCCAGACTGTGCCAGCCCCGCCCAGCAGGGCGCAGCCACCTATGATGGTAGCCGCGATCGCCTCGAACTCCATCGCCGTCGCGGTGGTCGTCGAGACCGACGACAGGTTGGACGCCGTGATGATGCCTGCGAACCCGGCCAGGATGGCCGAGATCATGAACGCGCGGATCTTGACCCAGCCCACCGGCACACCTGTCGCCAAGGCCGCAGTTGCATCGCCGCCGACGGCGTAGATGTGACTGCCGAAACGCGTCCTGGCCATCACGAAGGTGAACGCCGCAAGAATGATCGCGCAGATCAGCACGGCATGGTGAAGTCCGAACGACTTGCCCCCCAACAACTGCAACCAGAAGGAGCCGCGGATTTCATCGGGAATGACGAGAGCGTAGCCGCCCGTGACGTACTCGACGAGCCCGCGATAGATGAACAGGAAGCCCAGAGTAACGAGGAGGGAGGGCAGCCTCAGCCGCCAGGTGAGGATGCCGTTGACATATCCGATCAGGGCCGCCAGCAGAAGGGCCAGCAGAAGGGCCGGCAGCGGTCCGATGTCGGCGTTCAGGAGCATGACAAAGATCAAACTGACGAAGGCGTAGACCGAGCCTACCGAAAGATCGAACTCACCGGAGATGATGACCACGGCCTGGCCGATCGCGACGATGCCAAGCCAGGAGACGTCGCGCAAAAGGCTTGGCAGGTTATTGAACCAGGCCACTCCGATCAGCACGGCAAGAAGCGCGAAGAGCACGACCACGCTCAAGGCCGCAATCGACTCGCGACGAGCCGTCAGGACTCTCACCGTCCGCCTCTCGTCCCATCCATCGACACGGCCCCCCGCCCCGGGCTCCTAGTTCAAGAGCCCCATGCGTTGGTGCATGAGTTTCGACACCACGAGGAAGCCGATCAGGATGGCCCCGACGAGGGCGATGTACCAGGACGTCGGCGCCCCCATCAGCATCAGCCCGCCTTTGAGTGAGGAAAGCACGAAGACTCCCAGGATCGGTCCCCAGATCGATCCGATCCCGCCGCTCAGTGTACAGCCGCCGATTACTGCGGCTGCGATCGTCTCCAGCTCCATCTTGACGCCCGAGGTCGAATAGACGGAGCCTTCCTGGCAGACCGTCATGATGCCGGCGAGGCCGGCCAGGCCGGAGCATATGACAAAGGCCTTGGTCTTGACCGCGTTCACCGGGACGCCGTTGGCGAGCGCCGCGCTCGGCTCGCCGCCGACAGCCATAACATGGCTGCCGAACCGAGTACGCGCCAGGATAAACACGAAGGCCGCCGTCAGGACCAAGAGGATTATGAAAGTTACGCTGATGTCAAAGACTCTATCCTTGAGGAATTGTACAAGGACATCTTTGCGATATTCTCTCGGAATACTCAGGCTGAACCCCTGCGTGGAAATGTAGGCGATACCCCGATAGACGAACATCCCGCCCAGCGTGACGATCATGGAAGGCACACGAAAGCGCACCGTCAGCACGCCGTTGAGGAAACCGATGGCACAGGCCGTGGCCAAGGCGATCAGCATCGACGGGACAACGCCGATCCCGAGAGCGTCCATGGCCCAGATGAACACGACCCCGGCGACGGCAAAGACCGAGCCGACCGAAAGGTCGACTTCACCGCTGGTCATCAAGAGCGCCTGTCCGATGGCGATAACGCCGACCGGGGCCGCGACCCGCAGCACGCTGGGGATCGAGTTCAGCCAGACGCCGTTCGTGCTGGCGGCGAAGAACAGCACGATCAGCAGCGTGCCGATGACGACGCCCGTCTCCACGCGGCCCAGCAGCCGCGTCCTGACGATCAAGGCGAGACGGCCCGGCGCGCCAGATCGCGAATCGTCGTCCGGTCTCACCATGTTGTACCGCCTCGGGATCGGCAAGCGCTCCCACGGCTTGTCGCCGCAGCTGGACGGCACCCCATAAGACAGTCTCGAATGGGCGTTGTCTTCAAGAAATCAGTCGCATTGATGCGCAGCGCGGTGTGTCGACGCGGCGTCGACGAATTGCCGCTCGAAGCGCACGACGCCCAGGTCTCTGGCGTTCGCCGTGCCAGCCTGAACCCGAGCGGCTGTGCTCTTGACGGCTAACCCCCCGGACACGTCCTCTCGGACAATGGAAGCGGGACCGGCGAGGCCACGTATGTGACCTCGCCGACGACCTCGCAACGAACGGGCCGGACGCGGCCTAGAAGGGTGACAAGTCGTAGTAGGCGTCTTCGCCGAGGACGGCGATCACCACGCTCTTGAAGCCTTCCGCATTGCTGGCGTCCACAATCATGGGACCGGTTGCGATCGGCGTGACGGGCCACATCTGGGACTGGTTGTAGTGATAGAGCACCTCGTAGGCCATCGGCGCCTGGATCGGAAGCTGCTGGCTGAAGGTCGCCAGGCACTTGCCAGAAATCACGCATTCCAGCGACGACGGCGAGGCGTCCGCGGTCGCCACCAGGATGTCTTCGCGACCCAGTTCCTCGAGCACGTCGGTCATCCACTTGTTGGCATTCGTCGCGGCGAAGAGCGCGCCCACATCCGGGTTGGCGACGACGTAGGACCTGATGATGTCCTTCGCCTTTAGCGGCTCCTCTCCGATGGCGACCCTATCGGTGGCGACGCCTTCCGGCATGGCGGAAAAGAAGCCCGCAGCACGCTGTTCCTGACCTGCATGGCCCAGATGAGCCATGAGGTAGGCCACGCGATCGGGGGTTGCTTCCTGCAGAACGCGCTTGCCGATGACCGAGCCGACGATCGATTCGTCCGCGCCGACCCAGGCCAGATAGAGACCTTCGAGCTTGGCCTCCTCCTCCGCCTGAGGCGGATGCGAGGTCACGGAGACGAAGGGGATGCCCTTCTCCCTGGCGGCACGCAAGCCCGGCAACAGCGCGTCCACCGACGAGATGTGCATGGCGATTCCGTCCGGATCGGCGTTCAGCACCGTGTCGAGGAACTTGGCGTGCTCGGCCGGGTCATAGTTCTCGGGGCCGACATACTTGATCTCCACGTCCGGATGCGAAGCCATGTAGGCTTCGCCGGCCTTGATGTGGAACTGGACGTTGGCGTCCACCATTCCCCACAAGATGTGGTAGAAGGTGTACTTTGTCTCGGCGAAGGCTCCGCCGGAGAACAATACCGCGGCGATTGCGGCGCTCAGTCCAAGAAAGCCGGTCTTCAATGCCCTCATGAAATCCTCCCATTTGTGCTTAGTTTGTCATGATTTAGTGGGCGCCATGTCAGCGCCATCGGAATAGTCAGCCGTCTCCTCACGAACTCTAGTCCTCTTGGATAGACGGGCCTATTCCAGCTCAATCGTACCCCAAAAAGCCGCATATTCAATGTGGATTGGGGCCCCCTGGCAGAGTGGGCGCTCGGGGTCGGCCGGGAAATCGAGCCCTGAACAGGCCGCGCATGGTGCTTTCAAGGCGGCTGCAAAGGCCCTGTCCAAGCCGCCCTCACGCGCCCGCTTGCGCCGCCCTGGCGGCCGCTCGCCTGGCGCGCTCGTGGACCCGCTGCATGAGCTTCGCCGCCTCGAGCCCGACCACCCGGGGCCTTGTCGGGTCGTTGCGGCGGATCGGAAGGGCCGGCGTTTGGCCGGGTCGGACGAGGTGTTTCAGGCCGCGCTTCCCGGTGCCCCTTCCGGCCGGTAGCCGGGCAGGAGGTTGCGCTTGGTTTCCTCGTCCCACTCCATCTTGAGCTTGCCGAGCTCCTTGCCGGCGTCGTAGCCGCGCCTGAGCGCCGGCCGCTGCTGCAGCGCCTTGTACCAGCGCTTGACGTGGGGGAACGCGTCGAGGTCGACCTTCTGGCCCTTGTAGGTGATGACCCAGGGCCAGCAGGCCATGTCGGCGATGGAATAGTCGTCCGCGATGTACTCACGCCCTTCGAGGTGCCGGTCGAGCACGCCGTAGAGGCGGAGCATTTCGCTGCGGTAGCGTTCGATGGCGTAGGGAACCTGCTCCGGCGCATAGAGCTTGAAGTGACCGGCCTGGCCGATCATCGGGCCGAGGCCGCCAAGCTGCCATGAGAGCCATTCGAGCACGGTCTTGCGCCCGCGCAGATTGGTCGGCAGGAAGCGGCCGGTCTTCTCCGCCAGGTAGATCAGGATGGCGCCGGACTCGAACACCGCGAGCGGTTCGCCGCCGTCCGCCGGATCGTGATCGACGATCGCCGGCATCCGGTTGTTGGGGCTGATGGCGAGAAAGTCGGGCTCGTACTGCTCGCCCCGGTAGATGTTGACGGGGACGATCCGGTAGTCGAGATCCATCTCCTCGAGCGCGATGGAAATCTTCCACCCGTTGGGCGTCGGCCAGTAATGGGCGTCGATCATGGGCCGGCATCCTCCACAAGGGGCATCCCCGCGAACATCGTCCCGCGGCGACGTGATATCAGGCGGCCTGCGCCGGATCGCGCGTCGGAGACCCCTGGAACGGTTTCGATAACCCCGGGGGCGCCATTCTCCGGGCGTATCGCTACGGCCGATCCCTCAAGGGGACGAAGCTGCGCTGCGCCGGACCGGTGTAGAGCTGGCGCGGCCGGCCGATCTTCTGCTCGGAATCTCCGATCATCTCGTTCCACTGCGCGACCCAGCCCACGGTGCGCGCCAGCGCGAAGATCACCGTGAAGAGGTGGGTCGGGATGCCGAGCGCCTGCAGAATGAGCCCTGAGTAGAAGTCGACGTTGGGGTAGAGCTTGCGCTCGACGAAGTACTCGTCCTCCAGCGCGATCCGCTCCAGCTCCATGGCGATCTTGAGCAGCTCGTCGCTGATCCCGAGATCGTCGAGCACCTCGTGGCAGGTGTCCCGCATGACCGTGGCGCGCGGGTCGTAGTTCTTGTAGACGCGGTGGCCGAAGCCCATGAGCCGGAAGGGGTCGTCCTTGTCCTTCGCCCGCTTGATGAACTCGGAGATGTTCTCGACCGTGCCGATCTCTTCCAGCATCTGGAGCACGGCCTCGTTGGCGCCGCCGTGGGCCGGGCCCCAGAGCGTCGCGATACCGGCCGCGATGCAGGCGTAGGGGTTGGCCCCGGAGGAGCCGGCGAGGCGCACCGTCGATGTCGAGGCGTTCTGCTCGTGGTCCGCGTGGAGGATCAGGATGCGGTCCATGGCGCGCGCGTGGATCGGGTTGATCTGATAGTCCTCGCAGGGCACCGCGAACATCATGTGCAGGAAGTTCTCGGGGTAGGTCAGGTCGTTGCGCGGATACACGAAGGGCTGGCCGATGCTGTACTTGAACGCCATCGCGGCGAAGGTCGGCATCTTCGCGATCAGCCGGTGCGAGGCGATCATGCGCTGCTTCGGATCGTCGATATCGGTGGTGTCGTGATAGAAGGCGGCGAGCGCGCCGACCACGCCGATCATCACCGCCATCGGGTGGGAATCGCGACGGAAGCCCCGGTAAAGATAATTGATCTGCTCGTGCACCATCGTGTGCTTGGTGATGGTGCTGACGAAGCGATCCTTCTCCGCCGCGTTCGGCAGCTCGCCGTGGAGCAGCAGGTAGGAGACCTCGAGAAAGTCGCTGTGCGCGGCCAGTTCGTCGATGGGATAGCCGCGGTGCAGCAGGACGCCCTGCTCGCCGTCGATATAGGTGATCTTGGACTTGCACGAGCCGGTCGCGGTAAAGCCGGGGTCGTACGAGAACTTGCCCGTGCCGGCATAGAGCGAGCGGATATCGATCACCGACGGGCCGAGCGTCCCATCGAGGACTGGCAGTTCGACCGTACCCCCGCTCTCGCGATCGGTGAGCACCGCGCTGGGCGCGTCGTTGCTCTGCCCGGCGAGGCCTGTTTGGCGCGCCTGAGACACCCCATCTCCCTCCATGTTTGCCCCGTGCCCGCGGCCGGCCGGGGAGGCTGGATCATAGGGCTAGAGCCCGAATTATACAATTTGCGCCGAGTCGGGCCGTGCCCCGCTCAGTGGCGCGCGCGCTCGCGCTCGACGCTGCTCACCGACGTCACCGCCCGCAAGGCGGCCACGATATTGCCGAGGTGTCTCGCGTCCTTGACCTCGACATCGACCAGCATCTCGAAGAAGTCGAGCGAGCGGTTGGTGATCTTGAGATTGCTGATGTTGCCGTTGTTCTTGGCGATCGCCGTGGTCAGCTTGCTGAGGCTGCCGGTTTCGTTCGCGACCACCAGGTTGAGGCGGCCGACGTGGATGCCCTTCTCGTCCGCGTCCCCCTCCCAGGCGAGATCGAGCCAGCGCTCGGGCGTGTCGCTGAAGCTTTCCAGCGTGTCGCAGTCGATGGTGTGGATCGTCGCGCCCTTGCCGGTGGTGACGATGCCGACGATGCGCTCGCCGGGCAGCGGGTTGCAGCACTCGGCGAGATGCACAGCCATGCCGGGGATCAGTCCGCGCACGGGGATGCCGATGTCGCCCGCCTTCGTGCCGCGCCGCCCGCGCGCGACCGAGAGGGCGCGGCGGGCGATGCCCTGGAGACTGCGGGCGGGGAAGAGGGCTTCCGCGACCTCGCCGCTGGAAAGATCGCCGCGCCCGAGGGCGGCGAGCAGGTCGGCCACGGAGCGCTGCTTGAGGCTGGAGAGCGCGCCCTCCAGCAGCGTCTCCGAATAGTCCGCGCCGGCCTCCCGGCATATTTTTTCGGCGACGGCCCGGCCGAGGGTGATGAACTGCTCCCGCTCCTTGAGCCGGGTGAAGCGTCGGATGCAGGTTCGCGCCTTGCCGGTCACGACAAACCGCTCCCAGGCCGGCTGCGGCTGCGGCACCCGCGAGCGCAGGATCTCCACCTGATCGCCGTTTTCCAGCTGGGTCCAGAGCGGCACCATGCGCCCGTTGACCTTGGCGCCCACCGTGGTGTCGCCCACATCGGTGTGCACCGCATAGGCGAAATCGACCGGCGTCGCCCCGCGCGGGAGCGTGATCAGGGCCCCGCGCGGGGAGAAGCAGAACACCTCGTCCTGAAACATCTCGAGCTTGGCGTGCTCGAGCAGCTCCTCGGGCCCCGAGGCCTTGTCGAGGATTTCGAGCAGGGGGCGAAGCCAGCGCTGCTGACGGTCGTCGTAAACGTCGCCCGCCTGCTTGAACAGCCAGTGCGCGGCGACGCCGTACTCGGCCTCCTCGTGCATGTCGCGGGTGCGAATCTGGATCTCGATGCGCCGCTGCTCGGGCCCGATCACTGCGGTATGGAGCGAACGGTAGCCGTTGGGCTTGGGCGTCGAGATGTAGTCCTTGAAGCGGCCCGGCACCATCGGGTAGGCGCGGTGCACGATGCCGAGCGCCCGGTAGCAGTCCTCCTCGTCCTCGGTGACGACGCGGAAGCCTACGATGTCGGTCATCTGCTCGAAGGCGAGCTTCTTGCGCTGCATCTTCTGCCAGATGGAGTAGGGGCGCTTCTCTCGGCCCGTGACGCTCGCCCGCAGTCGCTCGCTCCGCAGCGTCTCGGTCAGCGATTCGGTGACCCGTTCCACCATGCCGCCGGCCTGATCGCGGAGCGCCTTGAGCCGCGTCTCCATGGTGTGGAAGCCGTCGGGGTTGAGCTCCTTGAAGGCGAGATCTTCGAGCTCCGCCTTGAAGGCCTGGAGCCCGATGCGCTCCGCGAGCGGCGCATAGATCTCCATGGTCTCCCTGGCGATCCGCTGCCGCTTCTTCTCGTCGGGCACGAAGTGCAGCGTGCGCATGTTGTGCAGCCGGTCGGCGAGCTTGACCAGGAGGACGCGGATATCCTCCGAGAGCGCGAGCAGGAACTTGCGCAGATTCTCGGCCTGATGCGCCTGGTCCGACTGCAGCTCCAGTCGGCTCAGCTTGGTCACGCCGTCGACGAGCCGGGCCGTGTCCTCGCCGAAGAGTTCGTTGATTTGCTCGATGGTGGCGACCGTGTCCTCCACGGTGTCGTGGAGCAGCGCGGTCGCGATCGAGGTGCTGTCGAGCTTGAGCTCGGTCAGGATGCCGGCGACCTCGATGGGATGGGCGAAATAGGGGTCGCCGCTGGCGCGGGTCTGGGTGCCGTGCGCCTTCATGGAGAAGACGTAGGCGCGGTTCAGCAGAGCTTCGTCCGCCGAGGGCTCGTAGCTCTTGACGCGTTCGACGAGTTCGTATTGCCGGATCACGTCCGCTGACGCGCCCGGCCGGCGCCGGTGGAAATCCGCTGTGCGGGCGGCGGCCCTGCCGCGCCCGGTGTGCTGCCGGCCGGCGCTACTCCTCTGTTTCTGCCGCCGTTTCCCCTACCGCTTCTGCCTCGATCGCCGGCTCTTCCGCCGGCTCGCCCTCGGCCTCGGGCGCCGCGGCCTCCTCCTCGACGGGCGGGGTCTGGCCGGTCACGCCGGCCCAGGCGGCCTCGGCCGCGAGCACCGCCATGGCATCCTCGTCCGGCTCGTCGATTTCGGTGTCCACCTCGCGACCGTGCTCCAGCTCATGGCGGAGCGTTTCGAGATCGATGGTCTCATCGGCGATCTCGCGGAGTGCGATGACGGCGTTCTTGTCGTTGTCCTTCTCGACCGTCAGATCCGCGCCCGAGCGAATGTCGCGAGCGCGCTGCGCGGCGAGCAGCACCAGCTCGAAGCGGTTCGGCACCAAGCCGACGCAGTCTTCGACCGTCACGCGTGCCATAGGTCGCACTCCTCATGTGAGCCAAACCGGCCCCGGCCCGGCGGCGCGTCACCCTATCCGCACCGCCTGCCGGATGCAAGCGTCGCCGCGCCATCCGAGGCGCGCGATCAGGCGGCGAGCAGGCGAAACAGGCGCTCGGCGTCGGCGGCGTCCCGGGCGACGCGGGCGCAGCGGGCGGCAAGCTCCGCGTCTTCGCCCCAGCGCTCCAGCTGATAGTGCTCGTCGACGAGCGAGGCGTCGGCGGCAGCCCGCGCATCCAGCCGGCCCCCGCGCATGGCGAGCGCGATCACCAGCGAGCCGAAGCTCCGGGTCGCAAGGCCGAGCCCGGTGAGGGCGAAATCGTCCTCGCCCGCGACCGCGTCCCGCAGGGCTTCGAGCGCCGCCGGTGCCTGGGCGATTGGGGTAATCGAACTCGTGACCGCAAGATGAGCGCCGTGGCGTTCCGCCGCCCAGGCGACCAGCGGCTGCCACGCGGCGGCCTGACGGCGGGCGAGCGCTGGCGGCTCGTCGGTCCGATAGCAGACGAGATCGGTCTCGGCGTAAGCCGCGACCTCGGCCACGATGTCGGCCCGCCGCTCCGGCACCAGGTCCAGCGCGGTGCAGGCGAGGCGGGTCAGCGGCATGGTCTCGCGGTCGATACTCTCGCCCTGCGCCGCCCATTCTTCGGCGATGGCGCCCGCGAGCGCCGCGCCGGGCACCGCCAGCGGCCGGCCCGCCGGGGTGCGCACCGGCTTGCCGTCGAGCGCGATCCCGTGTCCGCCATCGGCCGCCGCCGCCTCGGCAGTCTTGTAGAAGCGCTTTGGCTTGGGCGCGTTCACGGCGCGTCCTCGAAGGGCGCGAAATCGTCGCCCGCGGGCGCCGGGTCGAAGCCGAGAAAGCGCCACGCGGCAGCCATGTGCGGCGGCAGCGGCGCGGTGAGGACCAGCGGCGCCTTGTTGCCCGGTCGCGGCAGTTCGAGCGCGCGGGCGTGGAGGTGCAGGCGCGGCTCGAAGCCCGCCGGGAACGCCGCCTCGCCGCCATACTTGCCGTCGCCCACGACGGGGTGGCCGAAGACCGAGGCGGTGTGTGCCCGGAGCTGATGGGTGCGGCCCGTGCGCGGCATGAGCGCAAGCCATGAGAGGCGGCGTCCGGCGGTCTCGATCAACGCATAGTCCGTGATCGCGCGCTGGCCCCCCTGGACCGTTGCGACCACACGCTCGCCCGTGCCCACTTGCCGCTTGGCGAGCGGCGCGTCGATCCGCCCCTGCGGCGGCTTCGGTACGCCCACGACGAGCCCCCAATAGAGCTTGCGCAACTCACGCGATCGGAAGAGGGCCGTGAGGTCCCGCGCGGCGGTCGCGTGGCGGGCGAGCAGGAGGACCCCGCTCGTGTCGCGGTCCAGCCGGTGGACCAGGCGGGGTGCCTCGGCGGCATCGAAGCAGAGCGCGCCGAGCAGTCCGTCGAGATGTCGGGCGACGTGGCTCCCGCCCTGCACCGGGAGGCCCGGCGGCTTGTTGAGCGCGATCATGTCGGCATCGCGGTAGATGACCGCTGCCTGCATCATCTTGGCATCGGCTTCGTCGATCGGCGGGGCGGGTCGGCGCCGCTCCTGGCCCTCGTTCCGGTCGGACAGCGGCGGCACGCGCACCCGGTCGCCGGGCGCAAGGCGCGTGCCGGCGCGTGCGCGCTTGCCGTTCACGCGGATCTGGCCCGTGCGCAGCAGCTTCTCCAGGCGGCCGTGGCCGAGGGCGGGGTAGTGCCGCTTGAACCAGCGGTCGAGCCGCTGGTCGCCGTCCTCGGGCGCGATCTCGAGCGTAGCGACGCCTGCCATCAGACGATGGCCCGCACCAGCCTGAGCCCGCAATAGAACCCGCCGACCGAGAGCACCACCGAGAGCACGATATAGAGCAGCGCCCGGCCGACCTCGCCCCGCTCCAGCAGGCCGATGCTGTCGGCGGAAAAGGCGGAGAAGGTGGTGAAGCCGCCGAGCAGGCCCACGAAGAGGAAGCGCTGCACCACCTCGCCTGCGTCGAATGCGACCGCGAGGCCGTGCACCAGAGCGCCCAGGATGAACGAGCCCACGACGTTCACGGTCAGCGTGCCGTAGGGGAAGCCCCCGCCGATCAGCGTTGTGAGCCAGCGCTCGGCCGCGCCGATGACGTAGTAGCGCCCGACCGAGCCCAATGCGCCGCCGAGCGCGATGGCGAGCGCGACCTTCACGCGTCGTCCTCCGTCCCCGTGTCGGCCGCGGCTTCTTCGCGCAGCTTCTGCCAGTAGGCGAGGCGCTTCCGTACCTCGCGCTCAAAGCCCCGCTCACGCGGCGCGTAGAAGTTGCGGCGCGGCATCCCTTCCGGGAAGTAGTCCTGGCCCGAGAATCCTTCCTCGGTGTCGTGGTCGTAGACGTAGCCCTCGCTATAGCCGAGGTCCTTCATCAGCCGCGTCGGGGCGTTGAGGATGTGCTTGGGCGGCATCAGCGAGCCGGTCTCCTTCGCGGCCTGCATGGCCCGTCCATGCGCGCGGTAGCCCGCGTTCGACTTGGCGGCGGTGCCGAGATAGATCACGGATTGGGCGATGGCGAGCTCGCCTTCGGGCGATCCCAGCCGCTCGTAGGCCTCCCAGCCGGCAAGCGCCTGCGGCAGCGCGTCGGGGTCGGCGAGCCCCACGTCCTCGACCGCGAAGCGCACCAGGCGCCGCGCGATGTAGCGCGGGTCCTCGCCACCGGCCAGCATGCGCGCGAGCCAATAGAGCGCCGCGTCCGTGTCCGAGCCGCGCAGCGACTTGTGCAGCGCCGAGATCAGGTTGTAGTGGCCCTCCTGCGACTTGTCGTAGAGCGGCGCGCGGCGCTGCACGGTCTCCATCAGCTGCGGCACGTCCAGCGGCGCGGCGGCGCCGGCCGCGAAGAGCGCTTCGGCCAGGTTGATCAGCGCGCGGCCGTCGCCGTCGGCCATGGCGCGCAGCATGGGCCGCGCATCGGGCTCAAGCAGCAGCGTGCGGCCCTCGGCCTCCTCCGCGCGGGTGAGCAGGGTTTCCAGCGCGCTGTCGTCGAGTCGGTTGAGCACCAGCACGGCGCAGCGCGAGAGCAGGGCGCCGTTCAGCTCGAAGGAGGGATTCTCGGTAGTGGCGCCCACGAGAATCACGGTGCCGTCCTCGACCACGGGCAGGAAGGCGTCCTGCTGCGCCCGGTTGAAACGGTGGATCTCGTCGACGAAGAGCAGCGTGCCCTTGCCCCCGGCGCGGCGCGAGCGCGCCTCGTCGAAGATCTTGCGCAGGTCGGCGACGCCGGAGAAGACCGCGCTCAGCGGCGCGAAGAGCATGTCCGTGTGATCGGCGAGCAGGCGGGCGATGGTGGTCTTGCCGCAGCCCGGCGGCCCCCAGAGGACGGTCGAGGCCAGCGCGCCGCCGCTCGCCACCATTCGCCCGAGCGGGCCGTCGGGGCGGAGCAGGTGGTCCTGGCCCACCACCTCGTCGAGCGTGCGCGGCCGCAGCCGGTCCGCAAGCGGGCGAGGTGCTGAGTCTTCGAAGAGACTCGGCGCGTCCTGGGGCTTCATGGCCCGAGTCTACGCGCTCCGCCAGCCCGACGCAGCCAGCCCGCGTATCGAGCGGCGCTCAGACCGGTGGCAGGTTGACGGCGGCGACGCGCCAGGCCTGGCCCTTCGCGGGGCCGTCCACATGGTCGATGCAGGTGATCGAGAGGTTGTCGATGCTGAAGGCGAGCGCGCGCTCCGCGTCGAGACCGAGCGCGAGCGCGAGCGCAGCGCGGATCGAGCCGCCGTGGGCCACGGCCACGATGTCCTGGCCGGCGTGTTGCGCCGTCCTGCGGGTGACGGCGGCGCTGACCCGCTCGACCAGCTGGACGAAGCTCTCGCCCTCCGGCGGCGTGACGTGCGCGGGCGCGACCCAGTACTTGTGGGCGAGATCGCTGCCCCGCTCGGCGGCGACCTCGCTCCAGGTCAGGCCGTGCCAGGCGCCGAAATCCTGCTCGTCCAGGTCCGCCTCGATGGACCGCGCCGGCACGTCGTGGCCCGCCTCGGCAATCGCGTCGGCGGTCTGGTGGGTGCGCAGCAGGTTGCTGGTGAGCCAGACGGCATCCGGCGGCAACGCGCGGGCCAGCCCCTCGAAGCGCGGCCGCTCGCTGGTGTTGGCGGGCACGTTGGTGCGGCCATAGAGCCGGCCGCCATGGTCGGTGACGGGTGCGTGGCGCACCCACCACCATCGGGTCACGATGGTGTTCGTCGTCATCTCACCGCTGCGAGCGTAAGGAGGAAGAGGACTTCGGCGAACTGCTGGACGCCGCCGAGCACGTCCCCAGTGTGACCGCCGACCTGGCGTTCGGCAAGCCAGGCGACTGCGGCGGTGCCGATGCCGGCGACGAGGAAGGCGACCAACCCGCTCCAGGTGAGCAGACCGACGGCGAGCACCGCCGCCAGGGCGACCCCGGTCCACACATGGGTCGACGGCGGCCGCCCGGCGTCGGCGGCGAGGCCGTCGGCCCGTGCCGGATCCAGCCAGAGCATGACCGCCGGCATCGCCGCGCGCGAGACCCCGGCAGCGGCGACCATGGCGGCGATCACGAGGCCGGTTCCCCCCAGGTCGGCGATCGCGCCCACCTTCGCCGCCAGCACCACCACCAGCACGATCACGCCGTAGGCGCCGATGCGGCTGTCCCGCATGATCGCGAGCTTGCGCTCCCGCGTGCTCCCGCCGCCGAAGCCGTCCGCCATGTCGGCGAGGCCGTCCTCGTGCAGCGCGCCGGTGGCGAGCGCGCCTGCGCCCACGGCGAGCACCGCCGCCACGATGTCGGGCAGGCCGATTCCCACGGCGATCGCGTAGACGATTCCGGCAAAGAGGCCGATCAGCGCGCCGACGATGGGGAAGGCGCGAAGCGCGCGCCCGAGCGGGGGGCTCTCGCCCTCCGGCCGCGCCGCCTTCAACGGCACCCGCGTGAGGAAGAGCAGGGCGGTGCGAAGGTCGCTCCGCCAGACCCGCACCGCGCGGTACGCCTTCTGTTGGAGGGGAGCCTCGTCGCCGTCGTCGTAGCGCATGTGCCTCTTGCCCGGGCTGCCCCGGCCCGGCATCCTCCTTCGGCCTTATAGGCCAGTGCACTGCCGACGCCAAGAAACCCCGCGTATCCCCTCCTGCAGCAACCGGCTTGCGGAAGCGCCATGCCCGATGACCTCCAGCTCGCTTCGTTGAGCGCCTTCCGCGCGCGCGTCGCCGCCATGCCGGGGCCGGACGAGGCGGCGGCGGAGCAGGCGCGGGCGCACGATGCGCAGCTCACCAAGCCCGCCGGCGCGCTCGGCCGGCTCGAATCGCTCGCTACCTGGGCGGCGGCGTGGCAGGGGCGCCATCCGCCGCGCGCAGAGCGCATCCAGGTCGTCGTCTTCGCCGGCAATCACGGCGTCGCGGCGCGCGGGGTCTCCGCCTATCCCGCGGCGGTCACGGCGCAGATGGTGGCCAACTTCGAGGCGGGCGGGGCCGCGATCAACCAGCTCTGCGGCGTGCTGGGGGCAGCGTTGACGGTCGTGCCCCTCGATCTCGACACGCCCACCGAAGACATGACCGAAAGGCCGGCGCTGGGCGAGGCGGACTGCGTCGCTGCGCTGGAGGGGGGGATGGCGGCGGTGGAGGCCGGGATGGCCGCGGTCGATGGCGGCGCGGACCTGCTCTGCCTCGGCGAGATGGGGATCGGCAACACCACCGCGGCAGCCGCGATGGCGGCGGCGCTCTTTGGCGGCGACGGCGCCTCCTGGGTGGGGCCGGGGACCGGGGTGGATTCCAACGGGCTCGCGCGCAAGGCCGCGGCGGTCGATGCGGCGCTCGCGCGGCACGCCGAAGCACGCCGCGATCCTCTGGCCGCGCTCAGTTGCGTCGGCGGCCGGGAGCTCGCGGCGATCGCGGGCGCCGTCGTCCAGGCGCGGCACCGCCGCGTGCCCGTGCTGCTCGACGGCTTCGCCTGTACCGCCGCGGCGGCGGTGATCGCGAAGCTGCGGGATGACGGCCTCGATCACACCCAGGTGGCCCACCGCTCGGCCGAGCCGGGGCATCGTCGCTTGCTGGAAGCGCTCTCGCTTGATCCGCTGCTCGATCTCGGCTTGCGGCTCGGCGAGGCCTCCGGGGCCGCGCTCGCCGCCGCGCTCGTGCGCATGGCGGTCACGGCGCACAACGGCATGGCGACCTTCGAATCCGCCGGGGTCAGCGGCCCGGCGGATTAATCCCTATTCGCCGATCTGATGCAGCAGGCCGCGGATGCGGGCGCTGCGCAGGAAGCCGAGGAAGGTCGCGATGCCCGCCGCAATCCAGCCGATGTTGAGCAGGCTCGCGCGCATCATGTGATCGCCGCTGAAGCTGCCGTCGACCAGGAGAGCGCGCATCCCCTCGAAGACATGGGCAGAGGGCAGGATGGCGGCCACCGGCTCCAGCCAGTCCGGCAGGATGGAGAGCGGGTAGTAGACGCAGCTGAAGGGCGCCAGCGCGAAGATCAGGAACCAGGCCAGGCTCTCGGCGCCGAGGCCGTAGCGCAGCACCAGGCCGCTCACGAAGAAGCCGACGGCCCAGCCCATCACGATCAGGTTCACGAAGAAGCCGATTAGCGCGAAGCCGAGATCGAAGATCGAGAAGGCGTAGAGCAGAAAGGCGAAGCCCACCGCGCCTGTCATCCCGATGAGTGTCCGGATCAGGCTGATCAGCATGAGCCCGCAGATCAGCTCCCACGGGCGCAAGGGGCTCACGAAGATGTGCCCGAGATTGCGCGACCACATCTCCTCGATGAACACCAGCGAGAGCCCAATCTGCCCGCGGAACATGACGTCCCACAGGATGACCCCGGCGAGCAGGACGCCTGCCGCCTGCGCGAACCACGAGCTGTTGGTGACGAGGAACATGGTGACCAGGCCCCAGATGATCATCTGCACCGTGGGCCAGTAGGTAAGCTCCAGCAGACGCGGCCAGGAGCGCCGCAGCAGATAGGTGTGGCGCAGCACCAGCGCGCCGATCCGCTGCGCAGGACCACGCCACGGCAGAGCCGGTGCGGCGCCCCTCCCCATCATTGTGCCGCTTCCCAGACGCTGCCGGTGCCCCGCACGATTTCGAGGAAGACCTCTTCCAGCGTGCTGCGGCCGTGGCGTTCGATCATGGCCGCGGGCGTGCCGCTCTCCACGATGCGCCCGCCCGCCATCACCAACACGTCGTCGCAGAGCCGTTCCACCTCGGCCATGTTGTGGGAGGCGAGCAGGATCGTGGCGCCGGTCTCGGCCCGGTAGCGCTCGATCACGCCCCGTACCCAATCGGCGGTGTCGGGATCGAGCGAAGCCGAGGGCTCGTCGAGCAGCAGCAGCTCGGGATCGTTGAGCAGCGCCTTGGCGAGCGCGACCCTGGTGCGCTGCCCGGCCGAGAGCTTGCCCGTGGGCCGCTTGAGGAAGTCGCCGAGGTCAAGGGTCTCGGCCAGCCGCTCGATCCGCCGGCGGACGCCGTCAAGGCTGTAGAGCCGGGCGTAGACGGTCAGGTTCTCGCGCACCGTGAGCCGGTGCGGCAGGTCGGTGTAGGGCGAGGAGAAGTTCATGCGCGGCAGCAGCGCGTAGCGCTCGGCCGCCAGATCGCGCCCGAAGATTCGCACCGAGCCCGTGCTCGGCAGCAGGAGGCCCAGGATCATTGCGATGGTGGTGGTCTTGCCGGCGCCGTTGGCGCCGAGCAGGGCGGCGGTCGCCCCGGGCGCGACCGAGAAGCTCACCGCATCGACCGCAGTGAACTTGCCGAATCGCTTGGTGAGGGCCTCGACCTCCAGAACGGGGCCGCTCATCGCGGCCCCCGGTGACGTCCGGTCCGGGTCTCGCTCAGAACGGGGTCGGATCGGCGAAGCGGCGCAGGACGTTCTCGGTCATGCGCGAGACGTTGTTGTCGTGGTCGTTGTGGGCGAGGCTGCCGCACCAGGCGATCGAGCTGGTGGAGAAGACGGCGCCGCCGTTCGCGGTCTCGTAGAACACGATGTCGGCGCGCACCAGCGGGTCCTGCGTGCCGTCGGCATTGGGCCGGTTCACGTCGAGCTCCTCGCAGACCACGAGGTAGAGGTCCGTGTGCTCCTTGGAGCTCGCGAGCACGTAGGTGTTGGGCGGCGTGCCCAGCAGCGGGTCGGCCCGGTCGAGCTCCAGCCCCGCCGCACCGCCGCCGATCAGCCCGAAATCGCCGATCTTCTCGTCCTCGCCGATGCCGTCGAAGATCCAGGCGACCTCCTTCTTGAAGCTGTCCGGTTCGCGCACGTAGTAGGACGAGATGTCGAAGCCCTGCGCGGTGAAGCCGGTGCCGACGATGATCTGCGGCGGCCGGCCGTTGCGCCGCCAGAGGCCGCCGTACTCGCCGGTGAAGCTGTGATAGTACTCGCCGGGGCGCGCGATCCAGGTGCGGATGCCGTCCTCGGCGCGGCGCACCTCGATGCAGCCCGGCACCTCGGTGTGATAGGCGATGCGCCAGTACCAGCCGTTGGCGCCCATGTACATGAGCCGCCCGCCGCGCTGCTGGTAGGCGTGCATCGCATCCCACATCGCCTTCGAGTGATACTCGGGGTGCGAGCCGGAGAGCACGACCGTGTAGTCCTGGATCGCCGCCAGGCCCTCGTAGTGCAGGTCCTCGTCGGTGACGACGTCGTACTCGAAGCCCTTTGCCTCCAGCCACTCGGTCAGGTGCGTGTCGGCGTTGAACTGCCAGAGCGTGGATTCGGTGCCGCCGATCCACTCCAGGGCCTTCGGGCGGAAGTTCAGGATCGGGCGCAGGCGGGAGGAGTAGCAGATGCCGCTGCCGTCAATGTGGCTGTCGTAGAGCGAGGTGCCGTATTCCCGGTGCTCGCTGCGCTGCAGGTTCTTCTCGTTCAGCACCGTGAGCCGGCCCGCGAGAATCTGTGCGGCGCCCATGTTGGTGGACATGTTGGTGTTGGCGTAGGCCATGTAGCTCGCGGTGGGCAGCAGGAAGCAGATCTTCGCGGTGGGCGCGCCACGCGGGGCGCGCACGGCGAAGGGGATGTACTCCTCGCCGCTGCCTTCGCCGCGCAGCCTCGCGGCGTAGACGCCGCTCTTCAGCCGCTTCGGGCAGGTGAGCGAGAAGTCGACCTCCCAGCGCGCGTCGTAGACGTCGTCTTCGTGGAAGTGGATCGCGCCGTACTGCTCCGGCGCGTTCTGCCAGTTCATCTCGCTGCCGTCCCAGCGCCAGCCGGTGACGGCGCGCGTCGGCATATTGACCAGGCTGCCGTGCAGCAAATTGGCGGAGAGATCGGTCGCCGTCGTCGTCTTGATGCCTTGCGAGAAGTCCCAGGCGCCGACGATGGAGGTGGCGAGCGTGCCGTCCACCGGGCGGGTCTTCGCCAGCTCCAGCTCCGCCGGGCTCAGCACGCGGTTGGCGACGCGCGGGCTGTCGATGCGCCCGTTGTAGAAGCCGCCGCAGACGGTCCGGCCCTTGTCGACGCGCTTGAAGTAGGCGCCCATGGTGAGCGGCGCATCGTGCTTGCCCGGCCCGCTCAGCGCGGACTTCTTCTTCATGATGCGGGCGTGCTTGACGTTGGGGTAGTCGTTGAGCGGCTGCTGGACCAGCGTGATCTGCTTGGAGTCGGCGTCGTAGGAGGCCGCGACGAAGTACCACTGGTGCGGGATCAGCGGCCGGTTGGTGGCGGTCACCTCGATATTGCCTTCGCCGTCGCCGAGGCAGAGCGCGAGCGAGCCGTCCTGCTTGGTGATGATGAGCGCAGCGCCCGCCTTGTCGCGGTCGCGCCAGTTGGCGATGAGCGCCTGGGTGCCGCGATCTGGCGTCGTCGGCCAGATGAAGGCCTGGAAGGTGAAGCTCTCCAGCCCCTGGATCGCGGGATGAGCCGGCACTTCCATGAATGAGCCGTCGTAGCAGACCTGCCGGCGCCCCTTGTAGGTGCCGCTCGCGCTGGTCCGGACGACCTCTTCCTTCACGCCCGGTCCGTCGGCGTTTTCGTCACCGCAGATGAGGCGGACGATGTCGCACTTGTAGGAGGGGGCTTCGGAACTCACCATGAAGTTGATGGTCTCCCCCGGCGTCACGCTGACGCGGTCGGCATAGCCCGCGATTCTGTTCATGTAAGGCTCCCTCACCGCCGGACGGCGGCTTCTCGATCGTCGTGAAGGCCGCTCGCGCGGCGGTTACTGAGGCAGCGCCTTGCCGGTGTGCTGTTTCCAGCGCAGGCGAAAGACGTGGCGCTCGGCGTCGTCGATATTGTCGAAGGTCTTGTCGAGCAGCTTGACCGGCTTGCCGCGCACGCCCGAGAGCTGGGCCAGGCGCCACTCGCGGCCGGGCTTGGTGCAGACCAGGCAATGCTTGCCCTTCACGTCGGCGCCCCTCAGCGTGTTGAGCACCCGCTGCAGGTCGGGGCTGTGGTGGCCAATCGGCTTGGCCATGAACTCGTCGACGACGTAAAGGTCCTTTTCCGTGACTTGGTAGGCCATCGGCTACTCCCTGTCGCGCGCTGCCCGCGCGTTCCCAAAAGCGGTGGGATTAGAACGCGAAGCACCGGGAGAGACAACACCCGCGTTACCGCCGTGCCCGGGCCTATTCGTTGCGCTCCAGCCGCCGCCTGCGCTGTACGATCAGGAACATGTAGCCGCCGAAGAGAATGACGATGGCGCCGAAAACGGAGAGCGCGCCCATGGTCGGAATCATCGGCGTGTAGCCGGAGCCCATCTTGGTATAGAGCCACTCGGTCACGGTGCTGTCGGCGCCCGTGGTGAAGGTCGAGAGCGGGAAGTTGCCCCAGGAGAGCAGGAAGGCGAAGAGCCCGCCGGAGAAGAGGCCGGGTGCCAGAGCCGGCAGCGTGACCTCGCGGAAGGCCTGCCAGCGGCTCGCGCCGAGATCGTAGGCCGCTTCCTCCTGGGCTGCGTCGAAGCCATAGACCTGGATCGAGATCACCAGCGTCACGATCGGCACGATCCAGACCAGATGGGCGAAGACCGCCGCCTCCCAGCTCGGCAGCACGCCGACGAAGGTGAACCAGAGCAGGAGCGCCAGGCCGAGCACGGCTTGCGGGAAGAAGATCGGCAGCATGATCAGGCGCTGGTAGAACTGGCGCCCGCGCCAGTTGTAGCGGGCGAAGGCCAGGGCGCCGAAGAAGCCGAGCACGACCGCGATCAGCGCGACGCTGCCAGCGACATAGAAGGAGGTGAGGTGCAGGTCCGTGGTCAGGTTGGCGCCGAGCGTCTGGTCGTACCACTTGTCGCTCCACGCCTTCACGGGGAAGCGGAAGTAGCGCGACTTGCCGAACGAGCTCGTGATCACCGAGAAGATCGGGATGTAGAGGAAGAGCGCGATCGCGCCGGTCCAGACCGCGATCAGGCATATGACCCAGCGC
>Ga0209544_1001017_pt1 | contig 33494 bp, 26 predicted proteins | sample MesohylPK_FD_187297 | JGI IMG/M metagenome (GOLD analysis project Ga0209544, IMG submission 187297) | Host-associated microbial community of the marine sponge Aplysina aerophoba from Gulf of Piran - sponge mesohyl, lysed by proteinase K... | ecosystem: Host-associated > Porifera > Sponge >... | reverse complement strand
ACGTACAGTCCGAACATCGGGATGAGGACCCAGATCGTGTTGGGGGTCCACACCCAGACCATTCGGTCCAGCCTGCTGAGAGCCCGGTGTCCGCCTGAGATGTAGAAGCTCACGATGTAGAGCGAGCTCACGTAGACCCACTGCCAGAACAGCGCGAGGCCGATGATCCCGGCAACGACGGCCGGCAGGAAGCCCGTGGTCATCGAGGCCAACAGGATCATCGAGGGAATCGGCGTGGCGAAGCCGTTGCCCACATCGCAGTTGAAACCGAACGTCCGCCGGTCGGTGTAGGCGTCGTCGTACACGCAGTACGCCGCCCAGACGTCCGCCCATACCGTCGGCGACAGGATGCGCCCGATCGGAACTCCCGAGAACAGAAACGCGAGCGCCGGCGCCCGGCCCGTCGCCGCTCCCCTTCCGCGCCAGTACTCCGCCCGCTTCGGGATGTAGTCCCGCCGCAGGTACAAGCATGCCTCCCAGTAGCAAATCAGGAGGTTGATCGACAGGAAGAGGCTCAGCAGCAGGTAGAGCGGATCGATACTCCCGTGCAGCCGGTAGCTGGCCACGTTCCAGGCCAGCGCCTGGACACCGACGACGAGGACGACGAAGACCGCAACCGGAATCTTCGGCCCCTTCGTGCTGCCGGGTTCGGCGGCCTTGCTTACATCCATTGAGTAGACCCCGGTACCCGCTCCCCGACTAGCCGGTGCTCTCGCCGGTGTCCTCGGTTTCCTCGTCCTCGTCCGACCCCGGAGCTGTCTCCCACTCGTACTCGATGCCCCGGACGTGGCGCTCGAACCAGTCGATCTCCACGTTCACCTTGAACAACTCATGGCGGAGTTCCCCCCAGCCGTGTGGCTCCCGTGGCGCGATGTAGAGATGCGTCTCCACTCCGTTCGCCTTCAACGCCCGGTACAACTCGACCGACTGGGGCGGCGGCACCCGGACATCGTTCTCGCCCACCAGGACGAGAGTCGGCGTCGTCACCTTGTAGATGTCCCTGAGCGGCGAGTTCTCCCAGTAGACGCCGATCGGGGCGTCCTCCTCCCAGGGCGTGCCGCCGAACCAGGGAGTGCGGTAGGTCCGCACGTCGCTCTGGCCGTACATCGAGATCCAGTTCACCGCGCCGGCGCCTGACGAGGCCGCCTTGAAGCGGTTCGTGTGGGTGATGATCTTGTTCGTCATGTGACCGCCGCCGCTCCAGCCCATCTTGGCCATCCGGTCGCCGTCGACGAGTCCGCGTTCGATCAGGTGGTCGACCCCGGTCATCACGTCGAGGTGCGCCTGGTGGAAGTAGTGGCCGACCATGTCGCGCAGGAACGGATCCCCGTAGCCGGTGCTCCCCCGGTAGTTCGGCTTGAAGACAAAGTAGCCGCGGGCGGCCAGCACCTGGACGTAGTTCGACCAGCGGCCGAATCCGAACTTGTCCGAGGCCGCGGGCCCGCCGTGCGTCTGGACGACGAGCGGGTAACGGTTGCCGTCCTCGTAGTCGAGCGGGTAGTAGAGGAGGCCCTCCACCTCGACGCCGTCCTCGCCCGGCCAGTGGATCGCTTCCTGGCGAGGCAGCAGGAAGGTCTCGTCGAGATAGTCGAAGGCGGAGGTCACCTGCCTGGGCTTCCCGCCCTCGGCCGGCATGACATGGATGTCCCCCGGGCTTTCCCGGTGGTTCATCGTGAAGGCGTGCTGGCCCGTGGCCTTCGACCAGGCCCACGAGCCCAGCGCGTGGTCCCCTTCGGTCAGAGCCGTCGGCATCGCGTCGTCCACGGCGGCATGGAAGAGCTGGCTTCGGACCCCGGTGTTCGCGGTGAAGTAGATCGTGCCGTCGTCCGCCCAGCGGGCGCCGTTGACCTCGTGGGGCATGTCCTCGTACAGCAGGCGGTGCGCTCCACCGCCGGCCGGCACGACGAAGACGTTCGTGTTGAAGTACGTCTCCAGGTCGGCGCTGGAGTTGGAAACGAACATGACGCGCTGTCCGTCGGGAGACAGCTCGGCACCCGACTCGCTCACCGTGTTGTCGGTGAGCTGGAGGGCGTTGCCGCCGTCGTCATCCATGATCCAGACCTCGCCCTCGTCCCGATTGTCGAAGAGCGGCGAGGGCGCCCGGTGGTGCGCGATCCGAGCGCCGTCCGCCGAGATGCGAAACCCGACGACCGAGAAGTCGCCCTCGGTGATCCGCTCTTCCTCGCCCCGGTCGTCGCCCGTCCAGGCGATTCGGAACAGGTGGCGCTGCTTGTAGTCCTCGTCGAAGGCGAAGACGTCGTCCTTCAGTTCGTCCTTCTTCTTCTCCTCGGCAGTCTTCGGATCCGCAGCGAGGAAGAAGATGTGCTCGCCGTCCGGGGAGAACTCGAAGCTCTGAACCGAGCTCTCGTGACTGGTCAACGGAGCGGCTTCCCCACCGCGGTTCGGCAGGAGATAGATCTGCGTAGAGTCCTCCTCGCCCCGGTTCGCGAGGAAGGCCACGAAGCTCCCGTCCGGCGACCAGCGCGGGCTCCGTTCCCCCTTCTCTCCGTAGGTCAGCCGAACGTCTCCCGTGCCGTCCATCTCGATGCGACGAATGTGGGTCGTGCGACCGTTCTTCTTCCAGTCCGTGTCGGAGCGGGTGTAGAGGAGCTGGGCGCCGTCCGGGGAGATTCGTGGACTGCCCACCCCCGGCACGTCGATCAGCTCGACGATGGTCATCGGCCGCTTGTCAGAGGCGTTGCCGGCGACGGCGGCAAGTGCGGCTGCCAGGAAGAGCAGGGGGCGTGGCCAGGGGCCGCCGCCGCCCAGGCACCGCGTCAGATTGTGCTTCATCGGGCGTAGCATCGTATCGCGCCGGGCGTGCACCACCCTTGAACCGCCAGAGGAGAACGAAGCAATGAACCACGAGTCTCTCCGCCACGCCAACGGTCGCACCCGCGGTGCCATCTTCGGGAATCTGCTCCTTGGCCTGGCGGTGTGCGCCGGCGCTTCGGCTCAGGACACAGAGGAGTTGCCACCGGATGTCGCGGCAAGGGTAGACGCGGTGTTCAAGCTCTGGAACCGGGACAACACGGCCGGCTGCGCCGTCTCGGTCGCCAGAGCCGGCGAGACCGTCTACGCACGCGGCTTCGGCATGGCCCACCTCGAGCAGCCGGCGCCCATCACGCCCGAGACCATCTTCGAGGCCGGCTCCGTCTCCAAGCAGTTCACCGCCTCGGCGCTCGTCCTCCTCGCGCTCGACGGCAAGCTCTCGCTCGACGATCCGGTGCAGGAGTACCTTCCCGAACTGCCGGACTTCGGCGCGCCGATCACGATTCGCCATCTCCTGACCCACACCAGCGGGCTCAGGACGTTCCGTCCACTGGTCGCTCTCCGGGGACGGCCCGACGGCTTCGCCGTGCACACCAACGCCGAAGTCCTCGCCCTCATGGCCCGGCAGCGGGATCTCAACTTCCCGCCCGGCGAGGAGTACCTCTACAGCAACGCTCCGTACATCCTGAGCGTGGTGCTGGCGGAGCGCGTCTCGGGGCAGTCGTTCAACGACTTCACGACCGAGCGGATCTTCAAGCCCCTGGGCATGACGAGCACGCGCTGGCGCGACGACTTCACGCAGATCGTCAAGGGTCGCGCTACCGCTTACGGAAGCGGCAGGAGCGGCGGGCTCCATACGAACATGGCCAACACCGAGGTCTTCGGCAACGGCGGAATGCTGACGACGGTCGGCGATCTGCAGCGCTGGAACCAGGAGCTCGACGAGCCAAAGGTCCTCGGACAGCGATTCGTCGACATGCTCGAAACTCCCGGACGATTCAACGACGGCTCCCTGAGCGACTACGCACTCGGCCTCGGGATCGGCGAGTACCGCGGCGAGCGGGAGATCGCTCACAGCGGCGGCACGGCCGGCTACCGGGCCTGGCTGGCCCGCTACCCCGACCGCGACCGCCTGTCGCTCGCTCTCCTGTGCAACCACGGCGACATCAATCCGGTCGCGGTCGGCCACCGGGTGATCGACGTCTTCCTCGGACCGGCCGACGAGGCTGCGGACGCGGCGAGTCCGACGCCGCGCGTCGAGGTCCCGCTGGAAGACCTGGAACGCTGGGCGGACCCCTATCTCCACACCCACACCGACTCGATCGTCCGGATCACGGTCCGCGGCGGAGCGCTCCACTTCGGCGCAGTCAGAGCAACGCCCCTGGGCGAAGACCGGTTCGCGGTCGGACTGTCCGGTCTCGTCGTTGCGTTCGCAAAGGAGGAAGATGGCACCAGGACGGCGACCCTGGCGGACGATCCGAAACGCCTCTACCGGGCGATGCCCGCGGTTACGCCGACGCCCCAGGAGCTGGCCGAGTACGTCGGCTCCTACACGAGCGATGAACTCGACGTGACGTACTCCGTCGAGTTCCAGGACGGCAAACTGCTGTTCCGCCGCCCGCTCGACAAGCCGCGCACGCTCGAGCCCCTGTTCAGGGACGCTTTCGAACTGAGCGATCCGTTGCTGGAGAGGTTTCCGGTGCGTGCACTGTTCGCCACCGTCGTCGCCTGGCCCGCGCGCTTCGAACGGGACGCCGCCGGCAGGGTGACGACCCTCTACATCAGCGATTCTTCGCGGGTCCGTCGGCTGCGGTTCGACCGCCGCTAGGCGCCGCGCTATGAGCCAATGTCGCCGGTGTTCCGGGCCATCAGCCGGATCGCGGCCTTGCGTGGCAACAAACGCGTGAGCACCACGGCGACCAGCCGGTTGACCAGCCCCGGAACGACCCGTGGGCTCTTGCCCAGCGCATCGAGAGTCCGGCGCGCCACGGCGTCGGGATCGAGCATGCCGGGCACGCGACCCTTGCCCGAGCGCTTATAGCCCGGCGTCTCGACCGCCCCCGCGCAGCAGGCGATCACATCGATCCCTTGCTCGCGGAGCTCCTGCCACAGGCCCTCAGCCAGAATCGTGTTGAAGGCCTTGGTCGCGGCGTAGGCCGCGACTCGCGACGTACCTTGCAGGCCCGCCAGCGAGGACATCAGGATCACCGCGCCACGCCCGCGCCGCTCGAGACCCGGCAGTAGCGTGTGCAGCACGGCAACCGGCGCCCGGACGTTGACGTCGACCGCCCGTTCAAGCGCGTCGGCGTCGGCGTCGACGAAGCGTCCCACCGGGACGAAGGCCGCGTTGTAGACGATCACCCCGAGGTCGAGGTCCGCCGTGGCGGCGGCCAGCGCGTCGGCGAGATCAGGTCTCGCCAGATCCATCGCAATCGGCCGCACTTCGACACCGTACCGATCGCGGAGCCTGGCCGCGAGGTTATCGAGCAACGATTCGCGCCGGGCGATCAGCACCAGGTCCAACCCGCGCTTGGCCAGGCACTCCGCGAAGGAAGCGCCGAGACCCTCCGAGGCCCCGGCGACGAGCGCCCACTCGCCATACCGGTCGCGGAATGCTCCTCCGGCGCCGGCTTCGGGGCTGCGCGCGATCTCCGCTACGCTGCCTGCCACCGCTCGCTCTTGGAAACACTCACCATGGAGACTCGATCGTGAGGCTAGCAACGACTCTTCTCAGCGTTCTGCTTTGCGCGGTCGCCGCGACCGCCTTCGCGCAGCCCCCCAACGTCGTCATCGTGATGACGGACGACCAGGGCTACGGCGAACTCTCCGCTCACGGGAACCCCGTGCTCGAAACGCCGCACCTCGACCGGCTGCGCGGCGAGAGCGTTCGCCTGGACGACTTTCACGTCGCGCCGATGTGTACGCCGACCCGCGGCCAACTGCTGACCGGCATGGACGCGGCCCGCAACGGCGCGATCAACGTGAGCAGCGGTCGGGCGCTCCTGCGGCCCGAGATTCCGACGATGGCCGACATCTTCGCCGAGGCGGGCTACAGCACCGGCGTGTTCGGCAAGTGGCACCTCGGCGACAACTACCCCTTCCGGCCGGAGGATCGCGGATTCCACGAAACCGTGTGGTTCCCCTCCTCCCATATCGGCTCGGTGCCCGACTTCTGGGGCAACGACTATTTCGACGACACCTACATCCGGAACGGCAGGCGAGAGGCGTTCAAGGGTTACTGCACGGACATCTTCTTCGACGAAGCGATCGACCACATGAAGCGCTCCGCGGAGTCCGGAACGCCCTTCCTGACCTACATCGCCCCGAACACGCCCCACGGCCCGCTGATCGCCAAGGAGGAGGACGAAGCCGCGCTGGCGGCCGCGCTGGCCCGACCCGACTTCGATGACATGAACCCGCAGTTGAAGAGCCGGCTGAGCAGTTACCTGGGGATGGTCCGGAACATCGACACGAACATGGGCAAGCTCGTCGAGTTCCTCGACGCGGAGGGCTTGAGAGAGAACACCATCCTGATCTTCATGACGGACAACGGCAGCACCCACGGTCCGCTCTACTTCAACGCGGGCATGCGCGGAATGAAGACCGAACTCTGGGAAGGCGGTCATCGGGTGCCCTTCTTCATCAGTTGGCCGAACGGCAACCTGGCGGACCCGCAGGATGTGACGGGCCTGACACAGGTGCAAGACGTCCTGCCAACGCTCCTGGACCTCTCCGGGATCGAAACGGCGGCCGCCGCGAACTTCAGCGGCACGAGCCTGGCGCCCGTGCTGCGCGGAGACGCCAGCGTTCCCGAAGACCGCATGCTGATCATCAACTACAGCCGCATGCCGTCCGGGTTCAACTACCCCTCGCCCTACACCCAGTCGATCCTCACGCGGAGCCACGCGGGGGTCCTCTGGAAGCAGTGGCGGCTGCTCGAGGACCGGGAACTCTACGACCTGGAATCCGATCCGCTGCAAACGACGAACGTGATCGACCGGCACCCCGAGGTCGTCGCCAGGATGCGGGACCATCTCCACGAGTGGTGGGACGAAGTGGCCGCCACCGCCAACGAGCCCCAGCGCATCGTCATCGGGGACGAAATCGAGAACCCCATCATGCTGACCGGCTGCGAGTGGCTCGACGTATTCGTCGACCAGCAGAGGCAGGTTCGCGTCGGGACACGCAAGACCGGGTACTGGCTGCTCGATGTGGCGGAGGCGGGCGAGTACGAGTTCGCGCTCCGGCGCTGGCCGCGCGAAGTCGACGTGCCGCTCGCATCGGCGCCCGAGGGCAGCACGGCGCTGCCCATCACGTCGGCCCGCCTGTTCATCAGCAACCACCACCACCTGGATATCGGCGAAAAGCCGCCCTACGGCTACGAAGGTCTCACGACACCGGTAGGCGAAGACGACACGGAGGCGGTGTTCACCGTGTCATTGCCGAAAGGCCCCATGGCGCTGCACACCTGGTTCGACGAGGGGCGCGAGGTCATCGCGAGCGCCTACTACGTCTATGTACGCCGAAAGTGAGAAAGTGACCGGAATGAGCACCGAGCGCTACCTCCGCGAGGACTCGGCCTCTCGGTCGCTCTACGAGCGCGCCCTCCAGGTCATGCCCGGCGGCAACAGCCGCCACACGCTGGTCATGGATCCGTATCCGATCTACGCGGCTTCCGGGCAGGGCTGCATGGTCACCGACGTCGAAGGCCAGGAGCGAATCGACTTCGTCAACAACTACACGTCGCTGATTCTCGGGCACTCGCATCCCGATGTGACCGAGGCCGTCGCTCAGGTGATCGGCAAGGGGACGGCCTTCTCACTGCCGACCGAGACGGACATCCGCCTCGCCGAGCTGCTGATCGAGCGAATTCCCTACATCGACCAGATCCGGTTCGCGAACTCCGGCAGCGAGGGCGTGCTCCTGGCCGTGCGGGCGGCGCGCGCCGCGACCGGCCGCAGCAAGATTGCCAAGTTCGAAGGCTGTTACCACGGCATCTACGACTACGCGCAGGCCAGCGACAGTTCGCGACCCCGGAACTGGGGCGACTCGGAGAGGCCCGCGACGACGCTCGAACCGAGCATGGCGAAGAGCCTCGAAGCGGAGGTCGTCACCCTGCCGCTCAACGACATCGAGGTTTGCAGCGACCTGATCGACGAGCACCGCGACGACCTGGCGGCCGTGCTCATCGATCCCATGCCCGCCGCGCTCGGGCTGATCCCGCCCGACCCCGAGTTCGTGACGGCGTTGCGGGCCAAAGCGCGGGAATGCGGAGCACTGCTGATCGCCGACGAAGTGCTTTCGTTTCGAATCGACTACCGCGGCGCCTGCCATCGCCTGGGCATCGAGCCGGACCTCGTCGCGCTCGGCAAGATCATCGGCGGCGGCTTCCCCGTCGGCGCGGTCGCCGGTACGGCCGAAGTGATGTCCGTCTTCGACCATCGCGACGGCGAGCTCGTCCACCACGGCGGCACCTACAACGGCAATCCCGTGACGATGGTCGCGGGCTACGAAACGATCAGGCGGCTGACTCCCGACGTCTTCGACGAGTTTGACCGGCTCGGCGACCGGGTGCGCGACGGGCTGCAGAAGGTCCTCGGCAGGCACGGCATCGAAGCGGTGGCGACCGGTCGCGGTTCACTCTTCGCGGTGGTTCCGGGTACGGAGCCGCCGAAGAACTTCCGGGCCGTCTTCACCGCCCGCTCCGCGGCGCCGCAGCTCCAGAGCATCGCCCGGGAGATGTTCAACCGGGGCATCCTGATGGGCTCCCGCGGCCTCTTCGGCTCGCTCTCGACACCGATGGGAGACGCGGAGATCGACCGTTTCCTCAAGGCCGCGGACGGCGCCGCGGCGCACGTGCTCGCGAGTCCCGATCCCGGGTCAATGCAGCTCCAGGAGGAGAGCGAGTAGCTCGTCGCGCACGCGATTGCGGAAGTCGGCCTCGTTCTGGTTGAACTGAACGGCGACCGCGATGCCCGAGTCCCGGTGGTAGTACATCGTGGAACGCCAACCGGGGAACCAGCCGCCGTGGCCCACGAGTTCGCCGAGCGGGGAGTCGGCGCGGTAGACGCCGAGCCCGTAGGTCGCGTCGGCGTCTTCTCCGCGGTAGCCGGAGCTCAGCATCTCTTCCAGGTACGGTCCGTCGAGCGCTTGCCCCTCGTAGAGGATCTTCGCCCAGCGTGCGAGGTCCCGGGAGTTCGAAACGTAGCCGCCGCCGGTCCACTCGGTGCGCGGATTGAAGGCCATCAGGTCGCCTTCGGCCGCCTTGGCCGGCAGGGCGAAGGCGTTGTCCTCTCCGAGGTGACCGAGCGCGAGGCCCGCGAACGAACGGCCCAGCTGCTCCTCCGTGCGGGGCAGGTCGTGACGGTCGAGAACGCGGCGCCGCGCCTCGTCGTAGTAGCTGCCGCCCGACGCCGCTTCCATCATCAGACCCGCAACGATGAAACCGGTGTCGGTGTACGCATACCCTTCGCCGGCCGGGAACAGAGGCTCCTTGTCGAGAACGAACTGGACCAGCTCACGCGGCCTGAAGTAGGAGTCCGGGTCGGCGTTCGGGCCGTCCCGCCGCGCCCTCGCTTCCCGGCGCCAGGCCTCGTCGTAGACGTGGTCGCTCAGTCCGCTCGAGTGGCTCAGCAGGTGACGAAGGGTCATCGTCTCGTGGTTCGGAAGCCGCGTCCACCAGGGTTCGCCCCCGAGCCAGCGTGAGGCCGGGTCGTCGAGGCCCAGGAGGCCTTCGTTCACCATGCTGAGCGCGGTGGCCGCGGCGATCGTCTTGCCTATGCTGCCTGCCGGCATCCGGTGCGCCTGCGTCATCGCGATGTCGTGTTCCGGGTCGGCGTAGCCCGTCGCGACGGAACCTTCGCTGCCGTCCGGAAGGACGAACGCGGCGGTGGCGCCGATGAAGCCCAGCTCTTCGCGTAGCTCGTCAAGCCGTTGCTGGAAGATCTTCTCGATCTCCGTCACCGCTGCGACCTCGCTCTCCCACCCATGGGCACTCCGGATTCTCGCCGGCAGTTCGGAGAAGATGACGGGATTCGCCTCGCTGCTGTTGGCAAGGATGACATAGCCATTACCGCCTTCGAGCGACCCGACGAAGTTGCCCCGAAAGCCCCAGTTGCCGCCCGTATGGCCGAAGTAGCGATTCGACTCACCTGGCGGCGCGGGACGGTGAGGGGTGGTCGAGCCGGCGGTGAAACCGAGGGCGTACTGACCCACGCCTCCGGGTGTCACCATCTTTCGAGTGAGTTCCGCGTTCAGGATCCGGTTCGAGCGGCCCTCCAGGGAGAGCTGCACCTCGATCAGGAACCTGGCCAGGTCCGTCGGTGTCGTCCAGAGCCCGGCGGCATAGAGCTCCGGGTACACGTGCCACTCGGCGCGCGGCTCTGCCTCGGCCCCGTTTCCGTCCCCACCGGTAGCTGACCCGCCCGCGCGCGCCGCGTTGACCTCGAGCGCGGCCGGCAGCGGTTGGCAGAAGCAACTGCGGGTCATGCCGAGCGGGTCGAGGACCGTCTCCTGGAGGATCTCCTGGAACGGCCGGTCCCGAACGTCGCTCAGGGCGAGTTGCAGGATCGTCGAGCCGCCTCCCGAGTACTCGTAACGGGTCCCCGGCTGCCAGCCGACGACGACCGGCTCGGTATTGGCCGGCGTCTCCTGACCTTGACGCCCGAGGATCTCGGGGACAGTCGGCAGTTCGGCGCCGGGCTTGTAGCCGGGGAAGCCCGAGACCGTCGTGCCCGCCGTCATGCTCAGCAGCATGCGCGGGGTCACCGGCGTCTCGGCGAGCAGTTCGGCGTCCTCCTCGAGCTGCCAGGAGCGGAGGACCCGGTTGATGTCGTCGTCGAGCTCGAAGAGTCCATCCTGCACCGCCCGGAGAACGGCCATCGCCGACACCGGCTTGCTGATCGACGCGGCCTGGAAGAGCGTGTCCGGGTCGGCCGGAGCGCCGCTCGACTCATCCGCCACGCCGTACGCCCTGGCCCACGCCAGTCGATAGTCCTCGACGACCGCGACGCTGAGCGCGGGGATGCCATGCACGTCCATCAGCTCGGCGAGAGGGTCTTGCCGGCGTCGCCGTCGGACCCCGGCTCGCGCGGCGCCTCGATCCTCGCGATCCGTTCCGCCCGCTCGTCCGCACGAGCGTCAGCCGGCAGCTCCTGTCCGGCATCCTGCTGCCCGGGAACGCAGGCGGTGACGATCGCAATGGCGACGGCCCAGGAGGCCATCCGAAGGGCACTGTCTGTCGCTGAAGTCAAGGGTGCGCGTTCCCGCTTCGGAAGGCGCCAGCGTATCCCGTCGGCCAGCCGAACAGCACGGCCCGAACGGTCCGGAGGTCGGGTAAACTCCGCCGTTCAGACAGAGACTCCCATGACTCGCGCTGCGCCCTTCGCTTTGACTTGGCTGGCGGCGGTCGGCACGGTCGCCGGCGCCGCTGAGATCGACCCCGCCGACCTCGAGTTCTTCGAGTCGAAGATCCGGCCGGTTCTGGTCGAGCGCTGCTACGCCTGCCACGGCGACGATCCCGCGAAGATCCGCGGCGGCCTGGTCCTGCTCGATGCCGAAGGGTTGCGCGCCGGCGGCGACAGCGGCGCGGTGATCGTGCCGGGATCGCCCGAGGACAGCCTGATGATCGAGGCGCTCCACTATGAGGGTCTCACGCAGATGCCGCCCGACGGCAAGCTGCCGGCGTCCGTCATCGCCGACTTCGAACAGTGGATCCGGCGCGGCGCACCCGACCCGCGCACCGGCGGCCAGCAGACGGTGGTCGCGGCAAGAGCGGCCGAATCCTTCGACTATGGCCCCGGCCGGGAGCACTGGGCCTATCGACGGATCGAAGATCCCGAGCCGCCCAAGGTCGAGAACGAGGCGTGGATCAGGCGGCCCATCGACCGCTTCATCCTGGCGGGCCTCGAGGATCAGGGTCTCGCACCCGTCGCCCCGACCGACAAGCGAACCCTGCTCCGGCGCGCCACGTTCGATCTGATCGGCCTGGCCCCGTCGGAAGCTGAGATCGAGGACTTCCTCGCCGACCAGAGCCCGGGCGCGTTCGCCCGGGTCGTCGACCGGCTCCTCGCCTCGCCGCACTACGGTGAGCGTTGGGGCCGCCACTGGCTCGACGTCGCCCGCTATGCCGACTCGAACGGCCTCGACGAGAACATCGGGTTCCCCAACGCCTTCCGCTACCGCGACTACGTCGTCGACTCGCTCAACCGCGACAAGCCCTTCAACCGCTTCGTTCACGAACAGATCGCCGGCGACCTGATGCCGGCGGAAACCGACGCGCAGCGCTTCGAGCAGATCACCGGGACCGGCTTTCTGATGCTCGGACCCAAGGTGCTCGCCGAACAGGACGTCGACAAGATGCTGATCGACATCGTCGACGAGCAGGTCAACACGGTGGGCCGCGCCTTTCTCGCCCTGCCGGTCGGCTGCGCCCGCTGCCACGACCACAAGTTCGACCCCATCCCCACGGCCGACTACTACGCGATGGCCGGCGTCCTGCGCTCGACGGCAACGATGAGCGACGCCGCCGGCATGCGCTGGCTGGAGCGGCCACTGATCCCGGAAGACGAACTCGCCGAGTACGAGGCGGTACAGAAGCTCGTCGCCGAGGCCCGGGAGAAGGTGGACGAGGTCGTCCGCGAGCAGAACGACGTCCTCCGGGGTCCCCGCCGCGCGGCCCTCGCCGAGTACCTGCTCGCCGTGGAGGAAGCCTACCCGAGCTGGAGCGCCACCGTCGGTCCCTTCGGCCACGCGGACGACGACGAGGCGAAGCAGGAGAAGGCCAGGGAGACGATCGTCCGCGTCGCTGGAGAGCGGGGGCTCGAACCACCGGTCCTGGAGCGCTGGGTCAGGGCGTTCTACCGGTACCGGGAGGGCCCGCCGGTCGAGGGCGATGCCCCGAGCCCCGGCGCCGTCTTCGTCATCTGGAACGCCTACGCCGCCGCTTCCCCCGATCGCTACGAGCAGGTGACCGAGGACCTGCGGGCGATCATCGCCTCGGAGAAAGTGCTGACGGCGCCCCTGACCCGCGGCCTCGTCCGCGGGCCGGCGCCGAAGACCCTGGAGGAGGTCGCCTGGCGCTACGCGAGCCTTTTCGCGACGATCGAGATCGCCTGGGAAGAGCACCTGATGCGCCTCGGGCTCAAGGACGAGGACGACCTGGCGCCCGGCGACTTCCGGCTGCCGCGCGAGCAGGAGGAGTTGCGGTGGCTGGTCTACAGCGGCTACTTCTGCATTCCCTGCCTCGACCAGAAAGAAGAGGAGAAGCTCTACCCGCCGGAGGCGCTGGAGCGGCTTGCCGAGCTGCGCGCCGAAGTCGAACGTCTGGAAAAGGCATCGCCGCCCGCGCCGCCGTACGCCATGGCGGTGGACGAAGCCGAGATCGTCGATCTTCCGGTCCACATTCGCGGCAGCCACCTGAACCTCGCCGATACACCGGAGCCGCGCGGATTCCTGAAGGTCACGGACCACCTCGTGCCGCCGCCACCGGTCGCAGGCGGCGCCAGCGGGCGGCTCGAACTGGCGCGCTGGATCACCCACCCCGAGCACCCGCTCACCGCGCGAGTCATCGTCAACCGCGTCTGGCACTGGCACTTCGGCCGCGGCATCGTCGACACGCCGAGCAACTTCGGCGCGATCGGCAGCGAACCCACGCATCCCGAGCTCCTCGACTGGCTGGCACGCCGCTTCGTCGAGGGCGGCTGGTCGCTCAAGAACCTGCACCGCGACATCATGCTGTCGAGCACTTACCGGTCGTCGGCCAACTACGACGCGGCAAACGCCGCCGTCGACGAGGAGAACCGGCTCCTCTGGCGCATGAACCGGCGACGCCTCGAGATCGAGCCGATTCGCGACACCCTGCTCCAGCTCGCCGGGCGCCTCGACCTGACGATGGGAGGGCGGGTGGAGGAGTTCAACGCGAGGGGTTACGTCTTCGGTGAAGAAGGCCCGCTCGGCAAGGCCGACGTCTACGTCGCGCCCCGACGCTCGATCTACATGCCGGTCGTGCGCACCGCGATCTACAGGATCTTCGCCGGCTTCGACTTCGGCGACGCCAGCGACTCGGTCGGCGATCGATCCGAGACGGTCGTACCGCGGCAGGCCCTGCTGATGATGAACAGCCCCTTTGTCGAGGAGGCGGCGCTCGGCTTCGCGCGGCAACTCCTGGAGCTCGAGGACGCGAGCGCCGAGAATCGCATCGCAACCGCCTTCGTCCGCGCCTACGGGCGACCCGCCGATGATGTCGAGATCGCCGACGGAGTCGCCTTCCTCGAAGAGATGCGCGCAACGTGCGCGGCGAACACTGGGTGCGCCCGCGGCGCGCAGGCAGGTGGCCGCACACTGGGTGCGCCGGCGTCCCCGCCGGCTTCTGAAGAGGACGCGCCGCGCAGCGGCGACCGTACCGCCGCGCTCGACCCAGCAGAAGCCGCCGAGATCCACGCCTGGACCCGCCTCGCCCACGTCATCCTCGCGGCGAGCGAGTTCATCTACATCAACTAGGTTCGAAGTACACCAACCAGGTCACAGACAAATGCGCTACCCCCACCACCAACCGCCACCCCTCACCCGCCGCCAGATGCTGAAGACCTGCGGCTGCGGCTTCGGCGGCCTGGCGCTCTCCTCCCTGCTGCAGCGCGACCTGCTGGCCGCCGAGCCCGGCAACCCGCTGGCGCCGCGCCCACCGCACTTCGCGCCGAAGGCGAAGCGCATCATCTTCCTGCACATGCACGGCGGGCCGTCGCAGCACGATCTCTTCGAGTACAAGCCGCTTCTCATCCGCGACGACAACAAGCCGCTGCCCTTCGCCAAGCCCCGTGTGCAGTTCAACGAGACCGGCAACCTGTTCAAGAGCCCGTGGGAGTTCAAGCAGCACGGCCAGTCCGGCGCCTGGGTGAGCGAGCTGATGCCCAACATCGCCTCGGTCGTCGACGACCTCTGCTTCATCCGCTCGATGTGGGGCACCAACGCCGCCCACGGCGGCGCCATCCTGGCGATGAACACCGGCAGCGACCGCTTCGTCCGCCCCTCGATGGGCTCGTGGGTCGCCTACGGACTCGGCACCGAGAACGAGAACCTGCCCGGGTTCATCACGATCTGCCCCTCGTACCAGCACGGCGGCGTCCAGAACTACTCGTCGGCCTTCCTGCCCGCCGCCTACAACGGCACGGCGATCGGCACGGCACGGCAAGAGACCGAGGAGGCGACGATCGACTTCCTCGACAACGAGTCCGTGCCGCCGGAGGTCCAGCGCAGCGAGCTCGACCTGCTGCAGCGCTGGCAGCGGCGTCAACTCGAGCAGACCGGGCCCGACCAGGCGCTCGAGGGACGCATCGAGTCCTTTGAACTCGCCTTCCGCATGCAGGCCGAGGCGCCCGAGCTGATGAGCATCGAGGGCGAGTCCGAGGCGACCCGGCGGCTCTACGGGCTCGACGACCCGGTGGCCCGCAACTTCGGCCTCCGCTGCCTGCTGGCCCGTCGCTTCTCCGAATCGGGCGTGCGCTTCGTCCAGGCGACCCACGGACCCGACTACAAGTGGGACCACCACTCCGGCCTGATCACCGGCCTGCCGCAGAGCTGCGCCGAGGTCGACCGCCCGGTGGCCGGCCTGATCAAGGACCTCAAGTCACGCGGACTGCTGGACGAGACCCTGGTGCTCTGGGGCGGCGAGTTCGGGCGCACTCCCGGCGCCGAAGCCGGCGCCCGCAACGGCCGCGACCACAACCCCCACGGCTACACGATGTTCATGGCCGGCGGTGGCGTGAAGCCCGGCCACAGCCACGGCCGCACCGACGACTACGGCTACTACGCGATCGAGGACAAGGTCCACATCCACGACCTCCACGCCACGATCCTGCACCTGCTGGGTCTCGACCACGAGCGGCTCACGTACCGCTCGCAGGGGCGCGACTTCCGCCTGACCGACGTCGAGGGCATCGTCGTCGACGACATCATCGTTTGAGCTAGCGGGCGCCGCGCCCGGCTCCGATCCCCATGACCATCGCGCCCGTCGATCTCGTCGTCATCGTCGTCTACCTGCTGGGTATCCTGTTCGTCGGCCTGTGGTCGGTGCGGGGGATCAAGCGGCACACGAGCGAGTCGTACTTCCTCGCCAACCGCAACCTGAAGTGGCCGGTCGTCGGCGCCGCGCTCTTCGCCTCGAACATCTCGACGATCCACCTGGTAGGGCTCGCCGAGAGCGGATTCGGGATCGGCATGGTGGTGGGCAACTTCGAGTGGATGGCGTGCTTCACGATCATCCTGCTCAGCCTCGTGTTCGTGCCGATCTACTTCAAGAGCCGGATCACGACGCTGCCCGAGTTCATGGAGCGGCGCTACAGTCCCGCCGCCCGGACCACGCTCTCCTTCATGTTCATCATGTCGGCGATGCTGATCCACATCGGCATCAGCCTGTACGCAGGCGCCGCCGTGTTCGAGCGTTTCTTCGGCATTCCACCGCTGGCGTCCATCGCGATGATCTCGATCATCACGGTGATCTACACGGCCGTCGGCGGCCTGCGGGCAGTCGTCGTCACGGAGACGCTGCAGACGGTCATCCTGCTCGGCGGCGCCGTCCTGATCACCGTGATCGCCCTCACGAGGTTGCCGGACGTCGGCATCGACTCGTACGCCGATCTCCTCGAGGCGACGAAGCCGAACCAACTCAGCATGATTCACGTCCCTGGAGAGGAGGGCTTCGACCCCGGGTCGATCTGGTACGGCTTCCTCTTGGGCTTCCCCATCCTCGGCCTCTGGTACTGGTGCACCGACCAGACGATCGTGCAACGCGTGCTGGGAGCAGGGACGCTGCGGGACGCCCAGCACGGCGCGCTCTTCGCCGCCCTGCTCAAGATCCTGCCGCCGTTCTTCATGGTCCTGCCGGGCGTGCTGGCCTACGTGCTGTTCCGGGACATCATCGCCGAGCCGACGGATGCCCTGCCGACGTTGATCACCGAACTGCTGCCCACCGGACTCATCGGCATCATGGCCGCCGCGCTGCTCGCCGCGCTGATGAGCACGATCGCCGCCGCAGTGAACAGCACGGGCACCCTGGTCGCCGTCGACATCGCCAAGCACTTCCGGCCCGGCTTGTCGGAAGGGTCCCAGGTGCGCATCGGCCGGATCAGCTCCGTCGTCGTGATGACCGTGGCGATCGCCTGGTCCACGCAGGGCGACAAGTTCGGCTCCATCTTCGAAGCGATCAACAAGATGCCGGCGCAGTTCATCGCGCCGCCGATCGCCACCGTGCTGCTCTGGGGCGTCTTCTGGCGCCGCGGAACGCCCCAGGCCGGCACGTTCACCCTGCTCTTCGGCTTCGTCGCCGGCTTCATCATCTTCCTGTTCGACATGGGCTTCGAGTGGCTCGGCGGAGTGCAGTACGTCTCCGACCCCGTGAACGGCCTCGGGATCCCGTTCCTGCTCCAGGCGTGGTGGTACTTCTGCATCCTGAGCGTCGTCTACGTGGCCGTCAGCCTGGCGACACCACCCCCGAAGGCCGAGCAGGTCGACGGCCTGACGTGGGATTCACCGTTCGCGTTCCTGGCCCGGTCCGAGATCCGGGGTGCCCTGGATCCGCGGTTGCTGGGGGCGGTGCTAGTTGGTGTTCTCGTGCTGCTGTACGTGCTGGTGCGGTAGGACCGGAGTCCGCTCGAAGCCGAACATGTCTTTGAAATGCTGCCCAGGCACTCGTGGCAGTCCAAGAGACGGTAGCCGAATCCGTCTTAGCCTTTGAGGGACACGTCCGTCCCGACGACAGCGACCACCGGAACCCAGGAAGACGGACCAACCCGCACCATAGACTTGCCCGTAAATATGGCAATATGGGAAGCATGAAGACCACCATCGAGCTGCCCGACACGACTTTCCGGCGCGCGAAGGCCCTCGCCGCAGGCCGCGGCATGACCCTGAAGCGCTTCTTCACCGACGCCGTCGAACTGCACCTCGGTCGACACACCTCGGGCACGCGAGCCAACGCCGGCGGCCGCCAGATCGCACCCAGCCGGCCGAATCCACCCTGGATGCAGGGGTTCGGAGAACTTGCCGACCTCGGCGATGAGCACCGGACCGTCCTCGAGACGATCGAGGAGGAGTTCGAGAGACTCGACCCCGGCGACATTTCTTGATTCTCGACACCAACGCTCTGTCGGCCTGGGCCGAAGGCCTCGCGCCGGTTGAAGCGCCTCTGCGATCGGCGCAGCGCCTGGTCGTGCCAAGCATCGTCCTCGGCGAGTACTACTTCGGCATCCGTCAGTCGCGCTACCGAAGGCGCCACGAAGGCTGGCTGCGCCGTCACCTGCCACTCGCCGAAGTCGCCACCGTGACTTCGGGGACGGCAGACATCTACGCCGAGATCAGGCTGAGACTCAAGCGGACAGGTACGCCCATCCCTTCGAACGACACATGGATCGCCGCGCTCTGCCGCCAACACGCCCTGCCCGTACTGAGCAACGACGCGCACTTTGACGTCGTCGAAGGCGTGCGGCGGATCGTCTTCTGAGCCGAAAGGAAGACGCCATGCCTCTCCCCATTGCTCGACGCGACCTCCTCAAGGCGGCCCTCCTCGGGCTTGGCGCTTGCCTTGGACCGCCATCCTGGGCCGCTCAACCGACCGTCGACCGCGACCGCTTCGGCGGCTGGACAGGCCTCGAGTTCGACGCCACCGGCTTCTTCCGCACCGAGCACGACGGCCGGCGCTGGTGGCTGGTCACGCCCGAAGGCCACGCGTTCATCAGTTGGGGCGTCAATCACTACCACTCAGGCTGGTGGGCGCAGGACTACAACCGCGACTACTGGCTGCGGCGATTCGGTGCCGAGAACGTGGATGACACCGCCTGGAACACGGCGTTCCGCGAGGCGGCCCTGGCCGATCTGCGCAGGCTGGGCCTCAACACCCTGGGCATTCACACGAACGCCACGATGCTCACTCACCCGCCGGGTCACGCCCGGTTCCCCTTCGTCGCTCCTTACGAGCCGCTGGCGCTGTCCCACTACCTCAAGCCCCAGCCCGACGCCTACGCGGACATCTTTGCTCCGGGGTTCGAGGCGCAATGTGAGCGCACTGCCCGGCAAGTCGCCGCGCCCTACCGCGACGACCCCATGGTGCTGGGCTACTGCATGGCGGATTGCCCGCCCCTGACGGACAACGAGGCGGAATGGAACGGCAGCACGACCTGGCCCCGTCGGCTACGCAACTTCGCTGCGGAGACGCCCGGCAAACAGGCCTACGTCGACTTCATGCGCGAGCGCTACGGAGACGTCTCCGGCTTCAACACCACCTACGACACCCGCTTCGGCGCGTGGTCGGATCTGCTCAGCGCAACAGACTGGCGGCCCGACCAAGCCCCCCTGAACCAGTCGGAGCGCGATGACAACGCGGCGTTCCTGCTCCTCTGCGTCGACCGCTTCTACTCCGTGGCCCGGGCCGCCCTCCGCCGCGCCGACCCGAACCACCTCTTCCTCGGCGACAAGATCAACGGCGACACGGACGGCCTCGACTCGATCGCCGCCGTGACCAGCCAGTACACCGACCTCGTGAACACCCAGCACTACGCCCGCTGGGAGGGTCAGCGGGCAACGATGGACCGGCTAACGGACCTCATTGGACAACCTTTCCTCAACGGTGACGCCGCCTACACCACGCCGACCGAGACGATGCCCGATCCCCACGGCCAGCATGCGCGCGACATGGCGGAGCGCGCTCTCTGGACGCGCGAGTTCATGGAGAACGCCACCGCCCGTCCCGACTTCGTCGGCTGGCACATGTGCGGGATGATCGACACGGCGAACACGATGCCCGGCAAGGAGCAGAAGCAGCACCAGGGACTGATGACCACCCGCGGCGAGTTCTACTCGGAAATGGAGGCGGCGGTCCGCGACATCTCGGACCGCCTCTACGTCATCGCCACCTCAAGGGGCTGAACACGCGGAACTCGCTCAGCCGAGCGCCTGAAACGCCTCTTCCGTCCCGGCGAGCGCCTGCTCGATGTCGGCCTCCGTGTGCGCGACCGACAGGAACATGTTGTGCCAGGGATGCAGGTACACGCCGTGGTCGAGGGCGGCGCTGCAGAAGGCGAACCCCTTCTCTCTCCGGTCGTCGTCCTCGAACAGGACGACCGGCATCTGCGGCGGCCCGGTCTGGCGAACCGGGTGACCGTAGCGACGCGCCTGTTCCTCCAGGCCGTCCCGGAACTGCTGCCCCAGCCGCTCGACGACCGCCGGCGCGTCGACTTCGGCCAGAAGGTCGAGCGTCTCGAGGGCCGCCGCGAAGGGCGCGGCCTGGTACCAGAACGAGCCGGTGACGAAGACGCGCGTCGCGGCCTCGCGGTACGCCTCGTTGCCGAGAATGGCCGCCACGGGTTCGCCGTTGCCGATCGCCTTGCCCCAGGCCGACAGGTCCGGCTGGACGCCGAGCTCGGCCCAACTCGCGTCGAGTGAGAGGCGCAGCCCGGCCCGCACGTCATCCAGGATCAGCGCCGCGTCCTCGTCGTCGCAGATCTCGCGGACGCGGCGCGCGAAGGCGAGGTCGGGCAACTCCTGGTCGTGGCCGGCGTCGTGCCTGAAGGCGGAGACCGCGATGCCGGCCAGGTCGCCGGCCGCCGCCTTGGCGGCCGCGTCCAGACTCTCGATGTCGTTGTAGCGGTACGTCGGGAAGTGGACGTGATCCTCCTCGGGCGTGCCTCTCGACATCCGGTTGGCCCAGGGCGCCGCACCGTGGTACGCGCCCTCGGCCACGAGGATCTTGCGCCTCTCGCTCCGCGCGCGAGCCACCATGTTGCAGACGGTCGTCGCGTCGTTGCCGTTCTTCGCGAAGATGGCCCACTCGGCGTGGCTGACCTGCCCCACGAAGCGCTCAGCCAGGTCGACGATCAGGGGCGAGGGCCCGTTCGCGATGTCGAGCCGGTCGCGCTGAGCGTCCGCGGCGGCCCGAATGCGCGGATTGCCGTAGCCCGCGATCATCGGACCGAACGAGCACATGAAATCGATGTACTCGTTGCCGTCCGCGTCCCACAGCCGGCAGCCCTCCGCCCGCTCGAAGTACTGCGGGTAGCGCGGCGGCAGGAGGCGGTACGTGGACATGTGTCCGTACATCCCGCCGGGGATGACGCGCTCGCCCCGGGACTTGAGAGCCCGGTTCCGATCGAGCAAGGAGGTCAGCCCGCCTTCTTCACCTCGAACGGCACGGCGAGCCTCTCCCACTGCAGAGCGACCCAGCCATCCACGATGACGAACTCCATCTCCTCCACGTGCTCCCCGATGGTCTTCGGAGTGGCGGTCACCCGCAGCGCGTCCTCACCGGCGTCATGCCGGAAGGAGCCCCACTGCACGGCGACCTTGTTGAAGATGAAGGTCCACTCGTTCTCGCCCGGCTCGGTGAAGAGAGCGTAGGTGCCGGCGGCCAGCATCTCGCCGCCGATCTCGACGTCGGCGCTGAAGGTGATCGTCGTCGCCTCGTCGGCGCCCGTCCGCCAGACCTTGCCGTAGGGAACCAGGTCGCCCCAGATCGTCCGACCCTTCACCTTGGGGCGTCCGTACTCGAGAGTCACCGTGACGCCGTCGATCATCCCCTCGACCTTGCCGTTCTTGCTCGCCCTGCCGGAGTCGTCCTCGCGCTGCGCCAGGGCGGGAAGCGCCGTGACCAGGAGGGCCGTGAAGATCAGGGGAATCGTTGCTCGGTACTTGTGCATGTCGTCCTCCAGCTAGAGAGTGTCGTATCGGTTTGCGACCGTAGGATAGACGGAAACCCGGTGTCCGCGAGAAAGATCGCAACTAGCGAAACAACCGTACAGCGTCCTGGAGCCATCCTATGGCGAAAAGCCTCCGCCGATTCTTCCCCGTGCTGCTCATCGCAGCTTGCGCCGGACAACCCGAAGCCGTCGACGACCCGCGGCCCAACGTCGTCCTGCTCATGGCCGACGACATGGGCTGGGCGCAGACCGGCTACTACGGGCATCCGCTGCTAAAGACGCCACACTTCGACGCGATGGCCGCGGCCGGCCTGCGCATGGACCGCTTCTACGCTGGCGCCCCGAGCTGCACGCCGACCCGTGCCACCGTCATTACGGGCCGCACGAACGACCGCACCGGGGCCTTCCGCGTCGGCGACTCGATCAACAAGCAGGAGAAGACGATCGCCCAGGCGTTCGGCCAGGCCGGCTACGCGACGGCGCACTTCGGCAAGTGGCACCTGAACCAGGTCCACCCGAGCGGGGACAATCCGATGCCCAGTGACGATCCCCACAACCCCGGCGAACTCGGCTTCGACTACTGGCTGAGCCACACGAACCAGTTCAACCTGGATCCTGTGTTCAGCGAGAACGGAGAGCCGAAGCAGTTCGAAGGCGACTCGTCGGAAGTCCTGGTCGCCGAAGGGCTGCGCTACATCTCGGAGCAGACGGAGAACGGCAAGCCCGTGCTCGCGGTCATCTGGTACGCCTCCCCGCACCGGCCCTTCGGCGCCTTCCCGGAAGACGAGGAGCCCTTCGCCGAACTGGACGACGGTTCGAAGACGCACCACGCCGAGATCGTCGCGATGGACCGCTCCATCGGCACCCTCCGCCAGGGCCTGCGCGACCTGGGCATCGCCGACAACACGCTGTTGTGGTTCACCAGCGACAACGGGGGCCTGCCCAACGTCGACTACGGCCCCGAGCACCTCGGCGTTCACCCCGACACCACCGGCCACCTGCGCGGCTTCAAGAAGGACTTCTACGAAGGCGGCCTGCGCGTGCCGACGATCATCGAATGGCCGGACGGCATCGCCCCGAGGATCACGAACTTCCCCGCCAGCACGATGGACATCTTCCCGACCCTGATCGAGGTCGCGGGGCTCGACCCCGAGTCGATCAACGCCGTCCACGACGGCATCTCCATCGCCGGCGTCTTCGACTCCGAACCCGCCCGCAGGGATCAGCCCATCGGCTTCCGCGCCAGCGGCGGCCTCGCCTGGCTCGACAACGACGTCAAGCTGGTGCGGAACTACTTCTCCGAACCGGACGATCCGTTCGAGCTCTACAACGTGGTCGACGACCCCGAGGAACAGCACGACCTGATCGAACAGCAGCCCGAGATCGCCGCCCGCATGCGCGCGGAGCTGGACGCCTGGAACCGGTCCGTCGACGAGAGCATCACCGGCGCCGACTACCCGGAGGGGATGGTCCTGCCGTCCGGGCGGGAGCCGAAGGAGACGACGACCCCAGGAGCCTGAGCGTCAGGAACTGGGTGCGCCGGCGTCCCCGCCGGCATCCGGCGCGCTAGCGCCGGCTCCGGCAGTTGACACGGAGCCACGCGCCTCGGCCACATTCCGAAGCGCCTTCGAGAGCAGGCGGGGATCGTCGCCGATCTCCTCCAGTGCTGCATTCAGGTAGGCAGCCGCGTCCTCTGGCGACTTGAGATAGTCGCTGGCCCTATGAGCTCTCACGGGCATCGACCGTGTCCTCCAACGACCGCGGCGGTTCCTCGCCGCTCGCTCGCATGTCTTCCACGCCGCCGGCAACCAGCTCCCGGATACCGGCAAGCGCCTCGTCAGGCGTCGACGCCAGCCAACTGAGCGACTGAAACTCGGTGCAAAGGCCCACATGCTCCTCGTCTTCGGCTGACCAGATGACTCTGTACGTGTAGTGGTCGCTCACTGCCATCGCCACACCACAACCGTATCTCCGTTGATTCCACCCCGCCGCCCGCTACAACGAATCATCCAGATCGACGATCACCGGAGCACTCGCCGGCCACGTTGGGTTCGCCAACCCGTCAACTTCGGCTCGATACTCCTCATCCACCCACACCTTCGACGCGGATGCCGCGACACTCTCGCTGCCCAGGATCAGTTGCAGCCTCGCCGTGGGCGGAAGCCGGGGATTGAAGCCATAGTTGAGGCCCGCGTCCGGAAGCGGGTTGACGCGCCGGCAGAGGTCATGGAGGTCTTCGAACCCAGTGTCGAGAATCGCTTGCAATCGCTTCTTCTCGTCCGGAGTGCAGTTCAGATCTCCGGCCTTCGCGGGAACATCGGGGAGAACGTTGAAGTCGCCGCAGAGCACAGAACCGTCCGAGCCGATCCTCCGCTCCTTCAGGTGCGCGATCAGGCGATCCAGCCAGGCGACCTTGTAGACCAGCGCGCCGGCCTTCCCACGCACCGCCGGATTCCCGAACGGGGCGTACACGGAAGAGACCACCAGATCGCCGACTCGGGCTGTCAACAACCCGTCGTCCTGGCCATCCCCGCCCCCGAGCCCGCGGTCCAGAATCCCAAGCGGCGGCAGATCGCGCCGGCTCAACAGGGCGACGCCATACATGGACTGTCGGCGAAGAACCTTGGAACGGTAGCCGGCACAAGCCAGTTCTTCTTTCGGGAACTTCGCCTCCGGAGCGCGGATCTTCTGAAGCGCCACGACATCGGGCCGGCGACGTTCAAGCCAGTGGCAAAGAACATCCAAGCGACCGCGAACACCGTCGATACACCAGGTCCCGACCCTCATCGCCCAAGCCGTTGCAGCGCCGGCCACGCGGACCAGTCGATCTTGCTCATGTTCCTCATCGGATCCCCCCAAAGTCCAAGCCGGCGACACTACCCGACCATCTGAACTTCACCGGCTACCTGGAGCTGCCGGACCGAGACGGGACCGCGTGGTAGCTTGCCGCGCCGCCGCAACCATCCCGCCTTCCCATTTCGAGGGGTACTCGACCTATGAACTCCCTCTCCACTGCCAGCCGCAGCTTGGCCTGCCTCGCACTTCTCGCGTTCGCGGTTCCGCCCTCGGCGCCGGGTCAGGAAATGACGATCGGCAACGGAGAGAAGAACGCCATCGTCGTTGACGGCATGACCCGCGAGGGCCGCACCTTCACGTTCCGTGAGGTGACTCTCGCGGAGCCCGGATGGCTGGTGCTCCATCCCTTCGAGGGCGGTGAGCCCCAGGGCGAGATCTACGTCGGCGCGAAGCACCTGCCCGCCGGCACCCACGAGAGCGTGACGCTCGACGTCCAGACGGCCCCGGAGCCGGCGCCCGGCACCCAGTTCATCGTGATGCTGCACGGTGACGTCGACCGCGACGAGACCTTCGACTTCTTCTTTGTCGACGACACGAACGTCGCCGACAAGGCGGTGTTCGAAGGCTCGACGATGATCGGCCACGTGATCGCGGCTCCCTGAAGGTGAGGCCGTACACCCAGCCGGGCGCCTCGACGGACGCCACGGTCCGCGAAGCCGCCAGGCGCTGAGCGACCTACCTACTCCCCTGCCGCGACACGCGGATTCAGCACGGAACCAGGTCATCCAGGCCGATACCAAGAGCATCGGCAAGTCGACGAAGCGTGTGCACGGAACCGGTTCGCCGACCTGCTTCGATGTCAACGATCTGGACACGGCTCGTGTCCGCGGCACGGGCCAGGGCGGACTGCGAGAAACCGCGGTGTTCGCGCCAGACCCGCAGTGGCGGCTCGCCGTCAATCAGCCGTTCGACCACCGTCTCGGGGACGAACTCCTCGGTCCCAGCATCGACTCCCTCTTGAACGGCGAGCGCGGCCCGGACGTCGGCCAGGTCCTCCTCGACGGCGCACAGGCGCTGGTACTCGGACTTCGGAATCGTCACAGTTTCGGTCATCGGGTCACTCCCTATAGGCACTGCCACGGCTGGCGACGTGGAGGATCTCAAGGCGGTCACCGTCGCGCATGATCGCCCGCCAGTCGCCAACTCGGAGTCGGAGTAGCCCATCCGAGCCCCGAAGTCGAGATACGTTGTTCGCTTGGGAAGAGGGGTCTTCGGCGAACATCCGGATCTTGCGACGTAGGCGAATGGCATAGTTGCGGGGCATACGGGTGAGGATCCTCACGGCGCTACGGCTGTAGACAATCTCCTTCACTGGGGGAATGTAGCGTTACGCGACACCTGTCGTCAAGAGCGACACCAGACCCCTTAATGAATCACCCCCCGCAGCCGCGGGTCCAGCAGATCCCGCAGCGCATCGCCCACACAATTGATCGACAGCACCAGCAGGAAGATCGCCACGCCCGGGACGATCGAGAGCAGCGGTTGCTGCTCAAGCATCGGGAAGGCCTGCTGGAGCATGTTGCCCCAGGTCGGCGTGGGCGGCTGGATGCCGACGCCGACGAAACCGAGGGCGGCTTCGGTGAGGACGGCGTAGCCCATGCTAAGGGTGCTCTGGACGATCACCGGGGCGATGCAGTTGGGCAGGATGTGGCGCAGGATGATGCGCATGTGGCTGAGGCCGATGCTCTCGGCGGCCTTGACGAAGTCGCGCTCGCGGATGGACAGCCCCTGGCTGCGGATGATCCTCGCCATCCAGGGCACGTTGGCGATGCCGATCGCGATGATCACGGTCCGCAACGAGCCGCCCAGCGCGGCCGCGAGGCCGACGGCGATCAGCAGGCTGGGGAACACGACGACGGCGTCCATCAGGCGCATCAGCACGTCATCGACCCGGCCGCGGAAGTAGACGGAGAGCAGGCCGAGGGGCACCCCCAGCAACACCCCCAGGCCGACGGCGCCGAGGCTGACCATGAGCGCGATCCGGGCGCCGACGATCAGCCTTGCGAGGGTGTCGCGGCCCATCTGGTCGGACCCGAGCCAGTGCGCGGCGCTGGGACCCGAGAGCAGGTTGTCGAAGTCCATCTCTTCGGCGTCGACGGGGACGATCCAGGGCGACAGCACGGCCGCAGCGGCGATCAGGGCGAGCACGACGAGTCCGGCGAGCGCCTGGGGTACGGAGGCGAGCTTGCGCAGGAGCTCGACGGTCGGATGGCTGGGCGGGGCAGCACGTCCGGAGGCCGGCGCTTCGCGCCGAATGCCGTAAACGCGGGCCAGAAGGCCCGCGCCACGGCCGGCGTACCCAGTCTTGCGGCGCACGTTCCCAGCCACGTTCCTAGCCACCGAACTTGATCCTCGGGTCGAGCCAGGCGCACGCCACGTCGGTGATGAGATTCGCGGCGAGCACGGCAACCGCCATCAGCAGCACCGCCGCCTGCACGACCAGGAAGTCGCGGGCGAAGATCGCCTGCACGATGTACTGGCCGGTGCCGGGAATGCCGAAGAGCGTCTCGATCACGATCGCGCCGGCGAAGATGCGGCCTGTCTGCAGGCCGAGGATCGTGACCACCGGCAGCAGGGCGTTGCGCAGGGCATGCGACCAGATCACCGTGCGCTCCCTGGCACCCCGGGCGCGCGAAGTGCGCAGGTAGTCCTGCGCGAGGACTTCGAGCATCGCCGAGCGGCTCTGCCGCATGATCAGCGCGCAGCTCGTCACGCCGAGGGCGAAGGCCGGCAGGATCATGTGGCGCAGGCTCTGAAACGGATCGTCGAACAGGCTCACGTAGCCCTGGCTCGGCAGCCAGCCGAGCCCCACGCCGAAGAGCAGGATCGCCATGATGCCGAGCCAGAAGTTCGGGATCGCGACTCCGCCGATCGAGACGACCGTCGCCGCGTAGTCGATCGGTTTGCCCCGATAGACCGCGGAGGCGATGCCCGCGGGCACGCCGATTGAGACCGCCAGGATCCAGGCGGCGAGGCCGAACTGCAGCGTCACGAGCGCCCGGCCGCCGAGCTCCTCCGCCACGGGGCGCATGTTCTGGGTCGAGCGACCGAAGTCCCCCTGCACCACGTTGCCCAGCCAGATCAGGTACTGGACGATCACCGGCTCGTCGAGGTGGTGACGCTCCCGGATGAGCTGCAACTGCTCTTCGTCGAGTGCCTCGCCGGGTCCGATGAATGCCCGCGCCGGATCGCCCGGGATCGCGAGCATCAACGCGAACACCAGGAACGTGACCAGGAGGAGAACGGGCACCGCCTGCAGCAGGCGGCGCGCGAGGTAGCTGCGCATGTGCTGGTGCTACTCCTCCAGCCAGATCGTGGCGAAGTTCATCTTGCCGTCCCAGCCCATCAACTGGTCCAGGTTGCGCACCTTCCTAGGCGCCGCGGCGTAGGTCACGCCGTAGAGCAGCGGCGCGAACCAGGCCTCGCCGAGGACCGTCCGGTTGAGCTCGAGGTAGACCCGCTTGCGGGCCTCGTTGTCGTAGAACGAAGCGCCCAGCTCGACCAGTTCGTCGACGTCCGGCCGCAGCACGTTGCCCGGGTTGTAGTAGCCGTCGCTCTTGTAGGCCAGCGACGCCATCCAGTCCGGCTCGGGATAGCGGCTCCAGGAGGTGACGAACATCGGGTACTCCTGGCCGTGGTTGAACCGCTCGGTCGCCGGTCCGCTGGACAGGACGTCGATGTCCATGTGGATGCCAATCTTCTTCAGCATCGCCCGCACGACTTCCGCGCTGGAAACCAGCAGGGGATTGTGGTGGGTGACCGCCGTGAACTCCAGGCCGCCCTCCCGGCCGGCCTTCGCGAGGTACTCGCGCGCCTTGTCGATGTCGTAGTAGGGGCGTTCGTCATCCGGCTCGTGGACCCAGGAGCCCACCGGCCACATGCCCGCATCGGCTTCGATCGCCCGGTCGAAGAAGATCGCCCGGTTGATCACCGTCGGATCGACGGCGTGGGCGATCGCCAGCCGCACGTTCACGTCGTCGAGCGGCGGCTTGTTCACGTTGAAGACCAGCGTCAGCGCGATGCCGCCGCCCGCCATCGTCTCCATCTGGACCCGCTCGTCCCGCTCGAAGGTCGACACGTCCTTGTAAGGGAGGTAGGTCACGTCGATCTCCCCAGTCCGCAGGGCGGCGGCACGGACCGTCTCGTCGCGGATCACCCGGATCGTCACCTCGTCGAGGTACGGAAGCTGATTGCCGTGCTCGTCCCGGCCCCAGTAGTCCTCGTTCCGCACGAAGTGCACGAGGGTGCCGGTGATCACCTCCTTGAGCTTGAACGGCCCCGTCCCGGACGGGTTCCAGCCGTAGTCGGGGCCGAGCGCCTCGATCGCCGCCGGCGAACTCATCACGCCGCCCCGGTCGGCCAGCATGCCGAAACCGGCGCCCCACGGCCGCGCGAGGTCGAACCGCACGGTGTAGTCGTCGATCACCTCGACCGCCTCGATCACCGCCAGCGAAGCGCGCGGCGTGGCGACGGTTTCGGGATTGAGAATCCGGTCGATGTTGGCCTTCACCGCGTGGGCATTGAACGGTGTGCCGTCGTGGAAGACGACGCCCTCGCGCAGATGGAAGGTGATCGAGTCGGGGTCCGTCGCGATCTCCCAGGAGGTCGCGAGGGAAGTCTCCGGCCGCGGATTGAGCTGCGGGTCCGCGTCGACGAGCTGGTCGAAGATCTGCCGCCAGAAGTAGGCGTCGGCGCCCGACCGTCCGAGCACCGCGTCGAGCGAGGTGGGCTCGAGCGAGTGGGCCACTCGCAGGTGGCCGCCGTAGCGCGGTCCGCCGACGGCGGGGGGTCGGGGTGCCAAGGCGCCGGTCTCCAACCGGTCGGCTCGGCTCTCGGGGGCGCACCCGACCACCGCGGTCAGGAGCACCGACAGCAGCATCACCGACCCGGATACGATCGCCTTCTGCGGCGACGACAGCGGAACAACAGACATCTCGGTCTTCCAACTCTATGGGGACCTTGGGCCACGGAGTCGACCAGAGGAGAGCCAAATGGGAAAGCAAGCGTCACTCCTCCTGCTCGGAACCCTCCTCGCCGTGCCTTGCGCCGCGCAGCCCGGCGACCGGTCGGATCAGCTCCTGCTGGCGGCCGCGGCGCCGAACCGGGAAGCCAGCCTCGACGAACGTCCGAACGTCCTGTTCGTCGTCGCCGACGACCTGAACGTCGCGCTCGGCTCCTACCTCGCTTCCGCGCCCTCGCCCCAGTACGTGGGTGCCAAGACCCCGAACCTGGACCGGCTTGCCGCGGAGGGCATTCGCTTCGACCGGGCCTACGTGCAGAACCCGCTCTGCAACCCGTCGCGGACCTCGTTCCTGAGCGGACTGAGGCCAACCACGACGGACATCCACGACGGCCGGACACCTCCGCGCAGCAAGATCGGAGACGACCTGCGCATGCTGCCGGAGCACTTTCACGATCACGGCTACTTCACGGCGCGGGTGGGGAAGATCGCGCACAACGTCTTCGAGCACGTCGTGACGTGGGACGTGTCGAAGTTCGCGCTGTCCCGCGAGCCCGAGCTGCGCCTTCACCTGCCGGGCTACCTGCCCGGCGTTGACCTGTCCGCCGAACGCGACAACACCTGGGTGGACGGCTCCGAGGACGGCATGTCACGCGGTGACGTCCTCAGGACCCTGGGGCGGCCGGCAGGCCTGCCCCTGTCATGGCGCGCGACCCGTGAATCGCCGCGGATGACGCCGGACGGAACCACGGCGACGCGCATCGTCCAGTTGATGGCCGAGAACCGGAACAAGCCCTTCTTCATCGCCGCCGGTTTCCACAAACCCCACCAGCCGTGGGTCGGCCCCGTGGAGTTCTTCGAGCAGCACCCGGTCGATGAAATCCACTTGCCGCAGACGCCGCCCGACGACACCGACGACCTGCCCGCCGCGGCGTTCCGAGTGCTGCCGGACGACGACGCCCACACGGAGAGGCAACGCAAGCAGGCCATCGCCGCGTACCACGCGATGGTCACGATGACGGACTTCTACGTCGGCCAACTGCTGGACGCGCTGGAGCTGCTGGACCTCGCCGACTCGACGATCGTCGTCTTCACCAGCGATCACGGATTCCAGTTGAACGAGCACGGCGGGCTGTGGCGCAAGACCTTCCAGTTCGAGGAGTCGACACGCGTGCCACTCCTCGTCCGCCTTCCGGGCGGCCGGCAAGCTGGGGAGGTCACGGGCGGCCTCGTGGAACTCGTCGACCTCTACCCGACGCTCGCCGAGCTGTGCAACCTGCCGGACCCCGCGCATGAACTCGAAGGCACGAGCTTCCGGCCGCTGCTCGACGATCCAGACCGGCCGTGGAAGTCGGCGGCCTTCTCGGAGTCGAGGCGCGGGCGCTTCCACGGCCGCACCCTGCGCACCCAGCGCTACAGGTACACGGAATGGGCCCCGCTCGAGGCGACCGCCGGCGAGACGGAGCGCGAACTCTACGATCTCGAAGAAGACCCGTTCGAGTACGAGAACCTCGCATCGGATCCAAGGCACCGTGAGCAGCTCGAGGAACTGTCCCGGCGCCTGCACGCGGGCTGGCGAGCGGCGCTGCCGGAGTCGATCTGACGCAGCCAGCAGCCGCCCCGCGACTCCCGCGCCGCCCGCCGACGTGGCGAACAAGGCTCCGAGAGGGAGAAAGAGAGCTCGACCGCTCGGCGAGCGCGCTCGATAGGGATACCGACATCCCGTTCCGCGAAGTCCTGCGCGTCTTCGGACGGGCGCTCTCCTACATGCGCTTCTTCAAGGCGCGCATTGCCGCCAAGTTCGCGTTCGTGACGGCCGAAATGGTGTTCCGGCTGCTCGTCGCGCCCTGGCCGGGCAAGGTAGTGGTCGACCACGTGATTCTCGGCATGCCCATAGCGGAAGGCGCCCCGGGCTTCCCCGCCTACTTCGCCCCGTTCGTCATCTTTCTGGCCGGCAAGGGCCCGCTGGAGATCATGGCGTGGGTTCTCGTCCTCGGCGCGTTCATGGTGACCGTGTTCGGGTTCACGACGAACCGGGGCACCGCCAGGTCCGCCAGTGGAATGCCCACCGGGGCATCCGCGGCTTCGTCGGGCGGGGTCACCCCCCTCCTGCAGCAGGGGCACGGCACGCTGGCCCAGGGGCACGACACCGCCACCCAGACCGAGAACGAGGCCAACCGGGGCTCCGGTCTGATGGGGGGCATTCTCGGATTCCTGGACTTCCGGGTGCACCTGCGCCTGACGCAGTCCCTGAACCACCTCCTCAGAACGAAACTCGCCGGGCGGATCAAGCGCCTGCCGATGACGACCCTGGACGACCAGCGGATCGGCGACAGCGTCTACCGGGTCCTCTACGACACGACGAGCGTCAGCTTCGTTCTCTACGAGGTGGGTCTCGAGTTCTACTCCCACGCTCTGGGCATCACGCTCAGCGCGCTGATGATGTTCACGTACTTCGGCGCCGCTCCCGAGGTCATTCTGCTGGCCGCTCTGTCGTTGCCGATCATGCTCGTCTTCGTCGTCCCCTTCGCACGGATGGCCCGCCGCAGAAGCCAGGCGAGCCGCGCTTCGGGCGCCAACACGACGTCGAACATCGAAGAGGGCATGAGCAATGTGCTCGCCATCCAGAGCCTGGGGGGCAACAAGAGGGAGCGCCAGCGCTTCAGGAAGGCCAGCGAGGAGTCCTTCAGGCGCTTTCGCATCGAGTCGTTCCTCAAGCTCACGTACCAGCAGTCCGGCAGCCTCGCGTTCATGCTGGGACAGGTCCTGTTCTTCGTCGTCGTGGCGGGTCGCGTAATCGACGGCACGTTCACGGCAGGGGACTACGTCGTCCTCAACTACTACTTCTTCGTCCTCAGCGCGACGTTCGCCGGGATGGGCTTCGTCTACACGCCGCTGCAGAACAACGTGGCCGGCCTGCGCCGGGTGTTCTTCCTGATGGACCTGCCGGCCGAGAAGACGAGCGAGGGCGTCGAACTGCCCCGGATCACCCGCGGCGTCGAGATGAAGAACGTCGGTCTGACCTACCCGGACGGACGCCAGGCGCTCCGGAACATCGACCTCGAAGCCAGGATCGGCGAGATCGTCGCCTTCGTCGGCCCGACCGGCGCCGGCAAGACGAGCCTCGCCTACATGGTGCCGGCATTCGTTCAGCCGACCGTAGGCACGGTAAAGGTCGACGGCGTCGACCTGAAGGACGTGTCGGTCGACAGCCTCCGCGACCAAATCTCCTACGTTTTCCAGGAGACGCAACTGTTCTCCGACTCGATCCTCGAGAACATCCGCTACGGCAACCGAAACGCGACCGAAGGGCAAGTCGAGCGTGCCGCGCGCGTCGCCGGTGCGCACGACTTCATCGCTGCCCTGCCCGAGGGCTACCGGACCAACCTCGGCACGGTGACGAGCAAACTCTCGGTGGGCCAGAAGCAGCGCATCGCGATCGCTCGCGGGCTCCTGCGAGACGCGCGGATCCTGATCCTGGACGAACCGACCTCCGCGCTCGACCCGGAGACCGAGGCCTATCTCGTCGACGCCCTGCACGAAGCGGCGAAGGACAAGCTGGTCATCATCATCGCCCACCGCCTGTCGACGATCGCCAACGCGGACCGGATCCATTTCCTGGAGGACGGTGAGATCAGGGAATCCGGATCGCACGAGGAGCTGATGGCGATGCCCGGCGGGCGCTACCGGAGCTACGCCGCGCTGCAGGCCGGAGCAGGCTAGCCTTCCGAGCTCCACGAGAGAGTAGGTCGCACTCTATGAAGGCTAAGGCGAAGAAACTCGACCGGAAGTTCGACACCGGCGAGAGCATCATGACGGACCTCGAACTGACGAAGGCACGGCGGCCCGGTCACGACCAGCGGCGAGTCGACGACGAGGTCCTGGCCGCGTTGCGCGACTACGACATCGCGACAAGGGCCGGTGACATCGACGGGCAGGTCGCCTTCTTTGCGGAGGCCTGGCGAAGCAGTTCCGGCACGACCAAGGCCGAGCTGCGAGAGCAACTGGAGCAGCAAGGCGCGCGGAGCGGAGACGCGGAGAAGCGGTTCGTCCTCGATGACGCGACGGTGGCCGTCGACGGAGACTCGGCGACCGTCGACCCGGTGAAGCTCCGGTCGCCGACCGGGAACGGCTCCTTCGAGTTCAGAATGACGAGGGAGCCGGACGGCGCCTGGCGGTGCGTTTCGATTGCGCTATCCGGACTTGCCGATGCGCCGGCAGAAGAC
>Ga0209544_1001010_pt1 | contig 33777 bp, 28 predicted proteins | sample MesohylPK_FD_187297 | JGI IMG/M metagenome (GOLD analysis project Ga0209544, IMG submission 187297) | Host-associated microbial community of the marine sponge Aplysina aerophoba from Gulf of Piran - sponge mesohyl, lysed by proteinase K... | ecosystem: Host-associated > Porifera > Sponge >... | reverse complement strand
TAGGTATCCAGCAAAGCTGGGACGATAGCGCGGAGGTTACGGAGGGTGGCTCGGCGAACAGCAGCCCCAGGGCCACCGGGCCGGGATCTCGACCAAGAGCTCGGAGGACTCCAACAATCCACCCTCGTGGTCGTAGCCGGCCGCCCCGGCATGGGTAAGAACGCCCTCGCCATGAACATCGCCTCCCACGTAGCAATACACCACGGCCCGGTAGCCTACTTCAGCTTGGAGATGTCATCCACCGCAATCGCCTACCGATGGCTAGCCGCCCAAGCGCGCGTCGACTCCAGGCTGCTACGCACCGGCTCCAAAGGTGAGGGAGTGGCTGACACGACACGGATCTGAGCGAAGCTCACTACCACAGGCGACAGCTACCGCCTTCGCGCCCACCACGCCCAGGCACGAATACACCGGACGAACGGAGGCGCGAACTAGACTCACCACACACCCGGGGTGGGGAGTCTAGATGATCGACTCGGGGAATTTCAGTGATCGCCAGCACAGTGAGCCTTCACGTTGGCCGCTCTTCAGGATACACTGCTTCCCAGGCTTGTTTCCGGTGAGATCCGTGTTCCGGATGCTGAGACGTTGGTTGGGGCAAGCCCATGATAGATACTCTGCTGAGTGGCCCGGACCGGAAGGAGGCGTTGTCTCGGGTGTATGTCAAGGCTCTGGCGGCATGTGCCGGATGTGCCACTTCGGTGCCGGAGCCAGACCGGGATAGCGTCGATCTGCGAATTCATGGAGGTGGGCTGCTTCGGCCAGCCCTTGACCTGCAGTTGAAGGCCACGACGAATATCGCCGAACCGCGCGATGGCTTGCTGCCATTCCGGTTGAGCATCAAGAACTACCGCGATCTTAGCGAAGACACGCAGACGCCCCGATTGCTCGTAGTGCTGGAGCTTCCGACGAACGAACGGCTGTGGATGACCGTGCAGAGCGAAGAGCTCGTGCTTCGGCGTCGGGCCTACTGGCTGAGTTTGCAGTGGGACCACGACGAGGTAGTCGGTCAGGAGTCGATTACGGTTTATATCCCGGAGCGGAACGTACTCGATGTTGAGGTCCTACAAGACTTGATGGAACGTTCCAGGACGGGAGGAATCTGATGAGAGTCAGTATTAACGACCGGGATACGCTGTTGGCAGTTTCGCCGGCTGCCCTGCCGGCGTACGCCCGGTCCGCGGGATGGCGCCGGCAAGAGCAGTACCGCGCGCACTCGGATGTTTACACCGGTGAGGAGCTTCCGGAGATCGTCGTCCCGCGTACAGAACGCCTCGGCGACTACGCGAGTGTGGTGGCCTCGTTGATCGACATGTTTGCGAAGGTTGCTCAGCAGGACGAGTTGACCGTGTATCGCTCGCTCGTGACCGCTGACCGTGACGTAGTTCGCGTCCGGGCAGGTGAGAGCGATGACGGCAGCATAGCTTTGACCCACGGCGTGGACCTTATTGGCGGTGCGCATGACATGTTGCTGGCGGCCGCATGTTCCCTAGGCGAACTAAAACCGGTCTATCGCGCGGGAGCGAATCGGGATGCGGCAGATCTGCTGGAACGTGTTCGTCTAGGACAGCCGGATCAGGGCAGCTTCGTAGTGACGCTGTTGACGCCGGCCATCTCGCCGACACTCACTCTGTTCCCGGTCCCCGACGATCAAGACGCGCCGATTGAGCGGCGCCTGACGTTGCGCTTAATGGAGGCCCTGGTCGCGACGCGCGATGCGGTGGAACGAACGGCCGCGGGAGATAAAGGTGCGTTCCCGGAGGCGCTAGAGAGCGGTGTGAGCGCCAATATGTGCGAAGCCTTGGTCCGGATCGTTAGCCGATTTACGCGACTAGATGTGAATGTGTTGTGGGCACGTACTCGACCGGTGACGGTGCATCGGCCCGTTGTTCGGTTCGGTCGGGCGGATGCTTCTCTCCTGAGTGAAGCCGCCCGCTCGCTTAAGGAGCGTGCGCCGCGACCAGACGTTCGTCTCATCGGCTACGTTCGGCTGCTGACGCGTGCGGAGGCAGAAGAGGACGGCACGATCCGTCTGGCCACCAAGTCTATCGGCAGGAAACTTCAATCGGTAACGGCGTCCCTAGAGCGACAGGACTACGAACAAGTCGTTCAGGCCCACAAGGATCGGGTCCCGGTGGTGTTGACGGGAGATCTCGAGCGAATGGGCCAGCGATGGCGGTTGCTGAATCCGCAGCTCGAGGAGGTCCTTCGGGATGACGGGCCGGAGTACCGATGATCGAGTCCTCCCGCGGCGGTCCTCCGAGGGCGGGTGTGACGGAATCCACCGTCGGCGCGCCCGCTTCCGGCGGCGCAGCGGGAACGGCGGGAGCGTTGCTGCCGGGCGGGACCTCGGCCATGCGGCTATTCCCCCACCCGCTCGAAGACCAGCACCTGCCCGCCTTCGCTGTGGAGCGTGAGCCGGTCCCCTGAGACCTCGAAGCGCTCCACCGTTGCCGGCGAGTCCTGCATCCGCTGCTCCTGCCTGAAGAGCGCCTGGGACGGGCAGCCCGCTTCCGTCCACTCCAGGTCGCCAAGGCGCAGTTCCGACCCCCGCGCGCGATAGCTCGCCGAGTAGGCATTGCAGCCCGTCCACCCGGTCATATCCGTCGCGGTGGCGAACTCCGCGCCTGCGTCGCTCCCCGCCATCCCGGCGGGAACGGCGGCATCGCCCAGCGCGACCAGCCGCCACTCGGTATCGGCTAGCGGGGTTTGGTCGCTGCCGCAGGCCGCCAGTAGCAGCACGAGGCCGGGGAGAAGCCAGCGCATCATTCCTCGCCTTCAGTGGAGGCCCGCCCAAGCGGCCACGTCGGCGGGTCGTCCTACGCTCTCGGCAACTGAACATGCTCACGGGGTCCTCCATCGAGGCGTCTCGCCCCCCGCCAGCCACGGGGGCATCCGGACAGGCGGGCATACGGCATTCGCCGGGTTACCCGCCGACAGACCCAGGCTAGCGCTCTTTGGAATAACCGAAGAGTAACGCGACCCTTATTTAGATAACTTTAAGGTGACTTCAGGTCGGGTTCGGCGACCTCGACCCCGGACACGCCCTAGGCTGGATGTTATGGCTTCGTTACAGCTCCGTCCGCTCGGTGTTGGCGAGATCGTCGGCGACGCTTTCACTGTCTGTCGGCGCCTCCGACAGGCGCCCCGGGGCAGGGACCGCAAAGGCTTGGGAAGATGAAACGGGCCACGGCTGTCAGGTTGATTGTCGTGGTGTCCATTGCTCTGATCGCCACAGTTGTCTGGATGTCCAGACCTCCACCACGGACGACCGTGCTTGTCCCGTACGACACCGAGGACCGCGAAATCGTCAGCAAGGCGGCTGGGCTAACGGTGTTGTTCTGCATGGCGACAGAGCAAGGCCCCTTCTCACCTGACGAGCTGATGGAATCCATCCTGGCGGATCTGCCCGCCACAGCTGCCGAAAAGGGGTGGGATTCGGATGACATCGACCAGGTGATAGCAGGTATGGTCTATCATGCTATGGGGGACTGTGAAGAGCGCATACTGCGCGCCCTCCCCTGATCACGGTAGGGTTCACTTTGGCGGCTTATCGAGTTCCCACGCCGCCGCCGCTCGCACCGCCCGCATTAAGGGCAGGCGCTACATGCCGACCTGGTTCCTGTTAACGGTCGTAACGTCACGGTGCAGATAGAGGCCGACTTCGAGGCACCACCTTTGTTGGGATCCAGCTTCCACCGGAGTGGTTTGCGCCGTTGGCGGCGGGCTCATCTGGGCTTGGGTTAAGCCTCCATGAGGCTGACGCCGGTGGTGTGCTAACTGACGATGGGCACTCACCCCCCGTACGTCACGGGAATAGACTCCGCTGGTGCAGGTGACTGCGTTATCGGATCAGGCCGGTGGGGGGACCGCATTGGAGCGGAGGTTGAGTTCGAGACGGTCTTGGCTTAGGGGGCTGCTGTGTCCTGTTCGGTTGCCTACGATCCGCGCGGTGGCGGGGCCGTAGGTGGGCTGGGGGGTGTCCGCTTTCGGAGAGAGTGTTCCCGAAGCCCGCAACGGTGTTGACAGTCTGGGGATCGTCTCCATGAATCGCCGGGGCGGGCTGTTAGTCGCGGCGATGCTGGTGCTGGTCTCGGCGTGTGTTCCGGTGGTTGAGTCGGGATGTTCTAGTTTGGGGCGGGTTCTGAATGTGGGGTTCTACGCCTATTTCGAGCCGGTGAGGGCTTGTCCCCGAAGCCTGGTTCCGGTCACAACCGGTGGGGTGGCGGAATGGGATCCGCTGGGCGGTGTTGGACATGTCCGGTCCCTATCGCACGGCCTACGACCGGGTCCTGCCCAACGCTCTGCAAGTCGCGGATCCTTTCCATGTGATCCGCCTCGCCAAATCAGCGACTCTACGAGGTACGCAGACGGGTCCAGAACGAAACGCTAGGGCACAGGGGCCGCAAAGGATGGCCCGCTGTATCGGATACGACGCCTACTGACATCCGCTTCCGAACGTATCAGCGACCGGGGCCGGACACGGCTGCGTGGCCTCCTCGACGCCGGCGACCCCCACGGAGAAGTCCGCACAGCCTGGCACGCCAAGGAAACCGTACGGGGCATCTACGAGATCGACCGGCCCGCCGTCGCGCTCCGATACACCCTCCAAATCGCAGACGACCTCCAGGACGAATCCTGCCCGCCGGAGGTCAACAAACTGGGTCGTACCATCGCCCGCTGGTGTTCTCCGATCACCAATTGGCACCTCTCGAAGGTGACCAACGGACCTACCGAAGCTCTCAACAACCTGATCAAACGCGTCAAACGGGCAGCGTTCGGGTTCCGCAACTTCGCGAACTACCGAATACGGGCTCTCCTGTATGCGGGGAAACCCAACTGGGACCTACTCCCCGCGGTCACTCCCCCGTGAAATCCGAAGAGCCACATTACTGGCGGGTTTTCTGCCATTTGGCGCAAGTTTTTGTCTATATTGAGGCGATGAGCGGCCGCGACCGAGATTTATCCCCTTCTGCTCTCATTGAGTTCCGAGCACAGAACGTCCGGTCTTTCAGGGACGAAGCAGTTCTCTCCATGGAGGCCACCTCGTTGTCCGAGCCGGATTTCGTACGCCTGGTGCCCTGGCGCGAAGGCGGCAAGCCCCTTTCCATCTTGCCCGCCGCCGGCGTTTTCGGTGCCAATGCCTCCGGCAAGAGCAATCTGCTGAAGGTAATGGACGACATGCAAAACCATGTGTTGTTTTCATTTCGACGTGGCCGTCCGGGTGGTGGGATGCCTCGTCATCCTTTCTTGCTTGACGAACACTCCAAAGCGCAGCCGTCGCGTTACCAGATTGAGATTGTGATGAAGGGTGTCTTGCACCGGTACGGATTCGCAATCGACGATGACCGAGTTGTCGAGGAGTGGGCCTACCGCTATCCGAAAGGGCGAGCGGCATTGCTATTCCATCGTGATGAGGCGGGGGTGAATCTGGGCGCAGCGGCGCGGAGCAAAGGGCGAGCAGTCCTGGAGATTCTACGACCCAACGCATTGTTTCTGTCGACTGCTGCTTTAGCAAATCACCCTCTGCTCTTGCCCCTCTACCAGTGGTTCGAAGATAACCTTTTGCTGGCCGATTCCGACAATCGTCCGGTTCGTATGGCTTTCACCGCAGAGATGCTTGACGATGACCATAGCCGGAAGGCGGTGTTGCATATGTTGCGGGCGGCTGATCTGGGCATCACAGACGTACGCAAGGCTGAGCTTGAACCAGCCGAACGAGAACGTCTACACCGATTCCTCCGGTTTGGGCATATTGTGAATGACGGCGAAGAACCTGAAGAGGAGCATATCCTGAATTTTGAAGGATATGCCGGGGTGAGATTTATCCACAGTGGTGCTGTCGGCGGTTTCGAGGTTGACGACGACGAGTCCAGTGGAACGATCACTTGGTTCGGTTTGATCGGCCCGGTGCTCAAGGCCCTGGCATCCGGCTCTACCCTATTGGCTGATGAATTGGATGCCAGTCTTCATCCGAGACTAGTGCAGGAATTGCTGAGAGTCTTCCAAGACCCTGACACCAACACCCGGTGCGCGCAACTCATATTCAACTCTCACGATATGCAATTGCTTGGTGATACTTCAGACAGCCGCCCTTTGGCTCGCGATCAGATTTGGTTTACTGAGAGACTCAATGACGGCGCCACACGCCTCTATCCACTCACAGACTTCGCGCCTCGCAAGCAGGAGGCCACGACCAAACGGTACCTGCAGGGCCATTACGGTGCCAGACCTTTCATCTCCATTGGTGATACCGACGCGGCCGCGGGTCTTGTCACTGCTGGTAGGAGATGACACGGAGAACATCTCGCAATCGAAGAAGGATAGGAAGGCCATCCTCCGATCAGCGAAGGCAGATCGTGTTGATGAATTCGTTGACCTGGAGTTTCTGCCTGCCAATGAGGCATGTCGCGACGACTCTCGCATCGCACTGGACGAAGCGATTCTGATCGACTTGCTCGATCTGCCGAGTAAAGTGATGGAGCCCTTAGATGTACTGCGCCGCCAGTGGTGCGCCGAACCCACGGTGCATGGCGGTAAGGGACGCGTCCTGGCTGAGGCAGGTAGGTTTAGGGTGTCCTTCTGTGAGGTGGTTGATGGCAGGTAGTGGTGGCTCTGCTGGTGCTCCGGCCTGTCCCCGTTGCGGTGTCGATATGGTTCGTCGGACAGCCCGCCGAGGCCCGAATCAGGGTAATGAGTTTTGGGGTTGTCCGAAGTTCCCGAAGTGCCGGGGCACGATATTCGATCCGCCTCCCGAGGAGGTAGAGAAGGACGACGAGAGTCATTTCGACTCCTCGGCGGAGCAGTTTGGGAAGTCTTCCACCGAACATGAGCGGAACCGCAAACGAGGGAAGATCCTTGGGGCGGTGGTCAAAGTTGTTGAGGCGGTGGACAAAGTTCAACGATGGAATTTGGAGCGAGACGAACCGGATGCGACAGGACGATGGGATCCGGAGCATCGTCGCAAGGTGCTCCGATACGTATATGAACGCGACGGGGGCCGCTGCGGAATCTGTGGGGCAGATATGAAAATCAAGGGCGCGCATATCGAACACATTGTCCCCAAGGTTTTTGCGTGGTTTGACCTAAGAAGAGGCGGCAAAGTGGCAACCGGGACCCAGTACAAGAGCCTTCTTCACAAACTCGACAACCTCCAAGCCGCCCATACCTACTGCAACAGACGCAAGGGCAACACCCCCGAAGTTCGCAAGTGGCGGCACGCTGTCTTACCTTCGCTCACTGTGGCTTTGGGTCAGAACGGTGAGGAATTTGTGGTTCCGTAGAGAGAGCAAAGCACTTCTAGGTTCCTAAGGGCAACCCTGGTCGTACCCCTTCCCCAGCAGGATCGCACTGCTGTCTGCAACGTATTTGCGAAGGTTGCGCAACTTCAACGGTAGGCATCTTTGCGTGCTGTGATCGTGAGGACGACTATGTCGCCTTGAACAAGGGTGTAGATGATGCGATGAGTACGTCCCAGCCGAGCGGACCGTTTGCCCTGTAGAGGTCCTAGGAGTTTCTTGCCCAGGCTGGGCTGTTCGTCCAAACGCTTGATCATCTCCCGAGCCTTGGCTGACAGTGAAGGGGATAGTTTGTTGAGGTCCTTCCTAGCCCGGTTTGTGAGCTTTGGCATGGAAGTGGACTGTCACAGTTCGAATAGGTTGCCTGAGGCTAGATCGCCTTCGGCTTCGGTCAACGCTCTCATCGTTTCGGTGTCAGAGAGGATGTTGAGTGTTTCGATCAATGATTCGTAATCCTGGTAACCCATGACCACAGCGGCTGGCCTGCCATGTCGGGTGATAACGATTTCTGATCCAGTGGCTGTCGCCTCGTCGACGATCTCGCTGAGGCGATTGCGGGCCTCGGTTAGCGGTGTAGGTGTCATGGCAGAGAGTTTCCTAGATTGCCTTGGCGATAACTGTACATAATTCAAGGCATAATGTCAAGGCGCCTGTCTACATTTTGCTAACTCCGTCACCTGACGTTGCCACACCTATGCTCCCGATAGGCGTGTTGGCAACTTTGGGTGTCGAGAGCGTTCGAAGATAGACGCCACGCCGGGGTCGCCCCCGAGGCGCATCCCCAATGAGTCCGCGCCGGCTATCCACCGGCTGGAGGCGTTGTCGTCTCCATGGTGACAGAGCGCAGTGCTACCTGGTGCGAACCAGCCCACTTTGCTCCAGAAATACGATAGGCTGCGCCGTGTGACAAAGTTGGATTACGAGGAGATCATCGGACTGTCGGAGGATCCCGACGTGACGTTGGAGGATGTTCACGGTGAGCCCCCTGTTCCCGAGGACTTCGAGCGGGTCGCCAAAGTTGCGGACGATTTTTTCTCTCAGAGTTCTCGCGAAGTCCAGATCGGGGTGACGCGTGGCTGGCCGGCTCATGTGTCTGCTCGGCGCCTCGCTCTCCTGTCAGATCACCAACGGGATGAGATACTTGCCCACCTGCCCCCTGACCTAGCCGAAAAGATCATATCACTGCTGCCCGTCGCAGTCGTTTGACCTCGCTTCCCACCTCACCTTCCATTCTCCCCTCCGCTCGGAGGAAATTCTCATAAGAGGATATTCTTGCGGTTCTTGGTCATCCCAGGGGGATAGCCCGCAATTGTCCTCGCAAGAGAGTAAGAGCGATAGGAGGATTTTACCGCCAAGGGTGTGCCTGTCGTGATTCTCATGGACATGGAGTCGGAGGTGGTTTTCCATGCCTAGAAGCTTGAACGGAAAATACCACCGTCTTTTCGGCTTGAAGTGAACTGGCGAGGCTGGGTCGCTCCAAGGCGCCAAATTGCTGGTGCCTTGGTTAAACCTGGTATTTGTGCTGGCCGAAGCGTTATGGCCGTTCGAAGATTGCCGCCATTCCTTGGCCGCCGCCGATGCACATGGTCACTATGCCTCGCCGTCCGTCGATCCGCTCCAGTGCTCTCATCAGTTTGATCGTCAGGATTGCACCTGTGGCGCCGACCGGGTGACCCAAGGCTATTGCACCGCCGTCGATGTTGGTCTTTTCAGGGTCGAGGCCGGCGTCGCGGATTACCGCTACGGCTTGGGCTGCGAACGCCTCGTTGAGTTCGATCAGGTCGATGTCTTCGAGGGTCAGGCCGGCCTTTTCGAGCACCTTGGGAACGGCCAGAGCGGGGGCGTAGCCCATCACCTCGGGGTCGATGCCGCTGACCGCCCAGGCCACCAACCGCAGGAGGGGTTCGGCTCCTCGGGCTTCGGCGGTCTTCTCGCTCATCATCACAACCGACGCAGCGCCGTCATTGATACCTGAGGAATTGCCTGCGGTCACCGAACCGCCCCTGGCGAAGACGGGACGCAGGCGCGCCAGGGTCTCCAAGGTGGTGTTCGGCCGGGGGTGTTCATCAACCAGGAACGGATTGTCCCTGGGGCGCTCCACGCCGACTATGTCGTCTTCGAACAGGCCGTTCTTGATGGCGATGGCAGCGCGGCGCTGGCTTTCGGCGGCGAAATTGTCCTGCATCTCGCGGCTGATGCCATAGCGGTCGGCCACTTTCTCAGCCGTGGCGCCCATCGGGTAGTTGCCGAAGGGGTCTGACACCAGCGACAGAGTGCCGTCGATGATCTTGCGAGGGCCCAGTTTCCAACCGTCACGGGCCTGGTAGTCCAAGAACGGCTGGCTGCTCATGTTCTCGTCGCCCCCGGCCACCACGATGTCCGCCGATCCCAGCATGACCTGTTGGGCGCCGGTGATGATCGCCTGCAAACCGGACGAGCAGAGTCGGTTCACGTTCATGGCGGTGGTGGAAGTGGGGAGCCCCGCCTCAAGAGCACAGCGGCGTGCATTGTAGGCGTCGGGACCCACCTGACCGATCTGGCCCATGACCACCTCGTCGACCTCCTCGGGCGCGACGCCGGCCCGGCTCAGGGACTCCTTGATGGTGACTGCGCCGAGTTTGTACGCATCAATGCCGCTCAGCGAGCCACCGTAACTTCCTATGGCGGTCCGAGCCGCTCCAACAACCACTACCGGGTTTATACCCAACATATCCGTTCCTCTCAGGACTGCGAATTCCGTGATCTCGACGCTGGTTCCCCGACGGTCTCCGAAAACCCAAAACCGGATCAGCGCTGATACTACTTCAGGTCATGTCGGTGAAGGGAGCTGAAACGCCGGTCTTTAGAGGATCCCGAGGCGCATGGCAGTCATCACCGCGTCCAATTTGGTCTTGGCATTGAGCCTCTGGCGGAGATTGCGTATGTGGTTTCTCACCGTGTGCGGGCTGATACCGAGTTCTTCGGCGATCTGGGGGACGCGCCGGCCGTGTGAAACCAGGCGAAGGATTTCCAATTCCCTCCTGGTCAACTTCCTGATGCCCTCCGGCGGTGATGTCGAGATCGGTTGGTCCGAGATGATGTCGGCCCCCTTCATCCGCAACTCGGTTTTGAGTCCTTCGGGGATCCGTTCAGGGGGTTGGGGACGGTCGTCGAATAGATGCACCAGCAGGGGAGCGTCGTTTTTGGCGCCGGATACCACCATCGGAGTGAGCCAGGCTGTTTTGCGTTCTCCAGAGGCGCACAGCATTTGCATAGTCAACTGTCTGGGGACTATGCCGGCCCGAAGAGCGCGAATCGAAGGGCAGCCCTGCAGACAGGCGGGATTGAACCCTCCGGGTGGCCGTCCTGCAACCACGTCGTAGCAGCGACGGCCCAGCACTTCGTCGGATTGGAAACCCAGGATTCGCTCGGCGCCTTTGTTCCAGAACATGATCTTTTGGTCCAGCGACATGGCATAGGCTCCGCACTCCGCCGTAGCCAGTAGTCGATAGATCTCTTGTGGTGTCACGGGGTTGCCTCGCTTGTGCCCCGGAGGAGGGTCGATGGAAAATGCCTTTCAATGAGGAGGCGTTGCTCGCTACTTCTTGCGAGAACGCACTGCGACCTACCCGTGTTGATCCATCTGTTGGCTTCCTTTGATCTTTGAACCAAGCTGGGTCTATTCATGAGGGTTTGACAATGTGGGGTTTGGGATGACACTGGCGTGTTACGTAGTTCATAGCTAAGACAGAACTGCTGTTGCTATCTTATACCGCCGGGGTTTCACATTGTGAAACGCGAAGGGTTCTTTGCCCCTGGCTTTAGCAGAGTATTTGACAAGGTTGTGTTATTTGAAAGATGGCGACGCTATGACTTGGTGGATTTACGAAGATGACCTGCTGTCATCGGGGTTTGGTTGTCCGTGAACCGTGTTCTCTACGATTTCCGGGCTACAGGAGGCCCAGGCGTAAGGCCGTCATAACCGCTTCCAACTTGGTCTTGGCGTGGAGCCTCTGGCGGAGGTTGCGAATATGGTTCCTCACCGTGTGGAGGCTTATGCCCAACTCGTCCGCGATGAGTTGAATCTCCCAACCCTCTGATACCAGGCGAAGTATTTCCGCTTCTCGCGGAGTCAGTCTTGGAGCGTCCTCTGATCCAGACGCGATCACTCGGTCCGAGGCGAAGGTTTTCCCATGCTTCCGCGGGTCGGCCCCTGCCTTTGCTGTTACGCCGGCAGGCGTCGGACTCTCATCAAAGAGGTATACAAGGAGAGGAGGGTCGTCTTTGGTGCCCGCTACCACCATGGGAGTGATGGAGACAGTCTTGTGCTCTCCCGAGGCGCAGAGCATCCGCATGTTGAGGGAGCTGGGGACCGTGCCGACTCTTACCGCACGGATTGCAGGGCAACCCTCCTGGCAGTCGGGAGTGAAGCCTCCAGGCACCAATCCGGTAACCACCTCGTAACACCGGCGGCCGACCACTTGAGTGGATGGGTAGCCGAGAATACGCTGAGCGCCCTCGTTCCAATACAGAATGGTCTGATCGTGGGACATGACGTAGGCGCCGCATTCCGCGGTGGCCAGCAACCGGAAAATGTCGTCCCTGGTTACAGGGTATTTCAACGGCGTCATTGTGGTGGGGTGAACGATGAAGGAAGAAGGCAGGTGGTTGGCGCTGTGCCGGCCACTGTGAGTTTGCGATACTGATGGGTTTGAAGACCGCGTGCTCCGAGTTGTCCTTCTTGAAAGTGGGTTTCGGTCTGTCCTGGCATGGCTAAGCAGCGTGTTCGTGATTTGTTAGGGATCGCAGCGAAGATATGGTTGTTTGCAGTGATATCTTTGGTCATTGGGTGTACTTAATGGGTCATTGTTGTGATCGAATATGATATTAGTTAGCTGGCATAGAACGTTTATTGGAGGAGGGCGTCCCGGCGATTCCCATATCTTTGACCTTTCGTTGAAGAGGGGAACTATCCCATTCCCCTTTGGCGTAAGCGTATCAAGTAGCGCTTTTAGGTAGAGATAATCTTATTGTGCTATTTGAGGGGATTGCATGATGTTTGGAGACCAGGACTGTTCAACTGTGACGTGGGTTGACTTGGGCGGAATCAATGCCAATCGTGGGCGGTGGGCATCGAGACCGGGACGGTGATGGCTTCCAGGGACGAGACGATCACGGAGGTAGTTCCGTCCCATCGTGATATCACGCCTTTAGCCAGGATGACTTGGCTTCTGAGTTGGTTTTTGTAGCGGGCGAAGACCTCCGGCCAGATGATCAGTTGGACGTCGGCGGTCTCGTCCTCGATGGTCACGAACACCGTGCCGCCTATGCCGCGCGGGTGTTGTCGGGCGATGGGCCAGCCTGCCACCAGCACCTCTTCCTCTTCGGCGCAGTCTTCCACCTCAGCGGTGGTCAACACGTTCGAACCGAGTCCTTCCCGGAGATACTCCATGAGATGGTCTCCCGGATAGATGGCCATCATCTCATAGGCGCTCACCATCTTTTCATAGTTGGTGAAGTCGGCCAGGTCGGGCTCTTGGTTTCCCCGGGTGGTGTCAATGACCCGCTGTCCGTTGCGGGAGGGCCGGGCCGATAGCCCCGCCTCCCAGATGGCGGACCGGCGGTTAGGGGTGAGGTTGTCCAGGGCCCCCGCCTTCACCAAAGAGACCACCGCTTGGCGCGGGAGTCCGGTCCGTCGGACCAGATCGCCGACGCCCGAGTAGGGGCCGTTCCGGTTTCTTTCCTCAACGATTGCCTCTGCGGTGCTCTTTCCCACATCCTTGACGATTCCCAGGCCCAACCGCACGGCGCCTTCCTCGGGAAGGCATTTGACCTGGCTTCGGTTGATGCATGGATGGAGAAATGGCACACCGAAGCTTTTGGCGTCCTGTTTGAGGGTCTCCAGGGGATAGAACCCCATGGGCTGGTTGTTGAGAAGGGTCGTGAAGAATTCCAAAGGGTGGTAGCGCTTGAGCCAGGCCACCTGATAGGCGGTGATGGCAAAGGCGTGGGAATGGGATTCAGGAAACATGTAGTGACCGTTGATCTTGGAGAAGATCTTCCGCGCTATCGGTCTCGGAACGCCTCGCTGCTGTGCGCCTTGGAGAAATGACTTCCAGTGCATGGCAATCAGGTGCCGGTTGTTGCGCCGGGCGAAGCTTCTGCGGATCTCATCGGCCTGAGCGGCGGTCATTCCCGCCACATCCATGATGAGTTGGACCACCTGTTCCTGCCAGACGATCACCCCGCAACCCCGTTCCAGGGCGCGTTTTTCCAGGGGATGGTCATATTCCCAGGAGGCGCCGTGGCGGTATCTCTCCAAGAACAACGAGACGGCGCTTCCCTGCACTCCCACTCCCGGGCGAATAAGGGCCACCTGATAGGCGAGGTCCAGGAGGTTGCGGGGTCGAAGACGCCGCCCCATCTTCAACTGGGCGGGCGACTGGAGCAGGAAGACGCCTTTGGATCGGCCTGCTGTGATCATTTCGTAGACCTGGTGATCTTGGGGATCGATCCGGCTCAGGTCGGGTCTGCGGCCTTCCCGTTCCTCGATCAGGTCCAAAGCCTCGTGAAGTTGGTCGAGCGCCGGCAGGGAGAGCAGGTCGATCTTGGCGAAGTTGGCGTCGGCCACGTTGTCCTTGTTCCAATCCATGATGAAACGACCCTCGATGGCCCCTTGTCGGACCGGGACCATCTCCGGTATGGGGGTGCTGCTGAGGATCATCCCTCCCACGTGCTGGCTGAGGTTTTTGGGCGCCCCCATCAGTTGAGGGGCGATTTCGATCAGGTTCTTCCACCCGACGGCTTCCACCCGATCCCGGAAGGCGGGGAGTTCCAGCATCTCGTCTCGCAGATCCCGCGCGTCATGGGAGTGGATCTGTTTCGACAGAAGGCTCAGGTCTTGGCTCGGCAGTCCGAACGCTTTGCCCAGATCCTGGATGGCGCCCTTGACGGTGTAGGTGGAGATGGCGCCGGTGAGCACCGCATATTCGACTCCGAAGTGGCGGTGGATTCGCTCGATGAGCTTGTCCCGGAGGTGGCGGGGAAAGTCGAGGTCGATATCGGGAAGCAAGGTGGTGTCGTCAGAGATGAACCGTTCCAGGGAGAGGTTCCACCGGAGGGGATCGACGTGGCTGATGCCGATCAGATATCCCACCAAAAGAGCCACCGATGATCCTCGCCCTCTGCCGGGCGGTTGCCGTTCGAGCGGCGTTCCGGGATGTATCAAACCTTCTTCTTCCATGATCTTGTGAGCGATGAGCACGATCTCCCGATAGAGCAACAGAAACCCGGCCAGACTGTGCATCTCGATCAGCCGGAACTCTTCTGTCAAACGTTTCCGGACAGACGGGGTGATGGAACCGTAGCGCCGGAGAGCGGCTTCATGGCAGAGCTTGCGAAGGTGGCTGCTGGGAGTGTGCCCGGGTGGAACATCGGGTTCGGGGAGGCGGTAGCCAAGGTCGGTGCTGAGGTCGAAAGAGCATTGATCGGCGATCTTCAGAGTGTTGGAGACTGCATGGGGGGCGTCGTGGAACAGGCGTTCCATCTGTTCTGCAGACTTGAGGCAGAGGTGATGGTTGGGTCTGATGTGGGGGAGGGCCTGATCCATGGTGGTGTTGTGCTTGGCTGCTACCAGTGCGTTCTGCAGCCTGTACCTGTCCGGGGTGTGATAGTGAACGTCGTTGGTGGCCACCACCGGCAGACCTTCGGCGCTGGCCAGAGCCGATAATTCCTGGTTGCGTCGGGTGTCGCCCTGCAGGAGATTCTGCTGCAGTTCCACATACACCCGGTCCGGGCCGAACCAATCCCGGTAGCGGTCGAGAAGATCCCGGGCCTGCGGGAACCGGCCGGACAGGGTCAGTTGGGCAAGTTGGCTCTGACGACCTCCGGTGAGAAGGATCAGTCCCTCCGAATGAGTCGGCAGGTGGTTGAGGTCAAGCCGGGGGCTTTTGCGGTCGGCGCTGTTGGCCAGGGTGAACAACCGGGAAAGATTGGCATATCCCTTTCTGGTACGAGCCAGAAGGGTCAGCCGGGTGTTGTCCGCCAGGGTCATCTCTCCGCCGGTCACCGGATGGATTCCCAGGTTGTTGGCAAGGCGGGCAAACTCCAACGCTCCGCACAGGTTGGTATCGGTGAGGGCCATGGCCGGATAGCCGTACTCCTTGGCTCGGGCCAGGAGTTCGTGGACGTGTGATGCTCCTATCCCGAAGGAATAGAAGCTCTTGCAATGAAGTTCCACATAGCCTGAAGCCACACTCCCGCCCCTTGTCTCAGCCGTTCTGCCGGTACCAGCAATGTCCTCTTCGGTCATAGAAGAGGGTGATCTGTCGCCCGTTCTCTTCTCCCAGCCGGTAATAGATTCGGGTGATCGGTTGGGGCAGCCACCACAGATCGAAGGTCCAGAGGTCGGCTACCCGGGTCACCGAACGCCACCGGTCTCCCAATAGCACCGCCACCGGTCGGCGATGGTCACCTTCTCGGACCGAGACCTGGGTGGGCGTGGCCACCGGTTTGATGGCATAGTTTTCTGATCGGTCAACGGGAACCTGAACGGCCCGCATCTCCGGCGCCGGATGCCAGGGCGCCACCTCCACCACCCGGTGCAGGATGTGGTTGGCGGGCATCTTGGATCGAAGCTTCTTCTCCACCTCTCGAATGCGACGCCACTTGACCTTCTTCGGATCTGCCCACAGCCCGAGTTGCACCCCCGATGCTCCGCTGAGATCGGTCAGGCTCAGTCGGATCTCTTCGATGGCCATCCGGGGAGGGTCCATCTTCACTTGGTTCCTGATGATCGGAGAGGCCTGTCTCCATCCGTGCAGGCCTCGTTTGAAATGGACCGACTTCCTCCATGACAGGGCGCCGTCGCAACTGCATTCCAGGACCACTCCTGCCGCCTGTCTGCCCAGCATGCGGGGTCGGGAGAAGGCCTTTTTCAAAAGGATGTCCACCGTTACCAAGAAGAGTTCCAAGGAGGCTGCTTGGTGGGGGAAGGAGGTGGTCTCGACGATGGTCTCGGTCGCCTCCAGGGGGATCAGGGGCCGCTCGTCGATGCCGTTGCACAGGGACCACGCCTGCAGTCCTTCCATGCCGAACTGGTCGGTCAAAAGTCCTTTGGGCAACTCGGCTACCGCACCCATGGTGTGCAGTCCCAGAAGGTGGAGGCCTTCTTTGATCTCAGCCGAGACGGGAAGCAGGTCGATGGAATGGGGAGAGAGGAACCGAGTTGCATCGGCGGGTACCCAGACCACCTGCATCGCCTTCCCGGTCCGGGCTGCCACGAAGGCTGGAAATTTGGCGTCGGCCACTCCCACCGCCGGTTCCAGATCGTGGGGAACGGCTCGCAGGAGGGTGTACACCAGGTGCTCCTCTCCGCCGTATAGGGCTTCCAAGCCGTCCAGACGTGCATATACCGTGCCGAGTGCCGAGCCCTCCACGCGATGCCCCACGTTCACAAGTGACCCCAGCACATCGTCGAACACCTGCTGGTAATAGGGTTCGTCGGCCTCCAGGACGATGCTGTCGGCATGGTGGGAGATGGCCTGCTCCAGGGTCATCCCAACTCTCACCTCGAAAGCTTGAGGAGTTCGATCCACCACTAGGGGAGTGGACCCCGAACGATCGACGATCACTGCCGGTCGGTCTTCCAAGCGCGCGTGGCGGCGCATCTCAGACTTGGCTCTCAGATGAGAGATAAGCAGACACGCGACCCGCATCGCACCTCCTTCGGTTGGCAAGTTCAGTTGGGAATCCGTATAGAGTAATCGAACATATGTTCGATTACAAGTGAAGCAAGGGAGAACTTTGGACCTTGTATCTTCAGGTCAACCGGGACGCCGCCGGAATCGAAGGAGCGCAAATATGAGCAACCGGGGCCGTGATGTGGTGGAAGAACTGCTGGCGACCGTTGACTATCTCCGCATCTCGGTCGGCACAGCGGATGGCGGTGGGAGATGGCTGTCCTGCAACGGTCTGATCACCGATCCGACGCAATTGTTGAACATCGTGCGTCCGACCGCCGCCGCTTGGGGCGCCGATGACATGGCGGCGATGTCCCTGTTCGCTCAGGGTTACGTCTTCCGGGTCGCCACGGTTGCCATCGGGTCGTTCGTCATGTCGGGTGATGTTCTCTCGGTCCACCCGAAGTCCACCGCGATCGGCATGGATCAGCATCGCCTCAACGCGGTCCGAGTGGACCGAGCGGAGTTGGTGGCCGCCGATGGCGACTTGGCTGTTCTGCGCCGTGTCCTGATCGACGAGCACCTGGCGACGTTCGTTGATGCCGCTCACCGGTCCATGCCCATCGGCGAGGCATTGTTGTGGGGCAACGTCGGTTCGTCGTGTGCCGCGTCCTTCGGCGCGTTCGTGGGACCTCTCACCGGCCAGGCTGAGCGAATCCGCCACCTGGTCGAGGGCTTTTTTGCCACCTCCTCCCGCCGCGAGTTGGCGCGGTCAGGTCAGGTTGTTCGGATTGGTGATGGTCTGCAATGGGCGTGGGAACGCAATGCCTGCTGCCTCTATTACCAGACGGAGATCAGCGACGGCGCCAAGTGCGCCGACTGCTCGTTGTGGACACCGGCCGAGCGGTCTGTCAGTTACGCCAAGATGTTAGGGAAAACTTAGCCTCGCAAAACGCTCGCCTTGTCGGACAGCACGCTAAGAATGGGTGCGGGTGAAATAGCGGAAGCGGCGGTTCACCCAGTGAGATCATGTTTCGTAAACATATTGGGCTGGTCTCCTTTCCGCTTTTAGTGTTTGTTTTCACAGGTTGGTGTTGTGTGGGGGTGTTTTGTCACAGGGTCTGTGCATACTGGTTGATATGAATACAGTGTCTGCGAACCGGGCGGTGGTGAACAGGGCGCGTTTGTTGAGGCCTACGCTGCCGGTGGCGGAGGCGTCGGTGGAACAGTTGAGGCAGCGGATTAGGTCCACGATCCGCGTTCAGAATCAGGCTGCTGCGGACCGTGCCGAGGCAGTAGCGGAACTGGATCGACGCCAGGGAGCCGAACTGGTGGAATCGGTTTTGCGGGAGGATGGTTTGTTGGGCAGACGGCGAGCTCGTTCGGAGGTGGAAACCGCCCGGGAGTTGGAAGAGTTGCCCAAGACCCGGGAGGGTTTCTGGAAGGGGGACATTTCTGCTGATAATGCTCGGATTCTGGCGGGTGCTAGCAAGCGGGGAACCATCAAAGAAGATGAGTTGTTGGATGATGCCCGTTCTCAGTCTCCTGATAAGTTCGCCCGGTCGGTCCGAAAGCACGAACAACGACGGTCTCGTGATGATGGTGTTTCGAGGTTGGAGCATCAGCGTTCCCGCCGGTTCGCGAAGATCACCACTGACGTTGATGATGGGATGACCGTGCTATATGGGCGGTTCGATCCTGTTACGGGCGCTCGGATCGAAACGGCCGTCTCGGCGATGATGAACCAGTTGTGGCATAAGGAGGACCCCACCGATCGGGCCACGGGTCCACAGCGGATGGCCGACGCCCTAGCAAATCTTCTTACTCGTCAAGGGAAGGGCGGGGAGGGTCGTTCTCAGGATGTGCGACTGTTGTTGATCGCCGATTACGACGCGGTCAGCGGACGGTTGGGCAACCCCCGCTTGGAGAACGGCACCCCGGTTCCGGCGGGAACGTTGCGGCGTTTGGGGTGCGATGCCCAGGTACTGCCGGCTGTCTTCTCGGGTGGTTCGATACCCCTGGACCTGGGACGGGCCCGGCGTACCGCCAGCGGTTCCCAACGCGCTGCTTTGGTCGCCCGCGACAAACACTGTGTGGGTTGCGGCGCCAAAGCGTCGTGGTGTCAGGCCCACCATATTGTTCATTGGCAGGACGGAGGCCCTACCAGTTTGGAGAACATGTGCCTGCTGTGCAGCCGATGTCACCACAAGGTCCATGACCAAGACTGGACCGTGCACCAAACCCCAACCGGGAAGTACACGCTCCGTCGGCCGTCGATCACCGACTGGCGACGACCCACCCGCCAGACCAACCACCACCACCCCCGCCGCCGGCGACGCCGACGCACCCGCAAACGCCCCATCAAACAAAGAAAATGATCCGCACCCGCTCCTCCACCCAGTTACCAACCGGGCTGTCACCCTTCCAACCGGCCAGCCTGCCCTGCCGATTTTGCCACCTCCGGCCCACACCGTCCCCCTAGTGGGTATCCCCTCCCGACCCGCCTCCTCCTGACCGTCGAAAAACGCGGACCAGCGCACGCCAGTCCGAAACCGAAACAGCTCAGTCCTCGGCTAAACAATGGCCTGCCCCCTAGGGAAGGACATATTGCTAAACAGCGACTCGCCCCAAGGAGCACAACCGATCTGATGAAGGCGACCCGGACCGCACACTCATGTTTGTACACATCAATATGCATCACCCCTGAGACAAAACACAGGCGATTTGTTGGAGTTTTTCAAGAAATTATCGCGACCTCGCCCTCAATACAGCTTCCCAAGGGCCGTATGCTCGACTTGGCTGGGGGATGGGTGCTGTTACCGGTGTTCGGGCAGGCCGACTTTCCCTGATCGCGATTCTTCTCGGTCTGTTCCGTCAATAGCGGTCGACCAGGGCGCCGAATCCACCTCCGGTGTGCCAGAAGACGACGTGGTCGTCTTCTTTGAATCGGCCGGCCGCGATCTCCTTTCGCAGGCCATAGATGGCTTTTCCGGTGTACGTGGAGTCAAACAGCAGACCGGTGAGCCGGGTGGCTTCGGTCTGTACCTCAACCAGTTCATCGTTGACCATGCCATATCCACCGACCAGGTAGCGATCGATGTACTCCAGGCGGGGTGACGGCATCTCGCCTCCGAAGGCGTCCACCCCGGACTTCCAGATTCGCCTGACACGCGCCTGCAGGGACGCGGCCGGCTCCGATATGCAGAGAGCTACCTGGGGGGTCTGGAAACCAGTCCGGTCCGCGCCCCAGCCGAAGCCGGAGGTGGTGCCTCCCGAGGAACCGGTGTGCCAGACCTCGGCAACCTCGGCACCGATCTGTTGGGGAATCTGTTCCACCAACTCCCGAAAGCCCAGCGACATCCCCCACATCCCCAGCTTGTTAGACGCTCCCTGGGGAATAACAAACGCCTTGCGACCGGCCTCGGCCAACAGGTCGGCTTCCTCGGCCATGATGGCATCCCGGTCTTCCCACTCTGCCTGAGATATGTAGCGGATCGTTGCTCCGGCCAGCAAGTCGATGATCAGGTTGGCCACCTTCGTGGCCGGCTTCTCTCCGTCGGGGGTGCGGAGCACCAACCGCACGTCGAGCCCTAACCGGGCACAAGCCAATGCGGTAGCCCGGCAATGGTTCGACTGGAACGCTCCGCACGTGACCACCGTATCGGCGCCCGCCTCGAGAGCCGCCGCCAGATGAAACTCCAACTTTCGGACCTTGTTGCCGGATAGGCCGAAGCCGGTCAGGTCGTCGCGCTTTATCCAGATATGAGGACCACCCCAGGTCTCCCTCAATCGGGGAAATTCCTGAAGGGGGGTGGGGGTGAGGGCGAGGTCGAGTTGTGGAAGTGGTTGGCGTAAAGTCGTCTGCTCCATTCGGTGCCACTATAGGCCCCCGGTGCGGGACCCCGGCAGTTTGGAGGGCAAGTCGCATTGCAACCAATCAGAGGCACGAAGCCGACTTGTGCTTGAGGTGGGCTATTCGTAGGCGATAGCGTCCAGGATCTTGATGCGACTGGCTGACCGAGCGGGGAGGATGGCGGCTATCACCCCGGCCACTCCCGCCAAGGCTACGTAGACGACCAGTTGCAATGCCGGAAGGTTGAAGACCTCCAGGCCGTCGTCGGCCAGAGCCAACCGGACCGCCCAGCCGAGGATGCCTCCCAGCAACACACCCAGGACGGCGCCGAACACTGCCACGACCACCGCCTCCCAGCGGACCATGCGGCGGATTTGGCGGCGGACCATTCCCACCGCCCGCAACAGGCCGATCTCCCTTATGCGTTCGGTTATCGACAGCGCCAGAGTGTTGGTGATGCCCAGGATGGCGATGACGATGGCCAGGGCCAGCAACCCGTTGAACACAGCCACCAGTTGGCCGATCTGGTTCTCGAAGTCGGCGGCGAACTCGCTCTTGGTCTGAACCTGTACCAGCGGATAGTCAGATGCCAAGTCCTGGACCTGCTGTCGGGCTGCATCGAGTTCAACCCCCTCGGCCGTCGCTACGAGCACCAGGGCAGGCGCATTCAACTCGTAGTGCGTCAGGTATCGCTGTTCAGAGATGAGAATCCCTCCGAATGCCTCCGAGGCCAGGGTTCCGGTGATCTCAAGTTCGGTGATGTCCCCCGATGGGAACTTCAGCGTGAGGATGTCGCCCACGGCCCACCCGCGCTCATCCATCTGGCTGGTCTCCACGATCATCCCCTCCACGACCGCATCGACGCCCGGTTCGGCGCCGGTCGACCACACCTGCTCCACGGTGGCCGGATCGATGGCGGCGATGTTGGTCGTTATCTCATCTGAGGGGTCGCCGGTGGTGATCTGAACCTGCCCTACCCTTACCGACGAGACGGCGGCCAGGTCCTCCAATTCATCCAGATCCTCCACGAAATCGCCACTGACCCCGGTGTTGAAGTTGAGCGAGGTGATGGTCAGATCGGCGGCGAAGGTTTCCAGCAGAGACTGCTTGACCGACTCGCTGATGGAACTTGACAGGACAGCCACGAATGAGACCAGGGCGATTCCGATCATCAAGGCCGAGGCGGTGGCGGCGGTTCGGCGAGGCTGGCGGCGGGTGTTTTCCTTTGCCAACAGGCCGGGCAGGCCGAACAGGCGGGGGAGGGGCGATCCGAGGAGGGATCCTGCCGGTCGGGCCACCAGCGGCGCCAGAATGGCCACTCCCAGGAATAGAAGCAGAGCGCCGACGCCCACGTAGGTGATCCCCAGCCAAACCAGTCCCACCACCAGGCCGACGATGCCCAGCCCGGTGACCGAGAACCCGATGATGGCCCGGTTGCGAAGCGAAGCTCTCTTGGTGTGGCCGGCGCCGGCTTGAAGAGCAGCCACGGGGGGTACCGAAGAGGCCTTGAATGCCGGCAGAAGCGCCGAGACCACCGTGATCACCACCCCCACCACCATTCCCAGCACGATCGTGCGGGTCTCCACCACCAGATCACCACGGGGGAAGGTGAAGCCGATCAGACCCAGGGCCTCTCTCATCCCGTATGCCAACAGGATCCCGGCTCCCACCCCCAGAGCCGAAGCCACAAGTCCCACCAGGGCTGCCTCGGTTGCCACCATCCTGACGATCTGCCGGGAGGTTGCTCCGATGGCCCGCAGCAGCGCCAGTTCCCGCAGTCGCTGGGCGACGATGATCCGGAAGGTGTTCTGGATGATGAAGGCCCCCACCAGGATGGCTACTCCTGCGAACACCAGCAGGGCGGTGTTGAAGAATCCCAGACTCGTCTCCAATTCTTCGACCACCGACTCTTTCAGTTCTTCCCCGGTGGCCGCCATCAGGCCATCTGGAAGCACCGCCTCGATACTTTCCAACAGCGTTTCTGGAGAGACCCCCTCGTCGGCCTGCACCACGATGGCGGTGAGTTGCCCCTCCAGCCGCAACAGGCGTTGCGCCTCCCGGTGTTCGAACAGGAGAATGGAACTCGACCCGAAGTCGGTCTGACTCACCGAAGTTGCCAGTCCCACCACCTCGAAGCGCCCCTTCCCGTTCTCGAAGGCGACATCCACCTCCTGACCGACCGTGATGTCGTGCCTGGTGGCGGTCTCGATATCCACCGCCACCTCGCCCGGCCCGGTGGGTGGCCGGCCGTCGGCCTCCAGGATGGTCAGCCGGTTGACGGTCGGGTGCTCCACCCACGAGAAGGCGAATTTGGGAGGCCCCGAGATTCCCAGGAGTTCTCCCTCGGAGTCCAGCAGTTGAGCGAAGCCTCTCACCGAGGGCACGGCCACTTTCACTCCGGGAACCGAAGCGATCCCATCCAAGACCCCCTCGTCGAAGGAAGGGACGTCTTCTCCCTGTTGGGCGAAGTCCAACACCTCTGCCTCCACCTGGACGCCCACGCCGGCGTAGGCGTCTCCGAACAACTTGTCGAAACCGTCTTGGATGGTGTCGGTGAACACGAAGCTCCCCACCACGAACGCCACGCCCAGAATGATCGACAGCGCGGTCAGGGTCAGCCGCAACTTGTGTGCCCACATCCCCTTGACGGCGGTGCGGAGCATCTACTCGCCCAGTGACTTCAGATAGTCGAAGATGCTCTCGGCGTTGGGATCGGTCATTTCGTGGATGACTTTTCCGTCTTCCAGGAAGACCACCTGGTCGGCGTAGGCAGCCACGGTGGGATCGTGGGTGACCATCACCACGGTTTGTCCGATGTTGTCCACTGCTGCTCGGATGAAGCCCAGCAGTTCGTCCGACGCCCGGGAGTCGAGGTTGCCGGTGGGCTCGTCGGCGCAGACGATGATGGGGCGGGAAATCAGCGCCCGAGCCACCGCCACCCGCTGCTGCTGTCCGCCGGACAGTTGGGTGGGGAGGTGGTGGAGGCGGTCATCCAATCCCAGGGTCCCGACAATCTGGTCGAACCAGTCCTGCTCCACGTCCTCCCGGGCGATAGAGATCGGCAACAGGATGTTCTCCTCGGCGTTCAGGGTGGGAATCAGATTGAAAGTCTGGAACACGAACCCCACTTTTTCCCGCCGGAGCAAGGTCAGGTCCCGGTCCTTGAGAGTGGAGAGGGCGACCCCGTCGATGAAGGCTTCACCGCCTTCCAGTGTGTCCAAACCGGCCAGAGTGTGCAGGAGGGTGGACTTGCCCGAGCCGGAGGGCCCCATGATGGCGGTGAACTGACCTCGTTCGATCCGAAGCGAAACTCCTCCCAAAGCTCTGACGGCGGTCTCTCCCTCTCCGTAGATCTTGACGCCGTCGACCATCCGAACGGCGGGTTCGCTCACAGGCGCGCCGTGATTGTTAGATGACATACTAAGCATTCTTACCGATAGCCGTAGCTATATGAAATCGCCGGGGACTCCGGCTAGGCGTCAGGTTGCCGCCTGTGATCGGAGAGCATTTCGACCAGATGATCGGCTACTGACATCACGTGGTGGGTGATCATCTCATAGAGCTTTTCGCCCTCGCCGCCCAGGAAGGCGTTGATGATCGACTGGTGCTGGTCATAGCCGCGGATGGCGTAGTCGGGAGCTTCCTTCACGAAGTCGTCGGGCACGAAAGCCGTAACTCGCCTCAAGGCGGTGATTATCGGGTTGGAGTGCGACATGCGGTTCAGTTGCCGATGAAAGCGTCCGTTCAACTCGGCACTCTTCGGCAAATCCCCATTATCCACGGCTTCTCCCATTTCCCGGTGGATGTTGAGCAGTCGGTTGCGTTCCTCGGGCGTGCCTCTGGTGATGGCTCGCACCGATGCCAAGGCGTGAAGGTGGGCGTTGACCTCGAATGCGTCCAGGATGTCCTCCAAGGTGATGTCGGCCACCACCGCGTCGCGGTTGTTGGGACGATTGGCCAACCCGTCCATGACCAGCATGTTGATTGCGTCACGAACCGGCATGCGGCTCGTGCCGAACCGCTCGCACAGGTCCTGTTGAGTCAGGGAAGTACCGGGTTTGAGGTGCCCGAACAGGATCTGACGACGCAACTCTTGAGATATTTGCAAACCAAGCGGGGTTCTTTGAAGTGCGGTCTGTCCGGATGCCATATAGAACGTGGCAAAATTATACCTTCCTCGGTCTGTGGTCAAGAACGATGCCGAACCGGGCGCCATTCGGATACTGACCGGGGCGCGTCCGGCGACTACATCGAGTGGGTGGGACGCAACCGCGCCGAGTAGGACGCGCTCACCGGATACCTGCACCGGGCCACTGGGCTCCGCACTTCCCTCAATAACCCTGTCGTCAAACCAGGGAAAAGATAAGGAGTGGCGTCACCCGTATGAAGATCACCACCAAGCCAAGCGGCCATCACCGAGTGTGTATACCGAGTGCGGTTAATAGACGACCCACCACCAGGGACCCCGATCTAGTTAGACGGGCCGTCCCAACACGTCGAAAACCTCGTCGTCATCGTCGTCGTCATCTATTTCTCCCCAGATACCGGCGTCAATCAGCACCTGGGCGCAGTCTTCGAGGGGCGCGTCCGAGTCGACCAGGCGGTTGTACTCCTGGAAGGCTACGAGCATCCTATCCGCCTCGGGGCTCCCGTCATAGACGATGATGCCGTCCATGCCCCCCATGGCGCCCTCATGTCCGTAACCGACTGCCTTTTCTACATCCTCGTCTCGGATTCGTCGGATCATCTAGGACTCCTTCCTTCTGTGATCGTAGTGTCGGAGTCTGCCCGAGAGCGGAACGGTCAGGGCTCCTTGGCGGTCAGTCAACTGGGACGCGTCGCCAACAGGTCCGGCACTCCACACCGCGACAGTGAACCCGCCGGCATCCTCGAAACCGTTACTACACCCTGGGTGGCGGCTCGTAGTGGGCTGAAACAGGCGTCCCTCCGATCACGTTCACTGCCCAGATCGATCCCTTCTTGCAGAAGTAAATGGGATCCGACAGCGCCGTTCCGGTTTCAGAGAGCCGGAGGATGGCGGAGGGGATGATGTCTCCGTGGCTGGACAGGGCGGCATTGGTTTCCTTCAGTTCTTCGAAGAGTTCCATAGTGGCCCTCATGCCCCTTCCCTCGGCGAGGGCCGGGTGTTCTTCCACAGGCAGTCCCAAAAGCTCCCCCAGCGGCTCGAGGGTCTGCATGCAACGAACGTAGGGGCTCGACAGCAGTCTCTCGATCCCTTCGGGAGCAAGGCGATCGGCGAGTGCGTAAGCCTGCCTCCATCCCTTCCTGGTTAGAGGCCGGATGTGATCGGGATCGCTCCAACGCTGGCGGCTTCCGGCTACAGCATGGCGGACCACGAACAGCGTGCGGGTTGAATGCAGGGTGGCGTAGTCGACGCTTCTCACCAACTGGCGGTCGTAGTGGTATGAGAGCAGGCCGGTCTCGGAGATCGGGATCCACCGAATCTCGTCGACCTCGGCGCCGGCGCGAAAGCCCGTGAAAGACCAAGAAGTCATGGCGTAGTAGTCGACTTCCTTCCATCCCTGCAGCGATATGTATTCGTGCTGTCCCAACTGGGCGATCACCCGGCAGCGGTAACCGGTCTCCTCCCAGACCTCGCGCAATGCGGCGGCTTGCGAGGATTCACCGGGGTCGTTCTTGCCTTTGGGAAGCGACCAGTCGTCATAGCGGGGACGGTGGATGACCAGGACCTGCGGTTCGCCATGGGGGGAGAACCTGAACACCACCCCGCCTGCGGCCTTTATCACCTCTCTCACCGCGGCTCTCCAAGGCCGAGGCGGTCCAGCACCACCCGACCAGCCTGGCGGGCGGTGGGCACGCAGATCATCGCTTCCTGGTCAACGCCGAATTCTTGGATCATCGTCTCGGCGAGTCTCCTGAAACTCTCTCCAACCGCCACATGCGCCTTTCGCGCCGAGGGTGGCGCCAAACAGGCTTCCCGCCATGCCTCGGTGAACTCGACAATAGTGCCGATGCTGCCGGGGAGGGTAATGGTGGCCGAAGCCAAACCCAGCAGGTACCTGTCGCGTTCGAATATGTCATGGGCGGGTATCTCGGTCCGTACGAAGCGATTGGGACCGGTTCGGTGGGGAAACAGGCGTGGCGCGGTCACGCCGATCACTTCTCCGCCCCCCGCGGCGGCCCCTTCCGAGACCGCTTCCATCGTCCCTCCATATCCTCCGGTTGCCACCCCGGCCCCGGCCTTCGCCAACATCAGCCCGAGTTGCCGGGCTGCGAGGTATGCCGGTTGGTCGGGCGTAGTCGCATGGGAGCCGAACACCGTGACGACCGGTGAGTCGCTCATTCGGTCAAGGCCTTGATGATGCCGGCGGTCACGTCACCTTGGGCCAGGATGCCATAGGACTCGAATGCGAACGGTGGGAGCGGGGCGTCGAAGCCGGTCACTCGCACCACCGGAGCGGCCAAGTCGTAGATCGCCTCCTCGGCCACCGTGGCGGCGATCTCTGCTGCCATGCCGGCGGTCTGCGGCGGTTCCTGCACCACCACCAATCGTCCGGTGCGCGCCACCGAGGAGAGCACCGCCTCTTTGTCCCAGGGGTACAGGGTGCGCAGGTCGATCACCTCCACCGAGGCCTCCTCGGCCAACTGTTCGGCGGCTTTCAGAGCCACCGGGACCATCCCGCCGTAGGTGACCACGGTCACGTCGGCGCCCCTTCGCCGGGTGGCGGCTCGGCCGATGGGAATGGTGTAGTGGCCGCTGGGAACCGATTGACGGCCCGCCCGGTAGAGGACCTTGGGCTCGGCGAAGATCACCGGATCCGAGGAGTCGATGGCCGCTGCCAGCAGACCCTTGGCATCAGTGGGAGTGGAGGGACATATCACCACCATCCCCGGCAGGTGGCAGAACAGGGTCTCGGGGCTTTCGTTGTGAAACTCGTGGGCGTTGATGCCTCCCCCGTTGGGGAAGCGCACCACCATGGGAAGGTCCAGGCCGCCCTGGGTGCGGTACCTCATCCGGGACAGATGGGTGGCAATCTGCTCGAAGCAGTTGTAGAGGAATCCGTCGAACTGGATCTCCACGATGGGCCTGGCTCCGGCAATGGCCATTCCGATAGCGGTCCCCACGATCCCGGTCTCGCACAACGGAGTGTCGATCACCCGCTCCGGTCCGTATTTGATCTGCAGATCCTCGGTGATCCGAAACACCCCTCCGGTGCGCCCCACGTCTTCGCCCAGGATGATTGCCTCCGGATAACGGTCCATCGCTTCTCCCAGGGCGGCGTTGATGGCCTGGGCCATGTTCCAACTCTCCGACGGCTCGGGGTCGGGAAGGGATTCTTGGTCGATCTGCCATATGTGTGGTGCGAAGTCGCTCGGTGGCTCACCGCTCGCCCTCTGGGACTTGTGGAACTGATCCGCCAATAAGCGTGGGATGCGGTGGTACACCTGGGTGATCGCCCGCTCCCTGCGGGGCATGGGCCGCGCCTCGATTTCCTCCATGACCTCGTCCAGGGCCGTCTCCAACTCGGTCTTGGCCACCTTCTCCAGGCGGTCGTCCCACAGGCCGGTGTTCTCCAGGTGACGCTGCATCCGGAGAAGCGGGTCGAATGCCCGCCAGGACTTCTCCTCGTCAGGTGAGCGGTAGCGACGGGGGTCATCGGCGGTGGCATGGGGTCCGAACCGATAGGTAACCCCTTCGATCAGGGTGGGGCCGCCCCCTTGCCGGGCCTTTCGGGAGGCCTCCGTCACTGCGGAATGGACGGCCAGGGGATCCATTCCGTCCACCCGGACACCCTCGAAGCCGTAGGCGACGGCCTTTTGGGAGATGGTCTCGGCCCCGGTCTGTGCACTGAAGGGGAGCGAGATGGCATATTGGTTGTTGGAGCAGATGAAGACCACCGGCAGCTTCCACACTCCCGCGAAGTTCATTCCCGAGTGAAAGTCGGACGCCGAAGTGGCCCCGTCTCCGAAGAACACCGAAGTGACGCTCTTCTCACCACGCAGTTTGGCGTAATAGGCCTGTCCCACCGCATGGGGAAGATGGGTAGCGATGGGAATGGTGTACAGGCCGACGCGGAACCCACGGACATCCCAGTCTGCGTAGCCATGACCTCGATAGAACTCCAACAGAGTGGTGAGAGGCAGGCCCTTTATGAGTACGGTGGCGTGCTCCCGGTAGGAAGGAAACACCCAGTCCGGTGGTTGCAGGGCCAAGGCGGCGCCCACGGCGATGGCTTCCTGGCCTTCCATGGGGGCGAAGGTCCCCATCCGCCCCTGGCGTTGCAGGGACATCATCCGCCGGTCCAGGGCGCGCCCCGCCACCATCTCCGAGTAGATACGCTTGAGAAGATCCGGCGAGTAGCTCTCGGCTACTTCAGGCAGGGCAACAGCCCCATCGGGTTGAAGGACCTGGTACATCGAGTCAGCTATGGGCTGTCATATTACAAGGTTGGGAGCCAAGCATCGTAGTGACCGGTCCGGCCGGTGTCCATCGTTCACCTTCACCGGTGCAATGTACCATTACTGCAAAGCGGACATTACTCCTCCCTCTAGGGTTGCTACCAGGAACATTAGGCGGTAGCGTGGTGTATGTTTTACCATGAGCCTTTGGCTGAATAGCACATGGCGGGCTTTGGTGTCACACCCTAAGGGATACATTTATAGTAGATGTCTGACGATTTTCGATTTGAGCATCCCCAAACGGCTCGGCCTTCCCAGGTGGGGAGCCGGCCCTTGCGGGGTGGTCGGCGGAGGAGGGCCGAGCCGGATTGGGTAAGGTGGCTCGCTCTGTGCTGGGCAGGCGCTCTGGTCGCGACTCTTTTGACATGGTGGGCCGGTGAAATTCGCCACTTTGGGTGGGAAGACCCGTCCCTTCGAATGACGGTGGCCGCCATCGTGGTGGTAATACTCTTTTCCTTCCCCGGATACGCCCTGTTCAGATACAGAAAGCTCTACCAAGGCCCTCGTTGGGTTGAACTGCGGTGGAAGCCGAGTGGACTCGCTCTTTTGTCCCTGGTGATCTCCTTCGCCTCAGCCATGTGGTCCGGCTATCTGATCGCCATCAGGGTTGCCCGAGACTTGACGCTTTGAGCAGGCACATCTCGGTAGCGGTTGCGACTCTGGTAACACTCACGATCCTGCTTCCCTCCCTGTCCAGGGCGCAGGATTCTCCTACCTGCGGTTCCCTTGAGGTGTTGATCCTTCTGGACGAATCCGGATCAATCGACAACAGCGACCCCGAAAACCGGCGGATAGGTGCGGCCAAACAGTATTTGGACGATCTCGAAAGAAACGAGGACGTGGACATCTCGGTCGCCCTGGCCGGTTTCGCCACGGCGTTCCGGAATTACAGCCAAGGATTCCTGCCCTTGGACACCAACGCAGATCGACTCGATCGGTTGATAGAGGAATTCGCCTCCCGGCATGACGGCTACTTATGGCATGAAGACGCCTACCGGTGGCACACCGACTACATAGAGGCGTTTCGGGGAATACTGGAGATGCCGTGGAGCGCCGACTGCCGTAGAACCGTGTGGTTCACGGACGGACGCCACGATCTGGACCTCGGGGCCCCTCGGGTGGCTTTGGGTGTCCGACCCTATGACGCTCTGCGTCGGGACATTGACACGCGGGCAAACCTGGTAGCCGTGGAGGGGTTGATGACGCCCACCATTTGCGGGGAAGACGCCTTACGATCCGAAATAGCATCCGGTTACTTCGGGCTGGCCGATCGGATCACCGAAGCGCAAGTGGACGCCTTCGAGATCAGGCTGTTCTACCTGAAAGGGGATCAGCCTTACGGGGAGACCTTGGAGCTCTTCGAAAAACTCAAACGCAAGCAATGTGGCTCGCTTGCATTTGAACACCGGCCGGTCGACGACATCGAGACGTTGACGGATGATTGGCTTTTCGACGCCTCCTGCGCTTCGCTGCCCGGAGTACCCTTGACCACCTCATCGGGCGGCGGCGTCATCTGGGACGGCGCCCTCCCCAACGGGATATTGCCGGAGACAGTCGAGTCGGTGGAGATCCTGGTGGCCGGAGGAGGGGCCGCCAATCTCGAAACCGATCATGCCACGGCGACAGTTGACAAGGCGAATCCCGCTCTGACCCGCATGACTCTTCACTTCGACCGGGCAAATCGTCTTGACGCTCCTCTCGTTACCGGCGGCTCGATAAAGCACATGTGTGGATCCGTGACTTATCTGAGACCTGATCTGGTGGCCGAGGCGCACACTTCAACCGCGTTGGCCGGCCAGCCCTTGGAGTTCTCGGTGCGGGTCGGTTCCCATCAGTCTGCGCTCCGCCCTCTCACTTCCATCGAGCGTGGGAACCTGCTGGTGTCTCGGGACGGTGAAGATCTGAACTTTGTCTGGACCGCGGACGGTCACCTTCGGGATCCGTCCGCTCCCCGGCCGGGTGCCCACGAATACCGGTTCGCACTGCGGTATGACGCCCCAATCGGTACGATTGCGACCGCGGCCACTGTGGAGGTGCACGGTCTGGTTCTCCAAGCAATGCCGGTCACCTCTCGGATCCTGGCCGGCCAGCCCTTGGAGTTCTCGGTGCGGGTCGGTTCCCATCAGTCTGCGCTCCGCCCTCTCACTTCCATCGAGAGAGGGGACTTGGTGGTGTTCAGGGATGGCGTTCAGTTGGACTTCGTTTGGGGCGGGGATGGGGTGATTCAGGATCCGGCGGCGCCCCCGCCCGGTAGGTACGAGTACCGGTTTGAGTTGCGGGACGGACACCCCGACGGTTGGGTGGCGGCATCGCTTCATGTTCAAACCGAAAGCCTCCCTTTGTCGATGGAGCTTCTGACCTCCCCGGCGTTTGCCGGTCGGTCCATAGACTTCGGAGTGCTTGTGGATTCCCGGGCGCTTTCGGTCGCGGAGCGTGACAACCTGGTGGTGTTCAGGGATGGCGTTCAGTTGGACTTCGTTTGGGGCGGGGATGGGGTGATTCAGGATCCGGCGGCGCCCCCGTCCGGTGGGCATGAGTACCGGTTTGAGTTGCGGGACGGACACCCCGACGGTTGGGTCGCCGAATCCTTCCGGCTGGAATCTGTCCCTCTGCCGCCCGGTCCGGTGATGGAACTGGACCGTTCGCGCCTAGGGCCCCTGGCCGGGAGGGTCTTGACCGTTCCTGTGCAGATAGACCGATCCTCGGGATGTATAGAACTCGATCCTTCCGTGACGGTGGAAGCCGGAGACGGGGCGTTGATCGCCGGAACCGCAACCTTCCCCGATGACACCTCCAATTGGTGCTCCGACTCCAATGTCCCCAGGCCCGGGGAGGTGACCGTGAGGCTGGACAGCCAGACGAACACCGAACAGGGAATGACTGTCGACTACACCAGTATCTCCCCCCAAAGCGAGAGACAAACAGTGTCCATGGCAGTGCCCGGCCCCATCGACAGGGAGCGCAACCAAGCCTTGGAGGGACTGATCGTCGGCCTGTTCCTTGTGGCTCTGTGCGGTCTGCTGTGGTCGTCCCTGTACGGGGTCAACCGCTATATCGGACGGCTGGCCAGGCTTCGTCGGATCCGATACGCGGAATTCACGGTTACCCGGGACAGTTCGCTCCTCTCGGACATAGGAGAGTCCGATCACCGCAGTCCTCGCCGGGTGTCTGCTGGCAGAATCGAAGCCGGACGAATGCACATCGTCCGCAAGACACCCTTCTGGCGTGTGTGGAGAACCCCCTACACCGAGTTGTCGCTCGCTGACTCCCCCTCAACCGGCTTCGTCGAAGACACCGAGATGCTGGTCAGTCGGCGTCACAAGATACACAAGCAGCAATTAAGCGAACCGATAGTGCTGGTTGAAAGTGGAGATGGTCGGGGAAGGAGGGGAGTAGTGATGGCGAGGATCCCAAGGTCCACTCCGGTCGGGAGACGGATGACCGAACACGTAAGAGACGCCCTTGCTCGGATCGGTGAATCGTGAACCTGCCCGCGGAACAGAAAGGAAAGATATCGTGCTCAGAAAATTCTTGATCCTGGGACTGGGAGGCTCGGGAGGAAAGACCATCCGCTACATCAAACAAGCCCTGCAGGAATGGTTCAGGCAGGTGGGGTGGGAAGGAGGGATGCCCACCGGATGGCAGTTCCTGCACATCGACACTCCTGCCAGCCAGGACTCCCCCGTGATCCCCGGCGCCCCGGAGCTTCTCCAGGCTGACGAGTACCTGACCCTCTACCCACCCGGGATCGAATTCGAAACTATCGTCTCCATCCTCAAGGACCGAAAACACGACCTGCGGGGATGGGAGGTGGATCACACCCTGATGCATATTCCCATAGATCGTGGGGCGGGCCAGTTCAGGGCGGTCGGTCGGATGCTCGGTCTCTATCAGATCGGAGACATAAAGCAAAGTCTGCAACGCAAGAAGGCGGCGTTGATGACTCCTGGCGCCTCGGCTCAACTACGCGAATTGACCGAGAAGATAGGAGAGGGCGCTCCGGGGACCAAGGCGCCTCCTCCCATAGTGATAGTTGTCTCATCCCTGGCGGGAGGCACCGGGGCGGGGATCATCGTCGATGTCTGCGATGTTCTCCGAAGCGGCGGGGACCGATGGCTGGACGACTCGATCGGCATTCTCTACTCCGCCGATGTGTTCAGCGAACTGTCCCAAGCGGCTTCGGAGGGCGTGCAGCCCAACTCGGCCGCGGCCTTCTCCGAAATCCTGCACGGCTACTACGGCGGGGGAGACTTCACGGCGCCAGGTGGAGGGCCCGTCCAGCAGAGGTCCGGTCCTGCTTTCCCCTATCTGGTGGGGCAGGCCAACACTCAGGGTGTCCACTTTGGTGATCAACTGGAGGTGTACCGGTTCATGGGACGGTGTCTGGCCGCGGTGATGTCCGACCTGTCCATCCAGGACGACTTCACTTCCTACATGATTGCCAATTGGCAGGCCTCATCGGGCCAGTTCCGGGAGACGGACGAGCCGATCGGTCTTCTCGCCGAGCCACCCGGATACGGCGGCG
>Ga0209544_1001009_pt1 | contig 33793 bp, 27 predicted proteins | sample MesohylPK_FD_187297 | JGI IMG/M metagenome (GOLD analysis project Ga0209544, IMG submission 187297) | Host-associated microbial community of the marine sponge Aplysina aerophoba from Gulf of Piran - sponge mesohyl, lysed by proteinase K... | ecosystem: Host-associated > Porifera > Sponge >... | reverse complement strand
TGAGAGTTCGCCTTGACACCGAACAGTGCCTCCCAGAATCGCAGTGATTCCCCGAGGTCGCTGACGGTCATACCGATGTGATGCAGCCGCTGGCCGGCGGTAGTGGTCGGCTCGGCGTCGGATTGCACGGTGGATGTCATGGCCCCCCCTAGTCCGGGTGAACGTGGTATCCGGAGATGTTCACCCTGGTCCTGTAGAGCATATGCCCCGCCGTGACGTAGAGAGTGCGCATATCGCGACCGCCGAAGCAACAGTTGGTGATCACGTCCTGCGGGATCGGGATCCGGTCCACGAGTTCGCCCGACGGCGTGATCACGTAGACGCCCGGCGGATTCTGGGTCGTTTCCCCCGGACCCCGCGGGGTCAGGATTCCGGCGCAGACGTACAGGTTGCCTGCCACGTCGAGTTCCATCCCGTCGCCCCCGCGGCCGGGTGCGAAGTCGTAGACGGGCCACCGGTCGACGGCGTTGCCGTCGACGTCGAGAGCGAAGGCCCAGACCATCCGGCGCCCGCCCATCGCATGGTTCGAGTCGATGACGTAGAGCACGCCGTCGTCCGGCGTGATCGCCAAACCGTTGGGCTTCTCGACATCAGGCTGCCCGATGATCCGAGTGAGGGTTCCGTCGGTGTCGATGCGGTAGACGCCCTCGATGTCCATCTCGAGATCGGATCGATCGGGGTCGTAGCGGGGATCCGTGAAGTAAAGCCGACCCTGCGTGTCGACCGTCACGTCGTTGGGGCTGTTGAGTCGGCTCCCCTCGTACCGATCCGCCAGCACCTCGACCTCACCGGTCGCGATGTCGGTGCGGGTGACCCGCCTCCGGCCTCGGGGGCCATGCTCTGCTCCCTCACACGTGACAAGGCGGCCCTGCCGGTCAAAGACATTGCCGTTAGCCCGTCCCGCATCCTCCCGGAAGATCCCAAGCTCCCCGTCGGCGGGGAGCGTCATGATCCGGTTCCCCCGGATGTCGGAGAAGTACACCGTGCCGTGCGCATCGACCGCGGGGCCCTCGAGGAACGACACGAAGGTCGCAGCCTCGACTGGTGTGCCCGCGGAGGATCCTCCGATGCGCTCTGAGTCCATCTGGAGTCCCTCAGCTGGCCCGAACGGGACGACTCAGTCGAGCGATTCGTAGATCGCCTTCTGTGACTCCGCCAGTAGGTCCAATGCGGCACCCCGGATCAGCCGATCGAAGTGCGGCGTCTCGAGGTGCGCGTCGAACGCCGCCTCGTCGTCGTATTCCTCGTAGAGGAAGAACACATCGGGATCGTCCTCCGACCGGCTGACGAAGAATTTCCGGCAACCGGGCTCCTGCCGGGCCAGCGGAGCGAACTCCTTCTGGATCTCGGCTATCCGGTCACCTCGTCCTGCTTTGGCGGTCCATTCCACCGCGAGGACGTATCCCATCGATCCTCCTCAGAGTTCGGCTCGCTGCCGGAATGCGTGCCCCGACCGTCTCGATGACCGCCCGAGCCCGACCCGCTGCTGCCGCTCGATTCTGCGGAGTCAGGGTTCTCGACCGAACCCAATGACTCAGTCTGAGTGTAGGTGCGAGGCCCGGTCACTGCTGATCGCCGGAGTCCTCCCCCGGCTTCTGGAGCGGCACCCCCGCCAGGTCGAACTCACTCACCACCCCAGCCTGGGAGAGGCATCGATCCCGGCCGTCGCCGGGATGACGCCATTAGGCCGACCAGTCGAGCTCCGATGGGTCGATCGCCACCTCAGCGTCGGCCGCGGCCGACTCGTAGATGGCGTCGGTGATCACTTGTGTCATCAGCGCCTGCTCACCGGTGACCGGAGCCTCGCGCCCGGTTCCGATGGCGTCGACGGTCGCCGCGATGAGAGCTGCAACCGACGGCGGGAATGAAACGTCACTGACCGTCTCCGGCGGGAGCAGCTCGATGATCTCACCGTCGCGCTCGCCGCGGATCGAGGGCGGGTCGAAGACGGCTTGGGCAGTCTCGCCGATGGCATCGAGGCTGTAGTCCCACGAGGGTGAGCCGTTGGCGTCGGAGGGAATGTTGTCGATCCAGCTCCCCTGCAGCGTCATCCAGAAGCCGTCTTCGAACCGAAGATGCGCCGACAGCAGATCGTCCACGTTGTAGCGAGCCGCACGGGCCGCGTCGGGAGCCGTCAACCCACGCTTTATCGGGAACAGTTGGGCTGCGCCAGCTGAGGCGGTCAGAGGCCGAGGGAATCCCGCAAACCACAGCGCCAGGTCAAGGAAGTGCACCGCCGTGGCGGCCAGCGCGCCACCTCCCGAGAACTCCTTGCGGTAGTGCTCGCCCCACCAGGGGATCTGTGACGACTTCGCCCAGGCGTGGGTATACCGCGGGCGGCCCAGAATTCCCGAGTCAACGTGGCGCTTGATGATCTGCGCGTTGGGAGTGAACCGCATGTTAAAGCCGATCGCGAGCATCCGGCCGGCAACGGACGCCGCTCTCAACATCTCTCGCCCTTCGGCGGCGTCGAGCGCTAGCGGCTTCTCGCACAGCACGTGAGCGCCGGTGGCGAAGGCGTCCACCGTCATGCACATGTGGTGCACCGGCATGGTGCAGACCGTCACGAGATCGAGATCGTGTTTCTCGAGCAGGTCGCGATAGTCGGCGTACCCGTAAGCAACTCCGTGAGTCGATCTCACCTCATCCAGACGGGCGGTGTCGGTGTCGCAGACGGCGACGACCTCGACGCCGTCGACGGCCTGCAAAGACTCCACATGAAGTCGACCCTGAAAGCCGCACCCGATCACTCCAGCCCTCATCGATCCCCCGCTCCCTCGTTCGGCCGGTGGCCGAGGCTATGCCAGGTCGAGGCGTTGGGCGAGGCCGATTCGCTGGAGCTTTCCGGTGGGGCCCTTGGGGAGCTCGTCGCAGAAGACGATCCGGCGGGGGACCTTGAAGGCGGCCAGCGAGCGCGACACGTGGTCCCGCAACTCTGCCTCTGTCACGTCGACGCCGGCGGCCGCCACGACAGCTGCGGCCACCTCCTCGCCGAGCTTGTCGTGCGGCATGGCGAAGGTGACGGCCTGGACCACGGCCTCGTGGCGCAGCAGGACCTCGTCCACCTCCAGAGGTGAGACTTTCTCGCCGCCGCGGTTGATCTGCTCCTTCAGCCGGCCGGTCAGGAACAGGTAGCCGTCGCCGTCGAGGTAGCCCTCGTCGCCGGTGCGGAACCAGCCGTCGGTGAAGGCCGCCTCGTCGGCATCGGGGTTGTTCTCGTAGCCGTCGATCACGGTGGGCCCCTTGATCGACACCTCGCCGCGGGTGCCGGGGGCCTGCGGGCGACCCACTTCATCGAGGATCGCCAGGTCGATGCCCGTCGGGACGCCCACCGAGCGGATCTTGGCCTCGCCGGGAGGCAGCGGGTTGGCGCACATCTGGTGGGTGGCCTCGGTCATGCCGTACGCCTCGATGACCGGCACACCGAAGAGCTGACGGAGATCGTCGAGGACCGGCGCCGGCAGCGAGGCCGACGACGACCGCACGAAACGCAGGCCTGCCGAGCGAGCCTCGCCGGCGTGGCGTGCCGAGCGGGCCAAGACCATTTGGTGCATGGTCGGGACCGCCGTGTAGTAGGAGGGCCGCAGCTCACGCAGTTGGGAGAAGAATCCGAAGGCGTCGAACCCCCCGGTGCAGGCCACCGAGGCACCCACCGAGAGCGGCGCCAGCAGGCCCGCCAAGAGGCCGTGGATGTGGAACAGGGGCATGACGTTCAGTGACCGGTCCGCCGCCGTGAGGTGCAACGACTCGGCGATGCCAGCGGCGGAGCGACACAGGTTGCGCTGGCGTAGCGGCACGATCTTGGGCCGAGAGGTCGTGCCTGAGGTGTGGAGCACCAGCGCCACGTCATCGGCGCCGGGAGCGGCGCTCCCGCCAGAGGGCGGACCCGTTCTCGTCCCGGGCTCAGGAACCAACTCGAAGGTCTCCAGGGTGCCTTGCATCTGCAGCCTGAGGACGTTCTCGCTGGCGGCCTCACCGGCGGCCTCGCCGCCGCTCTCCCCGGTGATCAGGACGCTCGCGCCGAGATCCTCGAGATAGAAGCGCAACTCGTCGGCGCGGTAGCGGGGGTTCAGCGGTGCCGCGCAGCCGGTGATCGCAGCAGCGAGGAACGCCATGGCGGCAGCCGGGCCGTTCGGCACCACGATGGCGATGCGGTCCTCTTTCCCCACGCCCAGAGCGCGCATCCGGTAGCGGAGGCTCGCAATCGTGGCGCGCAACTCGTCATACGACAGCGATGACCCGTCCTCGGCAAGCACGGCCGGCCCACCACCCGAACCCGCGCTCAGCAGATCCCAGACCACCTCAGGCATCTTGGGCGGCCCCGAGGCGGCGGTTCAGCAGGGTGACCAGGGCGTAGACGGACGAGATTGTCGGCGTGGGAACACCGGTGAGTTCGCCCAGTTCGACGAAGACGCCGACGAGTGGATCTACCTCCAGGGGGCGACCGGCCTCGGCGTCCTGCAGCATCGACGTCTTGTGCTCCCCCACCCTCTCGGCGCCGGCGATGCGTTGCTCCACGGTGAAGCGGATCCGTACATCGAGTCCGCGGGCGATTTCGAGCGCTTCGGTCATCATGTCCGCGGCCAGGTTCCGCGTGGCCTCACTGCGGCAGATCCCGGCGAGCGTGGCGCCGGTCAGAGCGCTGATCGGGTTGAAGGCGAGGTTGCCCCAGGCCTTCACCCAGAGGTGCGCGCGGATATCGGTGAGCACCCGTGAGGTGAAGCCCGCGTCACTGAACAACGCGGCGATGGCAGCAGCGCGTTCGGTCCGGGTGCCGTCCAGTTCGCCCACCGGGAAGCGGTCACCCTCCACGTGCCGGATGACACCGGGCGCGACCTTCTCCGCCGCCGGGTAGGCGATGCAGCCAACGATCCGTTCAGCGGGCACGGCCGCGGCCACCACTCCGTCGGGATCCAACGTCTGCAGGCGCCGACCGTCGTGGCGACCGCCATGGCGCTCGAAGTACCACCAGCCGATGCCGTTCTGCACCGGTACCACCACGGTGTCGGGTCCGTACAGCTGCCCCAATCGGTCAGCCACCGCAGCTATCTGATGCGCCTTGAGCGCCAGAATCACCACCTCGTGCGGACCGAGGGCTGCGAAGTCGTCAGATGCGGCAATCCCGGCTGCCACCAGCTCAGTGCCGTCGGCCTCGACGAGACGCAGACCGCTGCGGCGAATGGCGGCAAGGTGCTCGCCGCGGGCAACAACACTCACCTCTTGGCCCACAGCGGTCATCCGCGCTGCCATCAGGCCGCCGATTGCCCCCGCACCCACGACGCAGACCCGCATGCGCGCAGTTTGCCACGAAAAACGAAAGAACCCGTCCGGCGCTATGCGCGGGACGGGTTCATGCGAAAATCCGGCGGCGACCTACTCTCCCAGGACGTCTCCGTCCAAGTACCATCGGCGCTGGTGGGCTTAACTGCCGTGTTCGGGATGGGAACGGGTGTGGCCCCACCGCTGTGACCACCGGAGATCTGTCAACCGAGGTTCCCCTCGAGAACTCCACAGCGAGCACGAACTTCTTCCACAGAAGTGATTGAAACCAAGCCCTCGGCCGATTAGTACCGGTCAGCTGAACACGTTACCGTGCTTACACTTCCGGCCTATCAACGTGGTCGTCTGCCACGGGCCTTACCCGGTTATCCCGGTGGGAGATCTCATCTTGGAACAGGCTTCCCGCTTAGATGCTTTCAGCGGTTATCCTTTCCGCAGGTCGCTAACCAGCCATGCCCTTGGCAGGACAACTGGCACACGAGAGCTGCGTCCGTCCCGGTCCTCTCGTACTAGGGACAGCTTTCCTCAAATCTCCTACGGCTACAGAGGATAGAGACCGAACTGTCTCACGACGTTCTAAACCCAGCTCGCGTACCGCTTTAATGGGCGAACAGCCCAACCCTTGGGACGTGCTACCGCCCCAGGATGCGATGAGCCGACATCGAGGTGCCAAACCTTGCCGTCGATATGGACTCTTGGGCAAGATTAGCCTGTTATCCCCGGGGTACCTTTTATCCGTTGAGCGACGGCGCTTCCACACGCAACCGCCGGATCACTATGCCCAGCTTTCGCTCCTGTTCGACTTGTAGGTCTCACAGTCAAGCTCCCTTGTGCCATTACACTCGCCGCCTGATTGCCAACCAGGCTGAGGGAACCTTTGGGCGCCTCCGTTACCTTTTAGGAGGCGACCGCCCCAGTCAAACTACCCACCTGCCACTGTCTCCGGTCCGGATTACGGACCTGGATTAGGTGCCCAGCATACAAAGAGTGGTATTTCAAGATTGACTCCACACGGGCTGGCGCCCATGCTTCCCAGTCTCCCACCTATCCTACACAAGGTAGACCAAACACCAATATCAGGTTGCAGTAAAGGTCCACGGGGTCTTCTCGTCCTTCTGCAGCTAACGAGCATCTTTACTCGTACTTCAATTTCGCTGGGCCTATGGTTGAGACAGTGGGAAAGTCGTTGCGCCATTCGTGCAGGTCGGAACTTACCCGACAAGGAATTTCGCTACCTTAGGACCGTTATAGTTACGGCCGCCGTTTACCGGGGCTTAGGTTCGGAGCTTCGCCCTAAAGGGCTAACCCCTCCCCGTAACCTTCCGGCACCGGGCAGGCGTCACAGCGTATACATGGTCTTACGACTTCGCACGCTGCTGTGTTTTTAGTAAACAGTCGCTCTCCCCTGGTTTGTGCCACCTCTTAGAACTCCGGGCGCGAAGCCCTTCACTCGTAGAGGTCATCCTTCTCCCGAAGTTACGGATGCAATTTGCCGAGTTCCTTAACCATAGTTCACCCAATCGCCTTGGTATTCTCTACCTGCCCACCTGTGTCGGTTTGGGGTACGGGCACCATGAGAACTCACTAGCGGATTTTCTCGACAGCATGGGATCAATCACTTCACCTGTGGCGGTTCGGCATCACGTCTCGGGCTTGTTGGGGAGCGGACTTACCTACGCCCCGCCCTACACGCTTACCCCGGGTCTACCATCGCCCGGGTTGATCTACCCTTCTGTGTCCCCGCTTCGCTGGCGTCCCTGGTATGGGTCGGTTCGTCCGGCCCTCGAAAGGACCGGCATCCCCTTAGCAATACCAGTTCGGCCTTGGCGCGCTCATGGTGGTACCGGAATATCAACCGGTTGTCCATCGACTACGCCTCTCGGCCTCGCCTTAGGTCCCGACTTACCCTGGGAGGATTAGCCTTCCCCAGGAACCCTTGGGCTTTCGGCGGAGGGGTTTCTCACCCCTCTCTCGCTACTTATACCAACATTCGCACTCGACCACGCTCCACGTCCGTTCACACGGCCGCTTCACTGCTGAGATCGACGCTCCGCTACCGCTCCTGCCGTATGGCAGAAACCCGCGGCTTCGGCTCTGGACTTGAGCCCCGTTAAATTGTCCGCGCAGGATCACTCGACCAGTGAGCTGTTACGCACTCTTTCAAGGATGGCTGCTTCTAAGCCAACCTCTTGGCTGTCTGGGCGATCCCACCTCGTTTACCACTTAGTCCAGAATTAGGGGCCTTAGCCGGCGGTCTGGGCTGTTTCCCTTTCGACCCCGAAGCTCATCCCCCGGGGTCTCACTGCCGCGCTGTGGAGCCATGGCATTCGGAGTTTGGCTGGGTTCAGTAAGCTTGTAGGCCCCCTAGTCCATCCAGTGCTCTACCTCCATGGCTAAACACGCGACGCTGCACCTAAATGCATTTCGCGGAGAACCAGCTATCACCGGGTTTGATTGGCCTTTCACCCCTATCCACAGGTCATCCGCCCAGTTTTCATCCTAGGTCGGTTCGCGCCTCCACGGAGTCTTACCCCCGCTTCACACTGCCCATGGATAGATCACCCGGCTTCGGGTCTACGGCATGCGACTGTACGCCCTATTCAGACTCGCTTTCGCTCCGGCTCCCCCTCTTCGGGTTAACCTTGCCACATACCGTAACTCGTTGGCTCATTCTTCAAAAGGCACGCCATCGCGGCTCTGAGGCAAACCTCAGAACGACGCTTTGACTGCTTGTAGACCAGCGGTTTCAGGTACTATTTCACTCCCCTCCCGGGGTACTTTTCACCTTTCCCTCACGGTACTAGTTCACTATCGGTCGCCTACGTATACTTAGCCTTACGAGGTGGTCCTCGCAGATTCACGCCGGATTTCTCGGGTACGGCGCTACTCGGGATACTCGAACGGAGGCTGATCAGCTTTCGCGTACAGGGCTCTTACCTTCTATGGCGTGCCTTTCCAGTACACTTCCGCTAGCCGTCAGCTTTGTAACTCCGTGCCGGAACCGGTGTTCCGACGATCGAGTCCCACAACCCCGCACTGGCAACGCCACCGGGCTATTACACCAGTACGGTTTAGGCTCTTCCCATTTCGCTCGCCGCTACTCAGGGAGTCGCTATTGCTTTCTTTTCCTCGGGTTACTGAGATGTTTCACTTCACCCGGTTCCCTCTACCGGCCCTATGTATTCAGACCGGAGTGACACCAGATTAATGGTGCCAGGTTTCCCCATTCGGACATCCCCGGGTCGACACTCACTCGACAGCTCGCCGGGGCTTATCGCAGCCAGTCACGTCCTTCATCGGTAGTAGGCGCCAAGGCATCCACCGTTGGCCCTTAGTAGCTTGGGTTATCAGTACTTCTGCTCGACGCGTCTCGAAAGAGGCGTCGGCGGAAAAATGCTCGTGCTCGCAATGCAGTTCTCAAGGGGCCACCAAGGTCGTTCCGCTCTGCAGAACGTTGCCTCGGCTGGAGTGCCACGCGGGCACTCCCTCAAAACGGAAGAGAAGACGGGATACCAGTGCATCAACTGGGAGTCTCTCATTCATGGCCCGGTTGGGCCAGTAACAAGAGTGGTACTCCTTAGAAAGGAGGTGATCCAGCCGCACCTTCCGGTACGGCTACCTTGTTACGACTTCACCCCAGTCGCCAACCCCACCTTCGGCAGCTCCCTCCCTTACGGGTTAGGTCACTGACTTCGGGTGTTGCCGACTCCCGTGGTGTGACGGGCGGTGTGTACAAGGCCCGGGAACGTATTCACCCCGGCGTTGCTGATCCGGGATTACTAGCGACTCCGACTTCATGGAGTCGAGTTGCAGACTCCAATCCGAACTGAGACCGGCTTTCAGGGATTCGCTTCACCTCGCGGTGTCGCTGCCCGTTGTACCGGCCATTGTAGCATGTTTGCAGCCCTGGATATAAGGGGCATGATGACTTGACGTCGTCCCCACCTTCCTCCGAGTTGACCCCGGCAGTCTCCTACGAGTCCCCGGCATTACCCGCTGGCAACATAGGACAAGGGTTGCGCTCGTTGCGGGACTTAACCCAACATCTCACGACACGAGCTGACGACAGCCATGCACCACCTGTGTAGGACCCCGAAGGACACCATATCTCTATGGCTTTTCCCTACATGTCAAACCCAGGTAAGGTTCTTCGCGTTGCCTCGAATTAAGCAACATGCTCCGCCGCTTGTGCGGGCCCCCGTCAATTCCTTTGAGTTTTAGCCTTGCGGCCGTACTCCCCAGGCGGGGCACTTAATGCGTTAGCTACGGCACGGAACCCGTTGATAAGGCCCCACACCTAGTGCCCAACGTTTACGGCGTGGACTACCAGGGTATCTAATCCTGTTTGCTACCCACGCTTTCGCTCCTGAGCGTCAGTACCGGCCCAGAGTGCTGCCTTCGCCGTCGGTGTTCCTCCTGATATCTGCGCATTTCACCGCTACACCAGGAATTCCACACTCCTCTACCGGACTCTAGTCATAGCAGTATCGGATGCAGTCTTAGGGTTGAGCCCCAACCTTTCACATCTGACTTACTAAACCGCCTACGAGCTCTTTACGCCCAATAATTCCGGACAACGCTCGCCCCCTACGTGTCACCGCGGCTGCTGGCACGTAGTTGGCCGGGGCTTCTTCTGCAGGTACCGTCAATTTCGTCCCTGCTGAAAGGGGTTTACAACCCGAGAGCCTTCATCCCCCACGCGGCGTTGCTGCGTCAGGCTTTCGCCCATTGCGCAAGATTCCCCACTGCTGCCTCCCGCAGGAGTCTGGGCCGTGTCTCAGTCCCAGTGTGGCTGATCGTCCTCTCAGACCAGCTACCCGTCGATGCCTTGGTGAGCCGTTACCTCACCAACTAGCTGATAGGCCGCGAGACCCTCCCGAAGCACCGGAGCATTTCCTCGTCGCGGCATGCGCCGCATCGGGGTTATCGGGTATTAGCCGCAGTTTCCCACGGTTATCCCCGTCTTCGGGGCAGGTTCCTCACGTGTTACTCACCCGTTCGCCACTAGATGCCCGAAGGCATCTCGTTCGACTTGCATGTGTTAGGCCCGCCGCCAGCGTTCGTCCTGAGCCAGGATCAAACTCTCCGTCAACATCTCAGGCCCGTGGTGGCGAACCACCCCGAACCGTCGATCATCTGCTGCGTTCGCGATTTCCTTGCGCGTCCGCAGCGTGGAGAGCCGGACGTGGGCGCCAACCCGCGTCCGACAATCCGGAATTGTGGGTAGGCCGCGCCGGACAAGGATTCCGGCGAGGCCACCCGCACTGGCATTCGTCTTCTCTTCCGTTTTCAAGGAGCGCACCGGTCGCTGCTGCCCCGGGGGGTCGCGAACGACACTCATTAGGTGGCGTCCTCCCTCCGCCTCGCTTTTTCGCCGGCTCGCTCTGCGGCCAGCCAACGCTTTCCGAGTGCGGAGGTGGACTGCGATATTACCGAGATGCGCCCGCCATCGCAACCAGCCGGCCTCATGCCGGTCCGAAAAAATCGGCGCGGTCTCTACGGGTCGACCCGCACGACGCGGCGCTCGCGGCGCCCGCGCTGCAACAGCAGGTAGCGACCGTCGATCAACCAGCCGGGCTCCACGTGACTCTGTGCCACCCGATCGCGGTTCACCGAGACGGCCGACTGGGCGAGTTGGCGCCGGGCATCGCCGCGCGACGTGCACAACCCCGAGTCGACCAGCAGTCCCACCAGGGACTCCGGTCCTGCCAGATCCTCGCCGGCGGCGCGGGTATCGGCGACGATCCCCGCCAGCGCATCGAGCATCTCGCCACTTAGCGGCGCGGTGCCGTAGAGCGCCTCCGCGGCCAGGTTGGCGCGCGAGACCGCCTCGGTGCCGTGCACGAATCCGGTCACCTCATCAGCCAGCCGCTGCTGGGCGAGGCGCCGCTCGGGCGCCCGGGCGTGCTCGGCGGCGATTTCGCGCACCTCTGTCATGGGCAGCAGCGTGAACTGCGCCAGCAGGCGCCCCACGTCGGCGTCGTCGCTGCGCAGCAGGTATTGGTGCAACTCGAAGGGAAGCGTGCGATCGCCGTCCAGCCAGATTGTCCCCTCGGCGGTCTTGCCGAACTTCTGGCCGTCGGCGCGGGTGAGCAGCGGCCAGGTGAGGCCGTGCGCCACCGCTCCGGAGCGACGACGGATGAGGTCGATGCCCGCCACGATGTTGCCCCACTGGTCCGAACCCCCCACCTGCAGCCGGCAACCTCGGTGGGCATGGAGCCACCAGAAGTCGAATGCTTGCAGCAGCATGTAGCTGAACTCGGTATAGGAGATGCCCTGGGTGCCCTGCAGGCGGCTACGTACCGACTCGCGGGCCAGCATCTGGCTGACGGTGACGTGCTTGCCGACATCGCGGAGGAATTCGATGACGCTCACCGGCGCCGTCCAATCAGCGTTGTTGACGACGTCAGTTTCAGCCACGCCGGCGAAGTGGGCGTACTGGCGCCGGATGGCCGCCACGTTCGCCTCGAGCGTCTCGGCGTCGAGCAGGTTCCGCTCGTCGGAGCGGCCGCTTGGATCGCCGACCATGCCCGTGGCGCCGCCCACGAGAGCCAGGGGCCGGTGCCCGGCATCTGCGAAGCGCCGCAGAACCAGTACACCGATGAGGTTCCCGAGGTGCAGGCTGCTGGCGGACGGGTCGATGCCCAGGTACAGCACCGCCGGGGGCTCGGCCAGCATCGCCCGCACGGCCTGCTGGTCGGTGGTGTCGTGGACGAGACCTCTTTCGGAGAGGTCGTCCAGCACTCCCACGCCCCTACTCATCGACTCCGTGCTCATACCTCTCGCCGTTCCGTCCTGTTCGCCGGTGCCGTCCCGGTGCGCAGCGGCTAGCCGAGACGGACGCCCGAGTCTGCCGCCGGTTTGGCGCCGAGCGACGTTGCCGTGGCGCGCCGGGCGCGCTCTCGTAGGCTCTGAACGTCGCCGTGTCCGCCATTCTCGCACGCCGCCGCGCCGTCCTGCGCCTGGTTACGGTGGCCCTCGCCGTGGCCCTGATCGCCGGGTCATGCACCTTCCAGACCCGCGACCTGCGAGTCTCGCTTCCGGCCACGGCGCAGTCCTCTTTCATCTACGACGCCGACGGCCGGCTCATCACCACGTTCCGGGGCGAGCAGCACCGCCGGAACCTGGAGACGATCGACGACGTGCCCCGGATCCTGCAGGACGCCGTGGTCGCCATCGAGGATGAGCGCTTCTGGCAACACCAGGGCGTGGACGTGCGAGCCCTGCTGCGGGCAGCGCGCTCGAACATCTCCGTCGATGGGGTCCTGCAGGGCGGGTCCACCATCACGCAGCAGTACGTGGGGCGGGCCTTCCTGGACCGCACCGAGATAACCGCCAGCCGCAAGATTTCCGAGATCGCCCTGGCTCTGCAACTCGAGCGGGCCTACACGAAGGAGTTCATCCTCCTGCAGTACCTCAACTCGGTGAACTTCGGCGAAGGCGCCTACGGAGTGCTGACCGCCGCCAAGGAGTACTTCGACAAGGAACTCGATGAGTTGACCCTCGCCGAGGCTGCGCTTCTGGCCGGACTCATCCAGGCGCCGTCGGCCCGCAACCCCTACGAGAACAGGCCCTCGGCCATCCGGCGCCGCGAGGCCGTGCTGGAGAGGATGCTCGCCAACGAATGGATCAGCGAGAGAGAGTTCCGCCAGGCGCGCACCGAGCCCCTGCGCCTGGCGCCCCGGGTTGCGACCCTCGAGGAGGAGTACGAGTACGGGTACTTCGTAGAGGATGTGCGGCAGTGGATTCTCAACGACCCCCGCTTCGGCTCCACGCCCGACGAGCGGGTGCGGTTGCTGTTCGAGGGCGGCCTGCACATCTACACCACCTTGCGTCCCGATGTGCAGCACGCCGCCGAGGCGGCCCTGACGACGATCCTGCCGTGGGAGGGCGGCCCGTCGGCGGCGATCGTGGTGATCCGCAACGACACGGGGCACGTGGAGGCAATGGTCGGCGGGCGGGACTTCTTCGGCGGTTCGGCGTCGGCCCGGTTCAACCTGGCCACCCAGGGCGGGCGTCAGGCGGGCTCGGGGTTCAAACCGTTCGTGCTGGCCTCCGCCCTCGAGCAGGGGATCCAGATGAGCGCCCTGTACCCCGCGCCCAGCAAGATCGAACTGCCGATCCCGGGCCTGGAGGAGACCTGGGAGGTGTCGAACTTCTCGGCGACCGGCGGTGGCGGGCTGATGACCCTGCGGGAGGCGCTCGTGCGGTCGATCAACACGGTGTTCGCCCAGCTCATGGAGGACGTGACACCGGAGGCCGGCGTCGCCATGGCGCAGCGCCTGGGGGTGGCGTCGCCGTTGCAGCCCGTGCTCGCCGCCGTGCTGGGCAGCGAGGACGTTACGGTCCTGGACATGGCCGCGGCTTACTCCACCTTCGCCCGACGGGGGATCTATGTTCCCCCCACGATGGTGACTCGCGTGACCCGCCTGGACGGCACCGTGCTCTTCGAGCACGAGCCCAACTCCACCCGGGTGCTGGACAGCCGGATCGCCGATGAGTTGACCGACGTGATGACCGAGGTCGTGGACGCGGGAACCGGTGGCCGGGCAGCCGTCGCAGGCCGGCAGGTGGCCGGCAAGACGGGCACCGCCGAGAACTTCGTGGACGCCGGGTTCACCGGCTACACCCCGCAATACACCACCGCGGTGTGGGTGGGTTTCCCGGATGCGCAGATCCCCATGGAGCCGCCCACGACCGAACGCGACGTGACCGGGGGCTCGTACCCGGCGGAGATCTTCCAGCTGGTAATGGCAGCTATCCACGACGGCCTGGCGACGGAGCCCTTCGCCGCCGGCGCACCGACAACGACCACCACGCAGTACCCGCCGGTGGTAGAGGTGCCGTCGGTGATCGACCTCCGCTTGGAGGAGGCCGAGGACACCATCGAGGAGGCCTACCTGCACGTGCGGGTCTCGGAGGTCGTGCGACCCGACGTGGAGCCCGGCACCGTCGTGAACCAGATTCCCCGTGCCACCGAGCTGGCCAGCGGTGGCAGCGCGGTGATCATCGAGGTGGTCGTCGAGCCGCCGGAGCCGGACCCTGAGGACTTCGAGGCGGTTGAACTGCCTGACGAGCCCGACGTGCAGGGCGGCGAGGACTCAGAGCCCGAGGATCGGGGTGAAGGACAGCAACCCGACGGTGGCGTTGGCGGAGTCGACGGCGAGGGACCGCTCGAGAACGGCGAGCAGCCTGAGGGCGGTGGCGGAGCCGAAGCAGGGGGTGAGCAGTGATCAGCTCGCAGAAACGCGACGTCCAGCACTGGCTCGACTCGATGCGCGGGGTCGACGACCCCGAGCCCGCCGGACCCGGCGGCAACCCGCGGTGGCTGCCCAGGGGCCGCGCCGGTGCCACGGTCGCCGTGGCGGCGTTGCTGGTGATGGCCCTGTTCTGGATCTGGGCGTTCTCGCCGCTGGCACCCAGCGGGCATCCCGATGTCCTGCACAATGTGGTGTTCACCCACAACGCCGAGGACATCTGCCAGCGGACGGTGAGCGCGGCGGACCGCCTGCCGCAGGCCGCCGAGGCGACCGGGCCCGAGGATCGGGCCGGCCAGATCAGGACCTCCACGCCGCTGTTCGCGGCGATGGTCGCCGAGCTGCGCGTCGAGGCCGGCGAAGTGTTCGGGTCCGACGCCGACCTCGTGGGCGACTGGCTCGCGGACTGGGACACCTACCTGGCGGACCGCCACGCCTACGCCGAGGTGCTGGCCGGCGGCAGCGACCCGCCGTTCACGGTGCGGGCGCGCGACGGCGAGCCTGTGACCAGCTACATCGACATCTTCGCCGAGGTGAACTCCATGCCGAGCTGCGCCACACCGGGCGACGTCTGAGGCGGCGCCCAACCAGAGCGTTCTCGCCGCAGGAAACGCCAGGGGATGGCGCCGACGGCGACCGGCGGCAAAGCCCGGGACTGCGAGAGACTCTTGGGCCTCGACCCGGCCCGAGAGGTAGAGACTCTTAGGCCTCGACCCGGCCCGAGAGGTAGAGGCGGTCGAGGTCGAGTCCGAGCCGCTCGCTGCGGGCGATGCGGGCTGCCAGCTTGTCCTTGATCGCCGAACTGAGGGCCTCGATGTCGAGCAGCCGCTTGGCGCCCGCGAGGTCGTTGCGAGCCACGTTCAGGATGCGACCGGCCTCGGCGACGGTGTAGTCGTGCGAGGCGTCCCGCTCGACGAGGCGCATCTCGTCGCCGGCCGCCACGTCGCCCTCCTGCAGCACGCGCAGTAGGTAGCCGGTGAATCCGGTCTCCTGTACCACGATCGAGATGTCCTTGCGGCCGTAGCGGGCGGCGATCTTGTAGCAGGGCGACCGCGGCTCGCTGACCTGCAAGACGCACGATCCCACCTCGAAGCTGTCGCCGAGGTGGACCTCGGCCTCGGGGAGGCCTTCCACGGTGAGGTTCTCGGCGAACGCGCCCACCTCGGGGATCTCGACCCCTAGATCGCGCCAGAAGGGGTAGTGGTCACGGGAGTAGACCAGCACGGCAGCGTCCTCGCCCCCGTGACCCTCGTAGACGTGCTCGTCACCCTCGACCCCCAGGCTTCCGACACGCACCCGACCCTCGACGGCCCGCTTCACGAAGGCGCTGGAGATCTTGCGGCCGCTGGAGTCCAGCTCGCCGACCGTGCCCACGCAGACAGCTGCCACCGTGCCCCGGAGATTGTTTCTCACCCGCTCAACCTACCCCGCGGCTCCTCGGAGCGGCGCGGCCACCGGCGGCCGCGCTCTCGGTTCAGCGCGGCGGGCGGGAGACGTTGGGATCTCCCGGTACGTACCAGCGCCATTGGCGATCGGTCGCGGTCGTGATGCCGATGCGGGCGCTCGTGGCCCACTCGGGAGGTCCCGATGCGCGCAGCCGGAGACTCACCGGCGAGGCGGGATCGAGGAGGTCGGCGCCGTTGTGGCGCTGATCGATGCCCAGGGCGGCGGTGAGTTTGGCAGGGCCGCTGCAGAGGTCACGCTCGCGGCGAGCCTTGGGGCGCGCGGGCCACATCTCCTCGAGGCCCCCCAGCGGCGCCAGAGCACGGACCAGCACGGCACCGCAGCGCCCGTCCGGCTCGCAGACCACGTTGGCGCACCAGTGCATCCCGTACGTGAAGTAGACGTACAGGTGCCCGGGCGGCCCGAACATGACCTCGTTGCGCGGCGTGCGGCCTCGATGGCCGTGGCTGGCTGGATCGTCGGCGCCGCCGTAGGCCTCCACCTCGACGATGCGTCCCGCCCGATCGCCGCAGGCCAGCACCATGCCCAGCAGGTCGGGCGCCACCGCGGTGACCGGCCGCTCGAAGAAGGAGCGGTCCGGGCGGTCGGTCACGCCGGGGGCTACTCGAGGGCTGCGAGGCGGGCGGCGTCGGCAGCGAGGCGGGCGGCGAAGCGCTCGCGCTGGACGGCCACCGGGCCGGCACCACCACCGCCGGGGCTCGTGCGGCGTGCCAGCGATCCCCCCGGGCTGAGGACCTCGACGGCTTCGGGTCCCACCTCAGTGGCGGCCAGTTCCGCGAAGTCGCCCTCGCCCGCCAGGGCTGCTCGCACCACCCCGGCGATGCGCTCGTGTGCCTGGCGGAACGGCACGCCCCGGCTCACCAACACCTCGGCCAGGTCGGTGGCGGCCAGGAACGGGTCGTCGGCGGCGGCGGCCATGCGCGCCTCGTCGAAGGAGGCGGTCCCCAGCAGCCCGGCCAGGGCCACCAGGGCGCCCCGCGCCTGCGCCAGGGAGTCGAACAGCGGCTCCTTGTCCTCCTGCAGGTCGCGGTTGTAGGCCAGCGGCAGCCCCTTGAGAGTCGCCAGCAGGCCGGTGAGGTTGCCGATGAGCCGCCCGGCGCGTGCCCGCGCCAACTCGGCCACGTCGGGGTTCTTCTTCTGGGGCATCATCGAGCTGCCGGTCGCCCAGGCGTCGTCGAGGCGCAGGAACCTCACCTCCTCGCTGGACCACCAGACGATCTCTTCGCCGAGGCGCGACAGGTGCACGCCTGCCAGCGCCAGCGCGAAGAGGCTCTCGGCCACGAAGTCGCGGTCGCTGACCGCGTCGAGGGAGTTCTCGAAGCGGGCGGCGAACCCCAGGTCGGCGGCTGTGGCGTCGGGATCGATGGGCAGCGACGTGCCTGCGGAGGCACCCGCGCCCAGCGGCGACACGTCGGCGCGCCGGCGGGCATCCAACAGGCGGTCCAGGTCGCGGGCCAGTGCCCAGCCGTGCGCCAGCAGGTGGTGCGCCAGCAGCACCGGCTGGGCGCGCTGCAGGTGCGTGTAGGCGGGCACCCGCGCCTCGCCCACCTCGGCGGCGCGCTCCGCCAGGACCTGCTGCAGGCCGAGCACGCCGCGGGCCACCGCCGCCAGCTCGCGCTTGACGAACAGGCGCAGGTCGCAGGCCACCTGGTCGTTGCGGCTTCGGGCCGTGTGCAACCGGGCGCCGGCGGTACCGGCCAATTCGGTGACGCGGCGCTCAATCGCGGTGTGGATGTCCTCGTCGCCGGGGGCGAAGGCGAACTCATCTGTGGCCAGTTCGGCCGCGGTGGCGTCGAGCGCAGCCGCGACCGCCACGCCGTCGGCGTCGCTCAGCAACCCGGCGCGCACCAGGCCGCGCACGTGGGCGTGCGAGGCGGCGATGTCATCGGCAGCCAGCAGCCGGTCGTACGGCAGGCTGACGGTGAAGGACATCAGCTCGTCGGCCGGCGCCACGTCCAGGCGTCCTGCCCAGAGCGTGCCGCTCACCGTCGGCGCGCCGGACTCGTCGGGATTGGCGTCAGGTTTCATCGCCACCACCTCCGGAGGCCCGGGCCGCGGCGGTGCGCAGCCGCAGTGCGTGCAACTTGATGAATCCGTCGGCGTCGCCCTGGTGGTAGGCCCCCTCGTCCTCCTCGAAGGTGGCAATCGCCGGATCGAAGAGGCTCTGGGAGGAGCGTCGTCCCACGATCGTGACGTTGCCCTTGTAGAGCTGCAGGCGCACCACGCCTGTGACGAGCTGCTGGCTGTGGTCGATTGCCGTCTGCAGCATGCGCCGCTCGGGACTCCACCAATAGCCGTTGTACACAAGCGAGGCGTAGCGGGGCATCAACTCGTCCTTCAGGTGCGCCACCTCCCGGTCGAGGGTCAGCGACTCGATCGCCCGGTGGGCGCGCAGCAGGATCGTGCCGCCCGGCGTCTCGTAGGCGCCGCGGGACTTCATGCCCACGTAGCGGTTCTCCACCAGGTCCAGGCGGCCCACACCGTGCGCCGAGCCCAGGGCGTTGAGCTCCGCCAGGAGTTCGCCCGGCGGCAGCGGGCGGCCGTCGATGGCCACGGCATCGCCCTGCTCGAAGGCGATCTCCAGGTAGAGCGGCTCGTCGGGCGCCTCTGTGGGTGCCACCGTCCAGCGCCACATGGACGCTTCGGGCTCGAGCCAGGGATCCTCCAGGCGACCCCCCTCATAGGAGATGTGCAGCAGGTTGGCGTCCTCGGAGTACGGCGAGCCGCCGCCGGCCGCGGCCATGATCGGGATGCCGTGCTCCTCCGCGTACGCCAGCAGGCGCTCGCGGGAGGTGAGATCCCAGATTCGCCAGGGTGCGATCACCCTGATGCCAGGCGCCAGCGCGTAGGCCCCCAGCTCGAAACGCACCTGGTCGTTGCCCTTGCCGGTGGCGCCGTGGGCGATGGCGTCGGCGCCCGTCTCGGCCGCGATCTCCACCAGCCTCTTGGCGATGAGCGGGCGGGCGATGGAGGTTCCGAGCAGGTATTCGCCCTCGTAGACGGCGTTGGCGCGGAACATGGGAAAGACGAAGTCGCGGGCGAACTCCTCGCGCAGGTCCTCGACGCGGATCTCGCTGACGCCCAGAGCCGCCGCCTTGGCGCGCGCCGGTTCCAGCTCCTCGCCCTGGCCCAGATCCGCGGTGAAAGTCACCACCTCGCAGCGGTAGGTGACCTGCAGCCAGCGCAGGATGACCGAGGTGTCCAGGCCCCCGGAATAGGCCAGCACCACCTTGCGGGGGGCGCCCGGCTGTGGGGATGTCCGGGTCATGGTTCAGAACTCCTTGCTGGCGGGGAGCGGGGATTCGGGCGGGAGGCCGGCATGAGCGCGCAGGCGTTCGGCGAGGGCGCCGGGGTCGCAACCCTCGGCGGCCACCACCAGGAGGGTGTCGTCGCCGGCCACGGTGGCGAGCACATCGCCGAGCCCCGCCCGGTCGAGGGCCGAACCCACCACGTGGGCCGAACCGGGGGGTGTGCGCAGGCACACCAGGTTGGCGGAACGGCCGATGCCGATCACCCAGTCGCTGAGGACCCGGCGCAGGTGGTCCTCGCTCATGGCCCGCTCCTCGGCGGGCACGGGCACCGCGTAGACGCCCGCTCCGCCACCGACGCGCACCTTCACCGCCCCGAGGTCGTCGAGGTCGCGCGACACGGTGGCCTGCGTGGCACTCACGCCGCGCTCGGCCAGCAACTCCACGAGCTGCTCCTGGCTGTTGACAGCCTCGTCACCCAGCAGGCGCTCGATGATGTGCTGTCGCTGACGCTTGCCGACGTTGCCGGAGGTCACGTCCAGTCTCCTCTCACGGTCGTCGCTGCCTTCGCAATCGTGGCCGTCATTGGTCGCCGCGGGGTTGGCCCATCGTGGGACCCGTTAGCCATCCAAACAGACCCTTGGCCGCACCGAGCCGGTTGGCAGCCTGCTGCCAGACCCGCGATCGGGGGCCGTCGATGACCTCGGCGGCCACCTCCTCGCCCCGGCGGGCGGGCAGGCAGTGCATGAAGATGGCGTGCGGAGCCGCCGCCTCCATGAGTTCGGGCGTGACGGTGAAGCCGGCGAAGTCCTGCATCCGCTGTGCCGCCTCGGCCTCCTGACCCATGGACGTCCAGACGTCGGTGTAGACGGCATCGGCTCTAGTCACGGCTTCGAAATGATCGCCGAACGTGTGCACCTCGGCGCCGGCTGCGCGCAGGCGTGCCAAGTGGTCGTCGCTGAATCCGTAGCCGGCAGGTGAGGCGATGCGGAACACCACGCCGGTGCGTCCCGCGCCCAGGGCCAACGAGCTCGCCACGTTGTTGGCGTCGCCCACATAGGCCACCGTGCGCCCCTCGAGTGAACCGAACACTGCCTGGATCGTCAGCAGATCGGCGAGCGCCTGGAGGGGGTGGGCGCGGTCCGAGAGCAGGTTCACGACCGGCACCGGCGACACCGCCGCCATGCGCTGCAGGATGCGGTGGTCGAAGACGCGCACCCCGATGATGGCGTGGTAGCAGGCAAGGGTGCGCGCCAGGTCCTCAGCGCTCTCGCGGGTGTCGATGCCCACCTCGGTGTCGGTGACCGTGACCGGATGACCCGAGAGCTGCACCACCGCCAACTCCGCCGAGTGACGGGTGCGGGCCGAGGGCTTCTGGAAGTACAGCGCCACACCGCGGCCTTCCAGCGTGTTGACCCGGTCGTCCGCCTTGGCGCGGTTCAGCACGTTGAGGATCTCCGCTGTGCTGAGGTCGTCCACGTCGAGCACGTGGCGCACCGCGGGCGCGTCCGGGCCAGATCCCGCCTCACCGGCCTCGCTGCCACCGTGCGATCGGCGATCCTCGGCTCGCTGGTTGCGGCGGGAGAGGCTCATGAGGCCGCCGCCTCAGCGGGAGCGGCCAGCACGGCGGCGAAACGCGCCACCGCCTCGTCGATCTCATCCGCCGAGACCACTAGTGGCGGGGCGAAGCGCACCGCGCTGGGCGTGACGGCGTTGACCACCAGGCCCGCGGCCAAGCACCCTGCGGCCACCTCGCCGGCGCTGCGGCCGGGCGCCGGATCCAACTCGGCGGCGAGCAGCAGGCCGAGGCCGCGCACGCGGGCCACTGACGGCAGCGCCTCGAGTCCCGCCGCCAGGCGCGCGCCGGCGGCGTTGGCAGCAGCGGGAGCGTCCATCTCGATCATGCACTCCAGGACGGCGCGGGCCGCGGCGGTGGCGAGAGGCTGGCCGCCGAAGGTGGTGGCGTGATCGCCGGGGCGGAACGCGCCGGCCACCTCGGCCCGTGCCCAGCAGGCACCGATGGGAACACCGTTGCCGAGCGCCTTGGCCATCGTGACCACGTCGGGCTGCACGCCGCTGTGCTGGTGGGCGAACCAGCGCCCGGTGCGCGCCAGACCGGTCTGCACCTCGTCGAACATCAGCAGCAGGCCCCGCTCGTCGCACAGCGCCCGCAGGTCCGGCAGGTAGTCCGCAGGAGGCACGTTCACACCGCCCTCGCCCTGGATCGGCTCGACGAGGATCGCGGCGGTGGTCTCGTCGACGACCTCGGCAACGGCGGCCACATCCGCGAACGGCACGTGGCGGAACCCCTCGGGCAGCGGCTGGAACACTTCGTGCTTCTCGGGTTGGCCGGTGGCGTGCAGGGTGGCCAGCGTGCGGCCGTGGAACGAGCGAAGCGTCGAGATCACGGTGTGGCGGCCCCAGCCGGCCCAGCGGCGCGCCAGTTTGATGGCGGCCTCGTTGGCCTCGGCGCCGGAGTTGCAGAAGAAGACCTGCCCTCCCCCGCCCAGCAGTCCGTCGAGAGTCTGTGCCACGGGCCCGTTGTGTTCGGTGGCGAACAGGTTGGAGACGTGCAGCAGGCGCTGGGCCTGGGCGGCGAGGGCCTCGGCCACCCGCGGGTGGCTGTGGCCCAGACTCGTGACCGCCAGGCCCGAAAGGAAGTCCAGGTACTCGCGCCCCTCGCGGTCCCACAGGCGCGCTCCCTCCCCGCGCACGAACATCACCTGCGGCGGTCCGTAGCTGGGCATGAGCGGGCAGCGCTCAGCGCCGCCGGGCGCACCCACGGCGACGGCGTGCGGGCTCGTCTTCGCAGTTGGATCGGCCTGAGGATTCATGGTGCCCTCTCGATCGTCGTGGAACCGATGCCTTCGTGAGTTGGCGTCCGCGGGATCGCCGCCGCGTGGATTCCGGCCTTCGCCGGAATGACGCGCAGGGACGCCGGAATCTCGGGCAGGGACTTCGGAATGTCGCGGAGGCTCGGCATCACGGGTCCATCCCCTGGGGGTCGGGGCGGATCATGGTGCCGACGCCGGCGTCGGTGAAGAGTTCCAGCAGCAGCACGTGAGGATGGGTGCCGTCGAGGAGGTGCGCCGAACCGACGCCGTTGCGCACCGCATGCAGGCAAGCCTCGACCTTGGGGATCATCCCGCCCTCGACACCACCGCGAGCCAGGATCCCCGCCAACTCCCCTGCCGTCACATCCGAGAGGACGCTCTCGGGCACGTCGGTATCCGCGAGCAGACCCGCCACGTCGGTCAGCACCACGAGACGCTCGGCACTCAGCGCCGCAGCGAGAGCACCCGCCACCGTGTCGGAGTTGATGTTGTACGGCTGGGCGGCGTCATCGGCCCCGATCGTGGAGACGACGGGGATGTAGCCCAGTTCCTGGAGGTTCCGGACGATGCCCGGATTAACCGCCGCCACCTCGCCGACGTAGCCCAGCGCCGGATCGCGCGGCGCGGCGCGGATCAGACCGGCATCCTCACCGGAGAGGCCCACGGCCAGCGGGACGATTGCGTTGATGGCCGAGGTGATGTCGCGGTTGACCTTCCCGACCAGCACCATGCGGGCGATGTCGAGGGTCTCGGCATCGGTCACACGGCGCCCGTCCACGAAGGCGGGCTCCTTGCCCAACCGGCCCATCAGGTCATCGATCTGCGGCCCGCCGCCATGCACGATGACCGGGCGGATCCCAACGGAGTGCATCAGCACGACATCGCCGGCGATGGCGCGCGCCGCATCCGGATCGCTCACCGGAACACCGCCGAACTTGATGACGACCGTGCGCCCGGCGAAGCGCTGGATGTAGGGCAGCGACTGGGTGAGCACCTCGGCGGTGACCTGAGGCGCGCTTGTGTGGGAAGCGGGATCGGGGCTCATCAGCTCGTCCGGGAGTTCTCGTCGATGTACGCGTGGGAGAGGTCAACGGTGACGATCTCTGCCTGCCCGTCGCCCATGCCGAGATCCACGTTCAGGTGCAGGCGGCGTTGACGCATGTACGCCCCGATCGCCTCGGCGTCGGGTTGCTGGGGGCGCCCCTCGGCGTACACCACGTGCTCGCCGTAGGAAATGGTGATGCGCTCGGGGTCGAACGCCACACCGGCGGCGCCGAACTCGCTGGCTATGCGGCCCCAGTAGGGGTCCTCGCCGAACCAGGAGCACTTCACGAGCTGGCAGTTGGCGCAGTCCCTGGCGGCCTTGGCGGCCTCGGCGTCGCCGGCGGCGCCGGTGACCCGCAGCAGCACGGTCTTGGTGGAACCCTCGGCGTCGTCGGCCATCTGCAGCGCCAGGTCACCGCAGGCACCGGCGACGGCCGCGGCGAGTTCATGGTGAGGCACCGGGCCGGCGCGGCCGTTCGCCAGCAGCAGCACGGTGTCGTTGGTGGACTGGGCGCCGTCGACGGTGAGACGGTTGAAGCTGGTCGAGACCGCTTCGCGCAGGATGCGCTGTAACTCAGCGGGTTCCGCGGCGGCGTCGGTGGTGAGCACGGCCAGCATGGTGGCCATGTTCGGCTCCAGCATGGCTGCACCCTTGGCGATGCCGCCGACCGTGAAGCCGCCGCCGTCCACACTGACCTCCTTGGGCACCGTGTCGGTTGTCATCATGGCTCTGGCGGCCTCGCTGCCGCCGCCGGCGTGCCGGGCCGCCACCACCCGCGGGATTCCCGCGACGATGAGGTCCATCGGCAACTCGAAGCCGATCAGGCCGGTGGAGCACACCAGCACCTGATCGCTGCCGCAGCCCAGGGCTTGCGCCGTGAGATCGCACATGCGCTCGGCGTCCGCAAGGCCCTGCGCACCGGTGGCGGCGTTGGCGTTGCCACTATTGAGGATCACGGCCGCTGCCCTCCCGCCGGAGACCTCCAGGTTGCGGCGCGTGATCAGCACGGGCGCGGCGGTCATCTTGTTGGACGTGAACACCCCGGCTGCGGCCACCGGCGCGGCGTCGGCAGTGGCCACGACCGACATGTCCGGAGTGCCCGACGGCTTGATGCCCGCGGTGAAACCCGCGGCGAGGAACCCGTCGACGGCGGTGACACTCACGGGTACATCCCCACGGTGGCGAGGCCGGCAGTCTCGTCGATCCCGCTCAGTAGGTTGGCGCACTGAACCGCCTGCCCCGATGCCCCCTTGCCGAGGTTGTCGATGGCGCACAGCGTCATGATCCAGCCGGTGCGCGAGTCGTGGCGGGCGGTGAGGTGGGCACTGTTGGAGCCGAGCGTGGCCTTCGTGGAGGGGGGGCGGTCGCTCACGGTCACGAATGGCTCGCCCGCGTAGGCGCCCTGCAGGACTGAGAGCAGGTCGTCGCTGTCACAGGCACCGGAGGGGCGCGCGTAGCACGTGGCCAGGATGCCCCGGTTCATGGGCGCCAGGTGGGGGGTGAACAGCACTCCGGCGCCGCTGGCCTGCTCGATTTCGGGGGTGTGACGGTGGTCCAGGAGCCCGTAGGCCGTGAAGTCCTCGTCGACGGCACAGAAGCTGGTGTGGGGCTTCGCCGGTCGCCCGGCACCGGACACGCCGCTGGCGGCGTCCACGATCACGCCGTCGGGTTCGATGACTCCGGCGCGAACGAGCGGGGCCAGCGCCAGGGCTGCAGCGGTTGGGTAGCAGCCGGGCGCTGCCACGGCGGAGGCGCCGGCGAACGTGTCGCGGTACAGCTCGGGCAGCCCGTAGGCGAAAGCATCGAGATGATCGGGGGCCTCGTGGGTCTCGCCGTACCACTGCTGGTAGAGGGCGGGATCGCGCAGCCGGAAATCGGCGGCGAGGTCCACGATGCGAGCGCCGGTGCCGGCTTCGAGCAGTGCCGGAACGATCCGCTGGGAGGCCCCGTGCGGCAGTGCGAGGAACACGACGTCGGCACCTGCCACCTCATCCGGCTCGTAGCTGCTGAAGATCAAGTCCGGGTAGGCCGGACCGAGGCTCGGATAGAGATGGCCCACCGCCACGCCCGCCTGGGAGTCACCGGTCGCCACGGCGACAGCCATGGCCGGATGCGCGGCCATGATGCGCAACAACTCGGCCCCGGCGAAACCGGATGCTCCGACGATCGCCACGGAGAGCATGACACAATCATACAGTGTTATGAATCAATATGCAATACTGGATTTCGATCGACTCCGTCCCGCCTCGGACGGAGTCGCAATGGGAGTCGCGCGGCCGACTCACTCCCGCAGGGCGGCTCCCGTAGCGGCGGCTGCTTGGATGCAGGCGGCGCGGATGTCGCCCACCTCGGCGTCGGTGAGGGTGCGGTCGGCGGCCTGCAGGCGCAGGCGCCAGGCGACGCTGCGGCGATCGGCGCCGAGCCGGTCGGGGTCGCGGAACACGTCGAAGAGGTGCAGCGAGACAAGCGTGTCGCCGGCCGCCCGGCGCAGCGCCCCCTCGACCGTCGCGGCGGGGGTGGCGTCGTCGATGACGAACGCCAGATCCACGTCGCTGGACGGGAAGCGACTGGGCGGGCGGTAGCGGGGGCTGTCGAGGTGGGACTCCAGCAGCAGGCCCAGATCGCACTCCAGCCAGGCCACCCGCTCGGCGATGTCGAAGGCCTCGGTCACCGCAGGGTCGATCTCGCCGAGGAGGCCGACCGTCCCACCGCCGGCGACAAGGGTCGCCGACCGGGTGGGGTGCAGCCCGGCCACCGCCTCGTTGCGGACCTCGGTCGGCACGAACGGCATGGCGCGGCGCAGGCGCTCCCACAGCGCTGCCGCGGCGGGGGCCTCATGGCCGGCCAGGGCCACCGCCAGGTGGTCGCTCTCGAAGGGCAACTCGCCGTCGCCCGGTGCGTGCACGCGTCCGATCTCGAACAGGGCCACACCCGGCTGGCGACGGGCGGCGTTGTAGGCGACCGCCTTGAGGAGGCCCGGCCGCAGCGACGTGCGCATGACGGACTCCTCGGCCACCAGCGGGTTGGTCACCGTGATCCCGTCGGGCGGCAGGCCGCAGCGCTCCAAGTCGCCGGGAGCCAGGAACGGCAGCGGCATGGCCTCCATCAGCCCGAATCCCGCCAGCACCTCGTGCGCCCGGCGCCGGGAGCGCTGGCGGGCCGTCAGGCCGCCGGAGTGCGGCGACTTGGGAACCGTCCGGGAGATGCGGCTGTAGCTCCAGAGACGGCCCACCTCCTCGATCACGTCGATCTCGGTGGAGCTGTCGGGGCGCCAGGACGGCACCGTCACATCCCACACCTCGCCCGGGTAGCTGCGGAACTCGGGGGACGGCTCACCGGCGGCGGCGCTGACGCCGAAACCGATGGGCTCGAGGCAGGCGCGCATCTCGGCGGGCGTGAGGCCGGTGCCCAGAATGGCGTTGACCCGCCCGGTGCGGACGCGCACCGTCGGGCGCGGGGGCAGCTGTCCCTGCGCCTGCACCAACTCGGGCGCCAGCGTCACTCCCCCGGGTGCGGCCAACTCGGCAAAGCGTTCCAGTGCCCACGGAGCGATCTCGGGATCCACGCCGGCCTCGAAGCGGGCCGAAGCCTCGCTGCGCAATCCCAGGCGGCGCGAGGTGCGGGCGATGTCGGTCGGGTTCCACCAAGCGGCCTCCAGGAGCACCACCTGGGTCCCGCTGGAGATCTCCACGGTGGCGCCGCCCATGACACCGGCGATGCCGATGGCCCGGTCGGAGGCGTCGACGATTACCCCGTCGCCGGCATCGAGCGTGCGCACGACGCCGTCGAGGGTCTCGACCTGCTCGCCCTCGGCGGCCCGTCGCACTCCCAGCGCCCCGCCGGGCACCAAGTCGGCATCGAAGGCGTGCGAGGGCTGGCCGATCTCCAACATCACGTAGTTGGAGAGGTCCACGACGAAGTTGATGGGTCGCATGCCGAGGGCCAGCAGGCGCCGGGCCAGCAGGGGTGGAGTCCGGGCCCCGGAGGCGTTTCGCAGCACTCGCACGCTGAAGCGCCCGCACAGGTCGGGAGCCAGGATCTCCACCGAAGTCGACTCCCCTGCAGGAGCCCCGGAGGTCTCGACCTGCGGCTGAGGCAGCTCGAAAGGCAGGCCCCGGCGGGCTGCCAGGTCGCGGGCCACGCCGAGGACCGACAGGGCGTCGGGGCGGTTGGGGTTCACTTCCAGGTCGAACAGCACGTCGCCTGCAACACCCAGGGCAGCGGTGAGATCGTCGCCCGCTTCGAGGCCCGCCGGCAGGATCATGATGCCGGTGGCATCGGGTCCCATCTCCAGCTCGGCCGCCGAGCACAACATGCCCTCCGAGGCCTGGCCGCGCATGCGCCGGCGCCCGATCTCCAGCCCGCTCGGCATGGTCGTACCAACCGTGGCGAGGGGCACCAGATCCCCGACGGCCATGTTGAAGGCGCCGCAACAGACCTGCCGCAACTCGCCGTCGCCGGCGTCGGTATCCACGAGCTGGATGCGGTCGGCGTCGGGATGCGGCCGCAGCCCGGCCACCCGGGCCACGACGATGCCGGCAGGCGCCGCGGCGAAGGTGACCATCTCCTCGACGGCCAGGCCCAGGTCGGAGAGATCGTCGGCGATTCCTTGCGGCGAACCCTCGACAGGCGTGAACTCCTGCAGCCAGGACAGCAGCACCTTCATCAGAACTGCTCCAGGAACCGCACGTCGTTGGTCCAGAGGTCCCGCAGGTCGGCGATGCCGTAGCGGATCATGGCCAGGCGGTCGATGCCGAAGCCGAAGGCGAACCCGCTCCAGCGCTCGGAGTCCACGCCGCAGACCTCGAGCACCGAGGGATGCACGACGCCGCAGCCACCCAACTCGAGCCAGGTGCCGTCGGGGCGCTGCACGTCGAATTCGGCGGAGGGCTCGGTGAACGGGAAGTACGAGGGACGCAGGCGGGACGTGAACCCGGGACCGAAGTAGGCCGTCGTGAACGTCTCGATGGCACCGGCCAGGTCGCCCAGGGTGATGCCGTCGTCGATCACGAGCCCCTCGATCTGGTGGAAGACCGGCATGTGGGTGGCATCGGCTGTGTCCTGGCGGTAGCAGCGGCCCGGCGCCACGACGTACAGCGGCGGGGACTGGTTCTGCATGACCCGAACCTGCACAGGAGAGGTGTGGGTGCGCAGCAGCGTGCCGGCAGGCGGGCCGTGGTCGACATACAGGGTGTCGTACATGTCGCGTGCCGGATGCCCCGGTGGGAAGTTGAGCGCCCCGAAGTTGTGCCACTCGGTCTCGATCTCGGGGCCCTCGGCGACGGTGTACCCCATGGCGCAGAACACGTCCTCGAGGCGCCGCTGGGTCTGGGTGATCACGTGCAGCCGTCCCAGGGGCGGCGGTTCGGCCAGCTCGGTGAGGTCGAGGCGCTCGGCCTCGAGCTGCCGGCGGCGCTCGGCGGCCCGCAACTCCTCGAGACGGGCGTCGTAGCGGGCCTCGACGGTGGCCAGCGCCTCGCTGAGGGCGCGGCCGGCCACCGGTCGATCCTCCGGTGCCAACCCGCCCAGCCGGCGGCGCAGCCCTGTCAGCGGCGAACCCCTGCCGAGCAGGTCGGGGCGGGCTGCGGTCAGCTCGGCGACGCTGCCCACAGCCTCGAGGGTGGCGATGGCCGCGGCGGTCAGAGCGCCGGCCTCGGCAGCCAGGGCGGCGGGTGCGTCAGGAGTCATGGTGAAGAAAGCAGGTTGCGGTACCGCGAGCGGTGCGGCTGAACACTGGATCCCGGCCTTCGCCGGGATGACGAATCGAAGGGAACGAGGTGCACGGCGCAAATCATCGGTCGAGGACTGTCCCGTCGGCGGCCGGTGCGTCCCGGCGGCGGCGCTGGACCTCAAAGCAGAGCACGGCGGCTGCGGCGCCGACGTTGAGCGACTCGGCCTGGCCACCGAGCGGCACGTGCACCCACTCATCGATGCTTCCCGCCAGTGAGGAGGGCAGGCCGTGCGACTCGTTTCCCACAACCAGCGCCAGCGGCGGGGACAGGTCGGCCCGGTCATACGCCAGGCCCCGGCCGGCGGCGGCCCCGACGGTGCGCAGGCCCCCTGCCCGGAGATCGTTCAGAGAGGCGAGCGGATCCTGCGACAGTGCCGGGGGCAGGCGGAAGATCGATCCGGCCGAGGCTCGCACCGCCTTCGGCCCGTACGGGTCGGCTGCGTCGCCGGCGAAGATCACGCCGCCGGCGCCGGCTGCCTCGGCGCAGCGCAGCAGGGTGCCGGCATTGCCTGGGTCGGCGACCGAGACGGCCACCAGCACGAACGAGGCTGCCTCTTCGGATGCGGATGCGACGGGGCGTTCCACGACGGCCAGCAGCGCCTGCGGCGTCACCGAAGCCCCGACTCTGGCGAGCGTTCCGGCCTCGACGGAAATCAGCGTGGCGCCGGCGCCGGCCAAACGGTCCCCCAAGCGCCGCTCATCCTCATCGGCGCGGGCACCCTCGATATAGACCTCGCGAACACCTAGGCCCGCAGCCGCTGCTTCGGCGGCCAGCGTGGCGCCCTCCACGAGGAAGACCCCGTCGGCTCGCCGGGCGGCCGCCGAGCGCGCCAAACGGCGCAGTGGGGCCAGGCGCGGTCGCACGGAGGTCAACGGCACCACGTCGCCACCCGCCGGTGCAGCGGGGCCGGGTCAGGACCCGCTGGGCAGATCGCTGGTGCGGGCCCCCTCCGCCAGCCGCACGAGCGCGGCGAAGGCGTCCGGATCACGAACCGCCATGTCGGCGAGTGCCTTGCGGTCCACCTCCACGCCGGCGGTGCGGAGCCCCGCCATGAACGTGCTGTAGGTGGACCCGTGCTGGCGGCAACCGGCGTTGATCCGCTGGATCCACAGGCGCCGCATCTCGCCCTTGCGCGCCCTGCGATCCCGGAAGGCGTACTGCCCCGAGTGCAGGAGCTGCTCGTTGGCGCCGCGCCAGGTGCGGCTCTTGTTGCCGTAGTAGCCCTTGGCGCGTGCCAGGGTGGCCTTGCGCCTCTTGCGGGCAACGACCGATCGCTTGACTCTGGCCATGTGCTCTGACCTCCCGGGTGATCCTCAGATACCGAGTTGGCGGCGTACCGAGGGCGTGTCGGCGCTGCTCACCGACCCGTCGCGGCGCAGCTGACGCTTGCGCTTCGGGGCCTTCTTCTCGAGGATGTGGTTCTTGTAGGCGTGACGCCGCACGATCTTGCCGGATCCGGTCACCTTGAAGCGCTTGGCGGCACCCCGGCGGGTCTTCATCTTGGGCATTGTCGTTCCTCTCCGGGTTCGATGACCGGTGATCGGCCGGCAACTCTGTCAAGGCTCGGGCGAGCGGAGCCGGATCACAACCCGCGCCGGCAACCAGCACTGCGGCACGGGCTCCGCGGGCGCTCGAGCACCGGCGGTAGGTGGGGTTACTTGCGGGTGCGCTTGTCGGGGGCCAGGACCATCACCATGTTGCGCCCGTCCTGGCGGGGCGGGGCTTCGATGCGGGCCAAGTCGCCGGTGACCTCGGAGACCTCGTCGAGAATGCGCTGGCCCAGTTCGGGATGCAGCGTCTCGCGACCGCGGAACATCACTGTGATCTTCACCCGGTTGCCGGCAGTCAGGAAGTCCCGGACCTTGCGGGTCTTCGTCTCGAAGTCGCCACGCCCGATCTTGGGCCTGTACTTCATCTCCTTGACGACTACCTGCGTGCTCTTCTTGCGCGACTCTCGTGCCCGCTGCGCGGCGTCGTACTTGTACTTCCCGTAGTCCATGATCCGGCAGACGGGCGGTTCGGCCTTGTCGGCCACCTCCACCAGATCCAAGCCGTGCGCCTGTGCGATAGAGAGGGCCTCAGCCAATGGACGGATCCCGATCTGGTCTCCGTCGGGACCCACCAAGCGGACTTGTGGCGCCTGGATGTTCTCGTTGACTAGCGGCTCGGAACCTGCCGACGCAGCTATGGCCTATCACTCAGCAATCGTGACTTCCCCTCTCTCAGTCGACCGTGTCACCGGCACGACACGTTCGTTCTGCGTGCCGGAGTGTACGGACCGGCATGCACCTGCCCGCAGCGCCTGGAGCACCAGGCCGCAGCTGCACGAGGTCCAAACCGTAACGATCCCGGTTCGGGCCCGACAGGCGGGGCATAGAGTAACAGCAAGCGCAGCAGAATCGAAGAGGACGAACGCGAGGAGGCTGCGATGACACTTTGGACCCCCGGTGGCGAGCACCACGTGCCGCGAGATCCGCAGCCTGACAGCACGGGCGCGGAGGACGGCACGGCAATTCCCGGTGCCGTCGACGAACAGGTGAATCTGGACGACCTCGACCCCGAGGACCGGGAACGAGCCGAGGCGATCCTGGCCGAGCTGGCAGCGGCGCGCGAGCGGCTCGCCGCCGCCCCGCCCGACGTGGTGGTGGCCAACCACGCCATGGGGCTGTACGAGTTGGGCGCCATCCACCTCACGGCCGACCCGCCCCGCCCCGCGGCGGCCCGCCTGGCCATCGACGCCATGGGGCTCCTGGTCGAGGGCCTGGCCGGCCGTCTCGGCGATTCCGAGCCGACGCTCCGCGAGGCGCTGCAGAGTCTCCGCATGGTCTTCGTCCAGCAAACCTCAGGCGGCGGCCCGGACTCCGATCCCGGAGCCGAGTAGTTCATCAACCCGCGGTAGTCATGAGGCGCCCGTTGGGGTGGCGGGTGACTTCTTCGCCGTTTCGATGGACGCGGACGTGGTGGCAGCGCCAGCACAACAGGCAGGTGTTCTCGAGGGTGGAGTCCTCGTTGCGGAACAGTTCGTCAGCCTTGGAAACCAGTGCCGCCTGCACTCGCGCGCCGGTGAGCGGGTCGAATTGGGCGAACAGGTGGAACATGCCGTCGGGCTGCTCGCTGATCGACGCGCGGCGCCGGCGCCGCTGAGCTTCCCGGCGCCGCTGGAGTTCCTGTTCGCTGGTGCGCTCGTTGACGTGGTCCTTGAGTGTGCGGCGGAACAGGTCGTCGGGTTCGGACTCGGCGGCGTCGAGCAGGACACGGTGGTCGACGGGCGTCTCACCGTCGGCGGCGTCGAGGATCAGCCCGGCGGCTTCGGGCGTGATGGCGCCGTCGGCGAGCTTCTCGGCAACACCCGGCGCCCACCCCAGCTGTGCGGCGGTCTTGACGGCCTTGCGGGCACCGGACCGGGACCGCTTCTGGGTCCGGCACAGAGTCTCCGCCGCGGCGGCGTCTCCGTCGCGGCGGGCGATCTCGGCCACCACGTCGGCCTCCGCGGCGGCGAGTGCGGACCGCGCCCGGCCCATGAACGCCAAGCACTCCTGTAGGACCTCCAGGTCGACCTTGTGCAGCAACGGCGGCGGCGACGCCAACCACTCACCCAGCACCGCCCACTCGCGGTCCCGTGCCGCACCCGCCTAGTCACCGCCAGCCGATTCGGCGCCGTGGGACTTCATATCAGAGTCCATCTACCCATCACCCCCTCCTGGAAGCTTCCCGGCCCACCCGCCCGGTGACCCGTTGTGCCATGTCTTCACATATTATAGTCAATATCCGACCTACTAGCAACATCTGTTGGATCCTTGGCCGAATTGGAGGGCGACGGGCCTGCAGCACCGGCCTGCAGATACAACAAACTCCCAGGTCAGCGGGCTGCGGCAGCCGGTGTCGGGCAATCGACCCGAGCGGTTCAGGCAGATGTGACCAATGTCACACTCACATCATCGCCCGCGGCGGCACCCGCCGCGTCTCCCCATCGACCGCCGGTCCGCGACTACCGGCCCCGGGCGGAACTACGCCGCCGACGTTCGCCGGATCGGCGGTCGCCTGAACCCTCTCGACAGGGCCACCCGGCTCACGACCCGATCCCAATCCCCGCCGGGGCAACCTCAGCCGAGGGGTTCAGAATTTCGGCGGCCCAGGCCACGGGCGGCGCCGGTAGCGTGGTCGGGATGTTGCGGCTGGTGCTGCCGAAGGGATCTCTGGAGGCAGCCACACTGGAGTTGTTCGGCGACGCCGACCTGAACGTGCGGCGAATGTCCAAGGTGGACTACCGAGCCACCATCGACGACCCTCGTGTCGACGACGTCCGCATACTCCGCCCTCAGGAGATCCCCCGATACCTCAGCGAGGGGATCTTCGACCTGGGCATCAGCGGCCGTGACTGGGTGACCGAGAGCGGCGCCGAGGTCGTCTCGCTGTGCAAGCTGGGCTACTCCAAGGCCACGAACCAGCCGGTGCGCATCGTCGTGGCCGTGGCCGCGGATTCGCCCTACCAGAGCGCCGATGACCTGCCCAACGGGGTACGGGTCTCGACGGAGTACCCCTACCTCACCTCCCAGTTCTTCGCCGCTCGGGGCATCGAGGCCGACGTGCAGCTCTCCTACGGCGCCACCGAGGCCAAGGTGCCCGAGATCGTGGACTGTGTCGTGGAGTTGACCGAGACGGGCGGCGCCCTGCGGGCGGCGGGGCTGCGGATCATCGACACGGTGCTCGTGTCGTACACCGAGTTGCTCGCCAACCCCGCTGCCCACGCCGACCCCGAGAAGCGCCACGCCATGGGCCAGATCGCCACGCTGCTGACCGGCGTGCTGGAGGCACGGGGACGCGTGCTCGTGAAGATGAACGTCCCGGCGGCCGCCCTGACAGCGGTCATCGACCTGCTGCCGTCCATGAAGGCGCCCACGGTGAACGAGCTCTACCGGGGCCAGGGCTTCGC